>ERZ507789.9-NODE-9-length-138897-cov-9.68087_pt1 | contig 138897 bp, 119 predicted proteins | sample MGYA00513296_ERZ507789 | MGnify/ENA metagenome assembly ERZ507789
CGGACAAGAAGAATTTCGCCCTTGAGCATTGTCCGCCAGCCCCTACAGTCGGGAACCCGCTCGAATGGCAGATGAACGGCCACCTATCTGGGTGCAACTGACCACTGAATATTAAGTGACTGGTCCTTCAGGTAAACTTTTAATTGGTCTCAATAATGCTTTATCACACTCAATCACTGAAAAAATCAGTTGAATTTTATTTGCAAGATTCAACGGACATTAGTCTTGAATTTAGTCGATACAATTATCTTCGTTTATAATTTGAGACTTTGCTATCTCATACGATTGGAGAAAATTCTGACAAGTTTAGTGAAGCTGCTTATCAGAAGCTTTAAAGCATTAGGTAAAAAAGCTTAGCTGTTTTTAGAATCACTCTGACAGGGATTGTCAAAATGACCCTGTATCAAGGAACCAACGACTAATTCAACAAAAAGTTGAGCTCACACATGTCCGCCTTTCGAATACCATCCCGGCTGGAAGGTATTTTGGGCAAGGCCAAGTGTTTTGCAGAGTGTGAGGTTCAGACGGGTTGGGACTGAGGATTAGCCTAGCTAGAGCGTTAAGCGGTGCATTTCCGCTTGGCGTTCTGGCGTAGCTAACCGGAAGTCCCAGTCTGACCCGAACATGTTTCGTCAATAATGCAGCCAGCGTGAAAGACCAGTATTTAAGACGTGGGTTGTCGGCTTAAATCACGTCCACCACGTTCCGGCCATTGCCCAGAATGCCTGGAAGCCGGCGGATCCAATCACTGCACGTTTCCGGTAACTCGCACTGTTTTCAGCGGGCCTCAGCTGACAGCTTTTGAACTTGGAAATTGGCATGATTTAATCAGCTTTAATACTAAAGAATAACTAGCACAAATGGAAAGTGGAAATAAAAAAGATTATGGCAAACATTGAGAAGGGAATCGTGAAGTAATGAAACAATTTGGATTAGCACTAATTGCGGCGGGGTCGATGATGTTAGCGGGTATCTGGTTGGTGATGCTAACGGATCATCGCTCACAGAATTTGACGAACCAGCACAGTGTGGTAGCACTGGCACCGAAGACTAATTCATCGTCATCAATCACCTCGATAGTTGATTGGTGTGATTAGTAAGCGAACGCTTGTGCGGAATTCAGTATCAGGTCGTAAATGGGACATAGCCTCAATTCCGCTGGTGCTCATCAGAATTTTAGGTGAAACATAAAAGGAACGATTGACGCGTGATCAAGTGGCGTCAATTGTTCCTTTTTGTCGATCGGTAATCATTTTAAACCGTTTCACGAACACGTTGGCTGCGCTGTTTGACGGCCGTCCACAGGCAGTGTAACCCAAAGGCCGAGCCGAATGACAATGGCCAGGTCAGCAGATAGACGACCACGATGCCAAGCAAGGGTGACCAAGTCGTTAATTGGCGACCAAAACTTAGCCAGAGCAGCGTTGACCAACAGACGTTTGAGAGGTACGCCTTGTAGGCCATGCCAGCGAAGCGGTGGACGAATCTTGTAAATGGGCGGTGCCGCTTGACTTGCGCCAGGCACAGCGCTGCCAGCAGGCCAATCACGGCAAACGCATATAGGGTCATCGAGGGTTTGTAGTACGGTGCGTTCCCCAGTTCGACCGGGAAACCATAGCTGAATAATTCCCGGTTGGTCCACCAGAAGCAAAGCAGCAACAAGCCGACTAAGCCCGGCCACCAGCGCGTGATCAAGTGGTCAAAACGGGACCGAAAGACCCACGCCAGCACACCGCAGACCCCGAAGATGAGAAAGCTGACAAAGAACCGGTCGAATAAGTACCAGTGTTGCATTTGTGGGCCATGGAAAATTTGTGTGTCATAGAACCACAGCCACAAACCGGTGATGAGGATGGTCACCATCAGCACTAGTTCACCGCGGTGTGGGTGATATTGACACCAGCGACCAATTGCCCAGAAGAGTGGCATCAAGATGATGAATTGGAGCATCATGGTGTTATACCACAGGTGCGGCGCTGCGTTACCGTTGACAAAACACCAGAGAAAGCCCTTCCAATTCTGGAAAGGAGAACCCTGTTGTAATTGGGGCATCAGAACCAAGTAAATTAATGTCCACCAAATCGTTGGGACAAACAAGGCGTGCCACTGTTGCCGCAAATAAGTCCCATAAGTTAGCTCACGCCGTGCCAGCGTCGTCCGGGTCGTCGTGTACAGGATGCCAAAAATGAAGGCGGGGGCCGTATACTTGACCAAATTATAAAGGACCCCGATGCCAACTTGTGCAGCCACTGCCGGGTGCACCGTTAACGCGTCTGCCAAGATTGGTTGTGCCATGACTGCCGTACAAGCGCCTAATTTCAGCTAATCCCCGATATCAGCTTGCTGGGCAGGTTGAGTTGAAGGTTCGTTCATTGTTCGTCGCCACCTTTCGAATAGTGTGAGATCGAATGGTGGATAATCTTAGATTCAGTTTAGCGGAATTTTTCAGATTTGCAAGGCTCATTTTTACAAGCCACGTTTTTACTAGGCTAGATTTTATAAGATTCGATTTTATAAGGATTGCGCGCGAGTGTCGACGAATAATTTCACGAGGGCGTTTGCTAAACGGCGATTTTGCGGCGTTTCTTTGCTCTGTCCCTCCGTCAAATAAATCGTTCGTAACGGCGGGTTCGGATTTAAGCGCGTCAAGTGCAACTGTGAGCCGGTCGCGTGCCAAGTGATGGCGGGAATAAAGCCGATTCCAATGCCGTGTAGCAGTAGCGCACGGATGCTGGCGGGGTCGTCTGATTCGTATTGATAATCGACAGGCACCCGTTGCGACTTAAAGTAGGCGTCCATCGTTCGGCGTAGCGGTGTCTGACGACCAAGCGTGACTAAGGCGTGGGATGCAAGTTCGGCAGGGGTGATCACTGACGTTTGGAAGACTGGCTCGAGGCTGCCAACTAAAATTTCTTCCGTCAGCAGTGGTACCGACCGCAAATTAGTCGCGGGTTGGCGCGTTGAAATCGTGAAATCAAAGTTCTCGGTGTCATTGACGGTGCTGATCCGTTGCGTCAATTGCACGGGCGCAGCCGGAAAAATCTGGTGGATCTGCGTAATGATTTCTGGAATCAGTGCAGAAGCGACTTCTACTAGCAGACGGATGGGCCGCTGCCGTGTGGAAACGGGTGATGAGACGGCGTCAATGCCCTGATTTAACTGCTGGAGGGTTGCTTCCACATAGTTCAAAAAAGTGCGGCCTTTGGCATTGATCTGAATCCCACGGCCCACACGATCGAACAAGGGGGTTCCTAGTTCTTTTTCCAAGTCCTGAATTAATTTGGTCATTGCCGGCTGACTGATAAACGCCTTCTTAGCCCCAGCAGTGATACTGCCGGTTTGGGCGGTGTACATAAAACCTTCCAGTTGTGAGATATTCATAAACGTCCCTCGATTCATAACTAACGGTTATTAATATAACTTTAATTCATTATACAACAGAATCAATTCGGCATACACTAAGCTTGTGAGATCGATTTGAATGGGTATCTGAAAGGAGGCTGCATGGTGAAAGCATTATGGATTTTTCCTGGCCAAGGTGGGCAGCGTGCTGGGATGCTTACGCACGTTCCAGGTCCGTTACGACAGCATGTTGAACAATTACTCGGACTGAAATTATTGGATACAGCACAGGGTTATCAAGATTCGGTACAACTGCAAGTCAGCATTACACTCCTGCAAGTGAGTCAAGTGGACCAGCTGATTGCGGCCGGCGAACGGCCTAGTCTTGTTGCAGGGCACTCATTAGGCGTGTTTGCGGCAGCCTATGCGGTTGGTAGTCTGACACGTGATGATTGTTTTCGATTGGTCAAACGGCGCGCGGAATTGATGCAGGCGGCTTATCCGCAAGGTTACGGGATGGGCGTGATTGTTGGCTTGACCCGTACGGCGGTGACGACCTTGGTCGAACAGGTTCATACGGCGACACATCCAGTGTATGTCTCCAATCAAAATGCCAGCGACCAAACGGCAATTGCGGGTGAACTCATCGCGATTGACCAAGTGTTGACGCTGGCTAAGCAGGCTGGAGCAGCCAAGGCACTGCGATTAAAGGTGCCGGTACCGTCGCATTCGCCGTTAATGGCCGCTGTTGCCGAGCAATTGGCATCAGCGGCTCAAGCGACGCCGATTCAGCGACCGACTGGCGTGTATCTGGCGAATTATTCAGGCCATGCAGCCCGGCAAGCGGCCAAGGTCAGACAAGACTTGGTCAGTAACTTGGTACATCCGGTCTATTTTGAAGCGATGTGTCAGGTCGCACTGAATTACCAGCCGGATGCGATTCTCAATTTTGCGCCCGGAAGCCCGTTTCGGCACGTCTTACAACAAGACTTTGGCGATCTTCGGCAGATCGATTTAAATCAAACGTCGCTAGATGACGCACAGTACTTATTGAATAAATGGAAGCGAGGGACTAATTAAATGAGTGAAGAACATAATTGGGCATCACGACGGACGGCCAAGCAGGCCAAGCTGACGGCGATGCAATCTTGGCTGAACGGCAAGTTTGGACAAACGAAAGATGCTAAAACCATTCTAGAAGGCTTGATCCAAAGTGGTGACCGCGTCGTTTTGGAAGGTGACAATCAGAAGCAAGCGAGCTTTTTGTCTCAGACCTTAGCGCAGGTCGACCCGGAAAAGGTCAATCATTTGCACATGATTATGAGCAGTATTTCTCGACCAGAACACTTAGATATTTTCGAAGACGGCATCGCCAGCAAGCTCGACTTCTCGTTTGCGGGCCCACAGAGTACGCGGGTCTCGCAAATGATTGCGGATGGCAGTTTGGTGATTGGCGATATTCACACCTACTTGGAATTATATGCGCGCCTCTACGTTGATTTGATTCCAAACGTCGTATTAGTGGCTGCGGATCAAGTCGATAAGGACGGTAACTTGTATACCGGTAACAACACCGAAGAAACGCCGGTCATCGTTGAAGCAGCTGCGTTCCATGACGGCATCGTCATCGTTCAGGCCAATCAAGTCGTAGATCGCGTACCACGGGTCGATATTCCGGGAGACTGGGTCGATGTGGTCATTCCGGCCGACCAGCCATATCAGTTGGAACCATTGTTTACGCGTGACCCGCAGAATATCACTGAACTGCAAATCTTGATGGCGATGATGGCCATCAAGGGAATCTATGGCAAACACCATGTTCAGTCGGTCAATCACGGGGTCGGCTTTAACACCGCCGCAATCGAACTCCTGCTCCCGACTTATGGGGAACAGTTAGGGTTGAAGGGCAAGATCGTGCCAAACTGGGAAGTTAACCCGACACCAACCTTGATTCCTGCGATTGAATCTGGCTGGATCCAATCGATTCACTCATTCGGTGGCGAAGTCGGCATGGGCGATTACATTTCAGCGCGACCCGACATCTTCTTTGTGGGACCAGACGGGACGATGCGTTCTAACCGGGCCTTCGGGCAAATGGCCGGGCAGTACGCCTTAGACATGTTCGTCGGCTCGACCTTACAAATCGACCAGTATGGGAATTCATCGACCGTCACACACGGGCGGCTCTCTGGTTTTGGCGGTGCGCCAAATATGGGGTCCAATCCAAGTGGTCGGCGGCACTCGACGCCCGCTTGGCAGAGTTTACGTCCGGACAATGACCCGTTAGGCAAAGGCCAAAAACTGGTCGTTCAAATGGTTGAGACCTATGGCGCTAATAAACGCCCAGTCTTTGTGGATTCATTAGACGCGGTCGCTGTGCAAAAGGAAGCTAAACTGAAGAACGTCCCAATCATGATTTATTCGGAAGACACGACCCACATCGTGACTGAAGAAGGAATCGCTTACCTCTACAAGACCGATAGTATGGCGGAACGCCAAGCGGCAATTGAAGCGATTGCCGGTGTGACGCCGGTTGGCCTTCGTAGTGATCCCGCAGTCGTCCAAGATTTGCGGGCACGCGGCATTGTCGCCTTACCAGAAGATTTAGGTGTGCGGCGGACCCAGGCGACACGTTCGCTACTGGCCGCGCAAAATATGGCCGACTTAGTCCAGTGGTCACACGGCCTCTACAATCCGCCGGCTAAGTTCCGTAGCTGGTCGTAACGTTGAATTAGATTGAAAGTTGAATCAGATTGAAAGATGAGGAATAACGATTATGGAAAAATTACACTTTAACTTTCCGGCTTCCAAACCAATCGACCACCCGGTTCATATCGGGGTCGTTGCTTCTGGCGATTTAGAGGTCATCATGCGCCCCACAACGGCCGATGAAGCCCAATTATCGATTGTAACGGGGAGTGATGGCTTTAAAACGGTCTGGCAAAATGTGTTGAAACGCTATTTTGACCGCTACCCACTCCTGGCCGAGTTTGAAATTAACGACTTCGGGGCGACGCCTGGCGTTGTCAATTTGCGACTGACTCAAGCAATGGAGGCGTTGAACGATGAGCAATAGTTTTGTAGAATTACACGCCCGCCAGCGGGCCGAAGCCTTATTAGATGCTGGTTCCACCCGCGAACTGATTGGACCGCTTGATAACATGATCTCACCGCACTTGGAACCACAACAGATCGTGCCGGAAAGTGACGATGGCGTGGTCATTATGAAGGGCCGGTTAGCGGACCATGACTTGGTGGTCATCGCGATTGAAGGGGCCTTTCAAGGCGGCGGGATCGGTGAAGTCAGTGGGGCTAAAATCGTGGCGGCGCTCGAGCACGCGTTGGCAGATAATCAGGCCGGTCATCGCATCTATCCCGTGATTATTCTGGATACCGGTGGCGTGCGGTTACAGGAAGCCAACTACGGCTTATTATCGATTTCTGAAATTCATAACATGGTCGTGGCGCTCAAAAAACACGTGCCCGTGATTGGCCTTGTTCCTGGACGGGTGGGGTCGTTTGGCGGCATGTCGATCACCAATGCCTTGTTGTCGTACGTGATTGGCACCAATCAAGCCCGCATCGGACTGAATGGTCCGGAAGTCATTGAACAGGAAGCCGGCGTCCGTGAGTGGGATGCGAGCGATAAAAATCTCATTTGGGACACGTTAGGGACGACGCAACGCCAAGCAACCGGCATCATCGATGAAGTCATTGAAGACGACGTGACGGCCTTCCGCGATGCGGTGAGTGCGGCGATTGCGACCCATCAGGATAGTCATCGTGACCAGCGCGGCGACTTTTACTTGTCACTGCTCGACCAACTGGATCCGAGTGAAAAGTTGACGATTCCAGCCTATGACAAGTTATTTAAACAAGTGACGGTGACGCCCCATCATCTAGCCCCAGCAACTAGCAGTGAAAATCAACCAACGTCTTCTCGTGGGCGGACTTGGTTTGAAAACCTGACCGGCATTACCAATGCTCAAAGTGATGTTTCAACGGTGTTGCATGCCCAAGTCGACCAGCGCGAATACATTGCAATCGTGGCGGATGCACAGAACCGTTTTCCACGCGTCCGGCATGGTGAAGTTGGGTTGCAAGAAGGGTATACGGTCGCCAGTGTCGTCAATGATTTGATTGCGGCGGATGCTGACAAGACAACGAAGACGCCCATCATCATGGTCGTGGATGTGCCTAGCCAAGCCTATGGATATAATGAAGAGTTGATTGGTATTCACATGGCGTTAGCCGCGAGTGCCAGTGTGTATGCTCGGGCGCGGCAAGCTGGCCATAAAGTGGTCGCTTTGATTGCGGGTGACGCGGTGTCTGGTGGTTTCTTAGCACACGGCTTACAGTCGAATCGATTAGTGGCGTTCGATGATTTGGACATCACCGTGCAAGCCATGAGTAAAGCCAGTTCCGCGCGTATCACGCAACGGACGATTGCAGAGCTGGAAGCGGCGACGCAACACGTGCCTGCCATGGCGTATGATATTGAAAACTATCAAAAATTAGGCGCACTGTATCGACTGATTGAAGGCGTCAAAGGGACCGACACCGACCAAGCAGCGATCAGCAAGGTCAAGGCAGCTTTAGACGAAGCGTTAACTAGTTTGGATGATACCTCAACTGATTTAAGCTTCCGGTATACGAACCCGATTGCGGTGAACGGTGAAGCGGGCGGACGCAAGGCGACCAATCAAGTCCGGCGGCTAATGGCAGAACAATGGGCCGACTAGCCCCGCATACACTGGTCAGTTTACAATCACCTGATGTTTTACTGACCAGTGGCCCATTACCGGCTTGGGTCACAGACATGTTAGCGGCAACTCCGGTCGTAATCGTCCGTCGTGGGCCGCAAACGACCACGATTCCAGTCGGCATTCGCGGCTACCAAAAGTCGCAACGTTTTGCGGCGGCCATCATGCCAACCGACTGGCAAACGCCCGTGACCCCCGCGATGGCATTAGACCGGTTGCCAGAGTTAACAGCGGCTCGGCGTCAATTACCAGCCTTTCAAAAATTAGCGCGCGTGCAGTCCTTACTGTCCGCTTATGACTGGGGCGTCGGTGGTAGTCTCCAGTTTGAATTGGCGACCGGCTTACCCATGGTCAATCCAAATTCAGACCTCGACATCATTATGCAGCGCCCAGCACCGATGTCACCAGCCCAGGCACTGCAGCTGATTGAGCGATTAAAAGTGATTGCTGGTACGCACGCTGACATCCAGGTCGTGCACGGTCAGTTGGGCTTTTCACTGGAAGAATATGCGAACCAACGGGCCTCACAAATCATGATGAAGACGGCCCACGGTCCAATTCTGGTCACGGATCCTTGGCATGCTGAGGAGCGGGATTGCGGCGGATGAAGCGATAATTACTGAATTCGGTACACTGAGTATTCCTAAATTTGATTAAAAGCGTCGTACACTGTCAACAAATCGTTGTCTGTACGGCGCTTTTGGTGTTTGAAAATGGTAGTGACCATTGTTTTTTGGGCGCGGCGAGTTGGATGAACAGGTCCATCGCTGAATGGTGAATCGTGATGGCTGATGAGGTGGTAAGGTCATGTTCAAGTCAAAAACGACGTGCAAAAGTTAACGCGCTGTGCCCGAGTAAACGGTTACGCTGATATTCCTAGGATTTTAATGTCGAAGGACCATGAATACAATTTTCAGCCGTCCACTGAATCAGCTTCGTGAGTGCCGACCCTGCACCAGCTTCATAATAGGCACTCAGCAACTGATGGAAAGTGGTTAGTTGGTTCTCGGTAACGTAGACCAGTCCCACACCGGCATGCGACATGAGATAATTAGCAGTTAGAAACGCAGTCCGTTTATTGCCGTCCCAAAACAGCTGGGCGCGCATGATGTTAAACATGAGTAACAGGGCGCGATAGGTGAGACTCGTGTGGCTGGCTAAAATACGCGTGATTTGTGCTTCGACCGTTGCTTGAACCGGAATTGGCGGGACCAAAGTCGGACACCACCGATTTGAATCTGTCCAGTTCGTAGCGTGCCCCAATCGAGCGCTTCGTCTTGGGCAACGATGCCGTTAATGGCAAGTGAAGTTTGAAGCTGATAGGGGCCATCGTGTTCGATAATGTATGTCAGGCCCCGTTTAAGTCGCAGGACGATGGCTTGGTCTTCAGGTGAGACGTTCATCGTCGAATCACCGTTAACGATGGCTTTGGTCTGTTCACGGGTCGTCTGAACATCTTCGAAGCGTGATAGCGCGTGTATGATGGATATGAAATGCTGGTCTATGGCGAGTTGTTGGTCACTCGGCGTTAGTGTAAATCTATCATTAATGGACATTGCAAAGCTCCTCGTTATCGTTTTTAGTCCTGTAAACAGGTATGGTTATAAGGTAAGCTTAATTTGAATGAGTCGCAAGAATCATCGCTTAGCAATGCGACTTTTCAGCGGAGCCAACCAAATTTGACATGCGACGATGCAAGCGATTTGCAGTTAGTGCCCATGGTGGCGCGTGCACACGGCAAGCGTCACCGCTTTTTGACATTGACTCGATCTGCACATAATCAGTGCCAACACGGTCAAAATTGCACCGTGGGGAGGGTGTCGACTGGTCACACTGTTTGATTCGAAATTCCAACTTGTGAAGTAAGTTTGTTAATTCATTAATTTTACTGGGGCTAACTGCTCTAAGTGGGATGATTATGAAAATAAGGTGGTTCGGCATCCCTTAACTTACAAGCGTTACATTAATTTTTTTGTTAGTGATTAATCAACAACACTAATCATATTTATCTCGAAAATTTATGAAAATAGGTTTTACTTTGTGCAAAAATGAACTACAATATAGTTGGTTAATGTAAACGCTTACAGAAGTTAACTTTAGATTGTCAATCATTATTATTCAAGCGAAGAAATACAGGGAGGTAATCTTATGAGTAGTCGTGACACAGCAAACGTTTTATGGTTTGATGAATTGCACCGTGAAGATGTGAACCTAGTGGGCGGGAAATCGTCGTCACTGGGTGAGATGACATCCTCGATGGACGTTCCCGTACCATATGGTTTTGCGACCACCGCACGCGCATACCAGTATTTCATGCACCAGACTGGTTTAAACGATCGGGTGAATGCGCTCCTAGAAAGTATCTCGGATTATGAAAATTCTGATGAATTGCATCGGGTCTGCGAAGAAATTCGTAATTTGATCGTCGGCGCGACGATGCCCGCGGACTTAGCCGCGGATATTGAAGCGGCGTATGCCCAGTTAGCTGAAAAAGTCGGTCAAACGGATCCCTTCGTGGCGATTCGGTCATCTGCGACCGCTGAAGACCTGCCGAATGCCTCATTTGCGGGTCAACAAGAATCATACTTAAATATCAAAGGGGCTGCGGACGTTGTCAACCGGGTGCAACAATGCTATTCTTCACTCTTTACTGACCGGGCGACATACTATCGTCACAAGCAGCATTTCCCACATGAAAAAGTGGCGCTGTCCGCTGCGATTCAAATGATGGTCTTCTCAAAGGCCTCAGGAATCATGTTCTCCGTTAACGTGGCTGATGGTGACGCGTCTAAAATCGTCATTGATGCGATTTATGGTTTAGGTGAATACATCGTGTTAGGGAAAGTCACCCCAGACCATTTTGTTATCGATAAGCAATCGATGAAAATCGTTGAAAAGAACATCATCAAGCAACCTGTTCAGTTGACACGGTTACCAGGCGGCGGGACTAAGGAAGAACCCGTTCCCGAAGAACTGCAAGGTCAACCAGTCTTAACGGATGCCCAAGTGATCGAATTAGCCGGCTACGCGAAGGAAATCGAACGGCACTATGGCTGCTACATGGACATGGAATACGCCTTAGACACGAATACCAATCGCTTATGGATCGTGCAAGCCCGGCCTGAAACGGTATGGTCACAACGCAACAAGCAGAAAGACGCTGAGGACGATGCTGACGTGGTCGATGAAGCGGATGCAAAAGTGGTCGTCCGGGGGTTACCAGCTAGTCCTGGTTTAGCCAGCGGTGTTGTTCATGTCATCGATAACCCAAAGGACATTGACCAATTCAAGAAGGGCGAAGTCTTAGTTACCTTGATGACCTCACCTGACTGGGTGCCTGCGATGAAGAAAGCGGCCGCAATCGTCACGAATAATGGTGGGATGACTTGCCATGCTGCGATTGTGTCGCGTGAAATGCAGATTCCATGTATCGTTGGGACTAAGAGTAAGGAAGTTGCCGCGACGGATGTTTTGAAGACCGGTGACGTGGTAACCGTCGATGCCAAAAACGGGGTCGTTTATCAAGGTAAGGTTGCCAGCATGCTCAAACCGAAGTCCGGTACCACGGCCGCTGCAGGTCAAGTGGTGGCTGCCGAAAGCTTTGCGCCAACGGCCACGGGTGTCATGATGAACTTAGGTGATCCTGACTTGGCCGAGAAGTATTCTAGCTTGCCAGCCGATGGAATCGGGTTAATGCGTGAAGAATTCCTCTGGACGACCTTCATTCACGAACACCCACTATACTTGATTGAACAGGGCCATCCTGAGAAAGTAGTCAATATGTTGGCAGATGGGATTGCCAAAGTGGTTCGGGCAATGGCACCACGGCCGGTTGTCTTACGGTTCTCAGACTTTAAGTCCAGTGAATATCGGAACTTAAAGGGTGGCGACAAGTACGAACCGCACGAACCAGCTGATTTGTTAGGCTGGCGGGGTGCTTCACGGTATTACGATCCGAAATATATCGAAGCCTTCAAGCTGGAATTAGCTGCGGTCAAGAAGGTTCGTAACGAGTTTGGCCTGAAGAACTTGAACGTCATGATTCCATTTGTTCGGACCGTTGACGAAGCTGAAAAAGTCACGACCATCATGCGTAATGAAGGTCTCGTTCGTGGCGCGGACTTTAAGGTTTACATGATGGCTGAAATCCCAACCAACATTATTCTGGCTGATCAATTCAACCAGTTCGTGGATGGTTACTCGATTGGCTCGAATGATTTGGCAATGTTGATTCTTGGTTGTGACCGGAACAATGATACGGTCGCGCACCTCTTTGATGAACGGAATTTGGCCGTTAAACGGGCTATTCGGCACTTGATCAAGACGGCGCACAAGGATGGTAAGACCGTTTCGATTTGTGGTCAAGCCCCATCCGAATACCCAGAATTCACTAATTTCTTGATTCAAAGCGGTATCGATTATGTTTCAGTCAACCCTGATATGGTCAAGGAGACGAAGCGGAATGTCGCCCACTTTGAGCAACGCATCATGTTGGATAAGGCGACTGGCCGGGGACTACAGGACGCGACCGATTATGAATGGTAAGCCTGGTTGCTGAAAGAGCGACAATCTAAATAAACTGAAGGACCGATTCGAAGATGAATCGGTTCTTTTTTTTGCGCGATGTGTGCTGGCCTTCAAAATGACTGACAAACATTAACTAGGCAGGCGTACTCAGGTCGTACGTGATTGTTAATGTACAATACGCGTGTTTGCTTGTTATTTTTGGGCACGTTTGATACTATCAGAAGTATAGTGTGGTGGTTATTCTAGGATTCAATCCACTTTATTGTTTACTACTGTTAACTTTTTCGCTGGTTAGCAGCTGTCGATGAAGGTCGGGGGGTGAAAACGGCGTTCAATTTTCGTAAGGGCTGGTTTAGTTTCAACACCAGTTGTATCAAGGTGGGATAGCGTGTGAATGGCTGACAATGAATCTGGTGAATTAGTTTCGTGATATTTTTTTATCGTTAATCCAATGCTTTCCAGTATTAAACTGTATCGACTTTAGACATTAATTAAAAGGAGTATTCATAACAATGAGTAAATTGACATCAGTATCCGTTACAACTTTAGTTGGGGTAATTGCGACCGGCGCGGGGATGGCCGCAACGACTAACGCCAAGGCCGCCACCAAGCCGACTGACCATCAGTCTGCAACTGTGACCACCAGTGCGCAAACCATTGAACAAGCCCAGCAGCACGTCCAGCAAGCACAAGTTAACCAAGCGACTGCACATCAGTTGGTGACTAATAAGACTAATGCGGCGAAGAATGCGCAAGACAAGCTAGATGCGACTAAAAATCGCGTGATTACCGCTACTAACCAGGTTGCTACGGCGACGACCAACGTTAATACTGCTCAACAAATTAAGAACCAGGCGACGCCCGAAAATATCAAACAAGCCCAAACTACTGTCCAACAGGCGGGGACGCACTTGACCAATGCGCAGGATGTGATGCACCAAGCATATCAGGTAGTTGATCAAGCTACAACGACAGTTCAATCCCAAACGACTAGTACCAATCAGGCCACTCACAACGCGAACATCGCCAAGCAGACAGTCGCAACCGCACAAAGTCAGGTTGGTGCCAAGCAAGCGGACTATGACGGTCTGACCGTTGATAGTCTCAAGAAGGAACAAGCTACCGCGCAACAGCTGGTCAATCAGACTCAGGCTGCTCAGAGTGCTGCCCAAACTAACGTGACGACCGCCAATAATCAAGTAGCTAATACGCAAGATGCTGCTAACAAGGCGGCTCAAACAGCAACCAGCGCGCAACAGACGACGGCGGATGCACAATCCAAACAAACTGCTGCCCAAGCGGAAGCTGATAAGGCCAACGCCGCTAAAGATGAGGCTAAACAAAACAATGATGCAGCGATTGCGCAACAGAACCAAGCTCAAAAAGACTTGGACAACTTGGATGCAGGTAAGTTAACTCAACAAGCTAACGAAACACAAACTGCGATTGATCAAGGGAAACAAAACATTTCAGATACGCAACAGTCATTATCTCAAACGACAACCAACAAGGCTAATGCGGATAAAGACGTTGCCAACAAAACAACCAACGTTACTACGGCCAATAACGCAGTCTCTCAAGCTCAAAACAATGTCAACTCAGCAACCACAGTGCAAAGTAACGCCCAAACCACGTTAAACCAACGCCAACAGGCTGTTGCTGATTTACAAAGTCAGCTTGCTGCTATGCCAACATTAAAGGTTGATAAAGTGGGGTGGGAAAAAGCTGTTAACGGCTTAGTTCCGGGAGACCAAATTGTGGCAATGACTGATGCAGAATATGAGGCTTATTACAAGAAGTGGGTTGTATATGGCCGGGAATTCCTTGGAGTGACCTATTTGAACAATCCGTTCAGCAGCACAGCACCAGACGATAATACTAAGTTTACTAATATCAATCAATTAACTAAAAAACAGTACGAAGAGTTAGTAAATTATGCACTCAACATTGTCAATCAAGCTCGTCGCATTTGGCGCGGTGATAATAACGAATTGAAGACACAGACTATCGATATGGTTCTTGCTAGTGATGCAGCACAAGTCTATTCCGATGAAAATGTTAATATTGCCGCAACACCGACTCATCTTGGCTCAGAAATTGATGACATTGCAGCCAAGTACCATGTTGGAATCATCGACGATACAGGTTCATACACGTGGATGGGTGAGGAACTCGGTGAGACCGCAATCAATAACGGTATCAAGGTTAATGGAACAATTACACTGGCTGAAATTAAGGAGCAACTATACGAGGATTTGGTATTGATGCTTTTTGGTGATGGTGGTCCGAATAGCTGGGGCCATTTTTACGCTTTAATGGGCGGTTCAAAGGAGTCAGACTCTTATCCAAATCAGTACTATATGGGGATTGCATTTGACAAATTTGGTCACCTTCACTTAACTACTCGTGCTGACGCTAATATTCATGGGACAACTCCTGATACAACTCCAATTGCAAGTGCACCAACTGTCACACATCTTAATCAAAGCTTGGCTATCGCACAAGCAGCTCAAAACACCGCACAAATCAACTTGAACAACGCCAAAGCTAGTTTAACTACTGCTAATGCTACTCTTGCAACAGCACGCCAAGACGCTACTAATGCACAATCTGCACTAAATGCAGCAAAGACTAAGCAGACGCAATTAGCTAACCAAATTACGGCACTTAATAACAAATTGACCAGTCTAAAGACTAAGCTAGCGAACGATACAACCAGCCTCGCTAAGATCAAGTCAGAATTAGCCAATTTAGCGGATGCTCAAGCTGCTCAGCAAAAGGTCCTTGATAATGCTAAAGCTCGCGTTCAAGCTACCAGTGCCACCCTCGCTACTGCGACTGCGAACGCAAACGCCAAAACCGCGGCCCTGAAATCAGCTAACCAGACTTTATCAGCGGCTAAACAGGTACAAGCCATCGCTGAAGGTAATGCACAATCAGCAGCAAATACCGCTAAGGAAGCGGTTGGTAAAGCACAGCATGCAGTTGAAGCGCTGACTAACGCCAACCAACACGTCGTTACTGCTAAAGCACAGTTGACAGCAATCACTGACAAGCTCAATAACTTTGCCAGTCTGAAACAACATTCGTTGAATGAATTAACTAGCGCTCAAGAATTATTATCGACTGCCAAGACGCAATTGAAACAAGCTAACGATGTTCTAAACACGCAGCAACAAAAGCTCGACGTTGCCAACCATTCTCTAGATGCCGCAAAATTAGCGTTGGACAAGGCAACACAATTCGTAAATCAGTGCCAGGCTGAGTACGACGCGGCTAAAGCTCATTTATCTAAGCTGGACCATGCCGACGAAACATTGGCAGCCGCTAAAGCAGCGTTAGAAGCTGCTAAGGTACAACTTGCGACTAGCCAGACAAATTACCAGACCGCTAAAGAAAATGCAGCAGACGCTCAACAAGAGCTGACGGATGCGCAAACTGCTGCGGCGGATGCTGATCAGGCCTACACGCATGCCCGAAAAGTTCTGCGGACATTGGAGCTACAAGCTAGTTTGGAAGTGCCAACCGTTACTGAAAAGCCACAGCAATCAGTCGATGCAGTGACTGAAGTTGTTGTTGATGAAGCACAAGCTGATTCAGTATCAGATACGCCGTCTGCTATTGACCAAACCGAGGTGACGACAGCGACCGCCAACGTGGCAGCAACAGGACACAACACTGCGAATACTGAAAACGTCGCACCAAGTCTGAAGCGTCTCACTCCCCATACGCCAGCACACTCAACCACGGCAGGCACATTGCCACAGACCGGTGAAGCGTCGGAAAACCATTTGGCGGTGTTGGGGCTGACACTATTAAGTTTACTTTTAAGCGGATTAACACTTGGTCGAGTAACCTCTAAGCGACGGATTCACTAGTCAGGTCACAATAGAATTTTTTGAATTAATCACACAAACGAGGCTGCCCAGTAAAACTACCGGGCAGCCTCGTTTGTTGTATTGAATTCATATGACACATCCACTATTTCTGAAATTTTTTCAAATACCGACTAGCGAATAACTTATGAAACTTAACGCCCAAGGTCGGGTTGGCCGTATCGATATCTGCATACATCGCGGTCGTGATTTTATTCAATAACGGAATCAGCTGGTCGAGTTCGTCATCGTTCAATGCATTGATGAACGGTGGGACCTCCTGTGGCTCAGCCTCAAGCGCTTCACGGCCAGCCGCGGTGAGGTTAACTAGGTTCACGCGCCGATCCTTGGTGGATTTAGATAACGTGACTAACTTTCGATTGACCAATTTATAGACGAATTCACTTGTTGACTGCGGCGACATACCGAGGCGGTCGGCCAATTGCCGCTGTGACAAGTGGTCTTCATCGGCGAGTGCGAGCAGAATCTTGCCTTGACCCTCAACGGCGAGTCGGGGGTGGGTCTGTTTGACGATGTCATCATAGATTTTACTGAGCTGTTCATATTCAGCTAATTTACCGGAAACGAGTTCCGCCTTGATTTGATCTGGCACGGTTTTTCATCCCATTCGTTGTTTTCTGACTTGTTCTTAAGTATACAACATTCTTCCAGTCGACGTGATTTAATTGTTGACAAATTAGTCAGGGCCCCTTAGTATATATTTCATCAGGGGCCCTGATGAATTGAACTGGGAGGTTCGCAATATGGATAATCAATATGTCATTGAAGTTCAACAGGTTCAAAAAAGGTTTGGCGATGAATTAGCGGTGGCCGATGTTTCGTTTAATGTTCAAGCTGGTGAGATTTTCGGTTTGCTTGGTCCAAATGGGGCGGGCAAGACCACCTTGCTCAAGATGATGACCACCTTGTTGCGGCAGGACAGTGGCACGATTCGTTTAAACGGCTACGATACCTTGACCCAGGCACGCGCAGTCCGTCAGCAATTTGGGTTGACTGGTCAGACGGCGACGATTGACCAGGACTTGAGTGCGCGTGAAAACCTGATTATTTTTGGTTGGTTGAATGGGCTGACTCGGAATGCGGCTAAAGCCCGGGCAGATGAATTATTACGTGATTTTAGTCTTGAACATTCGGCACAACGGCCACTCAGTACTTTTTCTGGTGGGATGCGGCGGCGCTTGGATTTAGCGGTGAGTTTGATCAGTCGGCCTAAAATTTTGTTTTTAGATGAACCGACGACCGGCTTGGATCCGCGGACACGTAGCGAAATGTGGACGGCTATCCGTCAGTTAGTACGCCAAGGGTCGACGGTGGTACTGACGACGCAATATTTGGAAGAGGCTGACCAATTAGCGGACCGGATTGCCTTATTGGACCACGGTCGTTTGAAGGCGTTGGGACCAGTTGCGGCCTTAAAGCAGCAAGTAGGCGGGTTAAAATTGCAATTGGCACTGGCGCAAACACAGGCGACGCAGCCCGCTCAACGGATCATGACTCAATTGACGACACAACCCGTCCAAGTCAGTGACCGGACTGTCTCGGTACAATTAGCAGCGGACGATGCAACGCGGGTGACGGCCCAGATTCTCGAACGATTACAGCAAGCGCAAATTGAAATCGACCGGTTTGCGCTGGAGCCACCGTCGTTAGATGATGTCTTTTTGACCATGACGGTCGGCAAAAATTAAGGAGATGACAGTGATGCAAGTTACAATTCGTAAACACGTGATGGGTGATATCCTGACGATGGCCCATCGAAACTTACTTAAAACGATTCATAATCCAGATAACTTGAGTGATGTCGTCTTTCAGCCAGTGATATTCACCTTATTATTCGGTTATTTATTTGGCGGCGTCATTGCGGGCAGTGTTCACGCCTATTTGCCGATGCTGGTATCTGGTATTCTGGTCCAGAGCATTTTAAACGCCGCGTCTGGCTCCGGCCAACAGTTGCGTGAAGATATTAACGCGGGGGTTTTTGATCGCTTCAAGACGTTACCGATTGCCCCAATCGTGCCGCTCGCTGGCCAATTAGTTGGTGATATTTTCCGTTTGTTGTTATCAGGGGCAATGGCCTTGGTGACCGCGGTCGTGATGGGCTGGCGACCGACTGTGGGACCATTGGCACTCCTGGCTGCGTTGGGATTAGCAGTCTTCATCGGATGGGCGACATCGTGGATATTCGCTTTAGTCGGGTTATTAGTGAAAAACGCGGCCTTGATTGGTAGCCTGTCGATGATTATCATCTTAGTGCTGACGTTCCTGTCGAATGCGTTTATTCCCACCAAGACGTTGCCAAAACTTTTGCAGCCAGTCGTCAACGCCAATCCCGTTAGCTTGACGATTACGGCGATTCGCACGGTGTTGCGTGCTGGTCAATGGACGAGCGCAACGACGCTGGTTGGAGTGAGTGGCATCATCATGATTTTGATTTTTATGCCGCTAACGGTGTTGGTTTATCGGCGCCTGGGCTAATGGAAAATAGGCCAATAACTACCGAATAATTATGGGGTAGTGCGTTGATAGATTAGTGAACAGCACGCTGCTGGTCGATGCTTCCGCTGAATTAATTACCCTGGAAAAAAGTCAGGGGGTCACCATGTCATCCGTGCCATAGTTGCCCTCGCGTTTAACGCATCTTTGACGTATGATTAAACACAGAGGTGATGAGATGAACGCGCAAGCAGTTTTTAAACTAGTCGCTGACCGCTATCAGACGACGCCGGCCTATTTGTGGCAGCGATATCCGGATTATGCGGTTTTGCGGCACGCAGATAATCAGAAGTGGTATAGTTTGGTGATGGCCGTCAGCAAATCCGATCTAGGCTTAGTTCCGGGTGATGAGACGTTGGTAGAAGTCTTGGATGTCAAACTGGATCCCGAAGACGTCGAATTATTGCAAACGGAGCCGGCATATTTGCCAGCCTACCACATGAACAAGCGCCACTGGATTACCGTGCAATTGGAACAGGTCGAACCGGCAGTCGTGGAACGCTTGCTAGCGACGAGTTATCAGCTAACGGCTAGATAATCTGCTCAGTTTATGCCAGCTTCATTAACCCGAACTAGCCCGAACCAAAGGAAATCAAAAAATGCATCCAACTTATCAGCAACTGACAAGTGGGGTGCATTTTTTGGTTTAACCGCATTCATTCAACGGATGGTCGGCGCGTATCGGGGCGTCGCTTGTTGTTCATGGCGCCAGTAAGCGATAATTAGCAGGATGATAATCAACACTTGCATCGATGAGAGGACAAAATCAGTTAGGCCGTAAGCCAGAATGATGGGCACGGTCATCATAAAGTAGCGCAAGTTTGGTTGGCGATACTGGTGCCAATACTTGGTCAGATGCCAGCCACTACTGATAACGAGCGTGATAAAGCCAACGCCACCCAGGATGCCGAATGAGGCGAGTAACATTAAGAAAATATCGTGGGCGTGGGGGACATAGGTGCCGGTCATTTGAAAATATCGGCGAGCAAATCCGAAGTAAGTCACCCCAAGGACTGGGGCCTGCTTGAAGACATCAAAGCTATTTTGCCAAATCGTGATGCGACTCTGAAGTGCCGTCCAAGTCGAGGCACTGCGCGGAAAGACTTCCCAGAGCGTGACGCAACCGACTGCTAGTAATCCGGTAATCCAGATACGATGGCGATGGAAAATTTGATAGGCGGTCACGATCAATAAAGCAATCATGAGCACTAGCCCAGTCCGAGACTTGGTTTGATAGATGCCAACGCAGAGCAAACCCGCGGCTGCCCAATTAATTAGCGGCCACCGGGTCAGTGGGTGTTTGGTCGGGCGACTGAGCTGGGTCATCAGCAGGCCAAGCGCAATCAGTAATAAGCAACAGGCGTCATTCGGGTTGTAAGCCGAACCAAACAACCGATTCTGATTCGCAGCATAGCCCCACAGCAAGTCCCCCAACAAGAATTTGAGCCAATTGGGCAGTGTGAGGATTTGGTTGAGCCAATGAAAGACAAACCCACTAATTGTAATATACAAGCCAAATTGGATGATAAACCGGCGTAGCTCGTGCCAGGCAATTAATTCACTCGATTCACGGCATAGTAGCCACAAATTGACTAATACAAATAACATCAATCCGGATAAGAGGACGCCCCGATAATCGCGATGATTAAGGTTGAGTGCCGTCACTCCCATCAGTAGCAGGATGAAGCCTAATAAGGGGTCGTGCTTGCTAAAGGTGCGAGGATGTTTGAGCAACGCTAACCATTGCCACCGGCTTAGATAGACGAGCCAACCAATACCAACGGGCGGCAGGATGGCTAATAATTTAAGACCAGTCAAGAACGGAGACGCTACCGCAAAACGTTTTTGCATGATTGATCAAACTTTCTCTCATTAAATAGTACGCCAGTTACCGATGTGACGTGACTTTATTATGGCACGGTCGACTAAATGAGATGCCGCGGTTAACGAAAATTTAGTCATTTTGCACAGAACTTAGTAATTTTCATGAAAAATTAACCTCATGAAGCCGTATTCATGATGAAGCATGGTAGAATATGGATAGTGAACTAGAAGTCGCATTGTGCGTGGAATTTTAAAACGAAATGATGTTGAGATGCTACCAAACGCGCGCCTGAAGCATGCAGTTGGAACAATGATTGCCGTGTTTCTGATTAGTGCAGCAACCTCGTGTCACTAAAGCACGATAGTTACGGTCAATTGCACGTCGGTTTAATGAAAATTAGCCAAGCGGTTTGCTGCCCATCGCGCGATATCCAGTGGGGTCGACCATGTTGCTTTTGACCAGTTTCATTTCTTTTCACGCGTACAATGCCATACAACATAAATCAAATTGGGTGACGTGGTCGGTCAATCAGGGCAGTCCTGCCGGTTGGTGACCCGTGACCCTTACTAAGGGGAGTTGCCTGTGGACGCAAAACAATTGTCACAACGATTAGCCACGGTTGGCGCATTTGTCCAACCGGGAGCACGGGTGGCCGATATTGGGTCGGACCACGCCTATTTGCCGGCTAATTTAGCTTTAAATCATCAAATCAGTTACGGTGTCGCGGGTGAAGTCGTGCGCGGGCCGTTTGAAAACGCCCAGCGTGAAATTCAAAAGTTGGGCTTAGAAGATCAGCTGGTCGCTCGTTTGGCAGATGGCTTAGCGGCGATTCAACCAGAAGATCAGATTGACACCGTGACGATTGCCGGCATGGGTGGTCCACTGATTCGCCACATCCTAGAACAAGGGCCCGCACAACTAGCCGGAGTCCAACGGCTGGTACTAGAACCAAATGTTGGTGAAGCCACGGTGCGCGACTGGCTCGCAGCCAATCAGTTTGAGATTACGGCTGAACGCATCTTGGCCGAAGATGGACATACGTATGAAGTGATTTGCGCTGACCGGGTGACCCATCCGGTGACGTATACGCCAGCTGAGCAATTGTTTGGCCCGTTCTTACTCGCGGAAAAATCGCCAGTGTTTATTGCTAAGTGGCAGCGCGAATTACAACGGGTCCAACATGCGGTGGCCCAAATGCAACAAGCTAAGGTCGCACCGACTGAACATTTGGCGGCAGCGACGGCTAAAATCAAGTTAATCGAAGGAGTCTTAACGGATGCAGGCAAGTGAATTAATTGAACGTTTTGAACAATTTGCGCCACTCAAGTTAAAGTGGGAACACGATCCTACCGGGTTGCAAATTGGCGATCCGCAACAAGTCGTGCATAAAGTACTCGTGACGTTGGACGTACGGCCCGAAGTCGTCCAGGAGGCGATTGCCATCGGTGCCGACATGATTTTTGCTCATCACCCGGTCATGTTCCGTCCCGCTAACAATCTGGATTATCAAGATCCACAAAAAGCGATGTACGCAGAACTCGCTGCACATCATATTCTCGTGTATGCGGCGCACACCAACTTGGATTGTGCGGAAGGTGGCATGAACGATTGGCTGGCGGATGCCTTGCAACTACAGGATGTGCAGGGACTAGTGCCCGGGTACCATGCGCAAGCAGTCAAAATGACGGTAACCGTTTCAACGGACAAGGTCGAAGCTGTACAAGATTATCTCACCGGTACTGCTGGCGCGACACTCGATCGCTATGCCTTGAATTCAGGTGAACAGTTCAGCGTTGACCTGGCAGAAGATGCGCTTTCGGCTGCAGTTGTCGGTGTTAATGCGTTAGCGGGTGATGCGTGGGATTATCAAGTCGTGCCCCTGCTATCAGGTGGTCACCAGTATTATATGGGGCGTGTCGGTGATTTACCGAAGCCGATGAGTGCGCGTGCGTTTGCCGAAGCATGCAAACGGGTCTTTCACGTCGACGGCTTACGGTTAGTTTGTGCAGATGCCGACCAAATGATCAGTCGAGTGGCCGTCCTCGGTGGTGATGGCGGTAAGTTTTATCCACAAGCGTTACAGGCCGGTGCGCAGGCTTATGTTACGGGTGACGTTTATTATCATACCGGTCATGACATGTTAGCGGCTGGGTTGACGGTCGTGGACCCGGGGCATCACATCGAAAGTATTTGCAAGTCACATCTGACCGAATTATTCCAGCAATGGCAACAGGAATCCGACTGGTCAGTGGAAGTGGTGGCCTCGCAGCTGAATACTGATCCATTTACGTTTATCTAAGTTCGTTCAATTGGTTTAAAAATAGAAAGGAAGTCATCATATGTCAAAATATCCAAACTTAATTTCAGATTTCTTAACCTTCGTTAAAATCAATAGTCGTTCCGATGAAGCATCCACGACGGTGCCATCATCACCGCGTGAAACCGCGTTCTTAAAGCAATTGATGACCAAGCTGACCAACCTCGGCCTGAGCGATGTTGAACAGGACAAGCAAAGTGCTTATGTCTTTGCCACGATTCCCGCCAATACTGACAAACCCGTCAAGACGTTGGGTTTCATTTCACACATCGATACGGCTGATTTCAACGCTGAAAACGTCAATCCACAAATCGTTGAGGACTATGACGGTGAATCAGTGATCAAGCTTGGCAACGGCGACTACGTGTTAGACCCCGCTGTCTTTCCTAACTTAAAAAACTACGCTGGCCACACGTTGATCACCACTGATGGTACGACTTTATTGGGTGCCGATGATAAGTCGGGGGTCGCTGAAATCATCAGTGCCGCTGAATACTTATTAGCCCATCCAGAGATCAAGCACGGTAAGATTCGGCTTGGTTTCGGCCCAGATGAAGAAATTGGGACAGGAGCCGACCATTTCAATGTGCCTGCATTTGGCGCGGACTATGCCTACACCGTGGATGGTGGCCCACTAGGTGAATTGGAATACGAAACGTTCAACGCGGCCCAGGCAACGGTCACGATTACTGGGGTCAATGTGCATCCCGGTGAAGCGAAGGATAAGATGGTCAATGCGCTTCAATTAGCTGTTGATTTCCAATCCGCACTGCCAGCCCACGATGTTCCTGAACATACGGAAGGGCGCGAAGGCTTCTTCTTCCTATTGAGTCTGGAAGGCACAGTCGATAGTGCTAAGATGACTTATATTATTCGGGACCATGACCGTGACAAATTCGAAGCACGCAAACGGCTCTTTACGGCGGTTGCTGATCGTTTGAACTTGACTGACGGGGTCGCACGGGTCAAGGTGGACATGAAGGACCAGTATTACAACATGCGTGAAGTGATCGAAAAGGACATGCGGGTCGTTGAGCTGGCCAAACAAGCGATGCTCAAATTAGATATCAAACCTGAGATTTACCCGGTCCGTGGTGGGACGGATGGTTCCAAGATTTCCTTCATGGGCTTGCCAACGCCGAACTTGTTTGCCGGTGGTGAGAACATGCACGGACGTTTCGAGTACGTTTCAGAACAAGTGATGGAACGCGCCGTGGACGTTGTTTTACAAATTATTCAAGACAATTACGAGCAGGACTAATTTCTTGACCTTGTTTGACCTTTTCGGTTATACTTTAATAGTCAATAAAGGTCAAACAAACATTGGCAGCTATGACGGCTGCCTTTTTGCTACCGTTTTTGAGGAGGTCTTTGAATTATGAATCCAGAACAATTTACAGAAAGCTTACAACAAGCCTTACAAGAGGCGCAACATATCGCACAAACCCGGCGGCACCAAGAGATTGGCGTGCCCCATTTATTTAAATTTTTGACGCAACCAGGTGAACTCGTTCGCCAAATCTTCAGTGAAGCTGGCGCCGATTTGGACCAGTTACAACAAGAATTGGACCGTGAATTAGATGATATCGCGGTCGTTAGTGGCGGCAACGTCCAGTATGGCAGCACCATGAGCAGTAGTTTGGCAACGCTGATGCAGACGGCTGATGCCAAACGCAAATCTTTAGGTGACGACTACCTGGCAACCGACACGTTGGCACTCGCCTTAATGGATCAAACGGGTGATCAGCTGACCAAATACTTGACCAGTCAAGGGATTACTGCGGGTCAAGTTAAAAATGCGGTCGACCGGATTCGCGGCGGTCAACGGGTGACGTCCCGCAACCAAGAAGACCAATATCAGGCCTTAGAAAAGTACGGGGTCGATTTGGTCAAACAAGCCCGGCAAGGTAACCAGGACCCCGTCATTGGCCGGGACGAAGAAATCTTGGACGTGATTCGAATCTTATCACGTAAGACCAAGAACAATCCGGTCTTAATTGGGGAACCAGGTGTTGGGAAGACGGCCATCGTTGAAGGGCTAGCCCAACGAATCGTTCGCGGTGACGTTCCCGAAAATTTGAAAGATAAAACGTTATTCTCACTAGATATGGGTTCCCTGATTGCCGGCGCCAAGTACCGTGGTGAATTTGAAGAGCGGTTGAAGGCGGTATTGAAGGAAATCAAGAAGAGTGATGGCCAGATCATTATGTTCATTGATGAAATTCATAATATCGTGGGCGCGGGCAAGACAGAAGGCAGTATGGACGCCGGTAACTTGCTCAAGCCAATGCTCGCACGGGGCGAACTCCATTTGATTGGGGCTACGACCTTAGATGAATATCGTCAGTACATGGAAAAGGATAAGGCACTCGAACGGCGGTTCCAAAAAGTGCTCGTTGCGGAACCAAGCGTCGACGATACCATCAGTATTTTACGGGGCTTGAAGGAACGCTTCGAAATTCACCATGGCGTTCGTATTCACGATAATGCCTTAGTGGCGGCGGCTAAGTTATCCGACCGCTACATCACTGACCGGTATTTGCCAGATAAAGCCCTGGACTTGGTCGATGAAGCATCCGCCGAAATTCGGGTCGAAATGAACTCGAATCCGACTGAACTGGACCAAGTTAACCGCCAATTGATGCGGCTAGAAGTCGAAGAAGCGGCGCTCAAAAAAGAGACGGATGACGCGTCTGTCAAACGGTTAGGTGACGTTCAAAAAGAACTGGCCAGCGCCAAAGAAAAACAACGCGCCTTATCAGAACGGTGGGACAGTGAAAAGAAGAGCCTGCAAGCATTGAGCGATAAGAAGTCCGCGCTTGATAAGGCTAAACATGAGCTGGAAACTGCCGAAAGTAATTATGATCTGGAAAAGGCGGCCAAACTGCAGCACGGTACGATTCCAGAATTAGAACAAGAATTAAAGGCGATGGAAGCCAATGACCATCATGAAGATTGGTTAGTTGAAGAATCGGTCACCCCCGACCAGATCGCCAACGTGGTTTCGCGGATGACTGGCATTCCGGTAGCCAAGTTAGTTGCTGGTGAACGGGAGAAGTTGCTGCATTTGGCAGACCACTTACACGAACGGGTCGTCGGCCAAGATGCGGCCGTTGACGCGGTATCCGATGCCGTTTTGCGGTCACGGGCCGGCTTACAAGATCCCAATCGGCCACTCGGTTCATTTATGTTCCTCGGACCAACTGGGGTCGGGAAGACTGAATTAGCCAAGGCTTTGGCTGAGAACTTGTTCGATGCTGATGACCACATGGTTCGAATCGACATGAGTGAATACATGGAGAAAGAATCCGTTTCACGGCTCGTCGGGGCAGCCCCTGGTTACGTTGGCTACGAAGAAGGTGGCCAATTAACTGAAGCAGTTCGCCGTAATCCGTATTCAATCGTCTTATTCGACGAAATTGAAAAGGCCCACCCAGATGTCTTCAATATCTTACTGCAAGTGCTTGACGATGGCCGGTTGACGGATGGCCAGGGTCGGACAGTCGACTTTAAGAATACGATTCTGATCATGACTTCCAACTTGGGGTCCGAATTATTGTTAGCGGGCGTCGACGACCAAGGTCATTTGTCAGACGAAACCCATTCACAAGTCATGCAGTTGGTTCAAAGTCGCTTCAAGCCAGAATTCTTGAATCGAATCGATGATATTATCATGTTTACGCCGCTACAATTAGACGCAATCGAAGAAATCGTCGTTAAGCTGATCGACCGCTTGTCAGCTCGGTTGCAAGACCGGGAAATCACTCTGAAAATTTCCGATGAAGCTAAGAAGTGGATCGCTAAGCAGGGTTATGAACCTGCGTATGGTGCACGGCCGTTGCGGCGCTTTATCACGAATCACGTCGAAACGCCATTGGCCAAGGAAATTATCGCCGGTCGGGTGGCACCAAAATCAACTGTTGCCATCAATTTGTTGGATGACCACTTGGTATTTGAAAATCAGGCAACGCAACCGGCATAAGTCGGTTCAATAGGCGTCTGCTTGACCTGTGTTGCATCTGATTATTGTGCAAATGGCAAATAGGGCGACTGCTTGCAACTCGCTTTTAACAATCAACTTGAAACAAAGCAAATAGGACGGAAAACCAGATTTGGTTTTCCGTCCTATTTGTATACGACACGGATCATTGATCATCCAGGCCGCTTGTGAATTTTTGATTACTTATTTTCTGAACCTTTAGCGGGTTGGGAATGATTAGTAATGTAGGTGATGCTGTTGACAACGATTAACGCAAAGACTGCGGCAACGATGCCAATTTCACCAGGATTATAGGATAATTGTTCCAAGGCGCCACCAATATAACCGATGACTTCACCGAAGAGCACGCTCCAAAAAATAATCGTTAGTTGTCTCATCATTTTCCGACACCTCCCAATGAGAATTATTTTAACACACCGGCGGGAAAAAGCAATTGGACGTTAACGGGTTCTCACGGTAAATCGTGTATAGGTAGTGATTGCTGATAAATGACGCTCTTAATTGATTGATTTAGGAACATCGATCGCTTTATTGGGACTGGTCAGTTAATGCGAAAACACGCAGACAGACTTTAAGCACACACGACAGTTAGCTTTATCTTAATCACGTCGGACAGGCCAACCCGTGCTGTGACTGGAGTTGACGGTACTTCTGACCTAAACGTCATGGTTTTAAACTCTTATGACTGCCGCTTAGAACAACTGTTTGGTATAATGTTAATTGACCAACAATCAGATGCGCTAAGACCGGCGAGTATGGCACTTGCAACCAGTTTGATGGTAGCGTGCATTAAGCGTGCGAAACGCGTCAGTCAGTCAATATGCATAGATCTGAATCGTTTAACCAACACGAATTTTATTTAATCAAAATCAAGAAGGGAGTGGCGCAGCAAAATGGCACAATATATTCCGTTGCAAGTCCTGAGCACGTTCAGTTTATTGCAAAGTACCAGTACCATCTCCGAATTAGTGCAGACCGCTAAGCAACAGGGCTATCCGGCACTAGCGTTGACCGATATCGACGTGATGTACGGAATCGTTGACTTTTACAACGCTTGTCGACAGGCGGAAATTACCCCCATCTTGGGCATTACCTTAAATCTAACCGGCCTACAATTGACCGACCAGCCGTTTAGCTTGGTGGTTCTAGCTAAGGACCAGGCTGGCTATCAGAACTTGATGCAACTATCAACCATGAAACAGACGGCCACCACGGAGACCCTCGCGTTGACGGCAGTTTTGCCTTATTTACACCACTTAATGGTCTTAACGCCGGCTAAGAACAGCGAAATCGCAACGCTCCTGTTTCAAAATGCGGCACAGCAGGCGGCTGATTGGGTGACGACGGTGCGCGAACAAGTTGATGCGGGCAGTCTCTATTTAGGCGTGTCTTTAGATCAGGCGCCAGTTTTACGGACAACGATGGTTGAATTTGCCCAGCAGCAAAACTTGCCGATTGTGGCGTTGGACCCCGTCAATTACGTTAAAACAACTGATTATTTTGCAGTGACAGTGCTTCAAGCGATTGACCGTGGCCAACAGATTGAAAAACCGGAGACCTTGCAGGGGCTTGACGGTAAGGATTACCTTCGACCAGGCACAAGGGTCGCAGCCGACTATGAACGATTGGGCTTAACGGCCGCCGTGGAAGCCACCAGTCAGATTGCGGCGCAGTGTCAGGTTGAATTACAATTTCAGGCCCCTCAATTACCGACGTTTCCAACGCCAGATGGGCAAGCAGCCAATGTTTATTTGCGTGAATTATGTACGGCTGGATTACAGCAACGGTTAGCTGCGATGACGACCGAAGTGGACGGGCAAGTGTATCAAGAGCGCCTAGAACGAGAACTGAAAGTCATTGACCAGATGGGGTTTGATGACTACTTTCTGATTGTATGGGACGTCATGAATTATGCCCATGAGGCCGATATTACCACGGGTCCTGGGCGGGGTTCGGCGGCAGGGTCGTTAGTGGCCTACGTGTTGAAGATCACGGATGTCGACCCGTTGCAGTATGACCTGTTATTTGAACGTTTTTTGAATGCAAAACGTGCTAACATGCCCGATATTGATTTGGATATTCCAGATAATCGTCGTGAGCAAGTATTGGAGTATGTGCATCAGAAATATGGGCACGACCGAGTTGCACAAATTATTACGTTCGGAACGTTAGCGGCCAAACAAGCCTTGCGTGATGTGGGGCGGGTCTTCGGACTGTCGACCTTTGAAATGAGCGATTGGAGCGCGGCGATTCCGAACCAGTTGCACATCACGTTGCAGCAAGCCTATCAGGGCTCTCAGCGGTTACAAAATCTAGTGGCTGATTCCAGCAAAAATCGCTTGCTCTTTGAAACGGCGCAGCGAATCGAAGGACTCCCACGGCATTACTCGACCCATGCAGCCGGGGTCGTGTTGAGTCAGAAACCACTGATTGAGATCGTGCCGTTGCAGGCCGGTGGCGAGACCATGATGATGACTCAGTACACGAAGGATACGGTTGAAGCAGTCGGCCTGTTAAAAATGGATTTCTTGGGATTACGGAATTTGTCATTAATGGCGAGTGCGCTACATTATGTACAACGTCAGACTGGCAAGCCGTTCGCTATCACCAAGATTGACCTGAACGACCCCGCGACGCTCAAACTGTTTCAAGCGGGCGATACGACCGGTGTGTTCCAATTTGAATCGGCGGGAATCCGCAACGTGCTGCGGCGGTTGCATCCCGATAACTTCGAGTTAGTGGCAGCCGTCAATGCATTGTACCGTCCGGGGCCGATGGAAAACATTGACCGGTTTATCGCTCGCAAGCAGGGGCAAGAGCCGGTCACGTATCCAGCTGAGCAGCTGGCACCCATTCTAGGGCCGACTTATGGCATTTTAGTCTACCAAGAACAAGTCATGCAGGTTGCCGCCGTGATGGGGGGCTTTAGCTTAGGCGAAGCCGATTTATTGCGGCGCGCAATGAGTAAGAAAAAACGGGCGGTCATTGATAAGATGCGGGAACAGTTTATTGCTGGGGCGACGCAGAATGGTTATTCGACTGACGTTGCCGTCCAGGTTTATCAATATATTGAACAATTTGCAAATTACGGATTTAACCGGTCCCACGCGGTTGCCTATAGCAAAATGGCGTTCGAATTGGCCTACCTGAAAGTCCATTATCCAGGGGCCTTCTTTACGTCCTTGATGAACTCAGTCTTGGGTAATGGTACTAAGCTAAAGCAGTACCTGGCCGAGGCTCGTCAACACCAAGTGGGCATTGTGCCACCTGATATTAACCGCAGCGGGCAGTATTTTGACTGGAACGGGCAAGCCATCGTCTTTGGGTTGAGCTCAATTAAGGGCCTGCGTCGTGACTTTATTGCGAGTGTGCTGGATGAGCGTAAAGCCAACGGACCGTTCAAAAATCTACAACAGTTCATGCAGCGGATCGATGACAAGTGGCTTAAAACCGATTTAATGAACGCTTTGATCTATGCTGGTGCTTTTGACCGATTCGGCCTTAATCGTGCGGAATTACTGACGAGTGTGCCCGAACTGATGTCGAGTGCCGAATTGGCCGGTGATAGCATGAGCTTATTTGAATCATTAGCGCCAAAAATCAAAAAACAGCCTGAACTGCCATTAAGTGAGCGTTTAGAGAAGGAAGCGGCGACCCTGGGCGTCTATGTTTCTGGCCATCCAGTCGAAGCTTACGACTGGCTCGCACGGCAACGTCATACCCAATTAGTCAGCACGCTCACAAATGAACAACCGGCACAAATATTGGTCTATATTACCAAGGTGCGGACGATTCGAACCAAGCGGGGTCAACCGATGGCGTTTGCCACTGGCAGTGACCTGTCAGGCGAAATCAATTTGACGATTTTTCCGAATACTTTTCAACGCATCCAGTCGGAATTGCAGCCAGAAGCGATTGCTTTGATTGGTGGTAAGGTGGAGCAACAGCGCGACCTGCAGGTGATCGTCAACACTTGGCAATTAGCGGACCAGGTACCAAAACCAGCTGGGCAACTCTTTTTACGGCTGCAACCAGACCAGGCGGATGCCGGGACTCAGGAAGAAATTTTAAAAATCTTAAGTCAATTTCATGGACCTAATCCGGTTTTGATCTATTCCGCAGCTGCCCACCGAACAGTTGAACTAAATTCACAGTATTGGGTGGCTGAAAATCCAGATTTGGTTGCAGCGCTTACAACGTTATTAGGTCGCGATAATGTCGTCATGAAGAACGCTATCCCTTGATACGACAGCGTTTTTTAACGAATTTAATTTGCGAAAATAACAGACAATCCACATGAAAAGTGTTAGAATCACTTATGGAGTTACGAACTCAATTTATTGCCTGAGGTGAAAAAATGAAACGCATTGGTATTTTAACCAGTGGCGGCGACGCTCCTGGTATGAATGCGGCCGTTCGTGCAGTTGCTGGTAAAGCAATGGCAGAAGGGTTGGAAGCATACGGCATCAACTACGGCTTTGCTGGATTAGTTGCCGGTGACATTCACAAAATAGAAGCAGCCGACTTAGATGGTGTCATTCAACGCGGCGGAACCTTGTTATATTCCGCACGTTACCCAGAATTTGCCCATGAAGAAGGTCAATTAAAGGGGATCGAACAATTAAAGCGGTTTGGTATTGATGCTTTAGTTGTTATCGGTGGCGACGGTTCTTATCACGGTGCCTTGCGCCTGACAGAACATGGCTACAATACGATTGGTCTTCCAGGGACTATCGACAACGATATTCCTTACACGGACTTCACGATTGGTTTTGACACGGCTGTCAATACGAACGTGCAAGCTCTTGACCGGATTTATGATACGGCACACAGTCATGACCGGACTTTCGTTGTGGAAGTTATGGGCCGTGGCGCTGGTGACGTTGCCTTATGGTCTGGTGTTTCAATTGGCGCGACTGCAATTGTCGTTCCAGAAGTTGACTGGAGCATGGAAGCCATTGCCAACAAGATCAAGCATAACCGGGCCAATGGTCATCGGAGTAACTTGATTGTGTTAGCTGAAGGCGTTATGGGTGCCCAGGAATTTGTTGAGAAGTTATCTGAATATGGTGACTTTGATGCCCGTGGCAACACCATTGCGCATATGCAACGTGGTGGTAACCCAACTGCTAAAGACCGTGTGATGGCCAGCAAGATGGGTGCGTACGCTGTGGAACTCTTACTTGCCGGTAAGGGTGGCTTAGCGGTTGGGATTCAAAACAACCAATTAGTTAACCACAACATCTTAGATTTATTTGAATCTAAGCACGACGTTGAAGTGTCATTAGATAAGCTGAATGAAGAAATCTCATTCAAGTAATTCTGCGACACTTATTCTTATTTTAATCTGATAAAAATGACGTTAATGTCTTTTTATAAAAACTTTCAAGGGAGAGATTTTTCTTATGAAAAAAACCAAGATTGTTTCAACACTTGGTCCTGCCAGCACCGATACTGACACTATTGTTAAATTGATCGAAGCCGGCGCAAATATTTTCCGTTTCAACTTTTCACATGGTGACCACGAAGAACATTTGGATCGCTTAAACAAAGTTCACGAAGCAGAAAAGATTACGGGTAAGACCGTTGGTATCATGCTTGATACTAAGGGTGCTGAAATTCGGACGACCGTTCAAGCTAACGGAAAATCTGAATACAAGATCGGTGACAAGGTTCGTATCAGTATGGACGAATCATTAGATACGACCCATGATAAGATTGCCGTTACTTACAAGAACCTCTATGATGATGTTCATGTAGGTGGCCATGTCCTCTTTGATGATGGTTTATTAGACATGAAGATCGACGAAAAGGACGAAGCTAACCGCGAATTGGTTACAACTGTTCAAAACGCCGGTGTCTTAGGCTCACGTAAGGGTGTTAACGCTCCTGGCGTTTCAATCAACTTACCTGGGATTACTGAAAAGGACTCAAGCGATATTCGCTTTGGTTTGGATCACGAAATCAACTACATTGCTGCTTCATTCGTACGTAAGCCACAAGATGTCTTAGACATCCGTGAATTACTTGAAGAAAAGCACATGGAACACGTTCAAATCTTCCCTAAGATCGAATCACAAGAAGGTATCGACAACGCCGATGAAATTCTTAAGGTTTGTGATGGGTTGATGGTTGCTCGTGGTGACATGGGTGTTGAAATTCCTGCTGAAAATGTGCCATTGGTACAAAAGAGTTTAATCAAGAAGTGCAATGCTTTAGGTATGCCTGTTATCACGGCTACTCAAATGTTAGACTCAATGCAAGAAAACCCACGTCCTACTCGTGCCGAAGCTTCTGACGTTGCCAACGCTGTCTTTGACGGTACTGACGCAACGATGCTTTCTGGTGAAAGTGCTAACGGTCTTTACCCTGTTGAATCAGTTGCCATGATGGCTAAGATCGACGAAAAGGCTGAAAACACTTTGGCTGAAAACGGCTCATTACAATTAAACCGTTTCGACAAGACTAGTGTTACGGAAACAATCGGTATTGCGATTGCCCGTGCTGCTAAGAACTTGAACATCAAGACGATTGTTGCTGCGACTGAATCTGGCTACACTGCTAAGATGATTTCGAAGTACCGTCCAAATGCTGATATCTTAGCAATCACTTTTGACGAACGGACTCAACGTGGCTTAATGGTTAACTGGGGTGTTCAACCAATCGTGGCTGACAAACCAGAAACCACTGATGACATGTTTGATTTAGCTGCTTCTAAGGCTGTTGAACTTGGCTTTGCCAAGGAAGGTGACTTAATCTTGATCACTGCCGGTGTTCCAGTTGGCGAACGCGGGACGACTAACATCATGAAGATCCAATTAATTGGTTCTAAGTTAGCTGATGGTCAAGGTGTCGGTGACGAAACGGTTATCGGTAAAGCCGTAATCGCAACGTCTGCTCAAGAAGCTATCGACAAGGCTGTTGAAGGCGGCGTCTTAGTTACTAAGACGACTGACAAAGACTACTTACCAGCAATCGAAAAGTCAAGTGCTTTAGTTGTTGAAAATGGTGGTTTAACTTCACACGCTGCCGTTGTTGGTATCTCAATGGGGATTCCAGTTATCGTTGGTGTTAAGGATGCAACGTCAGTTATCTCCGATGGTCAATTGATCACCGTTGACTCACGTCGTGGCCTTGTTTACCGCGGTGCTTCCAACGCGCTTTAAGATCAAATTTAATTTGATACTGAAAAGTCGTCGCAATGCGACGGCTTTTTATATACATAAGGGACGCATTAGGCTAGTTAATTTGTCAGGAATTATGATTGAATCATGCTGTTTTCTAAGTTCAAAGTCGGCCAGCTGGGAACCGCTGGAAACAGTGCGAGTTAGCGTAAACTTGCAGTCGTGGCGTCGTCCTACACCGGCTTCCAGGCATTCTGTGCAATGGCCGTAACGTGGTGGACACAGATTTAAGCCGACAACCCACGTCTTAAATACTGGTCTTTCACTAACCAAGCCAAAAACGCTTGCTAAGTGAAATTTCACCACTGGGCCTTGCCCAGAATACCTTCCAGCCGGGATGCTGTTCGAAAGGCGGACATTTGCGGACTCAACTTTTTGTTGAATTAGTCGTTGGTTCCTTGTCGCACGGTCATTTTGGTATTAACTGTCAGACTGGTTTCAAACAATCGCTATATCTTTTATCCATGCTTTAAGGCTTCTGACGAGTAGCTTCATTAAATTTGTCAGAATTTTCTCTAGGCGACTGAGATAGCAAAATCTGGAATTCTAACGAAGCTCATTTTAACGACTAAATTCAAGATCCGTGTCCGCTGAAATTGGTGGCATTGAGAATAGTGAACGCTGTTTGAGTGATGTTCTCAGCACTCAAATCTCCTCAAGCATCAACGGTTCCAAATTAAAAGTTCGCCTGAAGGACCAGTTACCAATATTCAGTGGTCAATTGTACCCAGATAGGTGGCTGTTCATCTGCCATTCGAGCGGCTTCCCGACTGGAGGGGCTTGTTGACAATGCTCAGTAGCCAAATTATTCTTAGTCGGAAGTGGGTTGCTTCCGGCTTAGAATAAGACTCGTATTTGAAATTGCGCAGTGGGTTTCTGCGTGAATTCAAATCGATGTCGGCTACGCTCCAGCAATTGTCAGCCGGCCCCGGAAGTCGGATTAGGACGAACAATGCTGACGAACAGTAATCCGAACTAACCGGCATGATTTAATCATAATTCATGGCAAAATTAACGAGCAGAACGCGTAGAAGCTGATTCATGTCTTCCATAGGATGAACTTGAAGCGTCGGCTAAAATCGGCGAGAGCCCACAGATTAAGCGTAAATTTAGGCTGTCAACGCTAACAACACTCGTAATTCAACCCATTTTCAGTTACAATTAATAACACGTGAGGTGTCGTATGGAAAGCTGGTTATTTTTACTCGCAATCTTAGTGGTCGCATGGTTTGGTAAGAATCAATCCTTGCAGATTGCCACTGTGGTTGTGCTACTGATTAAGTTGATCCCTAATACGAACAAAATATTGACGACCATTGGCCAAAAAGGCATCAATTGGGGTGTGACGGTGATTACGGTTGCCATCCTGATCCCAATTGCGACCGGGCAGATTGGATTTCGTGATTTATGGCACGCCTTCAAGTCACCAGTCGGTTGGATTGCCGTGGCTTGTGGGGTCTTGGTCTCGGTGCTGTCATTTCATGGTGTTGGACTGTTGTCAGCTACGCCAGAAATTACCGTGGCCTTGGTCTTTGGGACCATCATGGGTGTCGTATTACTTAAAGGGGTCGCCGCTGGCCCGATTATCGCTGCCGGCATCACTTATTGTATTATTCAAGTCTTACATTTAAGCTTACAGTAAAATCAAGAAGACGGGCGGCGACACATGTCAGTCGCTCAGAGGAGTTATCACATGGAGAGTATTATTGGAACGGTCGTTACTGCTAAGGTAACGGATGAAAATGACGATGCGTATTTCGTGCAGGTCGATGGCCAAACATTGATGGTCGACAAGACTGAACCTGAAAAGCCGCTGCATATCGGTGGGTTGTATGAAGGCTTTGTTTATGAGAATGAGGACCATCACCTGCAAATGACCCGGCTGGTCCCAGAGATTTCGTTTGACCACTTTGTCTGGGGGACGGTCGTACGGACACGCCATGATTTAGGCGTGTTTGTTGATGTTGGCTTGCCGAATAAGGACCTAGTTGTCTCACTAGATGAATTACCAACCATCAGTCGGTTATGGCCCAAAAAAGATGACCGACTATACGTTAAGTTAGCTCGGGACAATAAACAACGCTTATGGGCAACTTTAGCTGAATTAACGGACTTTGAAGCAATTTCAAAGCCGTATGACCGGGCGCAAATGAAGAACACGGATACCATGGCAACGGTCTTTCGCTTGAAGATGGCTGGGACCTCGGTCATTACCGATGACAATCATCTCGGATTCATTCATCCTTCTGAACGTGAACAGGAACCACGAATGGGTCAGCACGTCAAGGTGCGGGTGATTGGCTTCTTACGCGATGGTGAGTTGAATCTATCTTTGAAGCCCCGTGGCTACGAAGAAATTGGTGACGATGCCCAAATGTTGCTGGCTGCATTGCAACATCAAGCGGATCACACGTTACCATTTTGGGATAAGAGTGATCCGAACGACATTCGCAATTATTTTGGTATCAGCAAGTCGCAATTTAAACGGGCCGTCGGTAATTTACTGAAGCAACGCTTGATTAGCCAACAACCAGGTGAAATCAAGTTGGTTGAAACATCGGATGAGCAAGCCGACGATTGATCAAAAAATGCAGGACCAGCTTGCTGATTACCTGCATTTTTTGCGTGTTGAGCGCGGGTTAGTCGAGAATACGATCAAGAGTTATTCGCAAGATTTGACTGCGTTCAACCAATACTTAGCGACTCAGAAAATGACGGACTACCGGGCGGTTGATCGGTACGTGCTCTTGAATTATTTGCAGTATTTAGACGAAGCGGGCAAGTCCCGCAATACGATCATTCACAGTGTTTCTAGTTTACGGAAGTTTTTTCAATATTTAGCCCAGATGCACGTCATCGACAGTGATCCGATGCTCAAAATCGATACCCCCAAACGGGCGCAGCATTTGCCGCAAGTCTTATCACCACACGAGGTCGAACGACTGCTGGCAGTGCCTAAGCTGGATACGCCACTCGGACTGCGGGACCGGACCTTATTGGAAGTCATGTATGCGACCGGCTTACGGGTGAGCGAGACGATCAGTTTGACGATGGACGACTTGCACCTAGACTTGGGCTTGATCCAGACGATTGGTAAGGGTGACAAGGAACGGATCATTCCGATTGGTGACGTTGCCATCGACTTTATCGACCGGTATTTGAAGACCGCTCGACCGAAGCTGGCCTCACCGAAACGTCGTAACTCATATTTGTTTATTAACAATCACGGCGGTAAATTGAGCCGGCAGGGCGTCTGGAAGAATTTAAAAGCCGAAGTCAAAGCGGCGGGTATTGAGAAAAACGTGACGCCACATACATTGCGGCATTCGTTTGCGACTCACATTTTGGAGAATGGGGCCGATTTACGAGTCGTACAGGAATTACTCGGGCATGCCGATATTTCGACGACTCAAATTTATACGCATATTACGAAAAAACGTCTGGCTGAAGTTTATAATAAGTATCATCCGCGGGCCTAGTGTCCCGTGCGTCAGTCAGACGAGTAAAGGAGGAAGGAACCGTGCTGGTAAAATACCGTAAGGATTACGAGAAGGTCGCGATGGGCTTATTGTCGTTTATTCCTGACTTTAAAGACATCGCCCACTTGCAGACGGAAATGCAGTGGTACCAGTCCACTGATGACCACCAATTACTATTATGGCGGCAAGGCGACGGTGACTTCTGCGGCATCATGGGCATTGAAGTCGGCACTGATTTTATTTTATTGCACCACGACTCTTTGTCACCAGAAGAACGAACGGCGGCCAATCAATATCAGATGTTGGATGAATTGGCCGCATTGTACCCGGATCAGCGCGTGATGGGAACTTTAGAAATGGCACCAATTGTGGGTGCGTGGGAGCGTAATCGTGACAGACGAACAACAACCAATCACCATTAAGATTTCGGAATTTGAGGGACCGCTGGATTTATTATTGCATCTGATTCGGCAAAATAAGATGGATATTTATGATATCCCGATTGCGGCCATCACCCAACAATATTTAGATTATCTGCATTCCATGCGAGCGCTGAAACTCGATATTGCTGGTGATTATTTAGTGATGGCTGCGACCTTGATGACCATTAAAAGTCGCTTCCTGCTGCCGCAACCGGAGCCAGAAGATGACGAGAATTTAGAAGATGACACTGACCCCCGTGATTCGTTGGTGGCTGAATTGTTGGCCTACAAGGTCTATCAAGAAGCCGCTGGAGAATTGCGGACCAAGGAACAGGAACGGCATCAACATTTCACACGCGAAGCCATGTTAGTGCCTGCTGATTTAAGTGCGCCCAAGTTGACCGCAGGCATCACGTTGGACGATTTGCAAGCCGCCTTTCGTCAATTAGTGGCAAAACGGCGTCGTGTGCGGCCACTCACCAAGACGGTCGTTGCTGAGACGGTTAACATCGATGAACGAATGGTGCAAATTACCACCCAGCTGCAGCAACAACCGCACGGCATGGATTTTGCAGACTTGTTTACAGTCAGTGCAAGTGATGAAATGTTAGTGACAACCTTTATGGCTGTGTTAGAATTAACCAAGCAGGATCAAGTGTCGCTCCAGCAAGCGGCACCGCTGACCCCGATCCATTTATATTTACGACAGGATGAACAGCATGACGAACATTGAACAGATTGAAGGATTATTATTTGTTGCTGGGGATGAGGGCATTACCGTGGCTGAAATCGAACACGCAACGGGGTTTGCCAAGCCTGCAATCACCACGATGCTAACGGAACTTGCGACTCGCTATGAGCAAGACGAGGACAGTGCGTTGATGATTTTATCGACGGAGAACACGTATCGGCTGGCGACTAAGGCCGCAGTTGCCCCAGTATTGAAACGGTATTTTGAAGCACCACTGACGACCAGTTTGTCACAGGCCTCGCTAGAAGTGCTTGCAATCATCGCGTACCGGCAACCGTTGACCCGGATCGAAATTGATGAGATTCGAGGCGTCCACAGTGGCTCGACGATTCAAAAACTGGTGCTTCGGCAACTCGTGACTGAGACGGGGCGGTTAAATGAACCTGGGCGACCGATTCTATATGGGACCACGGAACTGTTTTTGGATTACTTCGGCTTGAAATCACTCGACGATTTACCTGCCATCGATTTGGCGGCGCTGAGTGATGCTGAACATCCCGCTCCAGAAACCGATCTATTTTTGAATGCATTTCAGGATAAACTAAAAGGAAATCGTGAGGAAAACTAATGGCAGAACGATTACAAAAAGTGATGGCAGAAGCCGGCATTGCGTCGCGACGGAAGTCCGAAGTCTTGATTACTTCTGGTCACGTGAAAGTCAACGGCAAGACCGTGACAACGTTGGGCGTTAAGGTCGAACCACATGACCACGTCGAAGTTGACGGTGTGCCGTTGAACGCTGAAAAACTTGTGTATTACTTATTTTACAAGCCGCGGGGCGTCGTCACGACGGTTCACGATGAAAAGGGCCGTAAGACGGTCATGGACTTCTTTGAGGACGTGCCTGAACGGATCTATCCGGTGGGACGTTTGGACTATGACACTTCCGGCTTACTCATTATGACCAATGATGGTGCACTAGCTAATCGGCTGACCCATCCGAAATACGAGGTCAAAAAGACTTATTTAGCGAAGGTTGAAGGCGTCCCGACTAATGCCGACTTGAAGCAATTACGGCTCGGCGTCGAAATCGATGGTCGCAAGACTGCGCCTGCTAAGTCGAATTTGTTAGATAGTGATCACAAGAAAAATAACGCGTTGGTTCAGTTGACGATTCACGAAGGCCACAATCACCAAGTGAAGAAAATGCTGGCGGCAGTTGGTCATCCAGTGACAAAGCTGAAACGTGAACGGTATGGGGTTCTAGATTTACAAAGTTTACAACCCGGCGAATATCGTAAATTGAAGCCGATTGAAATTAGTAAGTTAAAAGGTGAACGATAACGCTTGCATTTTTGAACGGAAGCCATTACAATGAACTTGTAAAAATAAATATTGGTTCATCTTCAGGGCAGGGTGTAATTCCCGACCGGCGGTAATAACCCGCGACCTATGCGTGTGCATAGTGATTTGGTGCAATTCCAAAGTCGACAGTAAAGTCTGGTATAAAGAAGATCGAGCTTATTTGCCAAGCGTTGCAAGTAAGTCCGCCCCGGATGACAGTTAGTGTGATCGGAGCGGATTTTTTTAGTTGAACAAATGGTAATGCGGTTCATTGAAGATGACCCATAGGAGGGTGCGTTATGCAACATACAACGTTACACCGACTAGTGGGCATAGCCTTACTCGGTGCCATTGCGTATATTTTAATGTTACTGGAGTTTCCGATTTTGCCGGTTGCGCCATGGATGAAGATTGATTTTTCGGATATTCCGATTTTGATTGGTCTATTTCTATTCGGCGTCGGCGGTGCGTTCATCATCACCATCATCAAGTTATTACTGCATTCAGCCATGGTTGGCTTTGCAGTTTATAACTTAATTGGTTCGTTGGCCAGCTTCTTAGGTACGGCTATTCTGATTTTAGCCTTTGCCGCTGTGCTGCGCTATTATCGCGGCAATCCAAAGTGGCGGATGCCACTGGCGATCTGCGTCGCGACGATTGGACTAACGGTCATTGAATCGTTAGCCAACTTGACGTTCGTACTGCCATTTTACTTACAAGTGATGGGTATGAAGCTAAGCATGTCGTTGAATACGATCGTCTTAGTGGCCGTTGTCCCATTCAACTTGATCAAAGGCTTATTGGTCGGCAACGTCTTCTGGTTAGTCTACAACCGTTTAGCAAAGTGGTTGGGAACGCATAATCAATTGACAAGTCGCGTTTAAAAAATAACACGTGAAAAACGTGAGCAGTCATCAATTGCGTAATTGCATGGTGACTGCTTTTTTTTGACCGCTGAGCGTGCTATTCTTAAAGCATTGCGTTTTTGAATTGAGTTGATATCTGCGTTCAAATTTATGTTGTGAATGCGCCTGCGTTGTGCTAGCTGTTAATTAGCTTTAAAGATGATTAAATCGTGCCAATTGTTTGGCTTACTGTTCGTCTGCCGGTGCGCACCTTAGTCCGACTTCCGGGGTCGGCTGACAATTGCTGGAACGCAGCCGACATCGATTTGAACTCACGCAGAAGACCGCTGCGCAATTTCAAATACGAGTCTTATTCTAAGCCGGAAAAAGATCACTTCCAGCTAAGAATAATTTGGCTACTGAGCATTGTCCGGCGGTCCGGCCAGTCGGGAAACCGTTCGAATGGCAGATGAACGACCACCTAACTTGGTGCAATTGACCACTGAATATTAGGTGGGTAGTTCTTCATGCAAAGGTTTGATTGGTATCATCATGACTTATGGCATTTAATTATTGAGAAAATCACAGGAATATTGTTCATTGTTCTCAATCCCACTAATTTCACCAGACACTAGTCTTGAAATTAGTCGATCAAATTGCCTTCATTCAGAATTCAAGACTTGGTTATTTCAGACAACTAGGGAAAATGCTGACAAGTTTAATAAGGCTGCTTGTCCGAAGCCATAAAGCATGGGCAAACAGTTTAGCTATCGTTAGAATCAGTCTCACAGTTGAATGTCACCATGAACGTGTAACAAAACCAGCGACAGATCCAAAAAAGGTTGAGTTTGCACATGTCTGCCTTTCGAATACCATCCCGGCTGGAAGGTATTCTGGGCAAGGCCAAGTGGTGAAATTTCACTTAGCAAGCGTTCTTGGCTTGGTTAGTGAAAGACCAGTATTTAAGACGTGGTTTTCGGCTTAAATCTGTGTTGAAGTGCAATAGAAAAGTTAGACAAATTGTTATTTATTTATACTGACAAGACTTTATTTCTGTATACTACCGGACTTAAGCCCTTTGTCCCCATTGAGATACGTTTATGGTTGTACCATTTAATGTATGAAGCTAAGATTGCTCTTAGCTCAGTGATATTTTTGATTTGATATCGCTTCAAACATTCGCGTTTGAGTATGCTAAAGAAGCTTTCTGCTGGTGCGTTATCATGACAGTTGCCCTTACGCGACATACTCTGAACGATACCTAGGTCTTTGAGCCGGTCTCGATATTCACTGACCTGATACTGCCAACCTTGGTCAGAATGTAGAATTGGCTTGAGCTCCGGATCAATACGGGGTTCAAGCTTGTCCAAGGTCTTCTTGATCAGCGCTTTATTTGGTGAATAGCTGGCTAAAACGGTGAGCGCTTCTTTACTAGCTTCGTCAATAACGGCTGAGATGTAGCCCCACTTACCATTGGTCAAGGCGACTTGCGTAATGTCAGTATGCATCACTGTTAACGGCTTAGTGGCGTTAAACGTTTGATTCAGAAGGTTAGGCGCAACCTTGCCGACCGACCCCTTGTAGGAGTTGTAACGACCAGTATGCTTAGAATACAGTGTCACTTTAAGGCCCATGACGGTCATGATTTTACGAATAGTCTCCTCACAAAGCGTGAAACCAGCTTCGACCGCTTTCTGATGAATTCGTCGATACCCATAACTCTGTCCGGACGCAAAAAATGTTTTGCGAATAAATTGTTTGATTTTGCGATATTTATCAGGCTTTTTAGCACGTTGTAGTCGATCATAATAAGTCGCTCTAGGCAACTTGAGTTTGGTTAAGAGTGTTTTAAGAGGATATTGCGACCGTAACTGAGAAACAATGCTTACTTTTGTTTGCGTTGTTTTTCGGTTATGGCCGCCAGCGCTTTTAAAATATCACGGTCTAACTTCGCTTCGAACAACTGATGCTTCAGTTCGCTGATTTCTTGTTGATACTGCTCTTCTTTAGTTGGTGTAAGGTGATTTTCAGGTTTGTTTTCAGGTTTATTCTCAGGCTTATTCAATGTTGGTCCTCCTTCACGGAGAGTCGGCCGTAAGCCAGCGACACCTTGTTCCTGGTAGATACGCGTCCATCGATAAGCGCAAGTTCTCGAGACGCCAAAACGTTGTGCAGCTTGCCTACAGCTGACCTCATTCGTCTGTATATAGTTTACCACGTTGAGTTTGAAGTCTTGAGAATGTCGCGGAATTCGTTGTTTTGGTTTGAGCGATCCAAGGCCTTGTCGCTGAACAGAATGTACCCAGTCCGAGACCAAGCTATGGCCGCCGATATGGTATTTAAGCCTAAGCGCTTGAAAACTGATATCAGTGTCCAAATATTCATTGACAACCTTAGACTTGAACTCACTACTATATTGAATCATCAGATAATACCTCACAATCGTTAGTTCTATCTGTCTAACAATTGTAGGTCACTTCAAAAGGAGGTGCCACGGTGTTTACGGATTATGTGCTGCTCTTATTTGGGACGACGCCACGCCGCGCCAAAGGCATGTTCAATGTCTTACGCGGACGCCGCACAGTCTCGACGTTGTTTGCTGGTTTGACCGCGGGCTGTTTAGATTTGCTAGATAGCTGGCACGGGGTCCCCCTCGAAGATTTTATGGCGGCGACTGCGGTTCTGGAAGAGAACGGATTGCTGATTAGTCCGGAAGCGGGCAGTTGGCAGCTGACTGCGGCAGGACAGGCGCGGTGGGTGGCCATTCAGGAACACCGCTACTTGCCACAAGCCTTCAGCCGATTTCAGACGGTCGATGTGCGCCGTTTTCAGCAAGTCAGTCAGCTGGCGCTACAAGTGACTTCCGAGTTGGTCCATCATGAGCGCCGCTACTATCCGACCACGACGGACCCCAGCATTCAAGCGCAGGTCAAACGGTGGTTGCGACAACAGTCGACGACTGATTTGGGTGACCGCGTTCATGCGGCGTTGACCGCTTTTTTGACGAGTGTCCCGACCGATGAATTGGCGACGGTGTTTGTTGACAGTTTGACGGGGTATCAGGCACCGGGACGGACCAATGACCAGTTAGCCACGATGCTGCATCGGCAGCCACTTGAGACTGGCTTGATGCGGACAGATGTGAGCTGTCAGTGGGTACGGTGGCTACAAGCCCATCCCGATGACCCGTTGTGGCCATTATTAGCGCCGCTCGTTCAGCCGAGCCCGGTCAGTAAAAGTGCCCAGCAAACCTATCAAGCGTTTACGCAGACACACGCCTTGACCAAAATTGCCACTGCTCGTAAGTTGAAATTGAGTACGGTCCGTGAACACTTGTTGGAAGTCGCTATTTGGTTGCCCAGTTTTCCGTTTACGACGGTGCTAGATGCTCAGGTCATTGAGACGTTAACGCGGTGCTTTGCAGGTCAACCAGAGATTGCCAGTTGGTCGTTTCAAGATGCGCAGGCTGCGTTACCGGAATTGGACTTCTTTGAATTTCGGTTATTTCAAATTATGAGGTGTCACCATGTCGGAAGCTGAATTGTATCAACTGTTAAAAACTAAATATGGCTTCGATGAGTTTCGTCCGGGACAATTGGCGGTCATTCAGGATTTGCTGGCAGGTCAGGATGTCCTGGCTGTTTTACCGACGGGAACTGGTAAATCCTTGATTTATCAGTTGGTCGGTACGGTGGTGCCGGGCATCGTCGTGGTGGTGTCGCCCCTGATTTCACTGATGCAAGACCAGGTCGCCCGCTTAAATTACCAGGGTGAAAAGCAGGTGGCCGCCTTAACCTCACAGCTGGATTTCAGTGCGCGCCAACAGTTGTTAGCCAATTTGAACCAGGTAAAGTTTCTCTTTATTTCGCCGGAAATGTTGCAGCAGACCGTGATTCAAGAAGCCTTGGCGAAATTGACGATTGCGTTATTAGTGATTGATGAAGCTCACTGTATTTCGACTTGGGGTCCAGATTTCCGCCCGGATTATCGACGACTCGGCCCAATTCGCCAACAGTTAGGGACGCCGCGTACTTTGATGTTGACCGCGACTGCTACGCCGCAGGTTCGCCAAGATATTTTGACGCAACTGAATGCGACTGATGCGCAACAAGTGTTGTATTCGGTCAATCGGCCTAATATTTATCTGGCTGTCGAAACGGTCAATGACGAGGCTGATAAGCGTGCAACACTCCAGCACCTTGTCACGAGTAGTCGGGGGCCGGCAATCGTGTATTTTACGTCCAAACGCCAAACAGATTTGATTGCCGAATGGTTGCGGACGACGACCGAACTACGCGTGGCAGCTTACCATGCCGGACTGGCAGCAGAGGATCGCTTTAAGATTCAGCAACAGTTTATGGCCGACCAGTTGGATGTCATTTGTGCGACATCTGCCTTTGGAATGGGAATCAATAAGGCCGATATCCGGCTGGTCATTCATTACCACTTACCGACTACCTTAGCGGATTATGTTCAAGAAATCGGGCGCGCTGGGCGGGATGGTCAACAAGCGTTAGCCGTGATGCTGTATGCACCTGGTGATGAAAACCTCGTTCGGAATTTAAACGAATTGACTGCTGCCACGCCTAACGAAGTCCAACAAGATTTTGCACGTCATCAGGCTGGTCAACCGGTCACTGATGATCGCAGTCGGGTGCTAGAGGCCTACTGGCAACAGGCGGTTTCGCCGGCCGAGGTCGCCGAAATTTTTGTGGCACGTCAGGCAGCCAAGGAACACGAGCTACGCGATTTGATGCGATATGTTCAAACGACGACTTGTCACCGTGCGGTCATGTTAGCTTATTTTGACGAAACTGAACCGCCACATACTGACCGTTGTTGCCAGTTAGCAGGAGAGCCGCTTCCGCTGGACGAACTAGGACTGACCGCGGTGAAACCCAGTATAAGTCCGACGGTTGTCACGTGGGAGCAGCGCTTAGCCCAATTGTTTTTACCAAATTCTTAAAGAAATCAATTCTGGGTTATGTTACAATATTGGTTGAAAGTTTTTTGAGGAGGAACACCCTATGAGTCAAAAAAATGATAATGATAAATCCCAAGCTGACAAGCCTTGGGACAAAACTTTTGAAGACGATCGGGATGACTCGGGCAATTTATCGCGAACTCAAAAACGAAAACAAGACAGTAGTAACTCGACTTTAACGACGGTATTAGTCGTTTTGATCCTGTTGCTCGCTTTGGCACCAATTGGATACTTCTTGGTGAAAAAGAATTCGCTTAATAATCCGCAACAGACCGAACAAGTTGCTAGTTCGAGCTCGAAAAAGTCATCGGCCAGTGCTGCTGACAGTAAATCTTCAGTTGCTGCTAGCAAGAAAAAAGCGGCCGCATCGTCTAAAAAGGCCGCTGCTAAAAGCAGTAGTTTAGCTTTAGCTAGTTCGAAGGCGGCCAGTTCAAAAGCTGCCAGTGAGTCAGCCGCCAGCTCCGAATCATCGGCGAGTACTGACGAAAGTAGTGCTAGCAGCAGTAGTAGCTCCTCAGAATCATCTTCAGGCACTAAGTACGTTACGGTAGAGGCTGGTCAAGGGGTCTACCGAGTCGCGACGAATGCCGGAATTTCAGTGGATAAACTGTTAGAACTTAACGGGTTGTCATCTGACTCGACGCTTTCAGCGGGACAACGGCTACGTGTCCGTTAATACACGATTTTTTTGAGATTGTGAGGAGTTAGTTTAATGGCTAAGCAAGCACTACAAGTGGCCATCGACGGTCCAGCTTCAGCTGGTAAAAGCACCGTAGCCAAACTCGTTGCGAAGCGGTTTGGCTATATTTATGTCGATACTGGTGCCATGTATCGGGCGGTCACTTATTGGGCCATGCAACACGACGTGGATTTGACCGACGAAACTGCGGTCATCGCGGCGATGAAGACGCTCAAGATTAGTTTCAAACCTGGCGAACCGGACCAGCTGGTCTTTGCCAACCAGGAAGATATTACGTCAGCGATTCGGCAGCCAGACGTCACGAACAACGTGTCGACGATTGCCGCTTTGCCACAAGTTCGGACCATTTTGACCGACCAACAACGGGAAATGGCAACGGCCGGTGGCATCGTGATGGATGGCCGTGATATCGGGACGACCGTGTTACCGAATGCCGAAGTCAAAATCTTCTTGGTGGCTTCTGCCGCTGAGCGGGCCAAACGCCGGTACGCGGAAAACATCAAAAAGGGAATCGACACGCCCTTGGATCAGCTACAAGCTGAAATCGAATTGCGCGACCATAAAGATTCAACGCGTAAAGTGTCACCATTAACGCAAGCAGCGGATGCCACATTAGTTGATACGACCCCGATGTCGATTGACGAAGTGGTCGATGCAATTGCTGAAATTATTACAAAAAAACAAAGTTCAACAATCTAATTGCATTAACTTAATGCTTTTAGCTAGCTTTTCATTGCATTTTCAGCTATGATATAGGTTAGAGTTATTGTTGACAGGAGGAAATTTGCATGAGTGAAAACGAAAATAGCCAAGAGAAAAATGAACTTTTAGACGCTTTAAACAGCGTCGAAGAAGTAAACGTCGGTGACGTTGTTAAGGGTGAAGTCTTAGCAATCGACGACGACAAACAAGTAATTGTTGGTATCCAAGGTACCGGTGTTGAAGGGGTCGTTCCATTGAAGGAACTCTCAACACAACGGGTTGACGATGTCAACGAAGCCGCTAAAGTCGGTGATGTTTTAGACTTGGTTGTCATTTCTCGGATTGGCAGCGACAAGGAAAACGGCAGTTACTTACTGTCACATCGTCGGTTAGAAGCTCGCAAAGTTTGGGACGACGTTGAAAAAGAATACGAAGCAGGTCATACGATTAAAGCTCCGGTAACACAAGTTGTTAAGGGCGGGTTAGTCGTTGACGCTGGTGTTCGTGGCTTCATCCCTGCCTCAATGATTGATGATCATTACGTTGAAGATTTAAATGCCTACAAAGGTCAAGAACTTGAACTTAAGATTATTGAAATTGAACCTAGCGAAAATCGCTTGATCTTATCACACCGTGCGGTTGTTGAAAAGCAACGTGAAGCACAACGTGAAGAAGCTTTGAAGACTTTACAAGCTGGCGATGTTGTTGAAGGTAAAGTGGCTCGTTTGACGAACTTCGGTGCTTTCGTTGACCTTGGTGGCATTGATGGGTTAGTTCACGTTTCAGAAATTTCATACGAACGGGTTGAAAAGCCTGCTGACGTCTTGAAGGTTGGTCAAGAAGTTAAGGTTAAGATCTTATCTGTTGACGCTGACCGCGAACGGGTTTCACTTTCAATCAAAGCCACTTTACCAGAACCTTGGGATGGCATTGAAGAAAAAGCCCCTCAAGGTGCCGTACTTGACGGTAAAGTTAAGCGTTTGACGAGTTTTGGTGCCTTTGTGGAAGTCTTCCCTGGTGTTGAAGGGTTAGTTCATATTTCACAAATTTCACACCAACACATTGCAACGCCTAATGACGTGCTTAAAGTTGGTCAAGAAATCAAAGTTAAGGTCTTAGACGTTCGTCCAGACGAAAAGCGGTTAGCTTTATCAATTAAAGCTTTGGAAGAAAAGCCACAAACTGCTGACGATGATAACGAAAGCCAACCAGAACGTCGTAACAACAACCGTCGTCGCAACAACAACCGCGACAACCGGACTGCTAGCGAACGTTCAACGGCTAACGCTCCAGAAGAATCAACTGGATTTACTTTAGGTGATTTGATTGGTGACGAATTGAAGAACGCTGAAAACAACAATGATGAAAACTAATCATTGATTGGTTAAAAATACCCTTCAAGCTTGCCTTGAAGGATATTTTTTTAGGAACAGATTAATTGGGACGTTCCAGTTAATTGATGACTCGTACCGTCCTCGACGGCTACGAGGGCAAAGGAGGAATTAATACCATGGCAAAACCAGTTGTCGCAATTGTTGGTCGCCCTAACGTGGGTAAGTCGACCATTTTTAACCGTATTGCTGGTGATCGAATCTCAATCGTGGAAGATACGCCAGGGGTTACTCGTGACCGTATTTATGCCAATAGTGAATGGCTTGGGCAAGATTTCAGTTTGATCGACACGGGTGGGATCGATATTGACGATGCTCCGTTTATTAAGCAAATCACACAACAAGCGGAAATCGCGATTGACGAAGCTGACGTCATTATTTACTTGGTCAGCATCAAAGAAGGTGTCACGGATGCTGATGAGCACGTGGCCCAGATTCTGTATCGCTCTAACAAACCGGTTGTCTTAGCTGTCAATAAGGTCGATAATCCCGAATTACGGAGCGAAGTCTATGACTTTTACTCACTTGGATTTGGCGACCCGTACCCAATCTCTGGGGCGCACGGTCTTGGCTTAGGTGACTTGTTAGATGCCGTCATCAAGAACTTCCCTGAAAAGAGCGGTGAAGATGAACCTGGCACGATTCGGTTCAGTCTGATTGGCCGGCCCAACGTGGGTAAGTCTTCGATTGTGAACGCCTTGTTGGGTGAAGAACGGGTAATCGTCTCAGATGTTGCCGGGACGACCCGTGATGCCATCGATACGGCGTTCACGGATGAAGATGGCGACCGCTTCGTGATGGTCGATACGGCCGGAATTCGTAAAAAGGGTAAGGTCTACGAAAATACCGAGCGTTATAGCGTCATGCGGGCGCTGAAGGCGATTGATAATAGTGACGTGGCCCTATTCGTCATTAATGGTGAAGAAGGCATCCGTGAGCAAGATAAGCGGGTTGCTGGCTACGCCCATGAAGCGGGTAAAGCCATCGTGATCGTGGTCAACAAGTGGGATACGGTCAAAAAAGACAATCACACGATGCAAGAGTTTGAAGCTTACATCCGTGACCAGTTCGTTTATCTGAGCTACGCGCCAATCATCTTCGTGTCCGCCAAGACGAATCAGCGCTTGGCCCAACTACCAGCACTGATCAAGAAGGTCAATACGAACCATATGCGTCGGATTCAATCATCCGTCTTAAATGATGTGATCATGGATGCGATTGCGATGAATCCAACGCCAAGTGATAACGGTAAGCGGCTCCGGGTCTACTATGCGACTCAAGTGGCGATTCAACCACCAACCTTCGTGGTCTTCGTCAATGATCCTGATATGATGCACTTTTCGTATGAACGTTTCTTGGAAAATCAGATTCGAAATGCGTTTGATTTTACCGGAACGCCAATCCATATGATCGAACGCCGTCGTAAGTAGTCAAAAGCGCATAAGGTCGGCATTTTAGCACATTTTGAGATTGATGTAAATAAATATCACTTTTTTGCGATATTTTCGCTGAAAACGCTAAAAAAGCTTGCTATTAAGGCATTCCTATGCTATCTTTGATGAAGAAATGATGCTTGTTATCGTTTCTCTCATTTTTGGACCACTCAAAAATGATCATCTGGATCAACCGTGTTAAAAAGCGCGGTGATCCTTCACTCTGTAACGGGGAGGTGAATCAAACATGGCAAACAAAGCTGAATTAGTTAACAACGTTGCTGCGGCAACTAACTTAACGAAGAAAGACGCAACTGCTGCAGTTGACGCAGTCTTTGCATCAATCCAAGAAACCCTTGCAAAGGGCGAAAAAGTTCAACTGATCGGATTTGGTAACTTCGAAGTACGTGAACGTGCTGCTCGTAAGGGCCGTAACCCACAAACTGGTGACGAAATCCAAATTCCTGCAAGCAAAGTACCTGCATTTAAGCCAGGTAAAGCTTTAAAGGATGCAGTTAAATAATGCAGATCATTAATTGAAATGCAACCGGAAAAGTCAGTATAGCGACCGTTATACTGGCTTTTTTGGTGTCGTCTGCGTTATGATTATATGTCAGGTAAATCGACAGAACGGGTGGTCGAAATTAATGAGACCGACGTTCGCCTAAATAAAATTGAGTGACTAGTGGGCCGTTGGATGCGGCCGCACTAGTACAAAGGACGGGTGTAATGAGTTATTCAGAAAAAATGCTCGCAGCACTATCGAACGGGCAAATCGACACAGCCAAGAAACATTTTGCTTGGGCACTGCGCAAAGACGACGATGACACACTGTACAGTTTGGCTGAAGAATTATACGGACTGGGCTTTTTGAAGCAAGCTGAACGCACTTACAAAAAGCTGCTCGCTAAGTATCCCGATGAAGATGACTTGCGAACTAGTCTTGCAGACATTGCGATTGATGAAGATGATACGGACACGGCGCTGGATTATTTGCACCAAGTCAAGCCGGATTCACCAGCCTATGTGCAAGCACTACTGGTGGAAGCTGACTTGTATCAAACGCAAGAGTTGTTCGAAGTCAGTGAGCAAAAGTTGAAGGAAGCCTACGAATTGGCACCAGATGAACCCATCGTGGAATTTGCGTTAGCCGAATTTTACTTCTTGATTCGCAACTACCGCCAGGCGATCCGTTTTTACTTGGATTTGATCAAGCAGGGTGAGTTGGAAATCTCCAAAGTCAATCTGGTTGAACGTCTGGGGGTATCCTACGCGGAGTCCGGGCGTTTTGAACAAGCGGTCGGCTACCTTGAACAGATCAAACCGGCCAAGTTAACACCAGACAGTCAGTTTGAACTGGGCTTTACCTATTTGCAGCTGGGCGAACCGCAAAAAGCCATCGATATTTTTAATAAGTTACGGGAATCTGACGACCAGTATGCGTCACTGTATCCTTACTTAGCGCAAGCTCAAGAACAGCTGCATCAGCTTGATAAGGCGTTATTGACGCTGCAAGAAGGGTTAGCGGTCGACCAGTACAATGAGCAGTTGTACTTGCAAACGGCCCGCTTAGCCTTGAAATTGGACGATCAGGAGCTGGCTGAAAAGTACCTGCGCGAAGGCTTGAGTATTGACCCTGACAATTTGACGACCGTTTTGGAGCTCTCTAACTTGCTTGTTCAACGCGAACGGTATCAGGATAACGTCGATTTATTGGATCAATATCTACAAAGCAATGAGTTTGACCCGCAGTTTTACTGGAACTTAGCGATTTCAAACGATCGATTGGACAATTTCCAAGCGGCCAAGGATAACTACGAGGCGGCTTATCCCTTCTTCGAACATAACAAGGACTTCCTCAAACCAGCCATTTACTTCTTCCGCGAAGCTGGGATGGCGGATTCTGCGGTGGCCGCCTTACGCAATTACTTGGTGATTGAACCAGACGATGGTGAAATGGTCGCGATGTTAGAAGATTACGAAGACCAGGGTTACTAGTTGAAAACACTTTCATTTTTGGTAGAATGAACTTAGTTGCGAATGCTTTCGTCGGTTGCGTTCAATAGACCGATGACTGATTCGTTTAGATTAAGTTAAGTGAGGAGCCAATTATCGTGAAAGTAGCCATCATTGCCACGGATTTAGACGGGACATTTTTAAGAGACGACCACCAGTTTGACCATCCGCGTTTTCAAGCTCAGTTAGACCAGATGAACGCGCAGGGTCAACACTTTGTTGTGGCCAGCGGAAACCAATTACAGCATTGTATCGACGTTTTTGATGGCATTCACGGCGAGCTGACCTACGTTGCCGAAAATGGGGGCCTGGTGATCGACAATCACGGCAAGGTCCTGGCTGAAAGTCTGATTGATTTGCCACTGTATCAAGAATTGTTGACCTTTGTCGCCACGGAACCGGCATTAGCGGGAGCTGAGATCTCAGTTTCTGGCAAACAAGCCGCCTATATTCGACCACAGGATGATAGCCCCCTGATGCGCTATTATCTGAGCCGGTTGCAGGTCGTGCCATCCTTGATGACGATTGACGACCATATTTATAAGGCGACGTTTAGCTGGCAAGACACGGATGCCAACGCTCACGCTGATCTGATTAATCGCCAGTTTGCGGGCCGACTGCGAGCGACGGTCAGTGGTGGTAACGGGCTAGATGTCATCCCACCACATGTCAATAAAGCGACCGGACTCGCGTATTTGCAGTCACACTGGCACATCAACGCCAGCCAGACGGCCGCTTTCGGCGACAATGGGAACGACCTAGAAATGTTGCACGAAGCCGATTACAGCTTTGCTATGCAGAACGCGATTGCACCGGTCAAGCGAACGGCGACCTATTTGACGCCCCATGACAATAATCATGATGGCGTCTTAGCGGCGATCGATACGTTGATTTAAACAATGCGGCTTTTAGATGCTTGTTTTATTGCGGCTAAACCGTGCGAAATCGTTGCCGACTCAGATAAGTTTTGGATTTTGCGCTTCGAAGGCGTCCGGAAATGCAGCTGACCCGATGTCGTTTGGCGCTCATGCAATTGTCAAGGACTGACTTCGGCTTACAAAACTAAAACACTGCAGACTCAGTGCGACGTCCACATGGTTAACAAGGCAATACTAGTCCAATAAATCCTATTTAACAGTGATGATCCGGTCAAATGATGACTAGGTCACCACTGTTTTTTTGATTTCTGGTGAGGCGATTTCAATGCGCAAGTGGGATGCAAGTCGACGTTCTCGCGAGTGATAGACAATTCTACTGCCTAATTGCGTGATAGTCTGCTAAAATATAATGGTATACGCGGTGGCGGATGCGTGAGTGGTGAAGGTGCCACTTGACTTGATTGACACGTCGTCAGTCAGCTAAGATAGCTCAGGTGTCGAATAACTAGTATTTGCGGCGTTTGAGCAACCAGCCACCGTGTCAGGTAGTTTAATCTTGAGGAGGAATTTATTGTGGTAAAAGTAATTGTTGCCGGCTACAAGGGTCGGATGGGTAGTACTGCTGCACAAATGGTGATCGATAATCCTGATTTTGAATTGGTTGGGGTCTATGACGCCCGCAGTAAGGACCAAAATTTGAATGAAGATGACCGTTTTAAGAGCCAAGACGTCCCAGCTTTTCATGACTTAGACCAAATCAAGACCGATGCAACGGTGTGGATCGACTTTACGATTCCAACGGCGGTCTATGAAAATGCCAAGTTTGCGCTCAATCATGGCATTTCACCAGTGATTGGGACAACCGGGATGACCGACGAACAAGTCGCAGACCTACAAAAATTGGCTAAAGAAAAACAAGTCGGTGGTTTGATTGCACCCAACTTCGGCATCAGTGCCGTCTTATTGATGCAATTTGCCCAACAAGCGGCTAAGTACTTCCCAGATGTTGAAATCATTGAAATGCACCATGATGACAAAATCGATTCCCCAAGTGGAACGGCCATCAGTACGGCCAAGAAGATCGCGGAAGTCCGTCAACCTAAACAACAAGGCAATCCTGACGCTACTGAAACGTTACCAGGGGCGCGTGGTGCGGAATACGAAGGCATGCGGATTCACGCTGTTCGCTTACCAGGACTTGTTGCGCATGAAGAAGTTATGTTTGGTGGCCCAGGTGAAGGCTTGACGATTCGCCAAGATTCCTTTGACCGGATCTCATTTATGACCGGGGTCAAAGTTGCGGTTGAAAAGGTCAACCAGTACCACGAACTCTTCGTTGGTTTGGAGCACTTACTATGATTTTGACGCAATTACCAGCAGCGTTTCAAGAAGCTAAGCCAATCATTGAAACAATTGAAGCGGCTGGTTTTGAAGCGTACTTCGTTGGTGGCTGTGTCCGCGATACGATTCTCGGCAAGCCACTGCATGACGTCGATATTGCGACTAGTGCTTTTCCAGCCGAGGTCAAACAACTGTTTAAGCGCACCGTCGATACCGGTATTGAGCACGGGACCGTCATGATTTTAGACCACGGTAACGGCTATGAGACGACCACGTTTCGAACTGAGTCGGGCTACCAGGATTTTCGGCGTCCGGACCAAGTGACGTTTGTGCGTTCACTAAAAGAAGACCTGAAGCGCCGTGATTTTACGATTAACGCGCTGGCGATGACGGCCAAGGGTGAAGTGATCGACTTATTCGATGGCTTGGCTGACTTAAAACGTGGCGTGCTGCGGGCCGTGGGTGTCGCGGAAGAACGCTTTCATGAAGACGCGTTGCGGATGATGCGGGCGGTCCGCTTTGCTAGCCAGCTGGATTTTGCCATCGAGCCCCAAACGCAACAAGCAATCACCGATAATGCGGCCTTACTCACAAAGATTGCCGTCGAACGGACCCGTGTGGAATGGGAGAAGTTACTAATGGGACAGCATCCCGATGCCGGGTTGAAAAGCTTGCTGACGACCGGGTTATACCAGTACATGCCAATGATGGCGGCCCAAAAGCCGATGTTACAACAACTACTAGCGCTACCAGATTGGCATTTATCGACGATTGAGAGCGTCTGGACCTTGTTGAGTTGGCAAATGCAGCTGCGCGATGCCGCTGCGATTCGCCACTTATTAAAGACTTGGAAGACGAGCAATGAGTTGATCAGCCACGTCACAGCCGCTGTCAACGCGCTCAACGCCTTAGAACGATCTGGTCGACTAACGTCCGAGGAAAACTTCTACACTGGCTTAGACGCGCTAACAACGGCCAATCAGGTGGCAACGATATTAGGTTTCGGCCAGGATCAAGCTCAGTTAGCCCAATCGTATGCCAGTCTACCGATTCATGATAAGCATGAATTAGCAGTTAATGGCGGTGATTTGTTGAAGGCGAAGCTGGTGACACCGGGACCGATGATGGGGTCGATTTTGGCTGCTTGTTTGCAGGCCGTCATCACTGGAAAAGTTGAAAATCAGCAAGACGCTTTGCTTGATTTTGCACGGATGGTAGCGGATTCAAAAAACCATTGATATTTTCTATGAATCTGTTACGATTAAAGTGAAACTAATTCAATGAGGTGATTTAAATGGAACGAGCATTAGAAGCATTGAAATTTCATTTTCGGAATGGTGACACTTGGACGGTGCATCATCAAGATATCTCCGACCTGTGGATTGGCCGTGTAACGACGAGTTACGGCCGTATCAAGGGTGGTCACATGACGATCATTCATCCTTGCAAGTCCTTCAAAGCTGAATTCAAGCCAGATGCCGACGCAATCGATCCTGAAACGACCCAATTGTCTTCTGTGACAAGTGGGATGTTCGAACGGGTGACCCATTACCAAGATATTGAAAAAATCGATATTTTATTTGGTGACGAACGGGGCAGTGAACAAATCTACCTCCCATTCAAGCCACGGGATGCAGACGGTATCGACAACATTTATCAAACCAGTTCATTAGCCAGCGACGGCAAGTTACACTTAGTTGTCGATGACGAACGGACCGTCTTTGATGTTTATGGTGACCGGAACAAGTAAGCGCTGGTGCCAAATAAATTAATTGAACGTTGAAGTAGCTGCCTTAGGAGACAATTTCCTAGGGCGGCTATTTTTGTCCTGATCATTTGTTGTGAGGCATGATTAAAAGGCGTTAGTTCTTAAGCTCAAAGGCCACCGGCTCAGACTCACTGGAAACAAGGAGAACTTTGCGTAAACTTGCAGTGCTTGGTTCGTCTTACGCCAGCTTCCAGGCATTTATGACAACGCTGGAACGCGATAGACACAGACTTGAGCCGACAACCCACGTCTTAAATACTGGTATTCCACGTTCTATGCAATATTGCCGAAATGTGTTCGGGTCAGACTGAGACTCCCGGTTAGCTACGCCAGAACGCCAAGCGGAAATGCACCGCTTAACGCTCTAGCTAGGCTAATTTCTCAGTCCCAACGTCTGATTCTCACAGGCTATGAGCCGCTGAGCATTGTTAGAAACGCCTTCCAGCCGGGATGGTATTTGAAAGGCGAGCACGTGCGGACCCAACGATGAATGAAATGCTCACTATTACTTGATAACCATAACGCTGCCTTTGAACTGTGGGACTAGTTCCTGATAACTTCCTAGCTATCTTACTCGATGGAATATTAACATCACTGCATATTGTCAGCCAGCCCCGGAAGTCGGAATCGGACGCGCATTGGCTGACGAACAGTAAACCAACCAATCGGGCCTTTCAACCATGATTCATGTCACTCAGCTTTCCAAAATATTAATCGGATTTGCGCGTTTGTCAGTTGTGTTTTAGGCCAATTCTAGCTAAGATAGAACTTAATGATGTAAAAAAGGGTGGATCGTGAGAATGCAAACTTTAAGAGCAGAAAATCTGACCCGAACTTATGGTGAGAAGACGTTATTTCATGATATTTCGTTTATTGTGAATGAACATGACCGGATTGGTGTCATTGGCGTTAACGGGTCCGGGAAGACGAATTTATTAGACGTATTAGCGGGCGTGACGGCACCAGAAGCTGGTCAGCTGATCATGCCAAAGAATTATACGATTGGTTATTTAAAACAAAAACCAGAACTGGATGAAAACTTAACGGTGATCGATGCCGTTTTGGCTGGTAGTCAGCAAGTCTTTCGGACGATTCGGCACTACGAGCAAACGCTCGCGGTCTATGCCGACCATCCAGAAGACCCCGCTGCGCAAAAAGCATACGTGGCCGCTGAAGACCAGATGAATCAGGAAGACGCGTGGACGGCGGAAAGTGATGTCAAAACGATTTTGACCCAGTTGCACATTACGGATTTGACGAAGACGATCAAACAGATGTCCGGGGGTCAGCAGAAGCGGGTCGGCCTGGCACAGGTTTTGATTCAATCGCCAGATTTACTGTTGCTAGACGAACCGACCAACCACCTCGATTTTGATTCGATTGAATGGCTAGAAAGTTACTTGGCGAGCTATAAAGGCGCGCTGATCGTCGTGACCCATGACCGGTATTTCTTAGATCAGGTCGCTAATCAGATGTTTGAGCTCTCGTTTGGCGAGCTGCACAAGTACACTGGAAACTACCAAGACTTCGTGCAAGCCAAAGCTGAACGGGTCGCCCGCGATGTGTTGGCCGAACATAAGCAGCAACAGCTGTATAAAAAGGAACTGGCCTGGATGCGTGCCGGTGCGCCCGCCCGGAGTACCAAACAACAGGGGCGTATCAATCGGTTCAACGATTTAAAGGACAATTTGAACACCTTACAAGTGGATGGTGACGTCGATATTTCACTGGGCCAGCAACGGCTTGGTAAAAAGGTAATCGAGTTAAAGGATGCCAGTCTCCAATTTGACCAACAGACGATTCTGGACCACTTTTCCATGTTGATTCAGGCCAATGACCGAATCGGAATCACTGGGATCAATGGTGCCGGCAAGTCCAGCCTGTTAAACGTGATTGCTGGGCGTTTACCACTAGACAGCGGTACGGTGACGATTGGTGAAACGGTCAAAATGGCCTATTACACGCAACAGACCGAACCGATTCCAGGTGATAAACGGATCATCAATTACTTGCAGGACGTCGGTGAGACGGTGCTCAACAAACAGGGTGAACACGTGTCAGTGACCGAATTGTTAGAGGAATTCCTCTTTCCACGGTCAATGCACGGAACGTTGATCCGCAAGCTCTCTGGTGGTGAACAGCGGCGGTTATATTTGCTGAAATTATTGATGCAACAACCAAACGTGTTACTACTGGATGAACCGACCAATGATCTGGATATTGGGACGTTGACCGTCCTTGAAAATTACCTGGATGACTTTGCCGGCACCGTCATTACCGTTTCACATGACCGGTACTTCCTGGATAAAGTCGGCACGAAGCTCCTGATTTTTGATGGTCAAGGACATATTGAACGGTACGCGGGGCGTTTCTCAAGTTATTTGAAGGACCAAAAAGCGGCCAGTGCGGATGCCTCAAAGTCGCACACGAAGTCCAGTTCAGCCAAGTCAACTAGCGCTGCTGATAAGGAACCATCATCCGCCGCGGCACCTAAGCAAAAAGTAAAATTGACGTATGCTGAACAGTTAGAATATGACAAGATTGAAGAAGTCATTGAAGGACTCGACAGCCATAAGAGTGAGATTGAAGAAGCGATGGCCGCCAATGCCAGTGATTACGGCAAGTTAGCGGACTTACAAAAAGAACTGACCAAAACCGAGCAGACCATTGATGAGAAGATGGAACGTTGGGATTACCTCAGTCAGTACGCAGAAGCCTGAAAGGATGATCGCATGTTAGAAGATAGTTATTTACAACTCGCGCGCACCATTTTAGAACATGGCACGTACAAGGATGACCGTACCGGAACTGGGACTTACAGTATTTTCGGTTATCAGATGCGCTTTGATTTGAGTCAGGGTTTCCCATTACTGACGACTAAAAAGGTGCCATTTGGGTTGATCAAAAGTGAATTGTTATGGTTCTTACACGGTGACACGAACATTCAATATTTGTTAAAACACCACAATCATATCTGGGACGAATGGGCCTTTAAGAATTGGGTCACGAGTGCCGATTATGATGGCCCGGACATGACGAATTTTGAACATCGACGGTTGGATGACCCGGCATTTGCACCGGTTTATCAAGCCCAAATGAAAGCTTTTGATGACCAAATCGTGAATGACGATGCCTTTGCGGCCAAATTTGGTAACTTAGGTGACGTGTACGGCGCACAGTGGCGTCATTGGCAAACACGTCAAGGGTCGACGATCGACCAAATCGCCAATGTCATCGACATGATCAAGACGCATCCTGATTCACGCCGTCTGATCGTTTCGGCGTGGAACCCAGAAGACGTGCCAAGTATGGCGTTGCCACCTTGTCACACGCTGTTCCAGTTTTATGTCGCGGATGGCAAACTCTCTTGTCAGCTCTACCAACGTTCAGGAGACGTCTTCTTAGGGGTGCCGTTTAACATTGCGAGTTATGCGCTGTTGACCCATCTGATTGCGAAGGAGACTGGACTAGAAGTCGGCGAGTTCGTGCATACGTTGGGGGACGCCCATATTTATACCAACCACATCGAACAAATCAAGACGCAGTTGGCCCGGCAACCCAAACCGGCACCACAGTTAGTTCTAAATGGTGCGCATACCAGTATTTTCGATTATCAGATGAGCGATATTAAGTTAGAAGGCTATGACCCCGCACCGGCCATTAAAGCGCCGGTTGCGATTTAGGAGGCTGGTTGACGATGATTGCTTTGATCTGGGCGGAGGACCAAAATGGCCTGATTGGCAAGCAGGGCCAGTTACCTTGGCACCTGCCAGCGGACATGCACCGTTTTAAAACGTTGACGACAGGACACCACGTGGTGATGGGACGCAAAACTTTTATGGGATTCAAACGCCCGTTGCCACACCGGACAAACTGGGTCCTGTCGCAACAGTCGGACCTCGCATTGCCGGCGGGGGTGCAACAACTGACTGATTTGGCGGCCTTAAAGGACCTGGCCGCCAAAAATCCGGATGAACTGATTTTCGTCATTGGAGGCGCGGTGGTCTTTCAGGCCGTGCTGCCAATTGCGGACTATCTCTATCGGACGCGTATCAACGCGCGTTTTGACGGTGACACTTGGATGCCTGCGATCGACTATTCGCAGTGGCAACTCGTCACTAAGCAGGTTGGGACGGTGGACGACAAAAACCGTTATCCGTATGAATTTGACGATTTTCGCCGCCGTTAATTCAGCGCGAATCGTGAAAGTCAAGCAGATTTCTGCTATACTGAAAGCATTAATTTATTGTAACGATTTTATTAACGTTACAAGTATAAGAAAGCGTGGCAAAGTATGACGAAAATCAAGATTGTGACCGATTCTTCGGCAAATTTGACGGATGCCGAGGTAAAAAAATACGATATTACCGTGATTCCGTTAACTGTCATGATCGATGGCACTATTTACGTGGAAGATGAAACCATCACACGTGAGGAATTTATTAGCAAAATGGCAACGGCCAAGTCCTTGCCTAAGACGAGTCAGCCCGCGCTGGGAACGTTTATTGAAACTTTTGACAAGTTAGGTGCGGATGGCTCAAGCGTGATTTGCATCAACATGCTCGAAGCGATTTCAGGAACGGTTCACACCGCAGAACAGGCCGCATCGATTACCAAGACCGATGTAACGGTGATTGATGCGCGCACCACGGACCGGGCGTTGGCCTTTCAAGTGATTGCTGCAGCCAAGTTGGCCCAGGATGGTGCTGACAAGCAGACGGTGATTGATCAAATCCACGCCACTCAGGCCCACACCAAGTTATTTATGGGTGTGATGACGCTCAATAACTTAGTTGCCGGTGGCCGTATCAGTCGTTTGACCGGGGCAATCAGTACGTTACTGAACGTGAAAATTGCGCTCGAAGTTGACGATGGCACTTTAAATGTGAAGATGAAGGGCCGTGGCGTCAAAGCGATTAATAAGTTTTTTGATAAAGTTCTTGAAGATATTATTGCGACACCGAACGTGGTGGAAGTCGCAATCTCACACGTTGGTGCGACGGAACGCGTTGAAGAATATAAGGCGCGCTTGCAAGCCGCTTTACCAAGCTTACGGGTCAGCGTTCAACCAACAGTACCGATCATCGCAACCCATGGTGGTCCGGGCGCTTTTGCGGTGGAATATCATACCCAGGCACCAGCTTAAAGTTAACGAAGGCTTACAGACGACCTGTCTGCGAGTGCTAACGGTAAATGGTGATCGTCCCAGTTTGGGGATGATGACCATTTTATTGTTTTAGGGGTAAGTTGTCAGCCAATCGTTCAAATAACCAGTGTCAGAAAGGTTGGAGGTTCATGTCCAAAATTAAAGAAACCATCAAAGTCGTACTGGTGGTTGCAGTCCTCGCGGTGGCCGTCTTTTTCGGCGTCAACTACTTGATGCATCCGCACGACGAGGCCACTACGACCAAGCCCACGACGACTAAAAAGGCCACGCAAAAAACGACCCCGCACAAGAGCAGTATCAACCTCGTGGCAGTCGGGGATTCATTGACAGAAGGGGTCGGTGATGAATCCGAAGGCGGCTATGTCGGTCAGATCAAGCAGACGTTAGCCAAGAAACAAGATTTGACGGTCAAAACGACCAATGCCGGTAAATCCGGTGACCGCAGTGACCAGATTTTGGCGCGAATCAATAAGTCTAAAGCGTTGCAACAAAAAATTGCTAAGGCCGACGTTTTAACAGTGACGGTCGGTGGTAATGACTTGTTGCAGACGTTGGAAGGATCGATCACGTCGAATAATACGGCCAAGAACAATGCCACGGTCGCCAAGGCGCAGACCTTGTATGCCACGAAGCTGACGAAACTGTTTAATAAATTACAAAGTTTGAATGGATCAGCGTCGATTTTTGTCTTTAGCATCTATAATCCAATTTATGTGAACTTCCCGAATGTGACGTCGATCACCCACTATATCAGTCAGTGGAACGATCAGACGCAGACGACGGTCAGTCAATATAAGCATACTTATTTTATGGATATTAATTGGACGATGTCACATGGTCAGTACAAGACGGCCGCGCAAATTCGCAAGTTGAAGCGAGCAGCCAGTGCCACAACGCTGACGAGTCTCACGAGTGCGAAGGCCATCAATGGCGCGTTGGCGACGGAGAATAAGACCAATGACCTGATTTCGACGAGTGATAATTTCCATCCGAATAAACGGGGTTATCGGGTCTTCACGTCGAAGCTGTACCAGACGATGATGACGCACGATGCCTGGTTACTTAAAAAATAAAGGAGGAATTGAGATGCGGGAAGCACAACACACCAAAACGACGAGTCCGAAGCCGCCCAAGTCGACGGGGCCCGTCAATATTTGGAAATGGGTCGCAATCGTGTTGATTGCCCTAATTATTGGGACCGGCGCTTACGTTGGAACGCAAGTGTTTCGGTCACCAAGTGAAAGTACCAGTTTGACCACCAGTCGTAACGACGCCGCTAGTGTACCAATCACCATGAATCGCAAGCAATTGAACGCCTTAGCGAGCTACTATCTAGCCGACTTACAAAAGGGTCAAGACATGAAGTATCGCTTCGTCGTCCGGTCCACGGGTGCCTACCTGTTAGGGACGACCAAAGTATTAGGTCAGGATGTTTCGTTTGTGATTACCATGAAGCCAAGCGTGATCGATAATGGTAATATTTCACTGAAGGCCACGAACTTATCGGTCGGCACAATGTCGTTGCCAATCAGCTTCGTTATTAATTACATCAATAATAATTACAAAACGCCTAAGTGGGTCAAGTTGAATGCCAAGAATAAGACGATCGACCTGTATTTGAATAAACTGGTCGGTAAACACGATGTTCGTTATAGTGTTGATAAGCTTGATTTGAAGAACGACCAGTTCAAGTTTGAAATGCACATTCCAAAAACTAGTGATTAAGAAGATGAGGTGAATACATGCACAAAACATTTTATACGTTTTTGATGACCCAACGGAACCCTGATAGTACCGATGCGATTGCTGAATTTGCGAACAATGCGTTTCTGGATCAGTCGTTTCCGAAGCAGAGCAAGGATTTTCATGAGGTCTCTCAATATTTAGAATTGAACGCGGGTTACCTGCCTTCAATGACGATATTTGATGACGCGTGGCAAGCCTATCTCGCAAGTGAAGCATAAATTTATTCGTAGGAAAGAGGACGTTCGGTTATGTCAGAGGAACCCAAACAAACCAATCCGCATTTGAAAAAAACACCGCGGCCCAAACGACGCGTCGGCATATGGACTTACATTATTTCCATCGTCGTTGCGCTCGGGATCGGGGTTGGCGGAACGTACTGGTTGATTGGTCGGCAAGTTAATGCCCAACTCAGCAGTATGCAACAGACTAGTAAGGCAATGAAAAAGATTGAATCGGTCTACGAGACCATCAATCAAAATTATTATAAACCGGTCAATGCCAACAAGTTGGCGAATGGTGCCATCAACGGGATGGTCAATTCTTTAGGAGATAAATTCTCCGAGTACATGGATAAGAGTGAGACCGAGAGCCTGAACGACACCATCGATAGCTCATTTTCTGGGATTGGGGCTCAGGTTCAAAAGTCCGGCAATTATGTTCAAATTATCTCGCCAATTGCCGGTACCCCTGCCAAGAAGGCCGGTTTAAAGCCTAAGGATATCATCAAGGCGGTCAATGGTAAGTCTGTTTCTGGCAAGACATTGACGCAGGCGGTCAACATGATGCGCGGTAAAGTTGGCACGACCGTCAAATTGACGATTGAACGCAGCGGACAGACCTTCACCGTGAGTCTCAAGCGGGCCAAGATTCCGGTGACGACCGTTGACTACAAACTCGTCGGTGGTAGCAAGAAGATCGGCTACATCACCGTCTCGACTTTCTCGACCAATACGGCCAAGGAATTCAAGACCGCATTGAAGGCTCTCGATAAGAAGGGTGCCAAGAAGTTAGTTATCGATATGCGTGGGAACCCCGGTGGTTTGATGACGGCAGCGCTCAAGATGGCCTCGATCTTCCTGAAGAACGGGAAGACTATCATGCAAGTCGAAGCACGGGACGGTTCAACTGAGAAGTACACCGCTTCTAAGAAGTATGACGGTGGCTTTAAGGAGACCAAACCGACGACCGTTTTGATCGACGGTGGGAGTGCCTCGGCTGCAGAAATCTTCTCGGCCGCCTTGCACCAGTCTGCTGGCGTTAAATTAGTTGGTTCACAGTCCTATGGTAAAGGGACGGTCCAAACAGTCACGACCTTTAGCGATAAGACCGAAATGAAGATTACCGTTGCCAAGTGGCTCACGCCGAATGGTACGTGGATCAACAAGAAGGGTTTGACGCCGGATGTCAAAGCGGATGAACCAAGTTATGCTAGTTTGACGGTCATCAGTAAAGTGAGTGACTTGCAAGCAGATAAGGTCAACAGTAACGTCAAGACGTTCCAGAAGTACTTGCAAGCGTTAGGTTACTTCAAGGGAACTGTCAACGGTTACTTCGGTGATTCCACCACGGCAGCTGTCAAACAATATCAGAAGCACGCAAAGTTGAGTGCCACTGGTAAAGTTGACAAGCAGACGTTGACGAAGATTGAAACTGAATTAGCAAATAAAATCAGCGACAACGACCGCGCCTATGATGCGGCCATGAAGTTGATCGAAAAAACGAATTAATTTAGAAACCAAGCTTGGGCATTTCCGGGCTTGGTTTTTATTTAGCTGTGTGTTTGGACACGCGCGCTTCATTTATTGGTGAGCAATGGACTTCATGATCGGATTTACTGCTAAGCTCAGCGCAGCGGATTGGTTTTAAGATTACTAGTCGCAAATAACTCGAATTCTGTTCGTAAAAAGACCGTTTGGGGCTTGCCAGGGGATGGGGGTCAAGCGGTATACTAGAAAGCGTACGTTAATTTGCAGGCGCGTATTTTCGGATACCGCCTGTTTTTTGCGGGAAATTACAGGTCACCACAGCGGTTACGGTGGTGACGGCATAGAAAGAAGTCTTTTTGTGAATCGACGCGCCATTTATTTTGTTCAAGGGGCCCTCTTACTCTCAAACGTGATGGCCGGAATCGATAGTACTAACGTGAATACGGCGTTACCCGCCATTATCGCGGATTTGCACGGGTTGCGATTGATGGCCTGGATCGTGGCCGTCTTCCTGCTTGGAACGGCTGTCTCCACTTTGATTTGGTCGAAGTTGGGCGAGCGGTTAGGGAATAAACGGGCCTACCAGATGACGACTAGCCTGTTTATCGTTGGCTCGTTGTTACAAGGTCTCGCACCTAATATCTGGTTCTTGATTATTGCCCGTGGTATCGCCGGGCTGGGTAACGGTGGGATGATCTCACTGCCATATATTATGTACGCGGATATTTTTAAGGATCCGCGCGAACGGATGCGGGCACTGGGCTTGGTCTCAGCTTGCTTTAGCATGGCAACGATCATTGGGCCAATGGTCGGCGGGGTGATCGTCGATGTTTGGTCCTGGCACTGGATCTTTTATCTAAACGTGCCGATTGGAATTTTATCAGCCGTACTGTTGCAGATCTTCTATCAGGAACCCAAACGACAACATAACTTGCAGCCGATGGATCGCGCCGGTGCGTTGTTGATGGCAGTCGGCATCATCAGCCTGCTTGGTGGTATCGAATTGATTGGGATGGTCTCACTCTGGATCGTGGCAATCGTCATCATGGCGGCGCTGGTCATACTTGGCAGTTTAACAATTGTTGAGCGGCGAGCAGTCGATCCGGTCATTCCTGGCCGACTGTTTAAAAACAGCCCCTTAGTGGTCGACTTCGTCTTATTCGTGCTCATTTGGGGTGCGTTCGTGGCCTTTTTGACCTATAGTCCTATGTGGGCGCAGGGCTTATTAGGAACGTCGGCATTAATTGGGGGTGCCACGCAGATTCCGAGCGCCTTTGCCAATTTTGGCGGCAGTGAGTCGGTACCGCGGATGCGGCGGCGTTTGACCCCGCATCAGGTCTTGACGATTAATATTATTATTTTAACGCTGACCTTCGTCCCATTGATGCTTGGTGGTGTCAAATTACCATACTGGGTCTTGCTTTTGGCTGGCTTTTTCGAAGGTTGGGGCAACGGGGCTTGCTTTAATGAGCTACAAGTTAAAGTGCAAGTTGATGCGGATCAGCGCGATATTCCAGTGGCGACCTCTTTTAGCTATTTAATTCGAATGCTGAGCCAGACCTTTACGACGGCCATCTTTGGTTTGATCATGAACCAAGCCTTAGCTAGTGGTGTCGCCCGTTCCGATGGCAAAATCACCATGGCGATGATGAATCAGCTCAGTGATGCGAGTCGCGCCGGACGGTTGCCTGCCAACCTCGTCCCGATGATGCGCCAGATTCTGCATACTGGACTACAGAATATCATGATTCTAGCGTTTGGGCTGATGATTGCCGCCTTAGTCCTGAATCTGTGGGCGCAACGGCGAGAAGCACGGCGGCAGGCAGAAGCGTGATATCCCTGAATAACGCGCAGCGAATTATGTCGTGACTAGTCGTGTGTTTCGATGAAACGATGCTAGATCATAAAAGGACCTTCCAGGTGGGAGGTCCTTTTATAATCCGTGGTGAATCCGCGGTAGCCTGCTGCATTAGGTCCCCATTTGCGTTGCCCAAGGCTAAAAAATTGGCATCTAATCATCAAAAACGTCGAACCCATACCCCCGAATATGCTGCTTCAGCAGTGCCAAGTAGCGTTGGGCCGTCGCACTCAATTCGATTTTTTTATGCCGCAGATAGCCCAGCGTCATGGCATCGTCGACTTTGAGCGGAATGGCGACGATTTTTTCGTCATTGAGTTCGCTACTAATGATTCCAGAACTGATGGTGTAGCCGTTTAAGCCGACCATCAGATTAAAAATCGTGGCGCGGTCACTGATGCGGATGTGCTTTTTGTGCGGCAAGGTGCTGAGAATTTCTTCTGAGAAATAAAATGAGCTGGTGTCGCCCTGCTCATAAGAGAGATAGGGGTAATCTTGAAGGTCGGCCAGCGTCAACGTCTTTTTGCGCGTCAGCGGGTTGTCGCGCCCCACAAAGACGTGCGGGTGTGCTTCAAAGAGTGGGACGAACTGTAGGTCTTTTTCGGCGATCAGGCGGCTCAGGACGGTCCTGTTGAATTGATTGAGGTAAATGACGCCGAGTTCGCTCTTCAACGTCTGGACGTCATTGAGCACGTTTTCGGTTTCCGTTTCGCGCAGGGTGAACTGGTAAGTATCGCCACCAATTTCTTTGACTAGTTGGACAAAGGCGTGAACGACGAAGGCATAGTGCTGGGCAGACACACTGAAGATTCGCTTGCGAACGGTCCCCTGACCAAAATGCTCATTGAGCAGGTTGACTTGGTCGAGTACGCTGCGCGAATAGTTGATAAATTCGCGGCCAGCATCCGTTAACGTGATTCCGGTCTTGCTACGATAAAACAACTGGACTTGATATTCCCGTTCCAGTTCCTTCATCGCTTGCGAGAGTGACGGCTGACTGATAAATAACTGTTTGGCAGCCTCGTTGATCGAGCCAGTGGCCGCAATCTTTTCTAAGTATTTTAATTGTTGGATTCGCATGTCAGGGTAACCTCCTTGAAGATGATGACGAAAATGTGGGCGTAACGCGGTGCTGATTTCAGCGTTTCGCTCGCGTGACGTTATAGGTAGTGCCTATTATATCATCTAAGCAATCCGTCTTATCTATTTTCTAATCTGATTGTTATAATAAACTCATCAAATCAAAGACGGAGGCTGTCAATTTATGACAAAAACACATTTTCAATTGGTCGGTTCACTGTTACGGCCAGCCAGCTTACTGAGTTACAAGAATCAAATCGAACATCGGGATGACATTCAATATCCATTTTATGATGCTTTTCCAGGTTACCAAGCGGCTGAAGCGGCGGCCGTCAAAAAAGTAATCGCAACTGAAAAGGCCCATGGGATCGATGTGCTGACTGACGGGGAATATACCAAATCAATGTGGCATCTGGACTTTGTCTGGGGCTTTAGCGGAATTCGCCGTTTTATCGCGGATGAGGGTTACAATTTCCGTGACCATGACGGTAGTGATTTTGAAACGCGTAAGGATATCGGCATTGAGATCACGGCGCCACTCTCTGGCAAACATCATCATTTTATTGATATTTACAAGCAACTGAAGGCACAGGCGGATGATAATGATGTCAAACTAACCATCTGGAGCCCAGCGCACGCCTTCGTGGAATTCGGATACATCGACAAGCTGTATGGTCCGGACCAAGTCTACAAGACCGTGGATGAGTTGCACGATGGCTTAGTCAAGGCCTACAAGGAATTTCTAACGGATTATCAGGCTGCGGGTGGCCAAATCATTCAATTTGATGACTGCTTGTGGGAAGTGTTTGCCAGTGATAATCAACAGAATCCCTTCGGCGCCGGTAATGGTAGCCTCCAGGAATTGGCGGATGTGGCGGTCAATACCAATAATGAATTGGTTGATTTCGGACATCAACTGGGGTTAAAGGTCTGGACCCATAATTGTCGTGGTAATTACGAAAGTCGCCATTTTGCGGAAGGTAGTTACAACACGATTGCCAAGAAATTCTTACATGATCAACATTACGACCGCTTCTTCCTCGAATGGGATGACGACCGTGCCGGTGACATTTCGGCGCTGAAGGTACTAGAAGACCGGCCCAACGTTGAAGTTGTGTTGGGACTACTATCAAGTAAGACCAACACTTTAGATGACGAAGACCGGGCCTTGCGACTCTTGACGCAGGCCAGCCAGATTTTAGATAAAGACCGGCTCTACTTATCGCACCAGTGCGGTTTCGCCTCCTGCGATTCAGGTAACGAATTGACCGAAGCCCAGCAGTGGGCCAAGATCGACCAGGGGCAACAGATTGCGGCGAAGTTCTGGGATTAATTAGACCTTTAAATCATCGGGATGGTTTTGAATCTTCAACTAACCCAAATATTAAGTTAGTAATCAAACGAGACATGTACGTGCCCTGAAAAGGAACGTGCATGTCTCGTTTGCGTTTAGGACACGCCAACACAGAATACACAGCACGCAGTCGGTAAACATGGTAAAATAAAGCTTGCTGCCACCGATGAACGCATGAGTTAATTGCATGACCATTGGTGGCTCGGAGTATGCCCCCTGGTTTAGTCAGACTAGTCGGCTGCCAGGTCAGGCTGAGTAGATGCTTGGTGAGTGCTGAAATCAAACCGGTTTTGACGCAGCACGCCAGCTAGTTTCAATTAGGCTAACCATCACACAATATAATTATAGGAGTGAAACGCAATGGCAAACATTCAATGGTATCCCGGTCATATGGCTAAGGCGATTCACCAAATTCAAGACAATTTACACTTAGTAGACATCGTCTTTGAATTGGTGGACGCCCGTATTCCAGTGGCCTCACGTAATCCAGAAATCGAAAAAACGATTCAACAAAAACCGCACTTATTGATCATGACCAAGAAGGATTTGGCGGATCCGCAAGCGACGGCCGATTGGGTCAAGTATTATGAAGCGCAAGGCCAAGTCGCAATCGCTGTTGATTCGCGTAGTCGTACGATTGGTAAACAAATGACGCAGGCTGCCACCGACATGTTGGCGGACAAGTTAGCCAAGATTGCCGCACGGGGCATCACCAATCGCCCGATTCGTGCAGTCTGTGTCGGGATTCCGAACGTGGGTAAGTCGACCTTATTAAACCACATCGTCAACAAGAAGATTGCCAAGGTCGGGGACCGTCCCGGGGTGACGAAGGGCCAACAGTGGCTCAAGGCCTCTAAAAAGCTTGAATTACTCGATACGCCCGGTATTTTGTGGCCAAAATTTGAAGACCAAGTTGTCGGTACGAAACTAGCGGTTACGGGCGCCATCAAAGAAAATATTTATCCTAATGATGACGTCGCTCTGTTTGCCTTAGACTTTTTCAAACAACACTACGCTGATCGGTTAGTTGACCGATATCATTTGACGGCTGACCAATTGGCGCTACCTAATCCAGAACTACTGATTGCGATGACCAAAAACGCCGGTATGCGCGATGATTGGGAACGGTTCTGCGTCGCCTTTCTACTGGATATTCGCAAGGGGCGTCTCGGTCGTTTTACCTTGGACTTAACGGGGGATCAGCCGGATGCCTGAACGAACGATTGCTGAATTTAAGCGTTTGCTAGCCGACCATCCGGATGAAGACGTGTTAACGGCCGCGCAAGCTGACAGTCGTAAAGGGGTTCAACAGGCTTATCAACGCTATCTTCGCCAAGCTGAAAAACACGCAGCGTTAGTGACCCGGTTCAATCACCACATGCAACTCGAACGTGACTTTTGGGCACGCGGTGGGCAATACGTCGCTGGCATCGATGAAGTCGGTCGGGGGCCATTAGCAGGACCGGTCGTGACTGCGGCAGTCGTGTTGGATAACCAGTTCGATTTAATTGAAGTCAATGATTCCAAGCAATTAACGGCTAAAAAACGGGCGGAATTGATGCCGAAAATCTTAGAAGAAGCCGTGGCGGTGGGGATTGGTGTCGCGGATGCCCCAACGATCGACCGGCTCAATATTTATGAAGCTACCCGGGTCGCGATGGCCCAAGCGGTCAATAATCTGCCTGTCCGCCCAACGCGCTTATTGGTAGATGCGATGCAAGTGCCAGTTCCCATCGAACAGACCCGCTTGATCAAGGGTGATGCCAAGAGTGCCAGCATCTCTGCGGCTAGCATCGTGGCCAAGGTCGTCCGGGACCATTTGATGGTGATGTATGACCAAGTCTATCCCGGCTATGATTTCGCGGATAATATGGGTTATGGGACGGCTAAACACCTCGCTGGGCTAACGACATACGGGGCGACGCCGATTCATCGCCAATCTTTTTCGCCCGTTCAAAACGCCAGCCGTCATTAAAGACGTAACTACTCTGTATCAGCAGTCCGCCGTTCATGCAATTAACGGTTCGGACTGACTCAGAGGAGTGGCAAACATGCAACTACGTAGTTTATTAATTCGGCTTCAACTGGCTCACGGCATCGGTTATGCTGGGATGGTGCGAGTGCTCCAGGCTTGTCGACGACGGCAAACGGTGGTGACCGACCCACAACAGCTCAGTCAGATTGCCCAGCTAACGGCTAGTCGCCGGTCCCGGTTTATCGCGGATTGGCAAGCGGCTGACTTTCAGCACCGCTTAAAACGGCACGCCCAGGTCGATATTTTGACGATTTTGGATGCCGATTATCCACCCGCCTTACTGGAAGGCTACCAACCACCACTCGTGTTATTTTTGCGTGGTCACCGGGAGCTATTAGCGAGTCGCCAATTAGCGGTGGTCGGGGCCCGGCAAGCAACGAGCTATGCTGAACGGGCGGTGCAGCGCTTATTAGCACCATTGGCGACAGACCCGGTGACGATCGTGAGCGGTTTAGCCAAGGGGGCGGATGGATTAGCCCACCGCGCCGCCTTGCAATTCCACTTACCAACGATTGCGGTCATCGGGACTGGATTAGATATTAGTTACCCCCGTCAACACTCGGAATTGCAACAACAAATCGCTAACGTCGGTTTAGTAGTCAGCGAGTACCCCTTAGGCGTTGGTCCGGAACCATACCACTTTGTCGCGCGTAACCGTATTATCGCCGGTTTGTGCCAAACGCTGATTGTGGTTGAAGCCCAGGCCCACTCGGGTAGCCTGATTACTGCCAACTTAGCGTTACAGAACAATCGTAACGTGCTCGCAGTACCTGGACCAATCGACGCGCCGTACTCGGTTGGCTGCAATGAATTGATCGTCGCGGGAGCCAAACCAGTCTTAAATTCGCGACATATAATAGAAGAGTTTTTACCAAAAATTTGACAAGCCGTTTTTTTTGAAATATGATTACAGGGATTTCTTAAAGTGATATTTATAATAATGATAACGAAACCTGTAAGGAGCTGATCGAGTGGCTGCAAGTACAACGAAAGCCAAACCGGCGGCAAAGCGGAAAACCGCAACTAAGACCGCTACTAAGCGGAAAAGCAAAACTCCCGCTAAAAAATTAGTGATTGTGGAATCACCTTCCAAAGCAAAAACGATTGAAAAGTATTTAGGCCGTTCTTATAAGGTCGTTGCTAGTCTGGGCCATATTCGGGATTTACCGAAGAGCAAGATGGGCGTCGACGTTGATAATGAATACGAACCGCACTATATTTCGATTCGTGGTAAGGGCGATGTGATCAAGAGTTTACGGAAAGAGGCCAAAAAAGCTAAAGCCGTCTACCTCGCATCTGACCCGGACCGTGAAGGAGAAGCGATTGCCTGGCACTTGTCCTATTTATTGGGCTTGGACCCTAAGGACAAGAACCGCGTCGTGTTCAATGAAATTACCAAGGATACGGTCAAAAATGCGTTCAAAGAACCACGTTCGATCGATATGGACCTGGTGGATGCGCAACAAGCCCGGCGAATTTTAGACCGGCTAGTCGGGTATTCAATCAGTCCATTGTTGTGGAAAAAAGTCAAAAAGGGCTTATCGGCGGGCCGGGTCCAGTCGATTGCCCTAGACTTGATTATTCAACGTGAAAATGAAATCAAAGCGTTCAAGCCGCAAGAATACTGGACGATCGACAGTGAGTTCCAGAAAGGCCGTTCCAAGTTTATGGCCAGTTTTTATGGCACTCACGGTAAGAAGCAAGCCTTAGACGATAACGACGCCGTTCAGAAGATTCTGGGCCAACTTGACCGTCAAGGTGACTTCAATGTCGTAAAGGTCGTTAAGAAGGAACGCAAACGGTTCCCAGCCCCGCCATTTACGACCTCAACCATGCAACAAGATGCGAACCGTAAGTTGAACTTCCGAACCCGAAAGACAATGATGGCGGCACAGCAATTGTATGAAGGTATCAACGTTGGCGGTAAAGAAGGCAGCGTTGGGCTGATCACTTACATGCGGACCGACTCGACGCGGATCTCTTCGATCGCCAAACACGAAGCTTCCCAGTTCCTGCACAAGGAATACGGCGCCGAATATGCGGCTACCAAGCCAGTCAAAGGCAAGTTGCCAGAAGGCGCGCAAGATGCCCATGAAGCGATTCGGCCATCTTCCGTCTTCCGGACCCCGGCTAGCATCAAGGACTATTTGACTAAGGACCAATTCCGCTTATACCAATTGATTTGGTCGCGGTTTGTGGCTAGTCAGATGACGCCAGAAGTGCTCGACACGATGGCGGTTACGATTGACCAAAATGACGTCCAGTTCCGTGCTAATGGGTCCAAGACTAAGTTTGCGGGGTTCACGAAGATCTATGATAAGACCGAAAAGAACAACGTCTTACCTGATTTGAATGAAGGCGACGTGGTCAAGTTATCCAAGACTGACCCCCAACAACACTTTACTCAGCCACCGGCACGTTATTCTGAAGCCAACCTGATCAAAGCGTTGGAAGAAAACGGTGTTGGTCGGCCATCAACCTACGCCCCAACGCTGGATACGATTCAACGTCGCTACTACGTGAAGTTAGAAGCCCGGCGATTCGTCCCAACTGAGCTGGGTGAAATCGTCAATGACATCATTCAGGAATACTTCCCAGATGTCGTTAACGTCGGTTTTACCGCCAGTTTAGAAGAACAGTTGGATGCCACGGAAGAAGGCAAGGAGAACTGGGTCAAAGTCGTGGATAGTTTCTATAAGCCGTTCTCTAAAGAAGTTGCGACGGCCGAAGAAAGTATGGAAAAGATCCAGATCAAAGACGAATTGGCCGGCTTCAATTGTGATATTTGTGGCGCCCCAATGGTCGTTAAGATGGGCCGTTACGGCAAGTTCTTTGCTTGCTCACGCTTCCCGGATTGTCGCAATACGAAGCCAATCGTCAAGGAAATCGGGGTCGTTTGTCCGCAATGTAAGCAGGGTCAAGTCATCGAACGGAAGTCGAAGAAGAACCGGATTTTCTACGGTTGCTCACGCTTCCCTGACTGTGACTTTGTCTCGTGGGACAAACCAGTTGGTCGCGATTGTCCAAAGGATGGTCACTACTTGGTCGAAAAGAAAGTCAAGGGTGGCAAACAAGTCTTGTGTCCAAATGGCGATTACAAAGAAAATGTACAAAAGTAAGGATTTTGAAAAGGTCATCTGCGGATGATCTTTTTTTGCGAGCTGAATATGAACGATTTGTGTTTAATGATGATTATTGTTTGTAATATCACGAAAATAGCAGGTGTTTTCTCGGTAAAACACTTGCCACGAACAATTAAAGTTCGACTTTTAGTGAATTGAATCGCTCGCAACGTTTATGACCAGCCAGCGTGATTGCTTGTATTCAGCTAGCTTCTCAGGTATGATGACTTCAATACTATCAACGGTATGATCACTAAGAAAAGAGGAATTCTGGATGGCATCAACACCAACAGTAAACGTTATCGGCGCCGGACTAGCAGGTTCGGAGGCCGCTTGGCACATCGCCAATATGGGCGTCAACGTTCGTTTATACGAAATGCGCCCAAGCAAAATGACTCCCGCACACCACACGGCACAATTCGCGGAGTTAGTCTGCACTAACTCATTACGTGCGAACCAACTCGCTAATGCGGCGGGACTTTTGAAAGCTGAAATGCGGCAAATGGATTCAATCGTCATGCAAGCGGCTGAACACCACGCCGTTCCAGCCGGGGGCGCGTTGGCCGTCGACCGCGACACGTTCTCAGCTGAGATTACTGAAGCGATTACCGCGTTACCAAACGTCGAAATAATTAATAAAGAAATCACCAGTTTACCAGATGGCATCACCGTGGTGGCGACCGGGCCATTAACGGCGGCCCCACTCGCGAAGTCGATCCAAGCTTTCAATGACGAAGACGACCTGCACTTCTTTGATGCGGCTGCGCCAATTTTGACTAAAGATTCGATCGATATGGATAAGGTTTATCTGAAGTCCCGTTATGACCGTGGCGAAGCGGCTTACTTGAACTGCCCAATGACGGAAGAAGAATTCAATGTCTTCTATGACGCTTTGATCCATGCGGAAATGGCAGAAGCCCATGACTTTGAAAATTCGGATGTCTTCGAAGGCTGCATGCCAATCGAAGTCATGGCTCAACGCGGTCGTCAGACGATGCTGTTCGGACCGCTTAAGCCGGTGGGGTTGGAAGATCCAAAGACCGGGAAGCAGCCGTTCGCTGTCGTTCAATTACGCCAAGACGATGCGACAGGGGCCCTGTACAACATCGTGGGTTTCCAGACGCATTTAAAATGGGGTGAACAAAAACGGGTCTTCTCGTTGATCCCAGGCCTGGAAAACGTCGAATTTGTCCGCTATGGTGTCATGCATCGCAATACCTTCATGAAGTCACCGAAACTGTTGTTACCAACGTATCAGACACAACAACGGGCTGATCTGTTCTTTGCGGGGCAAATGACTGGTGTGGAAGGTTACATTGAAAGTGCGGCAAGTGGGATCGTCGCCGGGACCAACGCGGCTCGTTTAGCCCTCGGACTGGAACCCCTAGTTTTCCCAACGGATACGATGATGGGTGCAATGGCCCATTACATTACGCATACCAATGCGAATAATTTCCAGCCGATGAACGCTAACTTTGGAATTATGCCGAAATTAAGTCAACGGATTCGCGACAAGCGTGAGCGCAACACGGCGATTTCAGAACGCGCGTTAGCTGATTTGGCAACGTTCAAAGACGAAACCTTGACCGTTAATAACTAATCATTAATATTTGCACCTAATTATCAGGGCGCATAATTGTGTTTTCCTCCATACTTTGCTAAAGTAGCAACGTATGGAGGTTTTTGTATGGAGACAGATTATTTGGCCCTTTTTTTGAAATACGTGCGGGTCGAACGGCAATATTCAGAAGAGACCGCCGCAGCTTACCGGGAAGATATTCAAGCTTTTAATGATTTCTTAACGGCAAACGGCGGCGCGAAAGCGTATACTGAAGTTGACCGGTTGGATGTCAATGTTTATTTGAGTCATCTATATGACCGGCATTTGACGCGGAACTCGATTGCCCGTAAAGTATCAAGCTTACGGTCGTTCTATAACTTTTTAGTTAAGAACGATTTAGCGCAATTGAATCCGTTTGTCTACGTGCAACTAAAAAAACACGCCGCGCGCTTACCCCGGTTCTTTTATCAAAAGGAATTGGACGTGCTCTTCAAAACCGTCTATGCGGATGACAGTATCATGGGCGCTCGTAATGCTGCCTTGCTTGAAGTCTTGTACGGGACTGGTATCCGGCTGAGTGAATGCGTCGATTTGCAATTAAGCGACATCGACTATGACCTCAAAATGATGCTGATTCGTGGAAAGGGCGACAAGGAGCGTTACGTGCCATTTGGCCGTTACGCTGCCGCCGCCCTGAAACACTATCAGACTGTCTGTCGGCAACCTGTGATGGAAAAGTATGGTCAGACCCATCAGACCGTGTTTATCAACCGGCATGGGGGCCCAATCACGGGCGGTGGCATCGAATACGTGCTCAATCAAATCGTGAAAAAGAGCAGTTTGACGGCGGACATTCATCCGCATATGTTGCGGCATACGTTTGCGACCCAGATGCTGAACAATGGGGCGGATCTCCGGACCGTACAAGAACTATTGGGGCATACGAGCTTGTCGACGACGCAGATTTACGCGCACGTGACTAAGGAACACTTACAACAAGATTATCGTCAATTTTTCCCACGAGCCACGCGGGAATCGACAAAGGAGACTGAACATGACAACGAAATTTGAAGCAACAACGATCTGTGCCGTTCGTCAAAACGGCCATAATGCCATGGCTGGTGATGGCCAAGTGACGATGGGTGAAAAAGTCGTCATGAAGGGGACGGCGCACAAGGTCCGTCGTATTTACAATGACCAAGTCGTCGTTGGTTTTGCGGGCAGTGTCGCGGATGCTTTTAACCTCGAAGATCGTTTTGAAAAGAAACTCAACGAATTTTCTGGTAACTTACAACGGGCCGCCGTTGAATTAGCACAGGAATGGCGTAGCGACCAAGCCCTCCAAAAATTGGAAGCTTTGTTGATCGTTATGAACAAAGACGACATGCTACTGGTTTCAGGAAGCGGTGAAGTCATTACGCCGGATAACGACGTGCTGGCTATCGGTTCTGGTGGTAACTTTGCTCTAGCAGCGGCGCGGGCAATGCAGTTGCATGCCAAGGACATGAGCGCAAAAGAAGTTGCTGAAGCAGCGATCCACATCGCTGGTGACATCGATATCTTTACGAACCATAACGTTATTTCAGAAACCTTGTAAGGTGGGAGGAAACTCATGGAAGAAATCAATAAGACACCCAAACAAATCGTCGCTGCGCTGGACAACTATGTGATTGGTCAAGGCCAAGCTAAGAAAGCCGTTGCCATCGCTTTGCGCAACCGTTATCGGCGGATGGAACTGTCTGCTGAAATGCAAGAAGAGATCACACCTAAGAACATGCTGATGATTGGACCAACCGGGGTCGGTAAAACGGAAATTGCGCGGCGGTTAGCTAAAATCGTGCACGCGCCTTTCGTCAAGGTCGAAGCGACCAAGTTTACTGAAGTCGGCTATGTTGGTCGTGACGTGGAATCGATGGTGCGTGACCTCGTTGACGTCGCAATTGAAATGGAAAAGCAACAAGCTTATTCCGGCGTTCGGGCCAAGGCGGTCCAAGCTGCGGATAAGCGCCTCGTTAAGCTGTTAGTGCCCGCACAAAAGAAACAGGCCAAGCAAAACGGCAATGAATTCCAAAACATGATGAACATGTTTACCCAGATGCAGAATGGCCAAACACCGGACATGAACGAATCATCGAACGAAGAAGTGACGAATGATGTTCGTAACCAACGCTTATCCGTGGCTGATCAGCTCAAGAGCGGTCGCTTAGAACAATCCGAAGTCACGATTGAAATGGATGATCCACAACAGGCTGCTGCTGGTAGCAATAACATGTTGGGCCAAATGGGCATCGACTTGGGCGATAGCTTAGGTGCCTTAATGCCGAAGAAGCGCATCAAGCGGACAATGCCAGTTGCAGAAGCCCGTGAGATCTTAGTGCGTGAAGAATCTGAAAAATTAGTCAATAATGCGGATATTTATCACGACGCGATTGTCCGCGCCGAAAATACCGGGATTATTTTTATTGATGAAATTGATAAGATTACCAAGGGCGGCCAACAGGGTTCTGGTGAAGTTTCACGTGAAGGCGTTCAACGCGATATCTTACCAATCGTTGAAGGTTCTCAAATCTCAACCAAATACGGGCCAATCAACACTGATCACATCCTGTTTATTGCTTCTGGTGCCTTTGCCGAAAGCAAGCCTAGTGATCTGATTGCTGAATTACAGGGCCGTTTTCCAATTCGGGTCGAACTTGACGACTTGAGCCAAGCAGACTTCGTTAAGATTTTAACGGAACCAAAGAACGCGTTGATCAAACAATATATTGCCTTGATCGGTACAGACAATATCAAGGTGACCTTCACGATCGAAGCAATTGAAGCCATCGCCTCGATCGCCTACAAGGTCAACCATGAGACGCAAAATATCGGTGCGCGGCGTTTGCATACCATTCTTGAAAAATTACTTGAAGAATTGCTGTACGAAGGCCCAGATATGGAAATGGGTGAAGTGACGATCACGGAAAATTACGTCAACGAACGTATTGGTAACATTGCACAGGATAAAGACCTTAGTCGCTATATCTTATAATACAATCAAAGGGGGCGTTGACACGGATGACAGTCGTATTAAAGAATCAATATCTGACCGTTTCAATCAATGAAGCGGGGGCCGAATTAAGTAGTGTAAAATCAAATGATGGCATCGAATATATGTGGCAAGCGGATAAGAAATATTGGGGACGGCATGCACCCGTCCTGTTTCCAATCGTCGGCCGCTTGAAAGATGACCAGTATACCGTTGCCGGTCAAGCTTATCACATGGGCCAACATGGTTTTGCACGGGACAACGATTTCTCCGTCGTGAACCAAACGGACACGACGGCAACGTTGGAATTGACTGATACCAGTGCAACTCGGGCGATGTACCCGTATGCATTTCGGTTACGCCTGATTTATACGTTGACGGACCATGAATTGACCGTTAACTATAACGTGCATAATCCAGCCAACCAGGACTTGCTATTTGCAGTCGGGGGACATCCCGCTTTTAATGTGCCGCTAGCGGATCCTAATGGGGACTTGGCGGATTACCGGATTCGAGTGGCGCCACGCCAAGTTTACTCACATATTCCATTGAAGGCACCGCTGAATGATGCGGCCAATGCGGATGAGTTAGATTTGACGAAACCACTTGAACTGAACCGCGAATTGTTCAAAGATGATGCCGTTATTTTGGCTCTAGATCATCATGAGACGACTTTAATGCTGGAAACGGACTTAGATGATCATGGGGTGGCGATGACGATTGAAGACGCACCGTACGTCGGCATGTGGTCACCATACCCCGCAGAAGCGCCATTCGTCTGCTTAGAGCCATGGTGGGGCATCGCGGATAACGTGGACAGCGATGGCCAATTAAGCCATAAGATGGGCATTAATCGCCTTGGTGCGAATAAGACGTTTGATGCGAAATATGATATTAGTTTCTTTTAGCAAAGTTAGATAACGCACTAAAAAGACCAACGAATCTCAATTTGTTGGTCTTTTTAGTGTGGCATGGTAATCAAGTACACTGTAACTTCTTACTTTAACTAAAATTAAAAACAACTCAAAAACACAGCACCTAAGCTTACCACGTGCCAAATAAAAAGGCCACACGCAAATGTGTGACCTTTAAATCCTAATTTATTTGCGATTAGCGCGTTGCTGGCGGCGCCAACCAATCCCAAAATGGACCAGTGACTCAGTCCCGTTTTTAATTCGAGCAATGTTGCTGCGATGCCGGTAAAAAATGAAGCATGTCAGGACAAGTGCCACCACGGAAAGTAGCCAGTCTTGATAATAAAAGATGGCAATTAAGGTGACGATTGGAAATGCCGTCATACTGGCGACACTCACCATACTGGTTGTGTAGACTAAGATGAACATGATGACACTCGCAATCAGGAAGAACTCCCAATTGTAGGCAAGCAGAATACCGGCACTGGTTGCGACGGCTTTACCGCCCTTGAAGCCAATGTAAATCGAAAAGGTGTGCCCCAGGATGGCGGCTAATCCGATCAAAAGGGTGTAGCGATTAGCCATATGAAATAAGAGCGTCGGTTGAAGTGCTGCAATTGTGCCTTTCAAGATGTCCATTGCCATGACGATCGTCCCAGCAGTCGGCCCTAACACGCGATACGTATTGGTCGTGCCAATATTGCCGCTTCCAGCTAAGCGGATATCAGTTTGAAAGAATAGCTTGCCAATGATGACACCCGAAGGAATCGAGCCGATTAAGTAGGCAACGATTAGCATAATTAATATTTTCAAAATTGGTTCCTCCTGCAATAGAATCACTCAATATTTTAGCATTCTTTTGATGATTGTGGGACTAAATCGATTTAAAAAAATAATAGAATGTGCTGGAATTATGAAAATAAAATGATTTTTTGATAATTTTTAATCGGATAAATGCCGGTGATTCAAGCTTTTAAAGCGCCTACAGCCAAATTATCCGCGCATTTTAAGAACTTGTCGTGAATCACAATAAGTTTATTCATTGAACTGGCGCTTAGAATCAACATGAGGTAAGCTAGTAAGTGGCATTAATTTTATGGCGTGCACGAACATATGTTTGCTAAACGGATTAATTAAGTGTATGCTAACAGATGACAAGCCAGCAGATAAGATTTAAACAGACAACTGTCGCTTGACAAGTTCAGCATCGGTGGACTATTTTAAAACGGTTACCGTTGCTCGACTGAATGGGACAGATGAGAAAATTCAAAAGGAGTTGTGAGAATGGCCAAGAAAAGCCCAAAATATGATGATTCTTCAATCCAGGTGCTTGAAGGATTAGAAGCCGTTCGGAAGCGTCCCGGAATGTATATTGGTTCCACGGACGGCCGCGGACTCCATCACCTAGTTTATGAAATTGTTGATAATGCGGTCGATGAGGCGTTAGCCGGTTATGGGAAAGAGATTAACGTCACGATTCACGCAGATAACAGTATTACCGTCGTTGACCATGGTCGTGGAATGCCAGTCGGGATGCATGCTTCCGGTATTCCAACCCCTGAAGTTATTTTGACGGTCCTCCACGCGGGCGGTAAGTTTGGTCAAGGGGGCTACAAGACGTCTGGTGGCCTTCACGGTGTCGGTGCGAGCGTGGTTAATGCGCTTTCGTCTGAGTTAACTGTCACGATCATCCGTGATGGCTATCGCTACGTGGAACACTTTAAGGACGGTGGGCATCCAGTCGGAACCCTTGAAAAGAAGGGCAAGACGAACAAACCAACTGGGACGACGATGACGTTTAAGCCCGATGCCAGCATCTTTACGACCACCGTTTATAATTTTCAGACGTTAGCTGAACGGCTTCGTGAATCAGCCTTCTTGTTGAAAGGCGTTAAGATCACGTTAACTGACGAACGAGAAAACCAGGAACAAGAGCTGGTTTTCCACTACGAAGATGGTATCAAAGCGTTTGTCAGTTACCTCAATGAGGATAAAGATACGCTGGGTGACATCATGTTCTTTGATGGCACTAAAGAAGGCGTGGAAGTGGAAGTCGCCGCACAATACAACGACGGCTACTCCGAAAACTTGTTGTCATTCGTTAACAACGTGCGGACGCCAGATGGTGGGACTCATGAAGTTGGGTTCCGGAGCGCGTGGACCAAAGCATTTAACGAATATGCCCGTAAAGTCGGCCTGTTAAAGGATAAAGATAAAAATCTTGAAGGCTCCGACGTGCGTGAAGGGTTATCGGCAGTTATTTCGTTGCGTGTGCCCGAAAATCTACTGCAATTTGAAGGCCAAACCAAGGAAAAACTAGGCACTCCAGAAGCCCGGACGATCGTTGACAATATCGTGAGCGAGCAGTTGCAATTCTTCTTGATGGAAAATGGCGAATTTGCGCAGATGCTGATCCGTAAGTCGACCAAAGCAAGGCAAGCTCGCGAAGCCGCACGCAAAGCCCGCGATGAGAGCCGGAATGGTAAACGCCGTCACAAGCAAGAACGGTTGCTATCCGGAAAGCTAACGCCTGCACAATCCAAGAACGCGAAGAAAAATGAATTGTTCCTCGTCGAAGGGGATTCAGCCGGTGGTTCTGCCAAACAAGGCCGTGACCGTAAGTTCCAAGCAATTTTACCGTTACGTGGTAAAGTGTTAAATACAGAAAAGGCCAAACTGGCAGATATTGTTAAAAATGAAGAAATCAACACGATGATTTACACGATTGGCGCGGGAGTTGGTCCAGAATTCGATATCAAGGCCAGCAACTACGACAAAGTCATCATCATGACCGATGCGGATACCGATGGTGCCCATATTCAAATTCTGTTATTGACCTTCTTCTACAAATACATGCGGCCAATGATCGATGCAGGCAAAATCTACATCGCCTTACCGCCACTGTATCGATTACAGAAGCGGCAGAATAAGCAAATGCGGACCGAGTATGCTTGGACCGATGAAGAATTGACACTTAAGACCAAGACGTTCGGCAAGGGCTATGCGCTGCAACGGTATAAGGGTCTTGGTGAAATGAACGCAGAACAACTGTGGGAAACCACGATGGATCCTGAAAAGCGGACGTTGGTACGGGTTCGTATTGACGATGCAGCGTTAGCCGAAAAACGGGTCACGACCTTGATGGGTGATAAAGTGGAACCTCGTCGTAAATGGATCGAAAGTAACGTTCAATTTACGTTAGATGAGGATGGCTCATTACTTGATAACGAAGCCGTTTCATCCGCCCATCAGCAAGCTGACGAAGAGTTAGCACAACAATTAAAGCATTAGAGGAGGTCGTATAATGGCAACAGAACAGCCAAAAATTCAAGAATTAACGCTTGAAGACGTCATGGGCGACCGCTTCGGCCGTTATTCTAAATATATTATTCAAGAGCGGGCACTTCCTGACATTCGTGATGGCTTAAAACCGGTTCAACGCCGGATTCTATACGCGATGAATCAGGACGGCAATACCTTTGACAAGGCTTTCCGTAAGTCTGCTAAGTCAGTTGGGAACGTCATGGGTAACTTTCACCCCCATGGTGATTCATCAATTTACGAAGCGATGGTGCGTCTGAGTCAGGATTGGAAGCTACGAGAACCACTCATCGAGATGCACGGGAACAATGGGTCGATGGACGGTGACCCGGCCGCTGCCATGCGGTATACTGAAGCCCGTTTGAGTAAAATTTCGGGTGAAATGCTCCAAGACATCGATAAAAAGACCGTTGATATGGTCCTGAACTTCGATGATACCGAGTATGAACCAACCGTGTTACCAGCGCGGTTCCCGAACTTGTTGGTGAACGGCGCAACTGGGATTTCAGCCGGTTATGCCACTGAAATTCCACCGCACAATCTGGGTGAAGTCATCGACGCGATTTTGTTCTTGATGAATCATCCCAAGGCGAGTCTGGAAGACTTGATGGACTTTGTGAAGGGACCTGATTTTCCGACTGGTGGGATTATCCAAGGCTTGGCTGGTATCAAGCAAGCTTACGAAACTGGTCGTGGTCGAATCGTTGTCCGGTCGCGGACGAAAATCGTGCCACTCAAGGGTAATAAGTCTCAAATCGAAGTTTCTGAGATTCCTTATGAAGTCAACAAAGCGCAACTCGTTAAGAAAATTGACGAGATTCGCATCTTAAAGAAGATCGAAGGAATTGCTGAAGTTCGTGATGAAAGTGACCGTAAAGGCCTCTCAGTCGTGATTGAATTGAAGCGTGATGTCAACGCGGAAGGTATTCTGACTTACTTGCTCAAAAATACGGACTTGCAAATCACCTATAACTTCAACATGGTGGCCATCTATCATCAGCGCCCTGAACACGTTGGACTGAAGACGATTTTATCGGCCTACTTAGAACATCAGCGCGACGTCATCACTCGTCGGACCAAGTTCAACTTGCAAAAGGCAGCTGATCGTCAGCATATCGTTCAAGGGCTGATCAAAGCGATGTCGATTCTGGATCAAGTTATCAAGACGATCCGGGGCAGCAAGGATAAAAAAGACGCCAAGCAGAACTTGGTCAGTCAATTTGATTTCACTGAAATTCAAGCTGAGGCCATCGTCACGATGCAACTGTACCGCTTGACGAATACCGACGTGACCCAGTTGGAAAAGGAAGCTGCGGACTTAGCTAAGTCGATTGAAACTTATCAATTGATTCTGGCTGAACCCAAAGAACTTGATAAGGTATTGCGGCGTGAACTAACGGCCGTTCAAAAAGCCTATCCAACCAGTCGTTTGACCGAAATTCAAAATGAGATTCAAGAGTTGAAGGTTAAAACCGAAGTGGTCATTCCGCAAGAAGATGTCGTCGTGATGATTAGTCATGATGGCTATATCAAACGGACTAGTTTACGCTCCTATTCGGCTTCTGAACCTGATGATAATGGGCTAAAAGACGAAGATTATCCAATCTATTTGGCTAAGAATAGTACGTTAGACCATTTGATGATGTTCACGAATATGGGCCATCTGATCTATCGGCCAGTCTATGAGATTTCAGATGCCAAGTGGAAAGATACTGGCGAGCATATTTCGCAGACGATTGGGCTTGCGGACAACGAACGCATTACCTGGGTCTACAGTTTTGAAAATCTGAAAGCCACTGGTAAGTTCTTAGTTGCTACTAGTGACGGTTACATTAAACAGACGGCGTTTGCGGACTACACACCTGGTCGGACGTATAAGACCCGCGCCAGTCAATTTATCAAACTGAAATCAGACGATGCGAGTGTCGTCACGGTCGATTATCTGCCCGCTGCGCCAACTGGAACTTTAGTGCTAGTCACGCAACACGGCTATGGCTTACGTTACGATTTAAGTGAAGTGCCAACGATTGGTGCCAAAGCAGTCGGCGTTAAGTCAATGGATCTTCGCGACGATGCCATCGTTCGTGCGACGATTGCCAATGAAACCGACTTGTTAGACATGATTACGCAGCGCGGTTCATTTAAGAAAATGAAGGTCGCAGATATTCCGGTCACCAGTCGGGCTCGTCGTGGGGTTCAAGTCTTACGTGAATTGAAGAGTCATCCGCACCGGGTCGCTGATTACGTCTTAGTGGCTGCCGATGCGAGTGGCGTGGCCCTCGATGTCTTGACAGACCGGGGTAAGCACCATTCGATTTTAAGCGATGATCATCCGGTCAGCGCACGGTATTCAAACGGGTCCTTCGTGGTCGATACCGATACAGAAGGGGAACCCGTTGCAATGCAAGTTCACCCAATTCCGTTAACTGTTTAGTTGCCAATGCGAATGCTTGCACGTTAATCCGTATTCGATTAAGATAAAGTTATGGCAATGTAAAAGATTATGAATTAGTTAAGCTTTATTTACCGATAACAACCGCTTGCTTTCACCATGAATCTTGTATAAAATTATAGGTATCATAAGATGGCGATAAGAAGAAAGGATCAGGTAAAATTCATGAAGACAACTCAAGAAAGTATTTTCTCCTCGAAAACGTTAACGTATTTCTTGCAATTAGCCGAAACAATGAATTACACACAGGCTGCTCAAATTTTGGGTATTACGCAACCAGCGTTGACGCAACAAATTAAAAAGTTGGAACGCACGGTTGGGGCCCCATTATTCTATTCAGTGGGTAAGAAGTTACGACTCTCTGATGCGGGTTACACCATGTTAAATGCCACACACAGTATTTACGATGTCCTGAACAAAGCGACCGACGAGATTCAACAAACGACCAGTGCCACCCAAGGAACGATTAATATTGGGGTGCTGGCTTCAATTGAAGATCACGTGTTTGAAGACTTTGCAATCAAGTATTATGAAGCCAATCCAAATGTCATTATTTCGCTACACATGTTGACCCGCAAAGAAATTTGGGAACGACTAGAAAATAACCGCATTGATTTGGCCGTCATGTATTTGCCTGACGAAAGCATTAAAAACTGGAAGCCATACCAATCGAAGAAGATTATTCAAGACGAATTGCTCTTCATTTCGGGTGACCCCAAGTTAGCTAAGAAGAAGCGGATCAAGTTCAAGGATACGACGCTCAGTCCATGGGTCACTTATCCAGAGAACTACTATTTGGATCAAGTGGTGAAGGAATCCTACAAGAACCAGCTCGCTGATTTACCAACTGCAGCAGCTCGGTTCACGACACCACAACAGATCTACCGGTTCGTTGCGGCAACGACCAACACGAACACGGCATTACCAAATTCATTCATGGTTGCGAACCCAGCGACAGACAAGTTACACACGCTGTCATTTGAACCAGCAATCAAGTTTGATTTGAACTTCGTCTTCCGTAAAGATAAGGACCAAATTCCACGGATCAAGAACTTCTTGGACGAATTTGATGCTTACTTACGGGCTGAAGATTATATTTCACGGTTACAAAAAATTAATCAAAAATAAGTTTTAAGGGAGTTTTGTGCTAATGAGTAAGGAATTAATTTTTGGACACCAAAATCCTGATACCGACGCAATTGTGGCGGCAAAGGCATTCTCATATTTCGAAAATAAAATGGGTGCGGATACTGAAGCCGTTGCATTGGGCGAACCCAATGAAGAAACCCAATTTGTGTTGAATCACTTTGACGAACCAGCACTGCGGGTCATCACTAAAGCTAGTGACGAAGTTGACAGTGTCATGCTTGTTGACCACAACGAACCACAACAAAGTGTCAGTGATATTGCCGACGTTACGGTGAGTCACGTGGTTGATCATCACCGGATTGCCGGTTTTGAAACCGCACAACCATTGTTCTATCGTGCCGAACCACTTGGCTGCTGCAGCACGGTGATCTACAAGTTGTTCCAAGAAAACGACATTGAAATTCCTGCTAAGTTGGCCGGTTTGATGCTTTCTGCCATCATCTCCGACACCTTATTATTGAAGTCACCAACGACGACTGAAACCGATGTCGCCGTGGTTAAGGACTTAGCTAAGATTGCTGATATCGATTATGAAACTTACGGTTTAGCAATGCTTAAGGCTGGGACTAACCTTGATAGCAAGTCAGAAAAAGAATTAATCGATGCCGATGCTAAGTCATTTGAAATGGCTGGTTCAACGGTACGTGTCGCTCAAATCAACACGGTTGATTTAGATGATGTTTTCAAGCGTCAAGCAGCCTTAGAAGATGCTGCTAAAGCTGAAAATGCCAGTGACGGCTATGACTTGTTCTTGATCCTTGCCACTAACATTTTAGATAGCAATTCTGAATTGTTAGTCGTTGGGGGCCCAACAGAACCCGTTGAAAAGGCCTTTGGTAAGACGATTGCCAACAATCGTTTAAGCTTACCAGGTGTCGTTTCACGGAAGAAGCAAGTCGTCCCACAATTAACGGACGCATTCAACGCCTAAGCTAATCGGGATAAAATCTGAATAGTGATTAAAGAAGCTGCCAGTTTTGGGAGCTTCTTTTTTGCATTTTGGGGTAAATGGGGTATGATAATAAGGTAATTAAGTTGTACACAACTTAATAGCTGAAAGGACTGATTTTAATGACTAAGCAGCAAGATGAGTTACGGCAACGCCTAACACCTGAACAATATGCAGTCACTCAAGAGGCAGCAACTGAACGACCTTTTAGTGGTGAATATGATGATTTTTATCAAGACGGCATCTATGTTGATGTTGTAAGCGGTCAGGCATTATTCAGTTCGCGCGATAAATATGATGCTGGCTGTGGTTGGCCATCCTTCACGAAACCGATTGAACCGGCTAATCTCAACGAACATTACGATGACTCGTTCGGCATGCATCGGACCGAAGTGACTAGTGCGCAGGCGAAATCGCATTTAGGGCACGTCTTCCCAGATGGTCCGCGTGACCAGGGTGGACTGCGCTACTGCATCAATTCAGCCGCACTAAAATTCATTCCAGTTGATGAATTAGAAGCCGCGGGTTACGGTCAGTACCGGCAGTTATTTAAATAAGACATTCAAACCAAATGGAGGATTAATATGACAGATACTGCAATTTTTGCTGGCGGTTGTTTCTGGTGCATGGTCAAACCATTTGATCAACAGCCTGGAATCAAGTCCGTAATTTCTGGATATACAGGTGGTCACGTTGCTAATCCGACCTATGAACAAGTTGCCAGCCATACGACTGGTCATACTGAGGCGGTCGAAATCACCTTTGATCCTGAAATTATTAGCTATGCGCAATTGGTTGAAATTTATTGGCGCCAAACAGATCCGACTGACGCCTCTGGTCAATTCCAAGACCGCGGTGATAGCTATCGGCCCGTCATTTTTGTGAATAGTGAGGAACAACGGAGGGTCGCCACGGCTTCACGTGACGCATTGGCAGCCAGCGGTAAATTCGCTGAGCCAATCGTAACGACGATTGAAGACGCCAAGCCATTTTATCCAGCAGAGGAAGAACATCAAGACTTCTATCGGCGCAATCCATTTCGCTATCAGATTGAAGAAATGGGCGGCCGTGAAGCCTTTATTAAGGAACACTGGCAAGACTAGTTAGTACAAGGACACAAAAAATAACCCGGCATATGACGAATTTTGGGGACGTCATAAGCCGGGTTTTATTATCAGTTATAATGATTGATTAAGTCCCATTATTTAGCTTGATAAGCATCGAGCGCTGAATAAAAGGATTGTTTGACAGAGTCGCGAATATTCAAATAAGTAATATAATCAGATAATTCGTGAACATTACTCGTCATTGGAAAATCAAAATCAGAATGGGCGTAAGAAGCAGCTGGAGCGAACGGTCCGTTTTGTTCAATGAACGGTTCCAGCCAACGGTAAAATGTCATCAAATCATCCTTTCAAGTACTTTGGTTAATCAATATAACCAGTGTACCGCAAAGATTGCCGCTGTACAGGCGTTTTAAGGCTTCTTAACTAACTAGCAAATGCAGTGTAATGCTTGTCCTACGTTTGTAAAGTATTGTAAAGGTGTCGTAATAACGTAATGTTACTTTAACTAGTAAAGTTAATGATCAAACTCACCTGTCAGTTGCTGATTACCTGGTGCCCAGTCTAGTTAAAAACCTACCTGTAAAGCAGTTGAAGACTGATATAACACACAATCAAAAGCCACCCGCAACGGTAATTGTAGGTGGCTTAACGTGGCTCAGGTGGTTCGCTTAGCTTGTAAGGTCCGCAAATCACGTTGTCTGAGCAAATTTTGGTAATATTCGAGGCTGGTTGCGTCTAAGCGTAAGCGTGTCATAATTTGGGTGGGTTCAGTCGTCCGATGCTGGCTTAAATACCACAGGATAAAGTCTTGACGGAGCGTCACGGGCTTCAGTGGCACGCCTAAGCGCTGGCCGTCGCCGGCTAAATACTTGTGCAACGCCGCCAAAGTGATGTGTGGATCATTGCCACGTTGACGCTTCTTTAAGAACAAATCTGGGCTGCCGCTTTGTGCTTGTAAAGGTTGTAAATAGGTTTTTAACGTCATGATAAAGCGGTGTTCGTCAACGGTAAACTGTAGCTGTTTAAAATCCTGATAGAACCCAGGCGTCAGCATTTCGGTAGCGGTGTAACCCTTGTAAGTTAGCAATAAAAATAAGCGCGTATATGGGTGCAGGTCTTCGTTTGCCAACCATTGTGGGAGTAACTCTGGCCACGTGGTGGTTGTCGGTTGGTTTAGTAAGGGTTGTCCTTTGATTGCAAACGTCGGTAGCGTTGTAATAATTCGATGGGCAAATAAATAGCTAAAGTAACCATTTAGATTTGAAAGCGCTTTGTTCAAGGTTGACGGTTTGAATTGGCGTTGCTCACGTAGCATTTCCAAATAGGCGCGAATATCATTTTCAGTTAAGTCAGCGAGTAACTGATCTTTAGCGAAAGTCTCGTTGAAATGTTGTTCATAATTAAAAAAGTCTGCGAGCGTCAATTCATATTGTTCAATCGTACTAGCTTGTTTGCCAGCAGTTTGTAAGGAAGCAATAAAGCTACGGGCATACGGAAATTTAGCAGTCATTGGCAGCAGGCCGTCCTTTCAATAGATTAAATCTTACTTTAACTAAAACATAAAATAACCGAAAAAACAAGCAATATATCGCGTGCTGAGAGACGCATTCTGAGAGCTAGTTCAGATGATGGACGGACAAGTGGTCGTTAATTGTGCTTAAAATCAACGAATATGAATCAAGGATTTGAGGTGAATTAAGTAGTCAGATGAACAAATCGTAATTAGGATAGAAAATTGCTTGGTAACATGATTAGCAGAATTTGCGACATACTAAAATCAAATTCAGCATGAGTCAGATTTGAGCCAACTTGATAACTGACGAATGATTCAATTCAAGCGATCAAATTTAATTCAAATTCAAATGACACTTAAAAGCTCATCATTGAATCTGAGTAAATAAAATATTTCAGTTGACGATTGAATTTAACATGCCGAATTTAAAATTCAGATTCAATTTATCATTTTAAAATGTCAGCGGTGAAAGTTGCAAACGAAAAAGTCGTGATCAAGTTTGTAAAATGTTGTTCAGGGGACCATTTTAGGTCGTGGGGGAGTATTTTTACTTTTGATTCTACTTTGTATAATATATATTATGTAAACTAGAATATATCAAAAAAGCCCCCTCGCTAAATTAGCCTGGATCAAGCCTGACTCATTGGTTTGACCGTTAACTGGTCTTTTTTGCGCAGTTTTTTAACTTTTTGAAATAACTTTTTCTAGATTGACTGACAAATCAGAATGGATTTTAACAGAGCTGTTTAAAATAACTTCAATAAATTCAACTAAAAACGCCTGAATCCGTTAAATGAGACTCGGATTCAGGCGTTGGTTTGTGTAAATACAGTTAGCTAGTTCAAATGCTCAAGTTATCTGATTCAACGGCTCCGTCAATGGTATTCGCGCTAATCAACTCATATTTGAGCTCTTGGACAACGCATTGCTGTGTTTAAAGTACAACTATGCCGCTGTATGGCATTCGCTCAGCAAATCGGACCATATTACAAATTCTACTGGTTTTCATTTAAGGCGTAGCAATCTGTATTTGGTCACCAACTGTTGCGGTCACTTAGAGACTTCATGTGGTTGTTTGAAGGCGTAACTAAGATTGACGGTGCCTCAAATATGCTGATAAATGCTGAAACAGCGCGTTTTATAGCCATTAATCGCACCATTCACGAACAGCTGTGTCAGCAACATCAACTTGATTACCGGCAATCGTTAGTGGTCGTTCAATCGTATAATTGGTCGCGCCACTGATTTGTAACAACTGAGACATCACATCGAGGCAGTTGCCAATACCGTAGCCGCCATTTGTTTCAAATGGCATGATACGTTTGACTGATAGTTCGTTTCCGTAAGCTTTCAAGAATGCTTTAAGTGGTTCGCTCAGTGTCATGGCCCAGGTTTGAAAGCCCAAATAAACCGTCTCATATTGCGTCAGGTCTGGTAATTGCATGTTCAAATCTGGTGTCAAACCCGTATCACGCTCACGATTAGCGCGGGTTCTGGTTTCTAGATAATCAGCTGGATACGGATTTGCAAGCCTAATTTGGCAGACATCGCTGTTGGTCAAATTAGCAATTTTACTGGCTAGCAATTCGGTTGCACCTGAACGCGACCAATAAATGACGATTTGATGTGCTTTCTCAGTGATTCGGCGAGCGACACCCTGACTAGTCGTATCTTGACCATCAGATGGGGTCATGCGCCCACTATCCCAGCGTGCGCCCTTGCGTGTGACTTGATTGGCTTGCACAGGTTTACCGGCAATATGACCCAAAATCGGGCCTAATGAGTGTTGTTGCATATCGATAACCACCCTTCCTAAGTGAGTTTAAAGCAGGGACTCGGCTTGTAAAAAACGCGGCCGTGCCCCTGCTTTTTAGCCCCTGCCATTTTTAAGTTTAAAAACAGCGACAAGCAGTCAAATGGTCACCATCTTGAAGACGACTTTTTGGCTGCTTGTGCTTAAAACAAATTAGTAAACTGGGCGAGTCTCACCCTGCGTGGCAGCATCTGCAATCCCGACGCTGTCATTTGCTAAAAATGTCGGATCTGCGATGATTTTGACAATCACGTCGGCCATACTTTGACGCGAGCCAGAGACGCCGACATACGGTTCATTGCGGTGAGTCAGCTGATACTTGATTTCGTCACGGTCGTTTAACCATGGAAAGCGCAATGTTGTATAGGCAATTCCGGACTGCGCTAGTAATTCATCAGCGTGAATAGCAGCTGGTAGGCCACTTTTGACCATTTGATAATTCCAACGGCCATATTCACCAGGAACTTCATTGTAAAGTCCTAATAAACTCGATTCAATGATCCGTTGAACCCCTTGTTCTCGACTGGCTTTGATGACATTACGCGTGATGACGTTATCAGGTGTGTGATCCACCGCCGCAATGTAAACGATATCTTGCCCGTGCATAGCGGCTTTGACGGCCTGATAATCGGTCATATTACCATCGATTAGGGTTACCCGCGAATTGTCAGCTAGGTTTGCAAGTCGTGATTTTTGACGTAGAAACAATGTCAAATGGACATCGGATTGCTCCACTAAAACACGTTTTTCAACGATGCGAGCGATTTGTCCGTTGGCACCTAAGATTAAGACGTTTTTCAAAGCGTTTTCCTCCAATCTGGTTACTCAGTTGGCTTGTGTGAGACCGTCAAACTGCGTTAATTTGCAATAATTAATAACGATTTGATGGCTTCACGTTTGTCCATGGCTTCATAGGCTGCTTGAACATGGTCGAGGTCAAATCGTTTTGTAAAGACCTTACCGGGATGAATCTGACCATTCAAAACAGCATCTAATAGGACTTCACGATCATAGGTGGTGACTGAGGCAATCCCGCCACGTAGACCAATATTGCGCCAGAATAAGTCGTTGGTGTTCATTTCTGCCTTCTGTGGGACGCCGACTCGACCAACAACGGCACCCGGACGGCCAACCTTCACTGCAGTATCGACCGATTGTTCAGTACCGACACATTCCAATACTGCGTCAGCCCCCTTGCCATCAGTCAATTCAAAGACTTTTTTAACCGCTTCGTCGCCCCGTTCAGCAATAATGTCAGTCGCACCAAATTCTTTAGCGAGGGCTTGCCGATCCGCATGGCGACTCATGGCAATAATGCGACTCGCACCACGTAACTTGGCAGAAATGACACCGCAAAGGCCGACTGCCCCATCACCCATGACAACGACCGTATCACCTTGTTTAACTTCAGCCGTTGCAGCCGCGTGGTAACCAGTCGCCATGACATCTGATAGCGTCAGTAGATCATTTAACTGCGCGTCGGTGTAATCACTTGGTTGGCCAGGTACTTTAACCAGTGACCAGTCCGCATTGGTGAAACGTAAATATTCACCCTGATAGCCAACCATTTCATCGGGATGATTGTTGAGACAGTTACCTTCAAAACCGGCCAAACAAGCGGCACAATGCCCACAACCATGCGTAAACGGTGCAATAACAAAATCACCTGGTTTGACATGGGTCACTTCATCGCCGACAGATTCAACCACCCCGATGGCTTCATGGCCGACCGCTGACGGGTGCTTACGATCTGAAATCCCGCGGAACCACCACAAATCTGATCCACAGACACACGCCCGAACGATCCGTAAAACGGCGTCTGTGGGTTGTTTAATGGTCGCCTTTGGCAATTCGCGTGCTTCAACTTTTCCTGGTTCAACAAATACTGCTGTTTTCATAGTTAATAGCCTCCTAAAGCTGTTTAAAATTGTTAGTGATTTAATTGATTCAATTATCGTGGCTCAAAATTTAGTTTAATCAGCACATCATGACCCTGATTCTTGATATATGGCGTTGTCCCTAGTCGTCAGACGCTATGCTGCAACGGTTTTCAGCCATTGCAGAATCTGTGGCGTGGTCGTCTGACGGTCAACTGCGAGGCCTGACTTAACCTGCGCAGTTGGAATTAGTTGGGCAATCTCGGCCTCATATGTCCCCGGAGTTCCCGTATGCGTATAAAATGGTGCGACAATGCCTTTAAAACCCGCTATTTGACGCAAGAATTGCCGGACTGGGGTTGCAACTGAGTGGTGCCAGACTGGGCCACCGACCAGTACAATGTCATCTGGACTAACACTGGGCATGACGTTGGTCAGTTGGGGCAACGTATCCGTCTCAATCTGGTGCTGAGCGATGGTTGCGGTGGCATACATATCGGCTGAGAATGTGTCATCAGCAACCGTTAGTTCAATTGGACTAACATGTGCCTGTGCCGCAATCTCCCGTGCTGCTTTCGCAGTATTGCCTGACCATGAATAGTAAACCACAATAATATGTTTTAACAAGGATCGGTTTCCTCCTTCCAATGACTTCAATACAATTACTAGTATAGAACCTTGAAGTAACTTCAAGGCAAGCGTTTGATCAAAAAAGTTTTAATTAATGGCGAATAAAAATATCGATCGTATCCCCGACAAGCTTTTCGAAGACCACAATCGATATTTTCCATGAATCTTATAGTGCCAGTGAAGATCGACAACAAACCAGCCCCAAACTGACTAGGCCCCCGAGATACTGTTGCTGGCGTTAATGATCGTCAAATGATGCTGTCGTTGACGCCACCATAATTTGACCCCGGCCACCCCACAAATCAGCAACATGATAATGGGTAAGTACAAAATCACGTGATACCGCCCCTGCACTTCCAGTGGTAAGGCGGTTAGCGTGAACCCGTCGAATAATAAAGCAGCCATCATCAAGTAGGTATTCAAATAATGGTGCCGCCACTGAAGCCAGAGCCCCATCATGATGCTGAGTAACGCTAACACCAACATGCCTTGCCAATAAATGACAGCTAGAGACACGATTATGGGTGCCCAGTGAAACCAGTTGTGATTGAGCGCACCACCATGGGGACTAAGATTATATAACGACCAGTCGTAACCATAATCTTCGCGGGCGAAGTTTTGCATCTTCTGATTTGCAAAGTTGCCCAACTGTGGTTTGATATGCGTCAAATTAGTTTGTAGCGTCGTTTCCAGGTGCCGCGTGATTTGTGGGTACGCCTGATTCAACGTTGGTGCGACTCGCAGTTCATGATCAACACTTGCTTGTAAATGGGCACTGTAGGTCCCGTGAGTATTTGGATCAGTACCGGTCGCCAAACTGTACAAAGTTTCAACGCGGGATGGTGCGATTCGAATGCCGTATAGCCAGCTGTCGAGATTGGTCGCCGCGACAAATAAAGCTAGCACAACGCCACTATATAGCAGAAGCTGTCGATATTGCGACCGCCATCGCTGCCAGTTCGAACGACTGTAGACAAATGCGGCCATAAGCGCCACAGCAATCACCCATACCGCCATGATTGGACGTAGCATATTGGCCACCACCGTTGCGATGACAGCTAGTCCGAGGAACAAGCGTTGGTCAGTCCGAGTGGTTGTCGAAAGTGGGACTAACGCGCGTGTCAGGGCGTACATGCTGAGCAACACACTGGTTAAGAAGAACGGTTCACCGCCATTTAACAAGCTTCCATACAACCAGTATGCGGGAATACAATAGAAGATGAGCGCTGCTGCAATGCCTAATTGACGGGAAAGCCAGCGCGCGACTAACCAGTAAATGAGCAGCATATCAAACAAGCTACAACTGATATTAATCAGTTGACTAACAAAATAATTATCGCCGCCAAAAGCCGCAGCTAAGCTGAACCCGTTTGCAATATTGAGCGCGTGTGGAAATAGGACGTAGTTTCCAATGACCCCTTGTTGCCAGAGCTGTTTCCAAGTTAGTCCTTGCGCACTGAAAGCCGCGAGCGTGTGATAGTTCCAAAAATCCGAGGTTGGCTGAATCTTTAGCCCGGCAATTAACGGTAATTTGAGTAAAGTTAGTCCCACAAAAATACTCAGCAACCAGGCCGTACCGTGCTGACTGAGCCACCAACTCCCGAAACTAATTGCACTAATCAGGATCAAGAAGATTAGACCACTAGTGAACAGCGTGCTCGGAGTCGTGTGCCGTGGCAAGCCAATCTCCAAATTTGCGACCAATAACCAGCCCAATAGCCCTGCGGCAACTAGTAAAACAATCGTTTGAAACAGATGCTTTAGCCATTTCATGAGTCGATTCCTTCCTATTATTAATACGACCGTTTAAGTCCAGCGTATTTGCGTGGTCGAATAACCGTCCCGTGATGGGTTTTAGCCCAAGCGGTCTGTCCGCGCAGTTGCCGATAAATCGCGACGTATGGCGTGAGGCTAATAATTAATAAGAATGCTTGAAAGCTTAATGCTTCACGAATGGCGCATGCTAAGGACATTGGCTGATGAACGGTCGTACAGTTACGCTGATAAAGCGCGGCTAGCACGCAACAAGCGGCTAACGCAATCATGACCAGTGTGCCGATGGCGAGATGGTGCCACCCAGCTTGCCAATGGACCAGACTACGCTGAATCAGAATGGTTAGTGTCACTAAACTGGTCGCCGGTACGATACAACCAGTGATGGGCATCAAAATCCAGATGCTCGTATCGACTTTTTGAAAGCCGTTCAAGTATGGTGACCGCCAGAGTGCTGGTAAGTAGTGCATGCACTGCACGGCGCCCTGACACCAGCGAACGCGTTGGCGGAAAAACGGTTTGAGCTGTTCGACAGCTTCTTGCTGTACGACCAGCGTGTGGTCAAACTCGGTTCGCGTCCCGCCCAACAGCCAGGTTCGCAGGGTAAACTCCAAATCTTCAAGTAACCGATCGCCCCACGGGTTTTTTAAAGCCAAATCAAAGCGTACAAATTGGCCATTTCCCGATGCGATGCCTTGTCCGAGGCGATTCCGAAGTTGTTGCGTCGCATTATTAACGCCCATGAATTCAAAATTTTGCATCTTGGTGAGCCAATTGGGTTGGTTGTAAATACTAACACTCGTTTGGAGCATCGCTAACCGGGCATCTTGTTCAAAACGGGCAACCACCCGAGTTAAATCCGAAGCGTTCATAAATGCGTCGGCATCTAGTACACCAATGACGGTTTTGCGCGGGTCAACATCTGTTGCCAGCGTCCGGTGAATGTATTGAACGGCCGTATTTAAGACCGCCCCCTTACCCGCCTGTTCGTTGGCGGCACGGTGTAAAACTTGCAAATACGGTGACTGCGATTGGGTCAGCATCAATAAACTGTGGTCGCTAGAATCATCATCCACTGCGATTAACTGGGCATGGATGGATGCCGGTAATTGATCGAGTGCATTAGAGAGTTGGGCCACGGTTTTGCCAATGACGCGCTCTTCATTCAGAACCGGGATAATCAAAAAGAGCTGATACGGGGTTGGGCCTTTGAGATAGACGCGGGTCGGCTCCCGATAATGGTTGATCAACCCCAGATTGATTAAAAAATAAAGATAGAACATGACCGAAATCGTCATGGCAAGCGTGATTAAAATCATTGCAATCCCCCCAAATACCTTTATTAAATCGGTATTATACGCACTATTTTCATATTTTCCCATTATTCACATTATGAAAACATAGTGAACAAATCATAGTCGGATTTTACAGCGTTTTTACGTGAAGTTTACAATAATACGGTAGTCAGTTAGTTGATAGCCTGATAAAATGACGTTATTAACTAATAAGAAAGTAGTGATTAGATGCGCAAGCTAATTGCCGGTTTATTCATCTTACTGGTGCTCCAACCACTTGGACTGTATTTGTGGCGCGCACAACTATTGAATGTGATTCCCATTCATTACGGTATTTTCGGCATCAGTGCCTGGCAAGCCGACCCCCAACATTACGGGGCGCTCATCGATAGTGCGCTGATACCTGCAACACTAATTATCATTGCACCACTCCGACCACAGCCACCACTGATTTGGGTGCGGCCAATCCAAACGAGTCTTTGTGGTTGGCTGTTTGGTATGAACTGGCTACTCCTCATTAACCTCTTTACTCATGCGGCTTGGATCAATTGGATCAGCTTCATTTGGTTGGTCATCTGGGTTGCGGCCGCTGGATTGCAGCTCTTAGTTCAAATTGCGTTTGCTTATCCTGGGCATAAAAATGTCCATTCTTGATTATTCTAACGGCCAAAAAAGCAGCGCTCCATCATGGAAGGTGCTGCTTTTGTCATTAACATGAAGTTATCACTAAGCTTTTCGTGTCATACCAGTTGCTCCGCTTAGTGCAAAACGGTCTAAAGCGATTTAGTGTTCGCGATGCAGTAATGGTGTCAACATATCAATGATGCCGACTGAAGCACTCGGAAAGGCGAACACTTTTTGACTTAGCGTTTCAGCCGTCACACGGTCGGTAATCAGCATCGTCAATAGGTTAATCAAATCTGGTGCACCGTTACCGTAAATAGCGGCCCCGACCAAGTAGTTTTCTTGGTCAAAGACTAATTCAAGATCAGCTTCAGTCTCATTTTGATATTGAAAGGCGAGTACTTGACCGTATGGTAAGGCTTGGACATGGTAAGTATCGGGGTCGGCCTGTGCCGTGGCGACTGAAACCCCGACTTGTGCCAACCGCGGCATCGTGAAGACGACCGATGGGATGACTGGATAATCAATCGCAGCGGTGGCTCCTAGCAATTGGCCGGCAATGTAGTTAGATTCAAAAGTTGCTGTTGGTGTTAATTTTGGTAGCGTCTTACTAATGACATCACCACTAGCATAGATGTTTGGTACATTTGTCCGCAGATGGTCGTCGACAATAATACCGTGACGGTCAGTTTGAATACCAACTTTCTCAAGCCCAAGGTGTTCAACATTCGGGATTCTTCCGGTCGCGCCAACAATGGCGTCACTTTCAATCGTTAAGCCGTTAGCAGTAGTTGCGGTCAGCCCAGTAGCGGATTTTGATACCGACTGTAAGGCTTCATCGAAGTGGAATTGGACGCCCGCTTGTTCAAGGTGCGTAATCAGCTTTTGAACGTGATCTTGATAAAATGCGGGCAAGGCGCTCGGTGCAAATTCGATGATGTGGACCTCTGAGCCGAGTAAGACCGCCATATCAGCAAATTCCAACGAGATAATACCAGCACCAATGAAAGTCAGGCGTTTAGGCATCGTTTCTAAATCTAAAAAGTCGCGACTATCTAGCATTAACTCAGCACCAGGAATCGCTAGCTGTGCGGGACGTTGCCCTGTTCCGAGTACAATCGTATCCGCAGTATAGTCAGTTCCAGCGACTTGTACCGTGTGAGCATCAGTCAGTTCACCACGACCAGTAATGACAGTAATACCGAGTTGCTTGAAAATTGCCGTCATCTGAGTCGACAATGGCTTGATCACACTTTGTTTATAGGCCATTAATTGTGACCAGTCGATTTTAGGTGTCTCGTTGACCCCGATGCCTTGGTATTGTTTGAGTTGTTCAGTTAGTTCGAATGGCCCATCTAACAGAATCTTGGCGTCACAGCCAAAGTTTGTACAAGTCCCGGCAATCGTGTCAGCTTCAATGATGGCCACCTTTCGTTTTGCCTGTGCCAACGTAACTGCCGCATGCCATGTTGCATGACCACTACCAATAAAAATTGTGTCAAAATTTGCCATATCCGGTTCCTCCTTGAATTAGTGAAGCATTAATTAGAATAAACAGTTAAATAAACGGTCGTGCACGATTGAAACGACCAATAAAAATGGCCCTTTAGGCCAAATCTTTCGACAAGGTATCAACGATTTTTTGATTTAGCGCTAATGCTTGCTGATACTCGTCACTGGTTAAGTGATAACGTCCAATACAAGTTGCGATGGCGGTCTCGATTGCCTGGCGCTGGGTCTTACCCTGCTCAGTCAAATGAATAATGAGTTGGCGGCGGTCATTGGCTGGACGCTCGCGCCATAACCAACCGGCATCGTCCATGCGTCGCAGCAGTGGTGTCAATGTATTACTACTTAGCCGCAATACCGTCCCAAGCTCATGCAGCGACTGGTCGTCATGCTCCCATAAGGCCATTAACACGAGATACTGTGCATAGGTCAGTTTGAATGGCGCCAACGCTTCAACGTAAAACTTGTTGAATAACCGATTAGCATTGTAAATACTAAAACATAATTGGTTAGCTAGCTCAATCTCAGGTGTCATTGTCGGTGCTCCTTTCAATCGTGTGCGATTGATTATTAGTATAAGCGCCCTAACGGCAAAAAGCAAGGCGCTTTTATGCTTAGGACACTTTAAATCTAATTAAGTTAACGATAGCTGTTGTGACGGTTGATTGGCCATAACAACTTAATTAATTGCTAGACCCAATTATACTTCGTCCACAGGTCTGATCATCAATAAATCCGTTTGCCAATCAGTGCCCATCACAAAATCGTGTGCGCTGAATTGGCGGAAGCCCCATTTGGCATAAAAACGTTTGGCGGGTTCATTGTGTTCCCAAACACCCAGCCAAATTCGTTGCTTACCTGCCTGCTTGGCCGTTGTCAGTGCAAACTGCATCAATTGGCGACCGAGTCCCCGATGCTGATAACCCGGACGAATGTAGATCCGCTCCACTTCGAGTGTATCCTCTCCCATCGCTTCCGACTGGGCATCATCAGTATTTAGCTTCAGATAGCCCATGATTTCATTATCCTGGCCAATGAAGAAAAAGCTGGAATGAGGATTGGCTAGTTCTGTCTCAAGCGTGTTTAGTTGGTAGGCTTGCTGCAGGTACGCCTGCATGTTGGCCGCCGTGTTCTGTGCGCCAAAGGTATCTTGGAAGGTCTCGATACTAATTTGCTGTAACGTTGGTGCATCAGCGACGGTTATTGGTGTAATTGTAACTTGGCTCATGTGGTTAGTCCCCTCTCTCAATTGGTCATAAAAAAACAACCCAGAAGTTGCGCACGACAATTATCATACCGCACAACTGGGTTGTTGTTAAGTTACTTGGCTTTCTTACCCCATTCTGGAATAATCTTACCATCTTCACTGATAGCCAAACCATCAGCGTTTTCAAGTTCAGCTGCATTTGGATCTTCAAAGTTGTTCTCAAGTGCATCGACAAAGCGCGCCGTTGAACGGCCGTCTAAATCGTCAAAGAAGAAGTCGACGAAACCATCGAGCTTGGCCTGATCAATTTTCGGATGCTTCAACTGCTGGATCAAATCACCGGTGTTTTCGGCTAAACTACCTGGAATGAAGTCAAAGTAGTTGAAGTAGAAACTCCGGGACTGCATATAGTCAGCTAAATCAGGCGCAAAGAAAATCATCGGCCGTTTGAGTAAGGCATATTCGAAACAAACGGATGAATAGTCCGTGATCAACTGGTCAGCGACTAATAGCAAGTCATTGATTTCGCGGTAATCTGAGACGTCGTAGTAAAAGTCAGAATACTCGTATGGGAGTGTCGGTTTGTTTTGCACGAACGGATGAATCTTCAATAAGAAGACATAGTCCTCATGCAAGGCTTCGTATATTTCTTTGAAATTCAACATTTCAAATGGATAGTAAGCCGATTGTTGGCCGTTACCACGGAACGTTGGTGCAAAAAGGATCACTTTCTTACCCTTAATGAATGGCAAGTCGTCTTCTAAGCGTTCGCGAATCGCCTGTTTCTTAGGCTCGTCGAAGAAAATATCAGTCCGCGGAATCCCCAACGGTGCGATTTTATCAATCGAAATTCCGAACCCTTCGGCGTACTTATCCGCGATATTGTGCGATGAAACCAGCGCTTCAGTATAGTTACGATGATTAAGTGACTGAATCTTAGGACCACCTGGCATCCCTAGACGACTATAGCCAAAGGTCTTGAACGCCCCAACGGCATGCCAAACCTGAATCAAATCGGCATTTTCGCGGATCCGCAACGGATAAACGAGCGGATAAAAATCATCTAGAATCACATAGCGACTCGTTGCGAGCGCTTTGGCTAACGTCCGAACTTCCTTCCAAGTCTTCTTAGTCTTGATGCTTGGCTTTAAGTAAAAGGAAATCTTGAAGTCGGTATTGCGGCGCTTGAGTTCCTGGTAAATGAACTCAAAGTTTCCAGAAATCGTGACCCGACTATCCGAAACAAATGAGATTTGCTTCTTATGGATCGGTTGTAAACTATACCAGCGATACCAGGCTTTTAGCGCCCGACGTTTGATTGCCCGCATCGCCGCACTCTCAAGACCGACCGTATCATCAAACTCATTTTCAAGCGGGTTAACGTCACTCAGTTTGTACGAGGTGACCTTTAATGCTTGTGAGGCCAAACTATACCGGAAAATCAAGCTGTACGACTTGTTACTCTTGGCAGAATAACTCGTCATCTTAGTGGTGTAGTTTAAATCTTGATGAATATCGACGATTTGCCCGATCGTGGTCCGTCGAATGAGCCAACCGTTACCAAGGTATTGCTCCAACTGTAGCTTCATTTCATACGTCCCAGGAACTAATGGTTTGCCATCTGAAATCGTTGAGAAATTGATTTCACCGTGATAACCCGATGCCGGAAAATCCGGCCGGTCGACGGTGGTATTGACTAATGGCACGGCAATCTCATCGCCTTGATCATTAATTAAAATCAAGCTCTTGACGATTCGTTCAGCATCTTTTTCTGGATACTTCTCAAACCAAGCGGCACCTTCGATGACCAGGAAGGAACTATTAAAGTCCAGCTTGGTCACCTGCCGTTTGATTAACGATTCCGCATCTTTTGCGATTCGTTGCGAGTTCATGAATTCAAGCGCATCACGTGATAGCTCCGTTGACTCGGTCGTTGGTTGTTCCTGAGGTTGAACCGGTCCCCGCCGGCCATAAACGACACGCCGCGCGATTCGTTTTAATCGTTGTAACATAAATTATGCGCTCCCTACTAGATAATTAGAGTTGTTTCATTAAGAATTGAAACACTCGTTGGGCGTTGTGTCCGTCCTGATGTGGAAATGTCTTTTGCTTTAACTCGTGAACATAGCTCAAGTCGAGTTGGTCCAAATCATGCGCAATGAAGCTTATGAGCGCACCGGCCTCATCAAAGTGTGGTGCCCCGAGATAGTGATAATAATCGACGTAAAAGCCATTTTTGGCCATATACTGCTCATAATCAGGCGTAAATAGCAAAATTGGCCGCTCAAAATAACTAAAATTAAGCGACAATGACGAATAGTCGGTCACAAACACATCAATCGTCGGCATCAACTGCTTAACCCGTGTGGCATCTTGGAAAATATGCACATTCTTGGGCAACTGCCACTCAGGCAAGCTGAGGTATGGATGCAAAGAGACGTAAATTTCCCATGGTTGTTTAAGCTGTTCACTAGCCGTAATCAACTCATGTATATAGTGTAACACTTGTGCCTCACCATTTGCATCTGGCCGATAAGTCGGTGAGTACAGCAAGCGTTTGGCCCCAGCATGTGGTTCTGGATGCTGCGCCATCAACGTATCCATCATTGGCTCACCCGTCGCAAGCACATGGTCCGGCTGAATATCAAAAGCCGCCACGTAAGCCGGTTTATCTACTTCGGAGTTGATAAACACCCAATCATAATTGGTATGCGGCTTGATGACGCTATCATCAGCGGTCGGCAAGCTGAGTCCGAAGTGTTTTAATGAGCCGATGGCGTGCCACAGTTGAACGACCTGATTATTGGGATGTTTATTAATCGCATACAGTGGGAAAAAATAATCATCGATGATAAACATTTCAGAGCGTGCCAACAGTCGTAATGCCTGAACTGACGCCAATAAAAATCCAAACTTGCTTTTTAGCGTCCGATCATAGTGATAGCAGAAAACTTTCAAATCCATGTCACTGTCTTCCACGAACTTAGCATGTAGGACTTTAAGATTATCTGTGAGTTCAGGACTCCGCATCGTGGCAAACGTGACCCGATGTTGCTTGGGGCCGCCCAACCAATAGAATAGTTGATATAAGCCATTGAAACCAGCTCGTAGCAATAATAGCTTTAACGTTTTTAAATTTAAACGTCCCACTCCATCACCGCCTTGCCCCAATAGTTGGTTAGGGCGCCTTCAAAGAAATCGGTTATATCCTGAATCGTGCTGACCTTGCGCGTGAAGCCGACCAAGTTCTGCAGCCGTTCACGGGTAACCGGGCTCTTGGTCAAAATGTCGATGGCCCGTTGGAAATCAGCGCGACCACTCCGACTTACGCCACGTAGCGTCAAGCCTTCTGCTAAAACGGAGCGCGTATCGATGCCAACTGGATCTTCGGAAACACCCATTAAAATGGCTGTTCCCATTGGACGAATGTGCTGAATGATTTGGGCAATTGCTGATTCACTACCGCGACCACCAGTACATTCCAGGGCCTGACTAACTTGTAAGTCGCTTGGAATATCGTCGACTAAGTAGGTCTTGTCCGCAAATGAGAAGTAATCCAGCTTGGAACGGTGACGGCCAAAAATCATCAACTGACTGTCTGGAAAGATCTGTTTGACTAACGTGGCCGTGATAAAGCCGAGATTACCGTCACCCCAGATGCCAATGATCTTGCGGTCCGCATCCATGACAGCTTCAAGCTGGGTCAACGCGTGCACGCCAACTGAAACCATTTCAATGAAAGCTGACATTTGGTGATCAAAGTTGTCTGGAACGACGATTGCCCGGTCGCGATGGAGACTCACATACTCTTGCATAAAGCCATCATAGCCACTGGAACGGAACTTCGACGTTGGTAAGTAGTTTTCTTTGATAATTGGGTCCGTTTCAAAAGGCGTATTAGGCACCATCGCCACTAGCGTCCCCGGCTTGAATTTATTTTGGGGATCCTTGACCACTTCGCCAACGCCTTCATGAATCAAAGCCATCGGTAGTTTTTGTCGTAACGTCGCTTGTGGTCGCTGCCCAGTAAAATAGCGCGTGTCCGCATGACAAACGGATAAATACTTTGGCCGTACCACAATATCATTATCAGTAATTTCTTCCGCGACGGTCTGAACTTCAATCTGGCGAGGATCTACTAATCGATAAACTTGATTTAACATACTAGTCCCTCGTTTCTACTAAAGCGGATGCAACCCGCAAATCATAAGGCGTGGTGATCTTAAAGTTATAGTTTTCGCCGCGCACCATCGTCACTTCTTCGCCGGCCAACAAACAAATCTTGCACGAATCTGATAGTGTTGCTTTTTGGGCATCGGTCAAGGCGTTGTATGAGTTAACTAAGGTCTTAATGTTAAAACTTTGTGGCGTCTGGCCCTGATACATCGTCGAGCGAACTGGAATATCGTCAATTTTACCTTCCGTTCCTTGAACGATCGTATCGATTGCGGGTACGACGGTATCCACTGCAGCATGCTTCAGTGCGGCTTCAATATTGTCATTAATGATTCGTTGGGTGATAAATGGGCGCACGGCATCGTGAGTAACAACAATATCATCATCGTGTGAGCCATAATTTTCCTGAATATATTCAATGCCCTTCATCAGCGTTTCATTGCGTTCAGAACCACCAGTGACGACGTGCACCCGCTCGTCTGAGATGTACTTTTTAATCAAGTCCTGCGTGTGACTTAACCAGTCAGCTGGACAAACGACCAAGATTGCATCAAATCGCGATTCTAAGACGAACTTTTCGATGGTATGAATTAGAATTGGCTTGTCTGCCAAGGTCAAAAATTGTTTTGGCATTGGAACATTTCCCATTCGGGTTCCCTTACCACCAGCTAAAATCTGTGCATAAATCATATCAACATTACTCCATTCATGGTACGTATTATTTGGCAATTATAAACATAAATTATGGATTTTCTATGAACTTAATTGTAATAACCATCGATTTCCAACGTTCGGAATGCACTTGCCGGAACCTTTAGCAGGTTTAAATTGAGTGGTTATCAACAATTTTGAAAATCGATGCGTCTAATTCCATAACATCTCTAATCTAGTACAATTCAGACCACACAGACAAGGGGCAATTCATAAAGAATTAGTAATGTTTCCTCACTTTGTCATTAGTGGTATGCTTGAGTTGCACTGTTAGTTAATTGACTTTCTGTTATCATTATTATGAACGGTTGAGCTCAGATATGCAATGTAATGCGTACACTTAGGTCTGTGTTTAGAGACGTTTTTTGTTTAAGTGATTAGTTAAAGTAACACTTTACATAATTATATTGATACAATCTCAACGGCTATACTTATATCAATTTATTAAACTTCACAAGCATGCCTTAATATCAGCATTAACTGTCATTAATTGGTATACTAGCCCTAGAAAACTAACGAAATGGTTGTGATTATTTTTGACTCGTATACGACACTCTGGACTGGACTTCTCCGTCGCCACCCTGAATTTCCTGGCAAACGTCGGCATTGTCCTGCCCTATGTTTTGATTCTGTTTAAGTATCAGCAGACCCACAATGTCAATTATTTGGCGGCCATCGTCGTCTTTTATGTGGCACGGGCTGCTAGTGTTTTTGGCACCAAGCATTTGAATCTTAAAGCTAGCAGTTACCTGCTGATTTGTCTTTGGCTCGGTGCGATCGGTAGCCTACTGTTTTGTTTGACCGCTAATTTAGTGATTGTTCTGATTGGCGCCCTATTTTTAGGCTACACATCCGCCAACATTTGGCCCTACTTTCTAACCATCAAGCTCCACTTGTCACAACAAACAGATTTTAAGCTCAAACGGTTCTACTGGTTGATTTTTGCGGCACTCGGTGTATTATTTGGTCTAGATTTTGCGCTCGGTTGGGGCTATCGCCTAGCTTTTGCGATTCTCGCATTGTTATTCATTATTGCGTTACCCGCTGGTCGGCTACTCAGCCGTTTCTCATTAGCCTTTTACAACGACCATCAGGCTGCCGACGCTCGACCGATTAAACCGTGGCGCGTGGCAGTCTTCATCATCTTCTTTGCCGTAATTGGTCTCTTGACGCTGCTCCGGAAAGCGTCGATTCAGATTGCGTTACCGGCCGTACTCGCGATTATTGTTGTCGCCATTATTTTACTCAACCTAGAATTGGCTGCTGACTGGCAAGCGATGCCCGCAAACAAGCTACGGATCGTGAATCGCGGTTTTCTGCTGAGCTTCGTTTTACTATTCAATAGTTTCTTCGGCGTATTTGTCTTCGGTAAGCTGGGGATGTATTTAGTGTTTGCCATTTATTTATTAGGCTTCGAAACGGGACACCCGCTCTACCAAGCCCTAGCTCACCACGATTCGCAGCAGGCCACCCGGTTGGCACGCATCGGCCTGATTCTGGGACACGTATTAGTCGTCACGGCACAACCCGTGTTGTATGTGCTCGGCCTACTCTTGATTTCACTGTACGTCGGGTTTGAGAATCCAGCCATCAACACCAGTGTCTATGCCGCCGAGGTTGATGACCCCGATTTGGCTATCATTCATAAATACCGGTTTTCAACCTATGGCGGCTTGCTGTGTCAGTTGTGCTTCTTCGGTCTATTGGTTATTACTAGTAGTCTCAAACATTTAAACCTGATGCACTTTTTCAACCCGAGTTCGGTTGCGTTGAAAACGACTTACTTGGTCGGCATGGTCTGGCCACTTGCTGTAATTTCACTGGTTGTCTCCCTGATTACGCTCTACGGACAACGCTACTTCAAGCGTGACCAAGCGTGATTATCGTAAAAAGGAGGTTTTCCGTCCATGATTCTTGTTGCTAGTGCAGCCATTATTCTGCCACTGATTTTACTCGGTGGACTCAATTTATCTGCAACGCGTGGGATGAGTCTCAGTGCGTTAGTTGTGATCGTGACCGGCTATTTTTTCTGGCATCTCAGTCCAATGGTAATCACCGCTTCGATTTTACAAGCGATTCATAAGGCGTTACCGATTTTATGGATTTTATTCGGTGCATTGTTAATGCTAAATTGTCTACGGGCCACTGGGGCTATCGATCGTATTAATCAGGGCTTTCAAGCCTTGTCAGCGGATATGCGGCTTCAAACGGTCTTGGTCGCCTTCCTGTTTGGCGGGTTGATTGAAGGGGTTTCCGGCTTTGGGACACCGGCCATGGTCACCGCGCCGCTACTAATTGCTTTGGGCTTTTCACCAATGGCAGCGGTGATTTTAGCACTAGTCGCCGACTCGACCCCGGCCGCGTTCGGTGCGGTCGGCACGCCCTTGACCGTTGGGCTCAGCAACGTGACTGAAAAAACGAGCCTGCTCAACGCGATTGGCTTACGAATCACACAACTCGATTTATTCGTGGGAGCGTTAATGCCGGCAGTGCTGATTTTAATTTTGATTCTCTGGTTCGGCCCTAAGGAGCACCGTTTCAAGCAGTGGCTGACAACCTTACCATGGGCGTTAGTCATCGGCTTTGTATATAGTTGTTTGGCACTACTGACCGTTTGGCTGATTGGTTATGAATTTGTTTCGATCATCGCACCACTGGGCACTTTAGTGGTGGCCATCGTCACGATTCGGTTCAGGTGGCTGTTACCAAAAACGGTTCAAACTGCCCCGTGGCGCACGGATGGCAACGCTCCACAGCCAGCTGCAAAACATCAGATGAGCTTGGTCACGGCTTGGTTCCCCTATTTACTAGTGGTGTTGTTACTACTCGCTAGTCGGGTCTTGACGCCGTTAAAGACGGCGATGACGCACTATCTCAACCTGTCTTGGACGAATATCTTAGGCTACAGTCAAATCAATTCGGATTGGGAACTGTTATATTCACCCGGAACGATTTTAGCAATTGCCGCCATCATTGGCTTACTGGTACAAGCCCGCTCACTAAAGCCCTTGCTGTCAACTGCCAGTACCGTCGTTCGGTCAATGGGCAACACCGCGATTGCATTGGGCGTCACCTTGATCATGGTCCAGGTCTTTACTAATTCAGGCCTGAATCAGGCGGCACTACCTAGCATGCCGATGTACATTGCCAAGTTTGTGGCCAAATACCTCGCTGGTGTCTGGATCATCATGGCGCCGTTCCTCGGTCAACTGGGCGCGTTCGTCACTGGGAGTACCACGGTCTCCACGTTGACGTTTGCCCAGATTCAAGCCGACATCGCAGCCAATGCCAACTTAAGTACGACCGTTATCTTGGCCGCGCAATTGGTCGGTGCGGCTGCCGGTAACATGATCTGCGTCCACAATATTGTTGCCGTAAGTTCAGTCGTCGGCCTCAGTGGCCAGGAAGGTGCGATTCTTCGTAAAACGTTGCTACCGGGACTCGGGTATGCGCTGTTAATCGGCCTGGCTGGACTAGTTCTCATTAATCTTCTAGTTTGATCCATTGCTCACTTGTTAGACACGCGTTGACCGTCAGTCATCCGCGTGTCTTTATTTTTATCGACGTTTAGCCTAAAATAAGATTAGCATTTTCAACGTAAAGGAGGTCCGGAACATGCAAGTACGCTTAGTTTCAACCTTACAGTTAGGTGACCGCATCGTCGGGCCGACACCTGATACGGCTGCTAATCGGGCCCTGTATCAGCGCTATGCCAAACGGCTCCAAGCACGCTTAGGTATTGGCTTTCAAGTCTATCTCGATACTAGCGACGGCTATGACTTATTGCATGCCCGCGATTATGATACCGATACCAGTTGGGTCGTGGCAGCCAGCATTTACCAATCGTTAGTCGATTCTGAGGTGTTGACGCATCACCGAATCATCGCGCTCGCCGACCAGGACTTGATCTTGAAAAACACGGTGGACCTAGAGCGGCAGTTACGGATGCCACAGTCTTAAAATGAGCAGCTACTGAACGCAAGCAAGCGTCTCGGTAGCTGTTATTTAGAAGTACCATTACTGCCACCGCTCAAACTAGTGACTGTCCGTGAGCACGTCCCTATTTGTTGACTGATCATCGCCACTAAAATTCCATAAAAAGGCTGTGTCCCCAGATTAACTATCCGTGACACAGCCTTTTTAGATGCCTCACCAGCAAGAAGTCATCCGCCAGTAACTTGTTCAGATTTAAATGGCACTATTGCATGCTAGCAGCGAGTTTGATCGCCGTGGTAGCGTCATGTGCACTGACTTTGTAAACCACTCGTCCAGCTTGCCACTGAATCACTTGTCGTAAGCCATCCGTGGAGATTGCCTCTAGCTCAATTGATCCGACTGACTTAGGTGCAGGCAAATAGTAGCTTTCGAGGGTGTTGACCGTTTGTTTGGCTAAAGCGACCCCTAAATCATTTTGCGTGGTATAGGTGTGGACTTGTAATGACCACTGGCCCTCGTTCCACAAAATATAACGCTGCCCAGCACCTGAATCCAGGTAGCCAGTAATTTGATGACCTAAGTCGACGATTGGTAGCCCCTTAGCATCTGAAGCATTGCGGTGACCAATGGCTTGAGCCGCCGCCTGATTAGAAGCGTAGGTCTTCTTATTCACCGTCGCATACGGCGTTTCTTTAGCGACGGCTTGGCTATTAAACGCATGCGCGGTTTGACCAACGCTGTAGCTGACCGTGTAGTTCGCTTGGCTGCCTTGGTAGCGGACGTTTAACTGTTGACTACCACTGGTCAGACCATCTGTTTGTGGCAACAGAACGTTCCCCAATGCTTTGGTGAGTTGCTGATTAAGCGTGGCTAACCGGGTCGTGCCATTTGTCGTCGTTGTGGCCTTGGTTGACGACTGGGTGCTGGCAGACGAGGATGCCTTCGCCGTGCCAGACTGCTTTGAACTGCTCGTCGTTTGCTTAGCCGCTTGACTCGTTGAAGTTGCGGCCGCCTTTGACTGAGAGTTAGCAGCCGCTTTTTTGGACTGCTTGACACTGGCCTTCTTAGAAACGGTCGTGGTCTTGCGCGCTGACGATGACGAGGCATCACTTTTGGTCGTGGACTGACTCGTACTACAGCCGACTAATAGGAGTGCAAGTGGTAGGATGAATAATGATTTAAAACGCATGTGAATCCCTCCCCAATAATGATTCACAACTGGCCCACTCGCCGCAGTTGGCAACGGTGTCCAAGTTGATTGACTTAATTATAGAATAACTGACTGCTTAATGCGCGCCGTTTGCACTCCAAAAAACACCGCTAAGCAGTCCAATTAACGTAAATGAACGTGATTGTCCTGATTAGCGGTGTCTTCTGATTTAAATTAATTTTCTGATTGCACCCGGTGCATCCCCCGTTCGATCACGAGTAGCGCCACGAACCAAACGACTGACCCGATGACTGCCCAGCGGTTGACAGTATCAAAACACAAGATAACCGTGACGGCAATAAAAAAGACTAGTGTCGCCACATTAGACAGTGGGAACAATGGTAATTTGAACGGATTGTTGGCACTGTCCGCGGTCCGTTTGTAGACCAAGTGACACACAAGTAACGCACACCAGACAATGATAAAGTTGGTGGTTGCGACGTTTGAGATCAACGTGAAGATCGTGCTTGGAATCACGTAGTTTAGTGCCACAATAATCAATAGAATCAGTGATGAGAACAAGAGCGACTGCGCAGGCACGTTGTAACGGTTGACCTTACCCATCCACTTCGGGGCATTTTGACCGTGCGCTAACGTAAACAGCGTCCGACTCGTACTGAAAATTGCACTGTTGCAGGCTGATAATGCGGCAGTCAAAACGACGAAATTAATGATACTAGCGGCCGCCTTAATGCCGATATCACTGAAGACTTGCACGAATGGTGACTGACTAGTCGTAATCTGGTCCCAAGGATAGATCGACATGATCACGAATAGTGCACCGACGTAGAAAAACGAGATTCGAATCGGGAGACTATTAATGGCGCGAGGCAGCTCCGTTTCAGGATTTTCCGCTTCCCCAGCGGTGATACCGACCATTTCGATACCAGTGAAGGCAAAGATGACCAGTGAGAAAGACATCAAGAAGCCCTGGACACCCTTAGGGAAAAAGCCGCCGTGACTGACCAGATTAGTGATAGACACCGTTTGACCGCCGACGTGCGCGGATGACCCAATCAAAATTGCACCCGTCACGATTAACGCAATAATGGCGACGACTTTGATCATCGAGAACCAGTATTCGAGTTCGCCAAAGGCACTGACGGATAACATATTAAATACCAGCAAGATTAAAATAATAATTAACGGTGTGACCCACTGTGGAATCCACGGGAACCAATATCGAATATAGATCCCACTGGCAGTCAAATCGGCCATCGCGAGACTGATCCAGCACAGCCAGTAAGTCCAACCAATCGCGAATTCGAATCGTTTCCCTAAATAGCGGTTGATGAATTCCAAAAATGAATGCAACCGCGTATCTGAGAGCAATAATTCGCCTAACGCGCGCATCATCAAGTAACAGAAGAACCCACCAATTGCGTAGGCCAACAAAATTGACGGTCCGGCCTGCTTGATAGCCGAGCCGGAACCGAGAAATAGCCCCGTCCCAATGGCACCACCCAGTGCAATCATTTGAACATGCCGCCGCTTTAATTTACGGGCAAGCTGCTGATTTTCCATATGACCTCAACTTTCCTTTAATCCAATTTAATAATAATTTTCATAAAATTACAGATTTTTTCATGTCCATTCATTTTATGATAAATGTTTGGACTTCGCAACTTTTGGTTAATTTTAACCGGACATTTGCGGGTTTCGATTGCCAGCAACCGTGATATCTGGTATATTTAGGTACTTTGATTCATTCTGAAATACCAGTCATTAGCACAAAAGGAGCTTACTTATGTCAACTAAAACCACTGATACTTTCTGGAAACGTTTCTTCAAGGGCATCGTGATTGCCCTCGGCTTCATCCTACCGGGGGTCTCTGGTGGCGTATTGGCCGCAATCTTGGGTATTTATGAACGCTTGCTGGGTTTCATGGCCCATTTTCGCCAAAACTTCAAACGGGACTTCTGGTACTTTGTCCCGGTCGGTCTCGGAGGGATCGTCGGGATCGCAGCCTTGTCCGCCCCATTAGAATATTTATTAGCACATGCCCAAGTCATCGTTTTATGGGGCTTTGCTGGGGCAATCATTGGAACGCTACCGGCCTTAACGAAAACGGCAATAAGCCAGTCCAAGCGCGATTGGTTAGATCTGGTCTGGTTCTTTGGGACCTTCTTCATTAGCGCGGGCCTGCTGTACTTTATGAGCGAACTATTTGGCACGCTACCAGCTAATTTTGGGGGCTTTATCGTTGCCGGAGCCTTGATTGCTTTGGGCGTGCTCGTGCCTGGGTTGAGCCCATCTAACTTACTCCTGATCTTAGGCCTCTTTACGCCAATGTTGACCGGCTTTAAAAAATTCGATATCGTCGGCGTCTATTTACCAATTGCGATCGGTGGGATCTTAGCGATGGCCTTGTTCTCAAAGTTAATGGATTACCTGCTCATCAAGTTCCATTCACGAGTCTATCACTTTATTCTAGGCATCGTGCTGGCTAGCACCCTGCTGATTTTGATTCCAAATCCATACGCTGCCGAAAGCATCTCATACGCCAACGCGACCTTGAGCACGTATTTATTTAGTGCAGTGGCGCTGCTAATCGGCATTGGACTCGGTTACTGGATGAGTGCCTTAGAAACGAAATATAAATAACCGCTCAAAACGAGTTAATGGTCTGCATCCGCCAGCACCGTTCATTGGACAGCCATTCAGAATAATAAACGACGACGCTAACTTGAAGCTAGCGTCGTCGTTTTTGGTTTCAAACTATTTAAATTAAGTCTGGTCTCATGGCTCAGCCTCGGCCGTGATTGCGTCTCTCTGACCATGCCACGTCAGCATGATTCACGCGTCACCACAATTCGATTGCTGGGCTAGAGAATATCTAGCTTTGATTCCGTCGCCGTCTGGGTTGCAGTCGCCGCAGTTCGTTAACCTGGGCTTGAATCTCACCCAACATCTGCGTCTGCATTTTTTGAATCTCCAGCATGTTGGGTTCGTCTTGTTGAATCAAATGGTCGACTTTCGAATGCAGGACGCGAATTTCTTCTTCGGACATTGAATTGACCTTAAAATCGTTGGTTGCTTGCAATCGATCATACTCGGCTGCCCGATTTTGGCTCATCATAATCAGTGGCGCTTGAATCGCTGCCACCATACTTAGGAACAAGTTCAGTAAAATAAAGGGATACGGATCGAAATGATGGCTAAAAATCGGTAAGACGTTCAGTAGCATCCACACGAGCATCACCAGCACGAATGAAATGATGAACGCCCAGCTCCCACCAAACCGTGCGACGGCATCCGCCACCCGTTGGCCGAATGTCAGCGATTGTTCCAGTTCACTGTTAACATCGACGACTCGGTACGTATGGTTCGCTAAAATTTTCGAAAGCTGCGCATTGACCTTATCGTTTTGTCGATAATCATTTTCAATCATGGCATCCATCTTGGCGAGCCGATAATGGACGAGGTGCTCGCTACAAATAAAACTGCTGTTATGCGCCTGTGGGAAATCGGCCATGATCATCTGCCGTAGTCCCGATTCCAATTCTTCTAATCGCATGCCGTCAACGACCTGGTATCGCTGTTGATCGACAATGCAAATTGCTGTCTTTGCCATCAAATCCACACCTTTCTACAATTCCAGCGGCCGCGGAACACGCGGGTTTGACCCCAACGTTGATACCTAGGCGGCGCGTCGCCGTTTGACCAGTCAGTCGTGCGTCAATAACACTTAGTCCTCACATTGGCGTCTGATCCGTTCACGTTGCGACCATTCAAAACGCCATCCCATTTTCAATACCCGTTCCATACCGCTGCTATCCTTATTATACAAGTTAAGCAGATAACTGCCTAGTCAAACACGACCGCAAAAAACGCCCTTAACAAACAGTGCGATTCAACAACGCATTGCAAGGACGAGTCTCCATTATTCTAAACAAAAAAACGATTATCGACCTGTCTATCACGTGGTTGTTTCCAGGACACTGCTGTCGATAATCGTTTCAATTTTTTTAATTAGTCAGCTAATTCGTCCATCAACATCATCGTTTGAGTTCGCCCATCGTCTAACACCGCGACCGTTTCCGGGAAACCATGCTGAAAGGCAATCGGTAAATCAAATTCCATGATAGCGACATGGCGGGCTTCAAAAATCACCGTGACCTGGCCGTTGCGCGCAAGTAGCGCAAATTGAAGGACTTGTGGTAAGTGGACCACACCCTTCAAATCCTGGTCAATGATTTCCCAAATACTGTCGATGACGGCTCCTGGAAGCTGATCCGCAAGTCCGACGGTTGCAAAACGTTCCTCATCTGGTTCAAACATTTAATCACCTCGTTAACGCGGTTTAGTTATCGCGGACGATCACCGCAACTTCTTTTTCGATTCGAATAAATAAGCCTTGCGAATCTTGGCGAAAATCGGCCTCAAGACTCGCACTCAGTGGTTTGATTTGGCCGACGACACTGCCAGTCGTCCCGTAAATGTCGATGGCTTGGTGGTCATCCGCCCACTTGACCGTCCAGTAGCTACCTTCCAGTGCTTCGTCGACAAAGTACTGCGTGCCGGCTAAGACCGCGTCGTTGATCACACTGCTTTCATCCGCGGTCATGCCCGCATCTAATTCCCATTTTAATTTTTGACCAACTTCAAGCATATCGCCTGGAATCAAGTTTTGCATGCCTATTCCTCCAATAGTGGGCCCCAGGCTAAGTTGTCGTGTTAGCCCGGTCCCTTTGTTCATTTACTTAATATCATACCACATTCAGACTTAATGACCGGCCCTCAAACTCGCAAGCAGCAGGGATTGCTAATCGGCATCCCCTATGCTAAAATTCTAACAGATAACTAAGAAAATTAGAAAACGGTGAATATTGATGGTGAAGATTTTAGCTTGGCTGAACCTTAAACGGATGACAATCGCAACTTTGAACGGCCAGAGGGCGCAGTCTGCCCTTTTTCCAAGCTAAATGAGCACTTACTACCATCGGACCGTCACGAACTCAAAAGACGACGATTGGGTCGTCTTTTTTTGTCCCGTGACACTAAGGAGTTTATCTCAATGTTATCACCACTGATCCGCCGTAACCTCCAACTGAGTTACGGCTATGCCGCCTGTTCGTTTTTAGGCATCACCACGCTTTGGGTGATCTTTCTCCAGCAACGGGGCCTCTCATTAGTTGCGATTGGCTTATGTGAGAGCATCTTTCACCTGACCAGCTTTCTCTCAGAAGTCCCTTCAGGCGTAATTGCGGACCGCTTTGGTTACCGCAGTGTGTTGATCAGTAGCCGCCTGATGGCTATTGGTCACGCCATTATCATGTTGACCGCGCACAGTCTTGGTTGGTTCCTACTAGCCTTCGTGCTACAAGCGTGGGCGTACAATTTACAATCCGGCACATTAGCCGCGGCACAATACGACAGTTTAGTCGCCGCGGATGCGACGCGCAGCTATCCGCACGTGACGACCGTTTTAAATACCACGATTGAAATTGCGGATACCGTGGGCGTCGTCTTAGCTGGCTGGTTATTGGGCCACCACCTCATCTGGACGTACTGGATCTACCTAGTTGCGGCCTTAGTTGCCGTACTGCTCACTGCCGGTCTGAAGATTCCGGCCGTCGTAGCACCGACTGAAAGCCGCCCTGGTCTCCGACAAATCACCGTGGCAGCCTGGCACGTCCTTCAAACCCAACCACGTTTACGCGCCTTGATTTTGTTTGATGCCGTCTTCTCGGCAGTCAGCACCACGTATTACTATTACTTTCAAACCGTGATGACGGCGCGCCACTTCACTAGTCCAAAAATCACGACGATTCTCGTGATTGGTCTGGCAGTCAACGTCGCTACCATCCAGCTGACGCCGTGGCTACAAGCTCATTTCGCCCAACGTCGGCTACTGATTGGCCTATGTGGCGGCTTAACAATCGCCTTGCTCGGGTCATTCAATTCAGCACCCAACTGGCTAATCAGCGCCTATCTGGTGATCAACGGGCTGCAAGCGCTATTAGCGCCGCTACTGTCCAATTACTATAATCAGCTGATTCCAAATGGGCAACGCGCAACGCTACTGAGTGTCGCAAGTATGGGCTTCAGCCTCGCGATGGTCGGGAGCTTTCCCGGCATCGGCTGGCTGATACAACACTGGGGCTTTACTTTGACGTTTGGGACTAGCGGCCTGCTCATTCTAATAGTGGGCTTAGGCTGGCTGTTAAACGTAAAACTGCACGCCGTGACCGAGGACTAATTCAGTCTAAATTTGTCGAATTGGACGCGCCTAACTGTTTTCACCACCAACTTTGTGCCACTGCCTACTTATTGCGCGCATTGCTGACAAGCCGTCGCTTGGTTGTACAAGTTAAACCGAAGCTTGACTGGTTGGACTTAATTAGCTAACTTAATGCTGCACCAGCTGACAACCACGACCAATAACTAAAACGCACGTCAGGCCTCATTTTCGTAGGTCTAACGTGCGTTTTTTGCGCTTCTTAATCTGTAGCGGTAGCAAATTCCTGCCGTAACTCGTCAGCAATCGCGCGCATCCGCTTTGGAGTGTCAGCTTGAGTGAGCTGGTAACCGATGTAGTAAGGTGACACATTGAAGAGTGGCACCACTTTCACGGTAATTTGGGGACCTTGCGGATAAACGAACAAATTATAACTGTCGCAGCGTCCCTGAAAGTAAGAATGCAGGAGATAACGGACAACGACTTGAACCGCATCCGCTAAGGTGGCAATCGCCGTCAGTGGTGCTGTGACGTTGAACTCGACAAACCCCATCACTGGTTGGTCAGAAATCGTGACTGCGACAGGCCCGATTGTCATGACTGGATAGCCAGTTAAATTAGCGGCAGTGATCTTGGCATAGCCGTCGACCGCCGTCAAGCCCACGATTTGCATGTGCGGATGCCGTAAACTGCCGCCAGAATGCGGACCAAAATTTTTGTATAGTAAAACCGATTTGAAACGCCCGCTCGCAATCGTGGCTTGCCAGTGCTTGATTGCAAACGCGAAGACGGCGCGATTCTGGCTGGATGAATAGGTTGAGATATCACCAGTATGGTCACTGGATTCGATGACGATCGTCTGCCAGGTCGCTTGTAACGTTGGAAATTTATTCAACAACCAGATCCGGTCATTTTCTGTCGCCAGAATGTCCGTCAACTGTTGGCGGTCACAAAACGGGCAAGCGTGTTGCGGATGACGAATATTCTCCGGTTTGCCCTTTGCAATTTCAGTATCGAAGATTAACGGTAAATGATGCAAGGTTGAACGCCTTCTTTCGGCCATAAGAAAACGGGTCGAGAACTGCAAACACAGTCTCCACCCGTTTCAACTTATCGCGATTTAGTTCATTGGTTCTGGAGTATCGGCACCAGGGCCAAACTGGACATCCGCCATGGTGATCCACACAACGAATTCCGTCGATGCGAGTCGCCAGTATTGCGGGTCCGAAGCCGCCGGTAGTGATCGTTCAAAGAGCGCAATTGCTAACGCGTTGGCTGCATTGTCCGCAGCAACTTGGACACTTGAGCCAAAAGTTTGTGCGGCGGGCACATCCGGAAACCGAACGTCCCAATAAGTCCCTTCATCACGAAAAATGGCGGGATATTTAACTTCCACATTGCGATTCAATTCCATCACTCAATTCCTACAATCATTTTAAGGCTATTATACCCAATCTCAGCGCAAAAGCCTAGTGAGAAATCAAGCGCATTGGGCACTAGTGGGTGACGTGATATGAGCCATTACTATCCGTGGTGACTTTGTAATTACCACTAACGGTATTTTCCCCGTAGTCTGTCGCTTCATCCAAGGTGCTAAACGTCTTCCCGGAACTCGTCGAACTACCAGAGCTCTTAGAACTCGAGCTAGCCGAACTTGACGAATTCGAAGTTGACGACGAATGTGATGCAGCACTCGTTGAACTTGAAGCGGACGATGCGGTGGACGAATGGTGGCTCGACGATGCAGCCGCATGACTAGTTGTCGCTGATGACGAAGTTGCCGTAGTCGTTGAGCTGGCAGCGGTCGTGTTATCGCTTGCTGATGAATAACCAGTATCATTTGAGTAACTGCTAGTATCAGTCGTATCAGCAGTACTACTCGTATCGCTGTCACTAGAACTCGACTTCTTCTTTTTCTTCTTCGAGGAACTCGACGCCTTTGAAGATGATTTCTTATGCGCTTTTCGACTACTGCTGCTTGAGCTACTGGTCGTCTCGACGAGGTCTTGGCTGCTAGCAGCTTTGACGAAGTAGACGATCGTCCCCCCGAGCGCAATCACGATTAAAGCCAATAACCATAACGAAACGTGATGTTTTTTATGTGGCGATTTTGGCGTTTGCGGGTTCTTAGGATCCGTCGTGGACCGCGTCGGTTCGGTTGAACGTGTCGGCTCAGTCGACGAACGCTTGGATCCACCTGATAGCTTAGAATTAGTTGTTGGTGACGGCGTGGGGGTCCCTTGAGAACTCGCCTTCCGTCCCCGCTTGCCATTTTTTGCCTCACGCGCTTTTAAGCGTGACATGCGCGTCTGTTTTTGTTCAGGCATTAACTATCGCACTTCCTTTCTTGCTTTCGACAGTTTACCATATTTTGGGCGATTTGTCCCCCGGATGATAAAAGAAACAATCAAGAAAATGTGCAGCCACTGATATCAGAATATTAGGCCTTTAATTGTAAATCATCATAATAATTAGCCATGACACCATACGTGTACGGTGTCAGCCATAATTGGCCGATACCAGCAGTCAAAGCGCTCAGAATTGCCCAACCCAAAAAGCTCAGTTGTAACACGAAAAATTGCCACTTGTGGCCGACCATCAGTTGCCGACTGCGGGTCACGGCATCCCGAAAACGGGGCCGCGGTTGGCCGTCAGCTAACGCCTGAGCGAGCATATCTTTGTATACGAAATAAGTTTGTGAGTACGCGTATGCCTTGATGATCCCGGGGACGATCAATAATAGCGTCCACAAAAAAATCAAGACGACGCGATAAATCGTCAGTCCGACTAATGACCAGCCATATTTCTTGGTAAAGCCCACGGTCGAATCACTGACCGGGTGAATCTGGCGTTCCGGATTGCGGACCCAGTCCAGCATCGCATAACTAGTCCCAATCCGGAAAAGCTGGACGACCAAGGCGATTACGACTTGCACCAGCAGGACGCCAGCTAAGGTAGCTAAGACTAACGTGACTTGCTGGCCAGTTACCGTGCCCAATCGACTCGCTGAATGCCAGCTGGAAGTTGGACTGGTCCCGCGAATTTGATCAGAATAATTGGACATGATGCTATAAATCGATAGCAAACTGACAATGATGCACAGTAAAATGGCATCTTTCCAACGTCCTTTGAATAATTGTTTAATTTCGGCCTTTAAATCAGCCCGTGTTTTTTGTTCCATCTGTTCTCCTCACTTTCATCATCACGAGGCTGGTTCGACTTTGACGACCAGCCGTCGTTTATCACAGTTGCGTTGTGGGTATGTGCCACCTATTTAGATGACGGCACGCTATATAATCAATGTTACTAGTGCAAAACGGCGCTGACAAATCTGCCAGCGCCGTTTGGTTGTTATCCGAATAATTGCTTGTGCATGACGACCACGGGCGCGCCGTCCTCATCATAGGGGCCAGCGGTGGCCTGATAGCCACAGCGCTCATAAAATGACTGCGCCGTAAGCTCGCCGTGAATCGTACCTAATTGATAGCCATGTGTCACGGCCCAGTCTTCGGCGGCGGTCAACAACTGTTGGCCAAGGCCCTGACCACGATACGCTTGACGCGTACAAACGCGGCCAAAACGCATGACCCCGTCCGCTTGTGGTTCCAATCGTAGGGTCGCTACCGGCAAGTCCGGACGCAAGTAGGCCACCCCATATAGCCGCTCGTCGGTGTCCTTTTCATCAAACTCAACCGTCGCTGCGATGCCCCGTTCTTCAACGAAGACCGCTTGACGCAGGGCGTACGCTGCTGCCCGATTGGCGGGCGTCGCTTCAAATTTAATCTGCATCTGGATAAGCCTTGTCAATATCTTTCAACCAAGCGAGCGCGAGCGACTTATCACCTAAATGCGCCCCAATGACCGGGCCAAAATACGTGATATCAATTGGCATGTCAGGATACTGCTGCTGCAATTTTTGTTTCCAATCCTCAGCTGCCGCTAAGTTATTGCCTTGAACGATGATGGCTCGCAATGGGTAATCGACCTTCGCTTGTGCTTGTGCGAAGAGCTGTTCGACACGCGCCAGTGCTTTCTTGGTCGAGCGGACCTTTTCAAAGGCCACGATTTCATGACTGTCATCATCAAAGGTCAGTAGTGGCTTGATTCGTAGCACACTACCGATAAAAGCGGAAGCGTTAGATAGCCGGCCGCCCCGCACTAAATTTTGTAAATCATCGACAATAAAATACTCGCCCATGGAAGCTCGTAAGTCATCCAACCGTGCTAGAATTTCATCGACTGAGCGCCCAGCTTTCGCCATCCGCGCCGCTTCAAGCGCCAAATAGCCCATCAACCGCACCGTGATTTGTGAATCGTACGGGTAAAGTTGAATGTTATCGACCATGTCGCGCATATTCATTAGACTATTGTAAAAGCCGGAGATCGTACTAGCTAAATGAATACTAATGACGGCATCGTAACCTTGATCACCAAGTCGATTGTAAAACGCCACCATTTCCCCCACGGGTGGTTGCGACGTACTAGGGAATGACTTGAAAGATTTCATATTGGCATAGAAGTCGTCAGTCTTGATATCGACCCCTTCTTGATACACTTTTCCATCTATAATAACCGGAATCGGCACGACATGAATATCGTTGTCCGCGACCTCTTGCGGTGTCAAATAGCTCGTGCTGTCAGTAACAACAGCAATCTTCATGACTTACACCTACTTCTCATCTTAAGTAATATCAAACATCATAGCATAAAATTAAGCGAGACTCTACCTTCGACCGCTCGGAAAGTTAGGGTTCTAAAATCCGACTGACTGATTTATTGAGACGATTCAACAAGATCCGCAATAAGTTTTGTTCATCTTGCGGCCACTTGTCAAAAACGTCGGCTTCAAATTGCTCATAGGCGGCGTTGATTGCGTTGAGTGCAGTCAGACCAGCAGGCGTAATGGTATAAACGAGTTGGCGCCGGTCGCGGCCGACCGCTTCCTTGCTGAGTTTCTCCTTTTTAACGAGGCTGGCAAGTTGCCGGCTAAGTGTTGAGGTATCCAATTGCATCGCCGTGGCTAATTTTTCTTGCGTGTTCGCACCCGTGTTCAATTGGATCAGTAATTGCCATTCCGCAACCGTCACCCCTTGTGCCTTGGTCAATTGTTTTAAGCTGGCCGTTTGGAGTTTAGCCGTCTCTGCTAGTGCCGTTAAGCTTGATTTCATGTCCTTCATTCCTCTCAACAATAATTCACATTTGTATTATACAATATTGAACCGACAATTACGATGCTTTTTTGAAATTAAAGCCGGTAAAATCGTTTTTGCATATAACATTTAGACGCTAATTCAACCGAATTTCAGCTTTGGCAGGCGAACTGTAACGCCCACCACTATCCATTCGTGCCCGCACCCCGGCAAAATCTGGGGAAGTCCTAGCTAATTTTCAAATGGATCTGTTTATTGGGAACAACTTGACGTCCAAATTGCTGGGCTTACCAAAACACCTGGCATCCGCGGGTCGGTAACTTGTCTTTAAGCCCTGAATAACGGTATACTAGTAGCCGGTTAACTGTCCGCGGACAGTTTATAAACGAAACTTTAAGAAAGCGAGTGATCACATGTCCTTTGATGGTTTATTCACCCATGCGATGGTCACCGAATTACGCCAAACCTTAGTTGGCGGTCGTATTTCCAAAATTAATCAGCCCTACCAAAACGAGTTAATCCTCACGATTCGTGCTAATCGGCAGAATTATCCAGTCTTGCTATCGGCTGATCCGACCTATCCACGGATTCAGACCACCCAAATTCCATACGTCAATCCAGCCGTACCAACGAACTTCGCGATGATGATGCGGAAGTACTTGCAAGGCGCAGTCGTCACTGCCGTCACCCAGATGGCTAATGACCGGGTCGTTCACCTGACTGTCGCAACCCGCAACGAGTTAGGTGATGCTGAGACACTGACGTTGATTATCGAAATCATGGCGCGGCACAGTAACGTCATTTTAGTTGATGATCAAACGAGCAAAATCATCGATGTCATCAAGCACGTGGGCGCCGACCAAAACCGCTACCGGTTGTTACTACCCGGTGCCACCTATATCCAGCCACCCAAGCAAGACAAAATCGATCCGTTCACGCCCAATACTGATTATCAAACATTGGTGCGCGATTATCCAAACGAAGATGTCCTCGCTAAGCAGTTGCAGCAGCACTATCAAGGTTTAGGTCGCGACAGTGCCCAACAGTTGGCTGCTGACTTGCACCAACCAGGTGATATAGCCGCACACTACCAAGCCTTCTTGGCACAGTTCGATCATCCAGAACCAACTCTAATTACCTTGCCAAATCGTAAAACGATGTTTGCGGCCGGCAAGTTCGAGCACTTTGGTCCGGCTACCCGCCAGTTTGACACGCTCAGTCAGTTGCTCGATTTTTACTATGCGGATGCAGCCCAACGCGAACGCGTCCAGCAACAAGCCGGCAATTTGATTCGGGTCGTCAAAAACAACCTGAAGAAGAACCGCAACAAGCTCAAAAAGCTGGAACAGACTTTAGCCAATACCAAGCAGGCCGATGAACTCCGGCTCAAGGGTGAAATTCTGACGACTTATTTACACGAGGTCAAACGTGGGATGACTGAGATTACATTACCTGATTATTATCATGATAATGCACCATTTAAAATTCAGTTATCCAACCAGTTGTCACCTTCACGCAACGCCCAAAAATACTTCTCGCGGTATCAGAAACAAAAGAATGCGGTCGGCTATGTCGGTGAACAGATTGACTTGACGCAGGCTGAAATCGACTACCTGGATAATATTCAGACCCAGATCGAATTAGCCAGCCCAGCCGACATCGCCGAAATTCGCGAAGAATTGACGCAACAGGGCTATCTGAAGCAACATCATACCAAGAAGAAGCAGCGTAGTTCACGACGGCCTAGTCAGCCACAGGCGTTTGTCGCGACGGATGGCACCCCCATCTCAGTCGGTAAGAACAATCGACAAAATGACCAGTTGACGCTCAAAACTGCTCATAAGAGTGATTATTGGTTGCATACGCAGAAAATTCCGGGATCTCACGTCATCGTGCATTCTGACCACCCGAGTGAAACGACCTTGATGGAAGCGGCCAACTTGGCTGCCTACTTCTCAAAGGCTCGTGATTCTGCGACAGTCCCCGTTGATTACGTCCAAGTACGGCGAATCCGCAAACCAAACGGCGCCAAGCCTGGATTCGTGATTTATGAAGGGCAAAAGACTTTATACGTCTCACCGGATGCCCAACTTGTCGAACAGCTCACACCGAAAGATTAGTGTCTAAACGGGTAGCGGCTCGTTTGGCCCACACGCGGCTTATCCTGATCGCAACAGGACTAGATCAATCAAAACCAGCACCCGTTGATTGACATTTAATGACACCGAACTAAAATCAGTATAATCACCACCAAAACGAGCCACTGGCAACCTGACCGGATTGTCCAATGGCTCGTTTTTTTAGTTGATCTTCGACTGGTGCCACCAATCTGTGCCAGCAATTTAAGCATCTGACTTGCCGCTGGAACGGTGCACCAGCGAGCTAGTTTTCTGGATGATACTCAGATCATCGTTAGCTTACATCAGTCCCTAGCGAATAAGCGTCACACTTCGCGCCGCCGGAACAACAGCCAACCTAACGCCAAGAAAAGACCAATATAGACTAAGTTACCCCAGAAAAATTGCATGTTGGATAACTTGGTCACATGGCTGAGTGACGCAACCCGCAGCTGTGACGCATAGTTGAACATGTTGATTGGATTCCATTTGAGCCACGCGTACTTTTTAATCAGCGCAATCATCGGCACGTTGACGAGTGAAAGTAAAAAGTACCCGACGATGCCGACAGCCACCGCCGTCCCTGACCGTTTAAAGCCCGTCGCAACGAGTAACACGAGACTGAGTAACAACCAAGTATTCATAAAGTCCCCGGCCGTAGCGGCTAACCACTGCTTCCAAAAGCTAGGATGGGCAAAAACCATGAACTTATCGTTGAGGAGCCTGACTTTTAGCAGCAACGTCAACCCTAGCGTCCCCACGTATAAAATCAAACTGTACGTTAACATCGTCAGCCATTTACTGACCAGGACCTGCCCCCGCGTATACGACTGGGTCAAGACCGTTTTGATGGTGCCATATTGATATTCCATCGTCACCATCGCCGCAGCCGTGCCCATAATAAAGAAGACCAGGAATTGCCCCGTTTCAAAATTATCATTGAACAAAGCTTTAGCGGGGAAGAGTTTGGCATTGACGCGTGCCAGGCTAGCAAAGGTTACTGCTAGTGCGATTAAGATACCGGGACACCACCACGTCGATTGCTTCTTAAGCAACTTACGCAATTCTTGTCGATATAAAGTTATCATCTGTCCCACCCCCTAGGCGTTAGATGACGCTAATAAGGTCAACACGATCTGTTCCAAATCGGCGTCCTGGTGTTGAACATCTGTCACCGTGATGTGCTGCTGTTGCAACACGGCTAAGACATCCGCCACTGATTGATCCGGTGCTAGCAGCAGTTTAACTGGCGTTCCGACAGCTAATTGATAGCCCGCCGCGGTCAAGGCTGCTTTGGCCTGACCGTCATGTTCGGTCGTGACCACAACGTAATGTTCAGTCAACGCCAGAGCTGCGGCCATCGTCGTCCGCTGAATGACGCGACCATGGTCAATAATGACCAGGTCATCCGCTAATTTTTGTAATTCGCCCAGAATATGACTGGAAATCAGCAACGTCACCCCCTGCTGTTTTTGAGCCACAATAAAATCACGCAGTTGCTTGGTGCCCTGGGGATCGAGCCCGTTCATCGGTTCATCCAAGATGACCAGTTGCGGATGGTTCAAAAACGCCAGCGCAATCCCCAGTTTTTGTTTCATCCCTAGCGAATAGGTCCGGGCCTTACGATGAATATAATCGGACATGTCAAACTGGGTCACGAGCGCTTGAATTTGTGCCGCAACGTCCTGATCACGTGCAAACAACCGCAGATTATCCCAGCCACTCAGATAGGGGTACAGGCTCGGATATTCAATCAAGGCCCCGACCTGCGCCAATGCAGGATGCCGGTCAAATTGCATCGCTTGACCCGCAATCGTCACGGCGCCTTCAGTACGAATGAGCCCCAAAATCGATTTCATAATCGTCGTTTTTCCAGCACCGTTCGCGCCCACTAAGCCAATAAGGCGTCCCGGTTCACAGTCAAAAGTCACATCCTGCAAGACCGGCTGGCGTTTGAATCGCTTATTGAGATGCGTGACACTTAAAATTGCTTCAGTCACTTCAACCACTTCCTTTTTGATTAACACTTCGATAGCCATTCGGTGATTTCTAAAAATTTTAAATTCAGTCAAATCGGCTCTAACCGGCTGCAACTGTTGTAACCGCTATCCAAGCGATTCAACACCGCGGATTATACGATAGGCCAGCAGACGAAGCATCTGGGACGTCCCTGAATGACCTGATTTTTTACCTGCTAAACGATCCATGGCAAGTAACGGTTAACAAACAAACGTGTCAGAGCTAGTGTGGCTTAACACAGCATCGTCTTAGGCCATGGCTGGCAACAGTCGGCCGATTACACAAAAACACACTTAATCACGCATTAACTGAGGACGTGTGAGTAAGTGTGTTGAGCATGTCGGATGAGCCCACCATGCAAAAAAAATGCGATGTTCAATTTACACTGTCCTGCATTATTCCGGTTTAAAGCGCGTCGTTAATTTGAAATGTGAACAATCCCAATGTCACGGCAAACGTTTTTTGTTTATCAAAAGTGTAAACAAGATGAGTTGACTTACGTTTACAATAATAATAAACATGAATCCAAATTTAATGTTTACAAATATGATAAACGCCCTTATAATCAATAGCATTGGAGGTGGCCTTATGGACCTAACTAATTTAACGATCGACGATTTAAAGCGTGGTTGGCACCAAACCGCCACAGCCATGTCCTGTAACTACTGTGATGCCAGTTGGGAACCAAGCACTGCGATTGAAACGATCGAACAACACTTGACGATCGTCCATGGTGGTAACCAGTCATCATTGATTCACTTGGATAGTCGCTATAACACTTTAACCGCTAAACAACAAAATTTACTGACCGCTTTTGCGACCGGCATTAAGGATGCTGACTTAGCCAAACAATTTCAATTAGCGGCGGCAACGATTCGCCATCAAAAATTTACCTTTCGTGAAAAAGCCAAACAAGCGAAATTGTACCTGGCCATCTATCAATCCGTCTTTGAGAGTGGCCAGACGAGTAATGATCTGATCGCCTTACCAGAACAACCCGGAATCGTTGATGACCGCTTTGCCATTACTGAAGACGAAGTGGCCCAAACGCTGAAGCAGTACTTCGACTTTGACCACGAGCCATTACAATTGAAGCGCTGGCCGAAGAAACAAAAGACGATCGTCATGATTTTGACCCGAATCATTGATGAAATTCCGCTGAAACAACCGCTCAGTGAAGCCGAGCTCAACACTTATTTGCGACCGATTTATTTTGATTACACCACACTGCGCCGCTACCTGATCGACTACGGCTTCTTAAAACGAACTGTCGATGGCCGGCAATACTGGCGTACAACGACTCAGGAGGATTAAAAGCATGCAACCAGCAGAAAAACACGATTTACAGCAAAGATACAAACTAGCGCCAACTTATTATGGCGTCATTCAAATTACAAATGAACGCAACCACAAAATTTGGATTGATGTTGTCCCCAATTTGCATAACCGGTGGGCCTTTTATCAACTCAATCTTAATAAGAACTTTTATCGCGCCAATCCGTTACAGACTGATTGGAATCAGCAGACGCCCGCGGACTTTTCGTATCAAGTCTTGTGGCAAAAGGAAACAACGGCTGTCACGAATATGCGCGCCACACTTAAGGAACTCAAAAATAAATGGCTGCACGATTTACAACCATTCGATGAACATGGCTATAATCGGCGCCCAAAAGATTGGCAGGAAGACTAAATGACCACCACTAAACCAAACATGCACGCTGTTGCTATCGACCAAGAAACCTGGCCACGCCAACCGTATTTTTATTATTTTACAAAACTGGCCCCCAGTGGTTTCAGTCTCACAGTCAATATGGATGTCACTAGGACTCTAACTTGGACAAAAGCCTACCAGGTCAAATTTAACGCGGCTTATCTTTACCTAGTGAGTCGCTTGTTGACCACCCATCCCGAAATGCGCGTTGGCTATTTGAACGACCAACTGGTGACCTTTGACGTGCTCCACCCGTCGTATACGATTCTGCACGCGGACCGGACAATGGCCAATTTATGGACAACGTACGATAATAATTTCCGAACTTTTTATCAACACTATTTAGCCGACCAAGCTGAATTCAGTGCGCTTCCAGGGCCAATGCCTAAAGCACCGCAATCCCCAAATTTGGTCAATATCGGCAGCCTTCCGGGTGTTCATTTTAGCAGTTACACACCGCTGCCATTCAAACCGCTGGATAGCTTTTTTCCAATTTTTCAGGCTGGTCAGTTCAAGCAGGAGGCTGGCAGAACCACGATGCCGCTGAGCATTACGGTCAATCACGCCACCATCGACGGGGACCATCTCAGTCGCTTTTTTAATGAACTCCAAGCCTATTGGGACCAACCGTTACAATATTTAGGGTGACCACCCGCTCAGGTTGTGTTGGATCCTTTATTAAACTTGAACATGACTCACCCCTCAGTCCGCTTCGAATCAGCTGAGTCCTAGGCTGGGTAGTTAGTTAGATCGCATTATTGGCAGGTGGCCGTTCATGATGACATCAGTTAGTGCCGCCCTTCTCAAAGCAAGGACCACACCCAGGGCCTTTCAGGTTAGATTGGTCTCCTCGTCCCACCAGTGCAATTCTAAGAAATTCTTATGCTAGCCTTATGAAAATGCAGTAGTTACTGCGAGCGACGGCGCGTAAACTAAGTGTATTCATTAAGAAAGGAACTGATGTCTATGCGTCATCAACAAACTCTAACGATTACGCGGCGTCAAAGCCGACCGCAATCAGCACACCCAACTGTCATTTACGTGGCAAACCACCATCCGTACTGGCATTGGGACCTAACCAACTAAAACAATCAGCCGAGTAATGAATCGTAGTGGGCTCGTTTACTCGGAAACTCAAACCTAACGCCGTTGACGAAATGTGTGGGCATCGTCGACGGCGTTTTTTGTTGCAACCAGCTCCGCCTTTCTGTACACTTAGGCCATCACAATTATGGCGAATTATTATGGAGGATTTATTATGGCCGACCAACTACACACCGATTTGGCAGTACTTCAACCGTATTTTGAGGCTGGTAAGTCCAGCACACAACGGGCACAGCTGATTCCGCTGCTTAATTGGGTTCACACGACGTTTCCACAATTAACCCCGCGCGTGGCTTGGAACCAGCCGATGTTCACTGACCACGGGACCTTTATCATTGGTTTTAGCACGGCGAAGGACCACTTGAATATTGCGTTAGAGACCCCCACGCTTGACCATTTTCGAGCCGCTATCGAGGCCAACGGTGACCACGCCACTAAGATGCTCTGGCAAATCAATTTTGAAAAACCTGTTAATCATGACTTGCTGGCCCAGACGATTCAGTACAATATTGACACTAAGCAAGCGACCACGACTTTTTGGCGGGCTTAAGCGCTCGTGTGACAGTCAGACTTGATAGCAAACAAGTCATGTGCTGCATTGCCAGTTGCCCGCCTAACCCCTAAATTCAAAGCAAACAAAAACAGCCTACTCAGTTAATTCTGAATAGGCTGTTTGCACGCCGCGACTAATTCTCGTTAAAAAGAGCAACCAATCGCTAGTTGACATAATTTTAATTTATCTGAGCTGTTGGCCTAGCCGACCAATCAATCACTTCATCAAACTGGAACTGTCCCGCTTCATAGCGATATTTCAAAACGGCACAATTGTGTAACACGATGCCCCGCCGTTCAATTTCGTCCATCGACAGCCATTTTCGCAAGAACATGAAGCTGGCGCCCCCGTGGCTCACCGCGAGAACCTGCTGATGATTGGGGCGTTCCATAATCTCTGTCAACGTCTTGACCACGCGCGCCTGAACTTGTAAGTCACTTTCACCACCATATTGTAAGAAGAAATCACCGTGGCTGCGCCGAACTGGGTCGGGTTTGGGATTCAAGACTTCAGATTCTCCTTCAAAAACACCAAAGCCCCACTCCTTAATCCCTTTTACCCGTTCGTACGGCTGGTCAGTCACGAGTTCTAAGGTGTCGCTAGCGCGTTCCTGGGTCGAACAGTAGGCATGATCAAACGTGATCTGTGCTCGCCGAAAATAGTCGCCGACCTGCTTGGCATCCGCAATACCCCGTTCCGTTAATGGTGAATCACACGCACCTTGAATCTTGTGCAGCCGATTGAACAAGGTCTCACCGTGCCGCATTAAATATAGTGTCTTTGCCAATTTGCATAACCATCCTTTATCAAAATGTTAAGTTAAGCATACCACAAATGAAAGCGCTGTTCTTGACAAAAAGCGGCATCATCCGCCTAAACAGATGATGCCGCTTGTGACCAATCACAGGCGATAACCGCTCGCGGATACAAGGTCTTAATATCCAAATTGACAGATTACTGTTCCGCTGCCGCAGACCGCCGTGACCGTCTGATCGTGATCGGCCAGGCGATTAGCACACCAATCCACGCAACGATTGCAAGTACCGTTCCGAGTTTGGTAACGAAACTGCTTTGATAGCGGATGATGAGCACGTTCTTGCCACGGCGCTGTTTCAGCCCAATATTACCGATCCAATGATGCTTGATTTGTGCTGATGTGACGCGTTTGCCGTTCAACACTAGCACGGTTCGACGATAAGCGACGACTGGTAGCGTCTGGACTTTCGCGTGTTTAGCATGCCAAGTGAGCTTGATGCCATCACGGATGACTTGGTGCTTAAAACGCGATTTCTGTTTAGAAAAATTCCGCGTGTAGGCATGGTAAACGTCTGGGTCCGTGACAACCTTATGCGTGACGGGCACGTAGTCCGGGGTCGTTCGATCAGCATCATCAATCAGCTGTCCGAGTTTCCGCGTATGAAACGCCGGTTGCAGTTGTTTGATGTACTTCAGCCGTGAATGCACATTGCCATCAGCCGTCTGTAACCCTTGCGCGAGTGGCGTCGAGTCGGCAATCGTAAAATGCACGTTTTGACTGACTTTTTGCGTGCATAATATGAGCGAAATCAGACTCAAGCAAGTCGCCGCAATCCCAATGCTCCGGTGAAGTGTTTCACTGGTCTGCGTGTGGGCCACCTCACGATAAACCAAGACTGTCGCTAGCAACATGAACGGCGTCCCAATCAGCGTAATCCGGCGTGGCATTTGCAAGAATGATTGCAAGAGTGGGAACGATTTTTGCATCAAATCCCACGGAAATAGCGTCGTCCCAATCACTAGATAGACCATCGAGACCGTCGCAAATAACTTTGTGAATGGCGTCAAGCGGTGCCAGAAGACGACCAGACCAGTCAACAGTGCATACACGATAATGGTCAAGACGATATCGCTATTGGAGTCGACGCCATTATAGATCGGCTGAAAAATCAGACTGGCATTGGGTGCCATATCCATCGCAACGGGTGGAATCAAGGTGTTGCCCCGGTAGACTTCTAACAATGGCAGAATGGTATCGAGACTGAGCAATACTGCCAGCAAGACCGCCGCCACGAAGTTTAGTAATCCGCTAACTTCGAATTTTGTTCGCCACAGCCCGTGAATGAAAAATGGCACTAGGAATGGGAGGACTAACGCAACTGTCAGGATTTGAAATTGCGCTAACAACCCAATGTAGATGCCCAACTTCAGCATCGGTAACAACTCCCACTTGCCGGCATACAGATCTAGGATCGGACCGACGAGTAACGGCAATAAGCCAAACGCAATCGAGCGCCAAGTGACACCGAATAAGAAGCCGTAGACCACATTAGAGCTTAAGAAAATCACGCCCAAAGCGATCGAGACCCGTTTCGAAAAATGAAGCCGCTGACCGGCCGCGTACATCAACATCCCACTGGTAAAATAAACGATTGCTAGTGAGAGTATTTGGAATCGAAACCAATTGCCGACTAGCAGTAATAACGCACCGGCAATGTAAGTGATCAGCGGACTGTAGAGGCTGTTGACCACCCGGCCCGCTTGCTGAAATGAATACAGATTGATAAAACTAAAATTGTGATTTTTTAATTGTAACGCGGCCTCATAAATCCGATTGTATTGAAAATAACCATCCACCCCTAATAAAGCGTGATTATTCAATAGTAACGGACTACACATGACCAAGACGGCAAGTGCAATCACCACGATTGCCGTTTTGTGTTTGCGCATCTTCAATTCCTCCCCAACTAACCCTTTTGTTCTGATACTCGTTCAAGCACCTAAATTTACATTATATCCGTTTTACCCCATTGATTCCAATGTTAACTGGTTATCGTTAGTTCACACTCGCAACTCAAAAATCGCAACCCGACCAAGTTTTGGTTAGGTTGCGATCGCCAATATTTCTTAATGACGTTGGTCAAATAACGGCACAGTGTCAAGCGAACATGGGCATGTCAACCTAGAAGTCAGTGTCCTCATTGCCCTGATTCAAGGCCGTCAACGCCGCTTTCAACGTGTCACCATGGGCAATCACCGTCCCAGTCGCGTGACCAGGTTCGCCGGTTGCTTCGACTTCATCATAAATCTGTAAATGATTATATGGGAACGTGTTGGCCTGGACGTAAACGGGCTTCAAGCGGTTGACGTCTGGATAGTCGTACATCACCTTGGTCAACGACTCGCCCAACTTCACGTGTAGTAATAAGCGGGTCACGCTCGAGCCACTTGCTTTACTGATCAGTGCCATAGTCGCAATGCTCATCGGTTCAATCGTGGCCAGTTGCAGCTTCGTATCCGCAATTGCTAAGCGTACCGTATACAATCCGGGAGCGCCCATCGCGAGGACCCGTTGCTTGATTTCGTCAGTCAGTGCCGTAATTGCTTGATTTTCAGCCTTATCCCGAATTGGGAAGACTTCGACCGCACCGCGCACGTTGCCACGAAGATTATTGCCAGCAATGATTTCGCTGATGCCGAAAATTGAGACATCCGTTCCGTCCGTAATCACTTCCACGGCCGGTGAATCGTTCGTCTTGATTTGTTCGCGTGGCAAACTGTTATTGATTTGAATGACTTGATAGCCATCCCGAATCAGCTGTTGGCCCAGCCGATAGTCATGGTACGTGGTAAAGACGATCAACGGCTTTTCAATCGCCAACACATTTAAAATGTCAGAATACTGCTTAGGCTCAACATAGCGCTTTTTCGCCAATTGCGGCGTCATCGCCACACTATTCGGATTAGCATTGATCAAAATTGGCTCGTAATTGGCCTTCTTCAAGTAAAACAACAGCTGTGAGACGAGATAATCGTTACCATGGTTAGTCCCGATGCGGTTGGCGCCGGTGCCAATCACGACCACGCGACGACCCGTAGTCGGTTGGCTTTCGTTATCAAATTCATAAGTTGAATAATAAGTACTGGTTTGTTCCGTGAATTCGCCGGCCGTTGGTTCGATTTCTTTAAACGTCGGCCGAATTTCATTTTCCAGTGCAAACTGGCGTACCTTGCTGACCTCGGCCTGCCAAGCAGCGGCCGCGTCTTCATCGGTAAAGCCAAAATATTTAGCCCGTCCCAATGCGTGGACGTCGAAAGGCCGCTCACGTAAAGCGCGTTCGATTTCTAAAATATGACTTAATTTATAGAAATAAAAGGCGTCGATCTTGGTCAACTCAGCTAGCTCGTCAATCTGGTAGCCCCGATTCAGTGCCTCTAGCAGAATCAGCATCCGCCCAGCTTGTGGGTGAATCAAGCGCTGAATCAGTTCGCCTTCAGAATAGTTCTGTGGCCGATTGGCAATCACGTGATACCGTGATTCATCGGTCGAACGCAACCCTTTCAGCAAAGCCTCTTCCGTTGAGCGACCAACGCCAATCACGGATCCGGTCGATTCAGTGACCGTATCGAGTTGATGGCTGACCTTATTCAACACATTGAACGGCCAGACTGGGATGCGACAGACGATATGGTCGAGCACCGGTTCGATGAGGGCCGTCTGTTTACGATAAGCCCCCGGTAATTTGACTTCGGCTAAGCTAATACCAACCATCAGATTACCGACAACTAGGGCGAGTGGGTACTCGGTTGCGCGGGCGGCCAAGGCCATCGTGCGGTCAAAATACGGCGTCACTTTAATGACATAGTAATTTTGAGTTGCCGGATCCAAGGCGAACTGAACGTGGCAGGACCCACTGAGCCGCAGCTTACGCATGATTTTCAGCGTCGCGGCTCGAAACTGTTGATACTCCTGGTCAGTGATCGTCTGCGTCGGCGCAAAAACGATTGAGTCCGCCGAGTGAATGCCGACCGGATCAAAGTTTTCCATCCCACTGACGAGTAATGCGGTGTCCTTTTGGTCACGGACGGCAACAAACTCAAGTTCCTTATAGCCAACAATACTTTGTTCGACAATGCATTGCTTGGTACCTGACACTTTGAAGCCCATCGCTAACGCTTGTTGCAGTTCATCTTCATCTTCACAGAGTTGCCGACTCGCTTCAATCCGTGGCGCCACTGATTTAACGATGACCGGGAAGCCGACGTGACGCACGACCGCCATCGCTTCTGCAGTACTGGCCACGACCTGCGAGGCAATCACCGGTTCGCCAATATCCTTCAGCCGATTACTCATGAGGGCGGGATTGACGATCATATCGACAACGTCTTGATCCCACTGCAACAGCTTGACCTGATTATTCTTAAGCACGTTATTTCGAATTAACCCCTGAATCAGGGTCACCGTTTGAATGCCACCCAAGGAAGGAATCAGGCCATCGGGTTGCTCGGCCTCGATAATTTTAGTCACAGCAGCAACCGTCAACGGCTCTAAGTAGACCTTATCCGCAAACCGATTTTCCGCCGCTACTGAATAGGCGTTGTTATCCACGAGTACGACCGCGATACCGAGTCGCCGAATCGCCGCACCGATTTGGGTGACGGCCGCATCATGTTGTCCTTCACGGCCGATATCGTTGTGGCCCGCCCCGATGATCAGGACTTTTTGTAAGGTTTGATTGTTCACCAGATTGGCCCCCTTGCTTGTTGCATGGATTCAACAAATTCATCGAAGATATCCCGCGTCTCAGTTGGTCCGGGCGCGCCATCTGGGAAGAATTGGACTGAAAAAGCTGGAAAATCGCGCAGACGCAAGCCCTGAATCGTCCCGTCAATTAAATCAACAAACGTGGTAATTAATTTATTACGGTCAACGGTGTCCGCATCGACCGCAAAGCCTTGCCCCTGTGAGGCATAAATAATCTGATTAGTAATGACTTCGCGAATCGGATGGTTGGTGCCGTGATGTTCGGGTGACAACTTCATGATCTGTGCACCATTAGCCATCGCAAACAATTCATGACCGAGACCAATTGCAAAGAGCGGTACCCGGTTTTGAATATTTTTGATCATCTCAGTCACGCTGTCCGGCAAGTCTTGTGGTTTCCCAGGACCGGTTGACAAGACGACCCCGTCCGGATCAAGGTTCAGAATTTCTTCGGTCGTGGCGGTGTATGGCAACACCGTGACGTTGCAAGCCCGTTTACTAAGCTCACGTAAAATTCCGTGTTTCAGCCCAAAATCGACCACGACCACGTTCAAACCAGTCCCTGGATTGGGAAATGGTTTTGGTGTGGCGACGGCGGCAACTTGTTGATTGGTCAACACGGTTGCACCGAGTTGGTCAAAAGCGTGGGCATCCGCCACGTCCACGATGCTGGCCTTCATTGGACCGCTAGCTCGTAACTGCTTGGCGAGGTGCCGGGTGTCGATGTGACTGATCCCTGGAATGTTTTGTTGTTTTAAGTATTGGTCCAATGACCAACGTCGCTGCCGATTAGTCGAGATACTAGCGACATCACGTACGACGACCCCTTTGACCGTGGGTAAAATCGATTCATAGCTGTCGTGATTGATGCCGTAACTGCCAATCGTCGGCTGCGTAAAAGCAACAATTTGATTATGATAAATTTGATTGGTAATAATTTCTTGATAGCCCGTCATGCTCGTATTGACGACGATTTCTCCAGTCGAAACCGCTGGCGAGCCAAAGCCTTCGCCAAGGTAGGCGCTGCCGTCTTCAAGAATCAAATAGCGGTCTGCCATTGCGATCCCTTCTCATCTGTTTGATTACGTTTATTAGTTAATAATTTCAATGCCATCGTGACCGTCGATCTCACTGACGGTGACTCGAATGCGTTCCTGACGTGCAGTCGGAATGTTGCGGCCGATAAAGTCCGCGCGAATCGGTAATTCCCGGTGACCACGATCGACCAAGACCGCCAGTGCAATGCTTTGCGGCCGACCACCACCCATCAAGGCATCCAAAGCGGCGCGAATCGTTCGACCTGTGAAGAGGACGTCGTCAACCAGAATGACCCGTTTGTCAGCTACTGAGAATGCCAGCTGATAGTCATGGGCATTGCGCGCGGCATCCAGCGGCTGATCATCGCGAAAAGCGGTGATATCCAATTCACCAACGGGAATCGCGGTGCCCTCCAGCTGCTGGAGTTGGGCTGCGATGCGTTGTGCAATATAAACGCCCCGAGTTTTGATGCCCACCAACACGATATTTTTAACGCCTTTATTTTGCTCAATGATTTCGTACGTGATCCGGGTCAGCGCCCGTTTCATCGCCATTGAATCAACAACTTCTTTTTGCATATTTGCCTCCCAGTTTGTGATTAACGTTCATTTGAACCACCCATATGACAAAGAAAGGCGGCCGGACACAGAGTCACGGCCGCCGACAAAAGTTATTGTTAACAGGTTGCCTTTCAGTCTCGCAGGGCCGGATTAAAGGACATTCTTTACTGTTAGATTAATGATTCAAATCGGTTTTGTCAAGCTTAGCCAGGGTTTCAGTAAAAATCGGTGGCAAGGGTGCTTCAAACGTCAGCAGCTGCCCTGTCACAGGATGCTTAAAACCGAGCAAGCGCGCATGCAAAAACTGACCCTGTCCCTTAATGGTCTTTTTGGGCCCATATAAGGGGTCACCAACCAGTGGATGACCAATTGACTGCAAGTGGACCCGAATCTGGTGCGTCCGCCCGGTCTCTAAACGGCAGCTAATCAACGTGTAGTGCTGGTAGCGTTTCAAAACTTTGAAATGCGTTACAGCTGGTCGGCCAGTCTTAACGATGGCCTGTTTCTTGCGATCCTTAGGCGAACGACCTAAAGGTGCATTGATCGTCCCAGTCTCTTCCTTGATCACGCCGTGGACCAACGCGACGTATTCGCGCAGATTGGTCTTGGCTTTGAGTTGCGCCGCTAGTGACTGATGTGCCCGGTCATTTTTCGCAACCATCAGTAGGCCAGACGTATCCTTATCGATCCGGTGCACGATACCCGGCCGAAACTCGCCGTTGATGGTCGATAACGGACTATGATATAGCAAGGCGTTGACCAAAGTATGGTCGGGATGCCCGGGTGCCGGATGCACGACCATCCCCTGGGGCTTATTGACGACGAGTACATCGTCATCCTCATAAACAATGTCCAACGGGATATTTTCCGGTTCAATGGTCGTCGTTTGGACCGTTTGGGCTGCGACGGTGATTTGGTCGCCCACTTTGACCTTGTACTTACTAGGTTGAACCTCACCGTTGACCGTCACTTGCGCCGTTTTGATCAACTTATCGACCTGTGAACGTGTCCAGTCAGACTGCAGTCCAGCCAACACTTTGTCCAAGCGGCCTTGTTGCGTCGTAATCGTATATTGTTGTTCCGTGGTCGCTCCTGCCACGTTATCAGCTCCCTATTACTTATTTGTCAAAACTATCGTCCCGTAAGACCCCAATCAAAATGAAAATCACACCGATTGTCAGGCACGAATCCGCAAAGTTAAAGATTGGAAAATTAATAAAATCAAGTTGGAACATATCAACGACATAACCCAGCCGCACACGGTCAATGAAATTACCCAACGTACCGGCAATCATCAATGAGATGCCGACTTCATACGCCCATTTACCGCGCAACCGCCATAACAAGTAACCCATGATAACCAGCGCCACGACTGAGATTAAGTAGAAGAAACTCATTTTGCCTTCCAGAATGCTCCAGGCGGCCCCATTGTTATGTAAATTGGTCAATGATAATAGGCCGGGAACCACACTCGTGCTGGCCCCTAGTGCGATATGACTCACAATTGTTGCTTTGATAGCCTGGTCAGCTACGACCAACGCCACCATCAATAGAATATAAATCCACATATTTTGCCCTCACATTTCGCTAAGCTGTGTTTAATTATACCAAAAGACGCTCCGCTTGTACGAAACTGGCTTGTAAAAAGCACGGTTTTTATTGGTTGCTTACGTATTATACTGGTTAATTTGTCATGAATCATGATTAAATCATGCTAGTTAGTGGATTCCTGTTCGTCAGCCGATGCGCGTCTTAGTCCGACTTCCGGGGCCGGCTGACAACGCTGGAACAGGGCGGACATCGATTTGAACTCACGCA
>ERZ507789.13-NODE-13-length-128290-cov-11.101_pt1 | contig 128290 bp, 120 predicted proteins | sample MGYA00513296_ERZ507789 | MGnify/ENA metagenome assembly ERZ507789
GTGATCTTCTGCGTGAGTTCAAATCGATGTCCGCCCTGTTCCAGCGTTGTCAGCCAGCCCCGGAGGTCGGATTAGAAAGCTCTCGGCAGACGAACAGCAAACCAACTAATCGGCATGATTTAATCAGTATTCATGCAAAATTAACTAGTGCAATGTGCCAACAGTCCTATTTCTGCTGCAAAAGATTCTGTACGACCAGAACAATGCCTTTATTTCAAAGTTGCCATATCAATGACATACCGGTAATGGACCTTACTATCAAGAATGTTCTGATACGCGTCAGCGACATCATCAATCCCAATCATTTCAATTTGGGGTTTAATATGATTTTTAGCCGCAAAATCAAGCATTTATTGGGTTAACGCAATTCCACCAACGTTGGATGCCGTAATATTGGCCTGGTTACCAAACATCGAGAACAAATTGAAATGGATCTCATCACTTGGAATGCCGACGTAACAAAGCGTCCCATTAAATTTCAATAATGGTAAATAGTCACCAATATTCAGATCAACGGCGACCGTATTCAAAATAAAATCATACTGTCCTGCCAACGGCGCAAAGTCTGCTGGATCACGTAAGATTTCGTAACTTGTCGCACCGAATTGTTGTGCTTCTTCTCTTTTACTTTCAGAATGCCCAAGTACGGTAACATCGGCACCCATTTTGGCTGCAAATTGAACGTCAATATGTCCTAATCCGCCTAAGCCAATAACGGCAACTTTGCTACCAGCCCCAATTTGGTACTGTTTCATCGGATTATAAGTCGTGATACCCGCACACAATAATGGCGCAGCGTCGGCCAATGACAGTTCGTCAGGAATATGCAAGACAAAGTGATCCTTTACAACGATTGCTTGTGAATAACCGCCTTGCGTAATGGTCCCATCATCGTCTTCTGAATCAAATACAATGACCGTCCCTTTTTCACAGAACTGTTCACGGCCGGCTCGACATGCCGCACACTTACCACAGGAATTTACAAAGCAACCCACGCCAACGCGATCACCTGGCTTGAAGTCCTTAACGTCACTACCTACAGCAGTCACGATACCTGAAATCTCATGGCCAGGTACCATTGGAAAATGGGCGCCCTGCCATTGAACCATGCTCACATCACTGTGACAGATGCCACAATATTTAATCTCAATTGCGACATCATCTTGACGAAGATCACGTCGCTGAATGATAGTCTGCTCAAAAGCCGAAAAGTCTCCCTTTGTTCTGGCTTGTAATGCTTTAACTGGTTGTGTCATATTTACTATCCTTTCTTTTAGAAAAAATTCAATTCTAATCTAGAGATTTAGCGCGACTGATTATTAGATTAGCCGACTTTTTGGATCTAATACCAAAGACTCTGCCAAGAGTACTTCACTGTATAAATCATAAATTTCATCACTCGGAATTTGGTGCGTCAATGCTAATGAGTGTAAATAACGGCGCTCTTCATTGAAAGCATGCATGAGGGCTCGTCGTTGGTCCACACTTTGTAAAACGTTGATTTTTTCTTGATGCTGACTCACACCGTGCCACTGTTTAAAAAACGACCGTAACGTGTTACTTCGAATCTGATCTTGTAAGTCGTACATCACCAGCGCCCGTACAGCCGGGTCCAAGTCCATCTTCTTTACGCGCTCAATTCCGGACTTGACCATTTCATCCCGAATCTCACGTTGTCTACTTGGTCGGTTGCGCGCGTCAAAATCTACCGGTAATTTCAGATTGAACACGACTGTGGCGGTGACCATGCTTAAAATAATGACAACGACTTCAACTAAAATAACCTGATTATACAGATTAGTTGCTAGCGTCCCACGTAATGAAAAAGTCATGGCTAAAGTCACCGTGGCGTGAACACCACCTAAAGAAAATAGGCCAGCTGATCGCCAAGAATGGTCACCAACTTTGTATTTTGCGTAAAGCAATCGACAAACTAATAATCCAAGATACACGGTTACGCCGATCATCAGCCACTGCCAATTATTTTTATGAATAAAATATTGGCTCGTAAAAATGAGTTCAAGATTTAGGCCCAGAATGACAAAGACCATGCCATTTAAAATGCTGGTCAAAAAGTTGACCAAATTCAATCCCAAGTGCATTTGACGCGGTGACGAGAACCGACTGCGATTAGCCTCACTATTATTGACTAATCCCGCAATGACGACCGCAATAATCCCTGAAACACCAATTGCTTCCGCCAAAATATAAATGATGATGGGCGTGAGTAAATAGACTAAATTTTGTGCGTAAATTGCGTTGATACTCGTCCGTAATAGCCATTGGCGAATCACCACAAACAGTAACGCAATCATAAAGCCAATTAACGCCCCGCCACCTGCAGCGTACAATAGGGTGCCCGCATTTTGCAGAAAATTAAAGTGTCCAGTTTGCCACCAGATAATGCCTGCCTGTAATAAAACTAACCCAGTCGCATCATTAAACAGTGATTCTAGTGTTAACTGTTCGTGGCTGCTTCGTGGAAATGCTCGTCCGCCAATAACTGATTCTAGTGCGGTTGCGTCGGTAGGCGTACTGATTGCGACCATGATCAACGCTAAGGGGAATGTCATGTTAAACAAGTTTGGTAAAATCATTGTGATGACGACCGCTGAAATAATCGCCAGGATACCCGCGGTCCCGATAATTTGCTTCAACCGTTGCTGTACTTGAAGAATTTGGGTGCGTTGTCCTTCAAAGAAAAGTAGTGGTGCCAAGATAACGATCATAAAAAACTCATTATCAAATTCAGGGATATACCGGCTCGTCATGGGCCAAGCAGCCAGTATGATACCAAACAGTAAATTAAAATACGTACTAGAAATTCGTGGTAATAGTCGCGCAATCAATTCACTAACTGCAACTGCGACTAACACAACAAACAACGCGATAAACATTGACATACCTCTAACCACCTAATCTAATTTTTCAAGCGAACTTTGATCTGAGCGTGCATACTGTCAATCAAATTCACATGATTAAAATGGCGATAAGTTTGATTTCAATTCAGTACGCGGTATTTTACTTGTTTTAGGGCCAGCTTGTCGTAGCCTAGTAGACTGGTCGAGTTTCTCCCTGAGTGTCAGCGTCTGCGATACCAACACTATCATTACTGAGATAAGCTGGATCAGAAATGATTTTCACAATGACCTCCGCCATGCTTTGCCGTGAGCCAGATACACCAATGTAGGTCTCGTTGCGGTGTGTCAGTTGATATTTGATTTCATGACGGTCATTTAACCATGGAAATCGCAACGTTGTATACGTGATGCCAGACTGTGCTAATAATTTATCCGCATTAATTGCAGCTGCAAGGCCATCCTTGACCATTTGGTAATTCCAACGGCCAAATTCACCAGGAACTTCATTGTATAAGCCGAGTAAACTTGACTCAATAATACGATTAACACCCTGATTTTTGGCGGCCTTAATGACATTATTCGTAATACGGTTATTTGTCGTATGATCCACCATGGCAATGTACACGATGTCTTGCCCTGCCATCGCGCGCTTAACCGCATCAAAATCTGTGATGTCGCCATCAACTAGCGTCACACGGGGATTAGTAGCTAAGTCGTTCAATCGCTGACTATTTCGTAAAAATAAAGTCAGCTGAACATCTGACTGTTCATTTAAAACACGCTTTTCTACGATTTTGGCAATTTGCCCATTTGCGCCTAAAATTAAAACTTTTTTCATTATTTGACCTTCCTTCCATGTGCTTAATATCCGAGACGATTCAACCATTTTTCAATTTTTGCATGGGAATACTTAACGTCACTACCCTGAATTGAAAGACCCTTCTTAAACGTCGCTTGTGGATACTGTTTTCGCAGCATCGTTAGTGAATCCGACCAGCCTGAACCCGCGTTAGTTGAGAATGGGATGATTATTTTACCGTTCAATTGTGCGGACGCCATAAAGGTATGCAAAATCATTGGTAAATGGGCGTCCCAAATTGGATAACCTAGAAAAATGGTGTCATATTTTTTAAAATTAGGTAACTTATTTTTAATTTTCGGACGTGCATTTTCATTCTGTTCCCTAGTCGCCCGCTTCACGGTTGCTTGGTAATTATACGGATAGGCTTGTTTTGGAACAATCCGATATTGTTTCGCACCAGTTTGCTGCGTGATAAGATTGGCAATTTGGTTCGTATCGCCAACCTTTAAATCGCGATTTGGATAATTTTGACCTGCACGGGAAAAGAACACAACAATTGTTCGGTTTGCTTGACTTGTCTGTTTCCGAGAATGCTGCGCTACTTTGTTCACACGATCCGTTTGATTGTGATCATTTTGAAGTTGATAAACGCGGACCCCGATAAAAATTAACGCTGCTAAAACAATCAAACCGGCAATGACACTTTTCTTATTTTTCAATCCAACCTGCCCCTTCACCTAAAAATCATCCGCATGGCTGTGGCTTACTTTGCGAGTTGATTGTAAGCTTCATCACTGACGGCTTCCAGCCACTCATTACTCGTATTTTTACCAGGGACTTCAATTGCAATGTGGCTAAACCAGCTATTCGCCTTAGCGCCATGCCAATGCTTCACATTAGCAGGGATAATCACTTTGTCTCCAGGTTTGAGACTTTGTGCGGGTTGCCCTGCTTCCTGATACCAGCCTTCACCGGCAACACACAGCAGAATCTGTCCACCACCCTCAGTGGCATGATGAATATGCCAATTATTGCGACATCCCGGCTCAAAAGTGACGTTAGCAATGAAAAGCGTCGACTTTCCGGGCTCAGTGATTGGGTTTAAAAAGGACCGCCCAGAAAAGTATTGCGCAAAAGCAGTGTTGGCTTCTCCACGACCATAAATGTTTGCGATATTAAATTCAGTTTCATCCATCTCTCACAACCTCCTAAAAATGATTGGTTAGTGTTGTACTTTGTTATACTTGATCACCTTAGCTGGGACCCCCACTGCAACCGCATTGTCAGGAATATCCTTTGTAACAACGGCTCCCGTGCCGATGATGGCATTTTCACCAATCGTTACACCGGGGGCAACGTTGACGCGAGCGCCAAGCCACGCGTTCTTTTTAATATGAATTTCTTTGGTCATAACGTTCCGAATATTAGCCGGGTCATGATTGACCGTAAACAAACCAACTCCGGGACCCATCATGACACCATCATCAATGGTAATGGTGCCCAGCGACATCATCGTCAAATTATGATTGGTGTAAACGTTCTGCCCAAGATGGACCTGATTGCCACAGTCAATAAACATTGGTGGTGTAAAAAACGTCCCGTCGTGTATCTGGCCATGTAATAATTTATTTTCTAATTCCACAAGCCGCTCTCGATCACTAGGCATCGTCGCATTGATTTCATGACAAAGGTCATTACAGCGGTCAATTTCGCCATGAACTTCTTTTTGGTATTGCGAATTACCAATATTAATCATTTGACCAGCTCTTAAATCATCAAAAATACTCATAGTTTATAATCTCCAATTACTCAGCTTATAAAGTCGCTGTCATCATGCTGCCAATCACAATCAGCCCAAGGCCAACCAGCGTATATCTCAGTTCGCGATGACTTTTTCCTTCATGTAAAAGCAACATTGCACCCAGCGTCGAAACGACGACGTTTAACTGCGTAATCACAAAAGCAGTCGCGACACCTGCTGATTGTGCAGCAAAAATATAAGCCAATGATGAAATACCAAAGACGATTCCGATGAACCCATTTTGCCAGGTCTCTTTTTGACCTAAAGCGGCGCCCTTAGTTCTAACTAGCGCATATATTAGTGAACCGACGAAGATTCCTAACATTTCCGGGAAAAACAACTGAATTCCAGCTGCATGAATCATCTTCGGTAGTGCACCATAGGCCCAATAGCCAATGGTAGTCGGAACTAAGATCGACAGTCCATATCCAATTGACGTTGCGCCTTGACCCTTGTGATCAGTAATTGCGGTAAGTGCCACACCAATAATCACCAGCAAAATTGCAACTGCGCCAATGAGTTTGGCAGTGTTTCCTGGCCATTCGCCGAAAGCCAAAACGCCAATCAATGACGTTCCGATAATTTGTAGCCCAGTCGAAATTGGCATTGTCCGGGTCACGCCAAGATGTGTAAATGAAATATACTGACCAACTTGACCCAATGACCATAAGAAGCCGGCGCCAAAGCTGAGCCAAAAAGCAGTCCCAGAGACGCTTCCTTTGATTAACCAAATAATTAGACCAATCAGCAAGGCGCCCAATCCCGTCCCAACAATCTGGTTAGCGGGCGTACCGCCAACTTTCCGTGCAATTAAAGGTTGAATTCCCCAGCCAATTGCGGGGATCAACGCTAATAAAATTCCCATAACTTTTCACACCCTTCACACCTAAATTATTCTCTCAATCTCCAGTTAACGTTGAATCACTCATAAGACACTCGTGATACGCTGAAGCACACAGCCATGTCTGCCAACTTCTAAAAATCAGATTTAACCTTGACCATCTTTGAAAGCGGGGTATAGGGTCATCCCACCATCAATAAAGAGGGTAATCCCCGTAACATAACTCGATTCGTTAGAGGCCAACCAAGCAGCACCAGCAGCAACTTCTTCCGGATCACCAATTCGATCCATCGGAACCATTTTTACGGTCTGATCATATTGCGCCTTGTCGGCAAATTTTTGCGCGTTAATTGGTGTATTGATTGCACCAGGTCCAATCGCATTGACCCGAATATTATCCTTTGCATATTCCATAGCGATAGTTTGGGTGAAAAGTTTAACGCTGCCCTTAGCTGCCGCATAGCTCGCAAAAGTTGGCCAAGGAATCCGTTCATGAACAGAAGACATATTAATAATATTGCCCGCCTTACCGTGCTTCTTAAAATAGGCTAAAGCAATTCGTGAACCCAAGAACACACCGGTTTGATCAATTGCTGTCACTTTATTCCAAGCATCTAGGCTTAACTCATGGGTCGGTGATTTAATCTCCATCCCCGCATTATTGATCCAGACATCCAAATCACCAAAATTCTCAACCGCAGCATCTAATAAAGACTGCACACCTAGCTCAGTACTAATATCAGCTTGAACTGCAACGGCATGGCCGCCTTTATTTTCAACGCTTTCTACCGCTGATTCAGCACCAGCTGGATCACTGTTATAGTTAATCACAACGTTCATGCCCTCTTGACCAAACCTTTCAGCGATGGCATGACCAATTCCTTTAGAACCACCAGTAATGACAGCTGTTTTACCTTTTAAATCTTCATACATCGTTTTAAATCTCCTTTTCTAACTTCACTTGTTTTTGATTTAATTTACAAGTGATATCTTACAAGCAAAATGATAATCGACCAATTCCAAAAACGTCGCCTTTTCATAAGTTTTACTTATCAATCATGAAAGTGGCCGCACACTCCTATGCTAGAAAGTTAGAATCATCGTTGATAGACCTGACGACGCGATTGTTACTGATTTGCTGATATATAAAAAGCCTTACCGAGTCCGTCTTTAAACGGCTCGGTAAGGCTTTGACCTATCATGTCTGTTCCAGTCGCTCGGTGATAGGTGACACTAGGATTCGTCTGAAAACTACTTAAGCAAGATACAAATCGAAGCAGCGTAGACCGTAGTCAGAAAAACAGTGAAGTGAACCCCCTTAGTTTGGAGTTACTCCAACTAAGAGGGTTCACTTTAAGTGTGTCTCAGCTTTTTTTACTTTTATTTACGTGCCCTTTTATTTACGGTTATCCTAATAATCTGGCAAAGGTCGCAGAATACTTATTAATCCCGTTACTTCCTTCGCCTTCAAACGTAACTCCACCTAACTCCATATCTACTGCTAAGCCTTGCTGACTAACCGGAAAAGTTGACTTAACCTGTGCTATAGCAGTAGCTGATAGCTTAATACTTAGTGGCGTCGGAACCGTAAAACCTCCAATAGTTGATTCTAGCCCATCCGAGGTTCCAGCAAGTGTTTGGGTCTCATAATTAACCGCAGTAACCAGTACCTTCACAGTTCCATTACTCATTTTTATAATCACTTTTCAATACATTATTAATAGCGGATACCTAATTGGATCTATCTATACAAATCCTAATCGCACATTCTTCCCAAACGCGTTAGCAATTTTTGAAATTGTTTCCATGCTGGTATTAGACCCATTTTCAATTCTTGCAACCGTTGACTGGGGAATACCTGCTCTTTCTGCAAGTTCTTGCTGAGTCCATCCATACCGTTCTCTCTCATTGTGAACGGCAACGGCACTCATCAGCTTATTGCTTTCCACCTTAACTTGATTCTCAAAACTTGGGTCTTGTAAGTCTTCTGCGAAAATATCATCCACACTAGTCAAATATGTTTTGTTTGTCATTCTATTGTTTCTTCCTTTCGCTGATAATACTCTTCCCTTAAATCCTTGGCATGATTAATCTCACGAGATGGGGTTTTCTGCGTTTTTTTAGTAAACCCGTGGGTTATGACGTAATGTGGGCCTTCATCGTGAAAGTACAAGCCACGTTGGATATTGGAAGCAACTTTTGACCGAATTTCGTATAAATTGACGTCTAACTTTCTGACCCATTTCATTTTAACAGCAGTTCCTAAACCAACCTGTTCAATGGTTTGAATCAATGCAACTAATTTTCGACGGTCCTTCAAGGGCAAAGCCTTGTAGAACTCAGCGAACTCATCATGACCGTTTAGACGTCTATAACTGGTAAACTTTGGTTTTTCCATAACTAAATTATAGCATATATGCTTTAAAGTATCTATATATAGTATATCGTTGATTCGATTTTCAGTCCTGAAGTTTTCACTTACCTGTGAACAATTCGATGTTTTTGTATATTCAGACCCAGCACTCACGCATTGTGCTAGTTAATTAACCAAGACTTTAACGTACAAAAAAGGACGGCATCATCCGTCCCTCACTGAATCACTATTTACTTACGACATGGTCTTCATCTAACATGTACTGAAACGCAATTTCACCAGTCAACAAGTCAATCTTAAATAACCCTTGATTACCGTTATTTTCATCGCCCATCACAACGAAGTACGATGCGCCTTCGTCAGCGACATGTTGAAAACTCAGATAGTTTCCTTTGAACCCTTGCTTCCGGAACTGACTGATAATCCGAACCATTTCACGTTGTGTTACTTCACTTGTTGCTTCACTCATTTTTCCACTTAACCCCGCAATCAATTTCTCTTCTTTACTAACAAACTTGTTGATAACTTCTATGCCGTAAAAGTTATGCACTGTGGATAATTTAATTAACCACAATTTTCATCTTTTTCACCGCTTATCCCCAGATAATGCTTAACTTACCCACAAACAAACAGCGTTATTAACAATTCTTCTTATTTGTTGTACCGAATTCGTATTCAAATGTTTAATCCTTTGACTTATCCACAAACAACTTTCTTTCGCCAGTGATTGGCTGACAAAGTTATTTATGCTGCCCTCACCACTAAAGTCTAACGGACATCGCTGATCTATCTAATAAATGTTTAAACGCTCTGACGTTCGGCGCTAATCATCCAGCTACCACATCCATCATAACACGGCAATTTGAAAACAATTATGAAACCTAGGTCCTAGTTTTCAATCCAGCCACCAGCGTCCATTTGCCACCAACTGCCAACCCCATCACAAACTTCAAGAAAACGCTAATCGCATTATTTCTAAACTAGCGCTTTAAGATACTTAGAACGCCATTCACCATTTTTTTGCTCAAGATCATCAAATAGTGCAATATCTGAATTTTCCTCGTTAGGGATAAAGTTTTCATTATTGTCCATGCGCCCTAATGTACTATTTTGTTCAGCTTTAGTTGATGGATATACTATTCCAATCCCATTACTCCCCTGCAGATACTCTAATACTGTATTAGTAGTAATATAAATACCTTTTTTCACCCTATTCTTATTTCTAGTACAATTAAAATATGCATCATCACTTGTTAAAGTTAGAACGAGATTATGAAACATTCTCAAACGTTCAACAAAAAAAAGGTCAACTTTAGATAAGCTTGGTAGCATTCCTGGAGTTATGGTTAGCCTAATATCTTTACGTACTCTATATTTGACTAGCTGTTTACTATTACTTCCTTTGACTTCTTTTTTTGCAACCTGCTTTTTATATGCCAAATAAATTACAGTACGCGTATTTTTTTTGCTTGGATCAGTAAACCTACCATAAGTTACTGGATTAGGGTTTGCATATAAATGATTGACTTTATCATCCGTATATCTATACAATATTGTCCCTTTTTTTAAAACAAGCAATTTTCCAGAAAGCACTGCTCTCGAACCAGGCACAAAGCTACTATCAAGATCATTCACAATTATCTCTTGATCTACAACTTCCATCTCATGAACAATACTATCTATTTTTTGTTTAAATTCACTTTCTACTGTAGCATCACATTTTGCGAATTCAACTATTTCATTGATAATACTATAGAAATGCTGTTTCCAGTGAAAGACATTAATTACGTATTCTCTCTTCTTCTTATCAGTAATTTTACAGATAAGTTTTCCATTTCCATTAGAACCATGTATTTCCGAATTACCACCTGTCCATATGCTGCTTCTCACAATCTTCATTATCGTGTCTTCATTCAAAGTACTCATTATTACTATCTCATCCTCTATTCTTTCTAGACACTCTTTTTGTTTATATGCTTAATGCAATATTTTAACAAACATTGCCTCTTGTGATTAATGGCAATATTACCTTACTATTTTATTATCCCATCAGCATAACTAGTGTAATCTTTTTTTAGTCGGTTTCTTTTCTCTAATCTGTTTTACAATATTCAATCCCTCTCTTGCAGACTCCAAAATACTATTTTCAGTTAATTCCTTTAGTGTTTTAAATGGCACACCAAATCTATTAAGTATCGCACCTTTAGTCTGATCTTGCCCTATCCAAGCTTTATAACATATTTTGCCATTAGTATCCCCTGAGCGACCTCTTACGTAATAAAATTCAATACAAAACTTATCCTGGATATTGTCTTTAAATGAAATACCTTCATTATTTCCGCGGAAGGTCCAAAAATTTAGCATATCTGATCCACTATCATCTTTCGGGGGCCATTTTGTCGGCCACTTTGGTCCAAGAATATCCTCATCATCCAATTGTTTCATATTATTAACTAGATTTTCTAGAGTGTCCTGTATCCCCTGATTTATCTTTTTCACTTTACTTTTACTATCCTCGATTTTTTTAGCATTATTTCTAATAATCTCATCGCCAACCGTTAAATCCATTATCTCCGTCTCCAATCTTTCCTTATTCTTAGTTAATGAAGTATTCTCTACAAACTGTAAAAATATATCCCAGCTACGACTATCAAAATTTCCGTAATCATATTTCACTAATAATTTTACAATTTGATTAAAGACATCATCATATCTAATTGCAAAATAGTTCGGATTTCCACTCCATTTATCGTTCACAGCGTTAGGAATTGCAAATTGTGTCAAAAAGCCAAAATATATTGGTTTATCTGTATTTATTCTATCTGCCTTAGCCTGTTCTAGATAAACATTCAAATCATTTTCTTTTGGATCTGCATCAATTTTGTTTTCTAAAACTAATCCCCCAAAATCCCCTTCTATTTCAATGTCTATTCTTTTCATTTTTTTAGAAGTTTTTTCAACATCCCGAGTTACGACTTCCCTATTAACCGAAATATGCTTAAAACTATGAATGATTTCGTCTAACTCTCTATCATTAATTACTCCACTTTTTTTTATTTCTTTAAAAATCGCCTCTAAAAAAAGCGCTCCAAAATTATGTTGTTTTTCAGGATTCAAAAAATATGCCCATATATTTGATGTGACAGTTTCCCAGTGTGGATATTGTGACAATTGAAAAATGTTGACTGGCTGTTTCCGCAATGAAATACTACTTATTAAATTTAAATACTCAAAATCCAATTTACCCATCAATTACGCCTTCGTTCTGCATTTTAAGTTTATCCTTTTGCTCTCAATATTACTCAAAAATAACTCATTCTAGAATTAACACGTGTAAAAGTTAATACGATTTCATTTAACCTAGCTTAACTAAATTTTCTGGTTTCCAACCATTCTTGCAGATCTGAAATATTAGTGATCTTTTTTAACTCATCCTGTGTTAATAGTGCCTGAATAATCTGATTATTAATCGTATAAAGCAAATTAAATTCTTCCCATGTTACTTGTTCGGCACCATCATGAACAATTCTAGACCTCAAATTGTACATGCTTTTAATCGTCTTCTTTAAAGTTAATCTATCTTCCACATTTTCCTTTAAAATAAAACATACGGCAGTACTAATTTGGTCTACAATAGTTGACCCATTCCCTTTATCTTCTAATAATGCCTCAATTGCAATCATAGCCTGTAAAAACTTTCTTGATAACACTGGATCAACTGACGCTTTTCCTAACCATTGCATTGCACTCTTAATTCGTCGTTGCATATCATTACCAGGAACCAATATTAGATTAAAATTTTCTTTTACCAATTGAACATTAGTACTTAATCTCATAAAACAAGCGCCCCAGTCAAGGACCGTGGAAAACGTAGATTCGTGCTTTGAAATTTGCAAAAAACTATTAAATAAATTCACTTCAGATTCATCCTCTGGTGCTTCTTCAATTCCATTAAAATCAACAATCTTACATTTGTAACCCAATACTTGTTCGTTTAACATAGCTACGACTGATTCGGCATGCTCCAATGCCTTACTTCGTGTTATCGCATTATTAGCACCGACTTGATTTATCACGAGTACCATAAACTTAATATCCTTAAATCTAGTTAGAGTTGGACTCATCTTAGTATAGGGAACGGCATCATCATTCATTAATTTTTGAAAGCTTATAAAATAAGCATTTTCAGAATAATTAATTCTATCGTCTTCATAAATCACTCCACTAACTGGAAATACAAATTTACGCATTACAGTCATATCTTTTCTTAATTCAGTTACTATTGCCCTGACCTCTTGCTCTGTTATAGGCTCATTATTTGCAATATGGTCAAGAACCACACTTTCCAACTTCATTTGAATCTCAAAATCAGAATATACTGGTATACTATTAACACTTACCTTTGGAAGAATTATTTGTATAGCGGCCATGAAGTTTCTTTGTGTTTCTTCTGTATAAACTGACCGAATGCGTCTTGCAAAAGAAGAAATATGCATCTTTTCTCTCGTAGCAGGATTACTCTGCTTTGCTCGCAACTGTGTAATATTTAGATTCAATAGTTCAGATATTTTTTTGAATTTATTCATCGATTTCGGCATTCTGAACTCCTCTTTACCCATATTATTGTTACAAATACATAATGAAACAAAGAAGATTAGCAAATAGTTATTCTTCTTATGTTTCAAGCCAAAAAAGTCCTAACTTTTTTGACGCTCATTCACTCTAATAAAATAGTTTCCCAGACTAGCCGAAACATTTAATAACAGTTCGCTTCCAGCGATTGTTAATCGAATTCTAATAGCACTATCATGAGCATCACCGTCAGTATTTCTCATTTCCGCAATTGTATCAACTAACTTATTCAATGAGCTCACCATTGTTTTCACTCGTGGATTCCAGTCAGACTTCACACTCATCCCCAAAGTATCTAATACTTTCTTTCGATACTTACCTATATCACCATCACTTTTATACACAACGTTATGATCATCCAGAATTTGTCGAAAGACTGACTCCAAAATAGTACGTGATTTAGTCACAATACTATCAACGTCACCTTCACGTAAGTCTTGTTGTCCTCTCGTCAATAAACTAGTTACATACTCAGTACCAATTGGTTCAGTTGCTACGATAACTCTGGGAACATCATCCAAACCCACAATCTGAAAATTTTCTATCTCATTGAACAACATTTTTTCTTGTTAAAGTACAACTGGTCATTAATTTCATTTACAAACATTTTAATAATAGCGGCTCGTTCTGTTTGAATTACAGGATCATTTGAACTATTCGGATTATCTGGAGTATAGCTTAAATCCGTATAGATTTTCTCCTTCAAACTAGCCGGGCTAAGCAAATATCGTAATAAGTCATTTGTACGATTTTTTTGATGGACTTCTCCGATAATACTTTCCATCATATCAGCTCTAGATGATCCTAATATTCTCACGTCAAATAACTGTGCAATGGAGTTTATTGTAGAGCCACTCAAATACGGTAGTGTATAATTTGAATCACTCCCAATTAAAATATCTACAATTTTTCGAGTTTGTAATATTTCAAATGAGCTGTTCTCTGTGCCGGAATCTTTCATATAATCTACACCCACCGCTACTCTTTTTCTAGGTGATTTTCTTCGACCACGCGTGGCTTTGTCGGCCGCTGATTCGTGAGACCATACCCAACCGGATCATCAACGGTCCCATGAAAAGTTTCTTTGTTCATGCCACCCTTAATCACAGTTTCTTTACGCAACCAGTCATTAGTATAAAAGTCCTCATTTTTTTATGCCAAGAACGTATTAAAGCCAACAACACCTGTTTATTAGTTGGATTGACCATCCTTGTATCCCCTTTTTAATTTATTTTAAATATAAGTATAAATCATAATGTAATAGTTTTCTATGCAGTATTCTATTATCAAAAAGATGGTCAGGCCTATCTCTTCAAACATCACTCCATAATTACCCTCAACACCTTGCTGGCTTCAACTTCCACCTGTTCCGGAAGCAAGCCAATATAATAGTGCTGCATAATTGTCACACTAGCATGCCCTAAATACCTTGAAACGTAGACCATCGAAATATTCTCATTAGCAACGTTAGGCTAGACAGCGTATACCCTTACCTAAGCGTGTGGTTGCTGAACTTGGCTGGTACTCCTAACCTAATCTGTAACTGGTAGTAAGAATCATTTACATTTTTGGAAGCCGGTAACCGTCCGTAAACATTAATATAGAAGAAAAGTGTGTCTGATTTACCTAGTTAGTCCTAGACTGACCAAACTTGGCGAAACGGGCACGCCTCTGAAAAATATTTTAGGCTATTGCAATTAAATTCAACCGCTGAATTTAAAATTAAACCATAAAAATCCAATAATATTCATAAATCTGTTTTTGCTGGTGTCTAGAAAGATAATATTATTTCAGTTTCATAATTATAGTAACTTTACTCAATAATTTAAAAACACAACAACTACGATTAGTTGTTGTGTCTCTATAAGCATATTATCTTGAACTTACCACGTGATCCTCATCCAGCATGTACTGGAATGCCACTTCCCCAGTCAATAAGTTAGCTTTAAACAATCCTTGATTACCGTTGTTTTCATCACCCATGACCACGAAGTATGCGGCCCCTTCATCGGCAACGTGTTGAAAACTAAGGTAATTACCTTTAAACCCTTGCTTCCGGAACAAGCCAATAATTCGAATCATTTCACGTTGTGTTACTTCTGTTGCTTTTTCACTCATATTTAACTGTAACTCCAATTCTCTTTTTAATCTCTATTTTGCCATGTTGCTTGTTGGCTTATTGCCAGCGACCACGTAACTATCAGTTAGCGGGGTCGCCCACCAACCGTTAAATCCCAAACTCATTGACTGGGTGATTTGCAAGCCAGCGTCTTGAAAGACCTGACCGTACTCGTTGATATTGCGACCCGTATCAATGATCATCAGATGACCACCCGGTTTTAGAACCCGAATGGCTTCCTTGACAGCATTGATCCGAGCTTGTTCATTCTTAATATTATGGATGGCAAAGCTGGACGTTACCACATCAAAGCTCGCGTTTGGGAAGTCTAGTTTAGCCATGTCCCCAGTCACCAAATCAACTCGATTGGCTAGGCCAAGGTCCTCCACGTTCTTTTGCGTCACGGCCATCTTATTATGTGATTGGTCCCGCGACAACCACAAATCCAAGCCCGTTACTTTCCCGGCTGGGCCTAACTGCTGTGCAATCCGAGTCAACAGTGCGCCCCGACCACAGCCTAAATCTAAGACCTGACTGTCCGGTTTTAAATTTAAGCGGTGCATCGCCTCATCAAACAACTGGTACTTCCCCTGTGCCGTGGTATGCAAAAAAATCAACGCACCCAAAAATAATATAATTCCTAGCGTCATTTCAATGCCAATCGGATAGTTCAACCGATTTACGTAGGCATGCAACAGTAGTCCCACACCAAAAACGGTATAGATCAGTAGTGCAAACGGCGCATCGACCCCGTACCTTTTAATATTCATCCAGCTTTGTCCCCCTTTAAATCCCCAAACCTTCAAGCAATACGCCACCATCATTGATCATAATTGATTTTATCTAAATATATAAGGCCGGTTACTTTCTGAAACAAAAAGTTTAGTTTTCAATTCAGCACTCAGCGTCCATTTGCCACCAACTGCCAACCCCATCACACGTTATCCGACCTCAGCGCCCAAAAAAGCACTCCCCTGAGACAGCGGAGTGCTCCAAAAAAACTAGTAAATAACTATTAAATTATTTGCCTAACTTTTCCTTGCCAAGAACCTTTAACTTTTCATCAAAGTCATAGACAACTGGTTCACCAGTAGCCATTTCAAGGTTCATGATATCATCATCACTGATTTGTTCGATATACTTGCTCAAAGCACGTAATGAGTTACCGTGGGCAGCAATGATTACATTCTTGCCGTCTAATAACTTAGGTGCGATTTGGTCTTCCCAGAAAGGCATAACGCGTTCCAAGGTAACCTTCAAGTTTTCACCACCAGGGACGATGTTAGGGTCTAAGTCAGCGTAACGACGATCGTTAACAGCTGAACCTTCATCATCGGCACTCAATAATGGAGGTAAAACATCGTATGAACGACGCCAGATATGAACTTGGTCATCACCGTATTTTTCAGCGGTTTCCTTCTTGTTCAATCCTTGTAATGCACCATAATGACGTTCGTTTAAACGCCAAGTCTTGGTTTCAGGAATCCAAAGTTGGTCGGATTCTTCAAGAACATAGTGCAAAGTCTTGATGGCACGAGTCAAAACTGAAGTGAAGGCGTAATCGAATTGTAAGCCTGCTTCTTTAACTTTTTGACCAGCAGCCTTAGCTTCTTCAACACCCTTTTCGCTTAAATCAACGTCAACCCAACCAGTAAATTGGTTAGATAAGTTCCATTCACTTTGACCGTGACGAATCAATACTAATTTTGCCATAGCAGTTAATGACCTCTTTCTTAAGTTATTTACTCACCCTATTTTACACTGAAAAAGCGAAAAATCAAAACAATATCAGTGCTTATTTTCAGAATCCGGGTGGAAAGTAATCGTTTTTTTCAGATTAATATTGGGGCGCGGCCGGTGAACCGGTTTCACACCGATAATATCTAAAATAAAGTTAAAAATCGGCACACCGACGATCAGTCCCCAGACCCCAAATAAGCGTTCACTCACCAGTAAGACGACGAACGTGTAAAAAATCGGTAATTCCGTCCGACTCGACATGAATTTTGGATTCAACACGTAGGCTTCCAGCGCGTGCACCACGAGAATCATCAGTAACATGTAGACAACGTAGCGTAAACCGCCGACTGAATAAGCAATCAAGCTCAGCGGGACGACTGAGATGATCACACCGGCGACCGGAATCAGGCTGAGAATAAAAATCATCAAACCTAAACTAATCAGTTGCGGCATTTTCAAGATTGCCATGAAAGCCACGGTAATCACCGTATTCACGATGGCAATCAGGAACTGTGCTTCCAAGACAACGCCAAAGCTGTTCACGAACTTTTTGGCGAAGAAATAGATATCCTGGAAGAACCAGCCAAACGTGCTCGTCAAAAAACGCTTTGTAAAGACCCGCATCTGGTGATCCTCAATTGTAAAGAAGAAGCTCAGAATAAAGGACAGGAAGAACGTCAATCCCATGTTACCGATATTGGTAATGTACTGGAAAACAACTGAGATCCCACCCTTCAGTTGTTTAAGTAAGTCAGATTCTTGGAAATACGACGTCACCCACGTCAACAATTGGTTCGTGTCATGTGACGGATTCTGATAGAAGCGGTAGACCGATTCAAAGGTCAAAAAAGTCTGCTTGATCAATTGCGGCAAATAGATCAATACCGCAAAATAAATCCCCAATATCACGAGCGCATAGATGACGATCACGATCAGCGTCGGCGGTAGTTTGACCCATCGCCGAATGGCCCGAACGAGTCGCGTCACCAAAAAAGTAAAGATAAACGTTAATAGTATGATACTCATCATACTTGAAGCTAAGTACAGTGTTAACACAATCAGCGCTAATACGAATGCGCGCCGCCAACGCACATTTCGAATTAGTTGCGACCAAAATTCCACAAAATCCACCCCTCTGCTATCCCATACGTCCATTTTAACGGAAAGCGGCCCTAATAAACATCAAAAGGCTGTAACGTTCCCATAAAAAACGCGTAAAGTTTATCACTAATCACTTGATAAACTTCACGCGTTCGTTTAAATGGACACTTGATTACTCATGAGAACTGCATTTTTAAGCTTTCCAAACCTAACGCTTGATGAATGATGACCGACGCGCCACCCAATAGCGCTGCGGATTGCACATTCTTCGTCGCAATGATTGGCACCTGCCGACTTGGTGACGTCAACTTCGCCGTGTTATCACGAATATCCGTCAATAGTTGTGGCAAGATCTCCAAGACCGTCGTGTTTAGGACGACCACGTCCGGCGCAAAGGCAGTGGAAACGTTGGCAATCACCTTGGACAGGTAGTAAACGAAGTCATCGAAGACTGCCGTCACTTCTTTATTATGATTGATATAATCATGCTTGACCGTCGTCAAATCGAGTCGGTCCACCTGTTTGATTTCCTTGAGCCGTGCCCATAAGGCTTTTTCGGACGCATAGTCATTGTAGGAAGCCATATGATTCTCGACACGCCGGTCCTCTAATAACGCGGTCCCAACTTCACCAGCTTCACCCTCATGTCCAGAGTAAAGCCGTGAGTCAGCCACGATACCAGCATGAATTTGGTCACGAACAACGACGGAGACCACGTTGTCAAAGATTTCGTTGTCGTGAAAGTCCCGTTCAAATACGGCCGTTAAGTTAGCTTTCTTTTCCAGTACCACTGGGATCCGTAATTTATCCCGCAAGTACTTCGCTAAATCAAAGTGGGTCAGGCCCTTGATTGGCGTCTTTAAAATCTTATTTTCATAGATAATGCCATCCAGCGCGATTGCAACCCCCATTAAGCCATGAATCGTGCCGTAGTCGTCAACATTCCGTAATTGATCTTCAATCAGGTCGATGACATCCGTTAACGTCATATCGCTGGTCTTGAAGCTTTGGAAGTGCAGGATTTTCCCGTTTAAACGGGAATACATCAATTTGATGGCGTCGGCCGACATATCAATACTTGCCACAAAGCCGTAATTGACGTTCAACTCGGCCATTACCGGCTTACGGCCGCCGTTCTTCGTGCTGACCCCGCAACCAATCTCCTTAATGAACTGGGTGCGAAGTAATTGGTTATAAATGTCTGATACCGTTACCTTATTCAAACTCAGATTCCGTGAAATTTGGCTCCGGCTGATTGGTCCTTCGTTAATAACCTGCTGCAGAACTTGCTTCTCATTCGTACTGCGCATCACATGTTTATTAATAATCATACTGAATCTCGATGTCCACCGTTGACATCCGGATTACTTTGCCAAATCACGCTGATTGGGCCTGCCATTAATCCACTGGTCAACGGGCACCTTAACCCCCTAATCTGTTAATATTCTATAGCATCAAACAAAAATAGTACACAAAATAGTCATTTTTATACCTATTTTGACATATATGCGTTAAAAAAAGGTCAATACCGATATAAAATGACCGCCCCCGTAAAACAAACCGTAATGAACGGAAACACTCCGTCCTTACTCCTACATTCTATAACAGTTTTTATAAAAAAATCACCGATTCACACCTAAAAGTAGGTGTTTTATCGATGATTGTTAATTGAGCTTCCATACCGCTATTATTTTGCTTATATCACTGCAACGACTTTGCCGCTTGTGCGATCGACATATGCTGTGAACTCGCCTGTTGAAGAATCGCTTCAATCTGGGCATCCGTGTACTGACTGGCATCAAAACCAGCTTGTGATAATTCATCACGGGTCGCCTGAATCTGGTCCGACGACTGATTCATCGTTTTGACCGCCTGAGCTAAGGACAAGTGTTGTGCCGCTGCGCGTTGAATAATGGCCTGAATCTCAGCATCACTATACTGACTGGCATCCACGCCCTGCTCATTCAATTCCGCCCGGGTCGCTTGAATCTGATTGCTACTAGAACTGGCACTCGGACTAGTTGTACCCGAAGCCCCATTAGTCACAGATGCCGTGGTTGACGACGAACTGGAGCTAGCCTGCGAGTTCTGCTTACTCTGCCCATTTTGAGACGGTGATGATTGTGCGCCGCTCGTCCCAGCAATCGATTGGGCCGTGTTTGGCAAAGCTGGCACTGATCCCGTCAACGTCTTAAGTGAAGCGTTGTTTTGTTTGCGGAGCGTCAGCACGTTCTTGCGAATATCCTGATAATACCGCTGCTTGAACGTTTTGTCTTTTAATAAGGTCGCAATTACAACGTTCGAGTCAGTAAACTCATTCGCCTTGTTCAGCGTTAAGGCCTGCTGATACTGTTGTTGATACGTCTTGCGTTTATCCTGAATCTTCTGCAATAAAGTCAACTGTTCGCGGGCCTGCTGAATCAAAGTCGTTGACCCGTGCTTAGTCGTCTTAACGGTCGTGAAGTCTTGTTTGGCCGCACTAAACTTCCGATTGTTCATCGCTTGCGTGCCATCCACGTAAGTCTGGGTCTGCGTCAAATAGCGCTGAGCCGTCGCATTGCTAGCCCGTGTCCGCGAAGCGTGCGTAAAACTCGTCTCAGCCAACGAATAATCGTGATTTTTCAGCGCCCGTTCACCCGTCCGCATCTCATCAGCATAGGATTCTTCTTGCAACCGATAACGTGTGTAAGAGTAACTACCGACCCCCACGGCGATAATTACCGCAAACACGATCCACATCCATCTCTTCATCACGACACCCCCATTAGCTGATTTTCCAATTAATTTATTATACCATGTTTGCAAACAACCTCGCGATTCGTTGTGCTTACAAAACCATTTTCATAGGCGTATAATAATTAATGTATTTTACGAAGAAAGGATCCTTATTGCAATGCTAGAGAAAACTTTTTACCACACCCTTTTGAGTCACTCATTCAATATCCCCGTCACAGTGAACTACTGGGATGGTAGTAGCGAAACTTATGGTGAAGGCACACCAGAAGTAACAGTGACATTTAAAGAAGCCATTCCAATGCGCGACATCACTAAGAATGCGTCCATCGCACTCGGTGAAGCCTACATGGATGGCAAAATTGAAATTGACGGCAGTATTCAGAAATTAATTGAATCCGCCTACGAATCGGCAGAAAGCTTTTTCAACAATTCCAAATTCAAGCGGTTCATGCCAAAACAATCGCACTCTGAAAAGAAGAGCCAACAGGATATTCAGAGCCATTATGACGTTGGTAACGACTTCTATAAGATGTGGCTTGACCCAACCATGACCTATTCCTGTGCTTACTTCAAGCACGATACGGATACGTTGGAAGAAGCACAGATTCATAAAGTGCACCACATCATCCAAAAGCTCAACCCACAACCTGGCAAGACGCTACTTGATATCGGTTGTGGTTGGGGAACCTTGATGTTAACGGCTGCGAAGGAATATGGCCTGAAAGTCGTTGGTGTCACCCTTTCCCAAGAACAATATAACTTAGTTGCCAAGCGCATCCAAGATGAAGGCTTGAGCGATGTTGCCGAAGTGCGGTTACAAGATTACCGTGAACTAGGCGATGAGACCTTTGATTACATTACTAGTGTCGGCATGTTTGAACACGTTGGTAAGGACAACTTAGCAATGTACTTCGAACGCGTTAACCACTACCTTAAAGACAACGGTGTCGCTTTACTGCACGGGATTACCCGGCAACAAGGTGGCGCGACTAACGGTTGGTTAGACAAGTACATCTTCCCAGGCGGCTACGTTCCCGGGATGACTGAAAACCTCCAACACATCGTTGAAGCCGGCCTACAAGTCGCTGATGTTGAAACGTTACGGCGGCATTACCAACGGACCACTGAAATCTGGGACGAAAACTTTAATGCCAAACGCGCCGCAATCGAAGAAAAGATGGGCGTGCGCTTCACGCGGATGTGGGATCTCTATCTCCAAGCCTGCGCCGCTTCCTTCCAATCTGGTAACATCGACGTTATGCAGTATCTCGTTACTAAGGGTGCTTCATCACGGAACTTACCAATGACGCGGAAGTACATGTATGCGGACAACCGTATCAATAAAAATGCTTAATGTAGCTTAAAACAAGCTTTCAGAATTTTATGAATTCTGAAAGCTTGTTTTTTTGTTATTACTTATAACTCAGAGGTTTAATGGCGAATTAATCTTTTTATGGCGGAAAGCTCGTTGTTCATAGAGCACCATCACTGTACTCATTTTGCTTGATTGCTCGCTTAATTCATTCATCAGACGAACTAATCGCGTCTAGAGTCGGTTTGAGGCAGGACTAAGCTGCCCCTAAACCCCTGACCCGTTGTACGCGTAATCATCGAATAAAGTTCATAGCGTCCTGATTTTCATGAAACCGCCAAGCTTCTGATTACCTTTTTCAGAGATCTTTCTACTAATTTTCAGTAACCGCCGCACGTACCCAGTCCAACACGCGCTGGTACGCTAGGAGCGCGCCTAAGAAGAAGGCCGCAGCCAGTGCCGCCGACAACGGCAACTTGTCGAACATCTCTGTTGGCAACACTAGCGCTAACAGCGGAAACGCGTAGGCAGCTGGCAATTTAAGCCGTAAACCTAACAATAACAAGTACACTAACGGCATGGTCAATACCGTCGTCAGTAGCCACGAAGCGACCAGCAAGTGCACGCCAACGCCAATCGTCGCTGCGGCAGTCAATGCGGCCCATTGTTTAATGGCGAGCTTCACCGAATAATCTGGTTGCTGGGTTGCCTCGAAGAAAACCACAATGACCGGCGGAATCGCAGCCATCTGCGGCTGGCCTACGAACCACACGATACTGACCCAGAGGAGCACGAGACAACTAAAGCCCAGCATTTGCCACCAATTAGCCGTGGCCGGTGCTGAATGAATTGCTGGTTGTCGTTGCTGCAATCGAACCCCAATCATCAGGCTCAGCGTCCAAAAGAAAATTGCGACAATGAATGACCAGTGGGTGGCGTTAATGATGATGGGTAATAGTCCAGTTGCAAAGGCTGGCGCCAAGTTGGATCTCAACCCTTTCAATAGTAGCAACATCAATAGCACGCCAATCAAAACTTTGATTGGATAATCCGTTGGCAGGCGGTTGACCAAGAAGCCGATGACCGCCGTTCCGGATGGCGCTAAAAATAATTTTCTGGGTTGCCGTGTCCAGTCCGCCTTGCGATAAATCCAAGTCCCCGCCGTCAGGGCGCCAATCTCCGGCAAAATAACTTCCACGTCATGCAAATAGGTGGCGCTCGCCACCATTAGTAAGATAAATGTCCACCCTAACAGGTAACGCCAACTCGTCTTATGTTCTAAATCCATCCGTTTAATATTCCTTTCTTATATCAATTTACATATATTTTAATTATTAACGTAACGATTGGTATTGTAACATAAAGTGGTTATTAACTTCAAATTTTCAGAAAATTAGTTTTTTCACCATTATTGCCATCTCAAAATATCACCAAAACGTTAAAAAAAGTCCGGCTAGTTGTGCATAACTAGTCGGACATTGAATTTTTCATGATTAACCGGCAATCTAAAACACTAGAATGGCCGATTATTTCTATTAAACGGATTATTGCTGATGAGAATCAACCAGCGACTTCCTATCAGTCGCGGCTCATATAGCAGCGCTTAGTCATAGTCTAAACTTACAGGTCCGCTCGCACTTATATTGGTGTGGCCCACAACACCCCAAATTGAAATGACCCAACAGTTATGCATTTTGCATAAGCCTTTTATCATCGTAACGATTATGATAATTAACGTACTAGCGAATGGTTAACCAGCCAATGTACATTATCCAATGTAAATGATTCCCGCCAAAATGGCGACCGTTTCGGCGATGCGCAGCCACCAACGGTAACGGGACCATTGCTTGGACGACCACTGTTGCTTGATCCAACGATTGAAATAATGAGCGATTAGCGGGGCAACGAACATCAAAAATCCGCTCGACCAAAAGTTAATTTTGGCGGCAACGGTCGCCTGGTCCCAACCAGCACCCATTAAGCCGAGAATTAAGAGCCCATACAAAACCCACAACGTGATTACGAGTCCACGTTGTAGCCGGTGTTGCCACTTGGCAGTTAACTGGACTTTAAACGCTTGCCGTTTAGGCGTATCTGGTTTGGGTTGCGGGCTTACCGGCGCCGACTTGCCAGGGATGGCAGCGAGCATCGCCGTGGCGCTTTGATAGCGTTGATCTGGGTCTAGTGCCGTGGCTTGGGCAATAATTGGACCCCAGACCTCATCCGCAGTGCGGGTCGCTGTATCCAATGGGCCGCGGGGTTCCTGCCCCGTTAGTAAGCAGTTCAAGACCACCCCTAGCGAGTAAATATCACTTCGTTGGTCGGTCTGAGCAAACCCATAGTTCTCGGGGGCCGCAAAACCACTCGTTCCGAGTAAGCGGGTATCTGCGTTTTGGGCGACATGGTGCTGTCGGGCCGCATTCACGTCAATCAAGTAATAGTGGTCGCGATAACACATCACGTTGCTGAGTTTTAAGTCGCGATGCACGATTTCGCGGTCAGCTAATGCTTGTAAAGTTTGTAACAGTTCCGTTGCGACCCGGGCCGTCATTTCAGGGGAAAAAGGCCCCTGGGTTCGCAGTTGATCGGCCAAGGTTTGACCGTTGATCAGCGTTTCGATGCTGACGACACAATCCGGCCGCGTTAATAACGCCTCAATTTGGGGCATCCGGGGAACCGGTTGCTGCTTGAGTCGTTGCAAGACGGGTAGATTGTCATCACGCACGATTTTGGCGACGGACACCACTTGTTGCTTTTTAACTAATAATGGAAATTCGCGTGTTGGCAACAGCGGCCCCAGTGGTTCGTAGCCCGCTTCGCTCAATAATTGCATCGCCTGCACAATTGGTAACAACCGGCGGCCCCCCTTTTTACTTAAATTATCAACACTTATCATAACCATACTTTTGGAGGAATTACAATGTCAAAAAATAGTCAAACCGATCTCACCACATCAGTACCCCGCTCTCGGACGGCCGAATTAGTTCTCGGTATCATTGGCGGTATCTTTGGTATCATTGCCGGACTACTCGCCATGACGATCGGCGGTATCGGTAGTGCTCTTGAAGCCAGCGGTAGCGCCGGTGTTAGTAATCTCGGCGTCGGTTGTATCGTCGTCTCCGCATTAGCTATCATTTTGAGCGCCTTTATTAACCGCAACCACGTCTTGATGGGCTGGTTAATTATCTTATGCGGAATTCTGAATTTCGTGTTCGTTAGCGCCTTTGGGATTTTAAGCGGCCTACTGATCGTCATCGCAGGCGGCTTAGCACTGAGAAAGTAGGTCAAGCATATGAAGACAAGCAAATCATGGTATCAACGTTGGTGGGTCTGGGTGCTCATTGCCCTCGGCGCCTTTATCGTCATCGGCATCGTCAACTCGCCCGATGACGCGACTAATTCTAAGGCCGCATCTGCCAAACAGGCCACGAGTCAGAAATCTAGCTCGAAAAAGGCCACAACCAAGCGCGTTTACAAAGTTGGCGAAACGGCCACCATCGATCACGTTCAGGTGACAGTGACCGATGTCAAAACGGCCACGACACTGGATGATGATCAGCCGAAAACTGGCAATCAGTATTACACCGTGACGGTCAAGCTCAAAAATATCGGTAAGGAAAAAGTCTCCTACAACCCTTACGACTTCGAAATCAAAGCCGCTGGCAACCAAACCAGTCTGGATGAAATCACCATTGATGCGAATGACCAACTGGATAGTGGCGATTTGACCGCTGGTGGGACCGTCAGTGGAACCATGACCGGCCAAGCCAAAGCGAACGGGACCGTTGAACTGATTTATAACCCAAGTTACTTCAGTGATCGTCATTTGACCTTTAAATTGCAATAATCTCTGGTAAACTAATACTAATCAAACCACACGTATTAGGGAGGGCCAGTCGTGACAGAACGTAAAACGAGTGAACTTTTCAACGAAATCGAACAAGCAAGTGAGGCCGATCAATTTATGACAAATATGGCCAGCAGTTTCATCCGCACCAACCCAGCTGAATACCTTGCCGAGCTGATTCAAGTTAAGCAGGTCACTAAAAGTCAGGTCATCCGACAAGCCAATCTGACGCCATCGATTGGCTACCAGTATTTTGATGGCAAACGCCGCCCCAACCGGGCACGCATGATTGCGTTAGGCTTTGGGTTCAAGCTTTCACTGACTGAGCTCAATACGATGCTCAAACGAACCGGCTATGCCGTCTTGTATGCCAAAGATGAATGGGATGCACTGATTATCTTTGCACTCAGCCAGCGCTATGATTTAGACCGTACTGACGAGCTTCTCTACCAATACGGATTAGGGACAATTACCGCAGCTGATTAGCACGGACTGGGGCGGGCACTCAAATTCACTGATTAATACAAAACGACTGATTCAAGTCACGGCCTATTATGAAGGTCGCTTTGAATCAGTCGTTTTTTATGTCGCTGCCGGGGACACCGCTAAATAAGATTTACAGTCTATCAACTTCACTTGACGAAGCGCTTAAATAAATAGATAATAGCTCCCACTCAAGCCAATAAATAGGTAAATCAAGTGGCGCACCGTTGTCATCGGTAAATGCGGTAGGATGCGTGCCGCAATCGCAGTTCCAATGACCGCGCCGACCATTCCAATTAAGATATTTGGAATCAGAACCGGTGTCAGAATGCCATTGAGCGCCCGTACCATTGAGATATAGATGACATCAATTAAGAAGAAGGTTTGTAAGTTACCCAAATAATCAGCCGTCGTATCCGCTAGCGAAAGGAAATACAGCGCCATTAAGGGGCCACCGATACCAAACAGGCCATTGAAAAAGCCTGAAATAATCATAAAAATCCCGGCTAGCCACCACGGGTAAACTTGGGTGGCCGCGCGTTTGCTTAGACTGAAGTAAATCGCCAACGCCACTAATAAGGCCCCGAGTAACCGGCGTAATAGTTGCACATCCAATTCTTGGCCGAGATGCACTGAATAGGCCGCCACACTCGCGTAGATAATAAACGGAATCACGATTTGACGTAGATGAATATGATGCCGATTCCGCCAGACTAAGGTCAGCACGCTTGCCGCCATAATCACCCCAGCAACCGCAGCACTTTGCGCAATTGAAAAAAGTTGCGGTAGAAAAATCATCATGACGATTGCTGCCCCAAAGCCGGTCAAGCCTTGGACTAGTCCTGCCAACAGTCCCGGTAAGAATACCAATAACCACGTCATTTACAGGCCTCCTCACAATTATTTTAACCATAATAAAAAAGAACCGGATCATCCAGTTCCAACTAACATCATATATGAATTAACAACACGAAAATCATCACTGATACTAAGCCGATCACCACCGACAACGTCATTGAACGCGTCCGGTAGGCCACAAATCCAACGAGAATCGCTGAAATGATCATGCCCAGATTACCCGAAGTAATCACCGCGTACTTACTATCAATGAAGACGCTTTTGACAACGAGCGCTGTAAACAGTGAGACGGGTACGAACCGCATCCACTCGTTGAACCATTCTGGAATCTTCCGCTTCGTAAAGAACAGTAATGGAAAGAAGCGTGGGATAAAGGCCACACACGCACAAAAAATGACCAACCAAAAGTGGTCCATACTACTCATTGAGCTGACTGATTGCATAAGAAAAACCCCTCTGTGCCCTACTTGTCAGATTCTTCCATGGCTGCTGGGCCAGTGGGATCGTGAACCTTATAGAGTAAATGACTTTCTGGCTTATGTGCTAACAAGTAACGTTCAATAAAGTAACCGGTCAATGATGCGAGTAGCGTTGAAACGACTAAGCCCAACGTACTCTTCATCAAGACTAGGAACCCGATCGTTAAAACGCCAGACAATATCGCAACTAAGATGATCAAGCGACTCTTAGTTTGCATAATTGCCATATAAATGAACAGCGCCGTTAACGCAAAATCGACCACTTGGAGATTAATCGTCAGGGCACTGCCAATCAGACTCCCGACAATGTTACTGACGGTCCAGAATAGCAACGAATAGTGTTCGACCAGCAGTGCTTGTGATGGTTTCCAATGCTTATCGGTTGCGAACTTTAAGTAGTTGACCGCGTAGTTTTCATCATTCATCGAAAACGCAAACGTAAAAATAAACGGTAGCGATTGCCCTTTTAAGTAACGTGATAGGCTGGAACCTAACAAGGCGTACCGTAACTCCAAGAAAAACATCATCAAAATAATGGTTGTCATCGGTGCATTGATTGTCAGCATCGATGCGATTAAAAATTGGGCGCCACCGGAAAAGACCATTACCGAAATTAACGCCGTCAGTAGATGGTTGAACCCGGCCGCATGCAAGAGCACCCCACACGCTAACCCGATGGGAATATAGCTAAGCCCAAGTGGCATCACAGTCCGCAATACCACTAACCAATTTGGCTCGTTCTTTTTCACCAAGAATGCCTCCAGTACCATACCAGTAAAGAATTCTAGCAACAATGTTGAGCGTCGAACTACTTAGACACTCGAACTTAATTTTAACATGTTTTTTATAGCAATCCTACACCTTGTTAAGTTTTTCAACGTATGTAAGCGGTTCCTTGGCTATTTTTCACTTAAAATGTTGTCCTAAAATCACCAAATCGTTAGGACGACCACCTAACTCAGCCACTGCTGGCAGGAACCCCCACTGTTCATAACCAAATTTTTTAAAGAGCTTAATGCTGGCCATATTACTTGAAAAAATGTACGCGACAATCGCCGTTAACCCCAGTGCTGGTAGCTTTTCTGGAATCAATGCCAGCACTTGACTACCCAGGCCCTTACCTTGAACGCTACGATCCAAATAGACTGAAATTTCACTAGTCTTCGCGTAGGCCGCGCGCCCGTAGAATGGCGATAAACTGACCCAGCCAATCACTAAGTCATCGTTGATCACGACCCACATTGGATAGTGTTCTGGCGTATGGCTCAAAAACCACGGCCGCCGCTGCTCCACCGTGACTGGCTTAAGGTCAGCAGTCACCTGATGACTTGGAATCGTTTGGTTATAAATATCCACAATAATTGGTAAATCCGACATTGTTGCGATGCGTAATGACACACTCATAGCTTCCCACTCCATTCGTCTTAACGATTACTCTCAGTTTAATTATACATTTGATTGGAAGTTATGCTAACTAAATTCGACTCGGATTTTATTGAATGAGTTGGATTACTGTTCGTCTGCCGATGTGCGCCTTAGTCCGACTTCCGGGGCTGGCTGACAACGCTGGAACAGGAAAAATCGATTAAGCTCAAATTGTTTCCAGCTATTTTAAATCAGCTATCCTTGAACTTAAGTAATCACACGTCTCATCATTATTAAGGCTGAATGCGAACTCACATCACGCATCTACCAGATTCAAATATCAAAGGCCATCTTCATATACATCACCAAGCTTTTACAATCTAATTGGTTCTAAAAGAATTCACCCGCTTAGACCTGATACAATCCAATCGAGCGAATCCGCAATACTTTTCACCATTATTATCCTATGATATCAATCCGACTGTTCCCGCACATCGAGGACAACTAGTACACCAACCCGCTAATCTGGTATTTTGATTTTGGCCACTAGTTGTCGCAATTCTTGTCGTTCATCCGTCGATAAGTTGGCTAACATTTCTTCGTGGACTTGCTGGCGGGTTTCTTTAAACCTCTCAGTGAGCTTACGGCCTTCATCAGTGACGAAAATCTTCTTGTTTCGCGAGTTATCACTCGGTATTTGCCGTGTAATCAACCCCTGCTTTTCCATATTTTTTAACATCACCGATACGGTTGCGGCTTTTCGTCCAATCAGGTCAACAATGTTTCGTTGAATAACGCCTGGATGGGCAACAATGAAAGCTAAGACCATCAATTGCTGTGTTGGGATAGGTTTGGCCATTCTTTCGCGTACTAGTACCTCTTCACCACGGACGACTTGGTGAAATAATGCCATTGTTGCTTCAGTATCTACCATATTCTCACACTCCATGGTTCAAGTATACCAAATAAAATTAGTCATCAAAACTGTTTGACTAACTAACTATTTAGAGTTAGTATTGCAAACAGTTAGTTTAACTAACATTATTTAGAAATGAGGTTTTATCATGACTAATGAATCAATCCAGTTAACCAATCTCGATCCACGCATCGTTAAGTTTCAACAAACCATTCTAAACAAATATGCTACCGCCAATCAAACCGCACTCAAAGGGCAGATTGTCATCACTGGCTCATCGACCGTTGAAATTTTTCCAATTGAAGCGCTACAAACAAAATTACAGCTCAAACATAAAATCTATAATCGTGGCATTCGCGCAATGACCACTGCCGACGAACTTGCACATATGGATACCCTGATTTTTGAGCTCCACCCTAGTATCTTGTTCCTACAAATCGGTGCCAATGACATGAGCTTTAACCTACCAGAAGAAACCATGATGCATAATTATGATCAGATAATGACGCTAATTGCTAACAAGCTGCCGAATACACAGGTCTATATTATGGCCTATTACCCAATCAACACCGTCGCCGACTTTAACCCCACTGATGATCCCCATCCGAATGTTGCGCAACATCGGACTAATGCGATGACAATGGCAGCCAATATCAAAGTCAAAGCGCTAGCTACAAAGCATCACTTCGATTTCATTGACTTAAACGCTGGGTTAACGGATACCGCGGGTAATTTAAAGAAAACACTCACTTTTGACGGTCTCCATCCACTTCCTGCTGGCTATGACATCATTTTTAATAATATGTTACCTTATTTGAAATAACCATCACTCGCCCAATGATATGAACTAGCATCAAAAAAATCGCCTCACCAGAATTACAAATTCTAGCGAAGCGATTTTTTAATAAGTCATTCGACTAACGTTAATTGTCAAAATCAAATCGGACTTTACGATAATTTCAGTCACGTAACGCGCTAGTTAAACCAGCTACGAACGCCGCGCCACATCCGAACAAAGATGTTTGCTTTGTCGATGGACTTCTTAGGGGTGACGTTGACGGTCATCGTCTTGCTAGTCGTCCCATCGACCACTTGAATGGTCTTCTTGTTGAGGCTCAACTTAGCCGTCCCGACCGTCTTGCCGTTTTTGACCGGTGCTTGTAGCTTGCCAGACGTCGTTGCTGACTTCTTCAAGCTGACTTTCCCAGTAACTGAACTGGCATCAGAACCAGTTGGCAAGTAGACTTTTGTGGCCTTACTGTTTGAGACCAGCTTCGAAGTCAATGCCTTCCCATCTTGAACGTCAACCGACTTGGTGCCATTGATCGTCCCGTTCTTGTTGATGGTCGTGGTCGTGAAGTTATGGTAGACGTACGACATGATTTCGGCCGTTTGCGTAAACCGTTCCGTCCCACTGTCATTGGCGGCACCAGCATGCATGACGACGGTAATGATTCGGTTACCATTGCTGAACTTGACCGTTCCAGTGAAGGCATTCCCAGCCTTAGTGGAAGTCCCGGTCTTCAACCCGTCAACAGGCAATGCAGAATAGTGCTTAACTAAGCCCTTCAGCATGTAGTTCCGGTTATCCATCTTCGTTGCGGAACTCGTACCCTTTTCAAACCAGGCATGGGCGATGCTAGAAGTCTTCAGGACTTCAGGATAAGTGGATAATAATTTTTGCGCAACAGTGGCAACATCTTGCGCTGACATTTCGTTTTCAGTGCTACCAGAGACGTTGCTGTAACCGATCGTACTCCCAACTTCCTTGTTGGTCAGCCCGCTGGCGTTAATAATCGTTGCATCCGTGATGCCCCACGATTTAGCCGTCTTCCGCATCAAACTAACGAATTTGTGTGGACTACCGGCGACCGCGTCACCTAAAGCTGTAACGGCGGCGTTAGCGGAGTAGATTTCAGTTGCATTGTACAATTGCCGTACGGAATAAGTCTTGGTTGATAATAATGGCACGTTCGCATATTCCGTATTCTGACTCATCTTAGCGACAGCCTTGCTGACACTGATTTTTTGATTCCACGATAACTTGCCTTCGTGGATGGCCTTAAGAATTAGGTACGTACTCAACATCTTAGTCATTGAGGCAATCGCCATTGGCTTCGTACTATTCTTGTCGTACAGAATCTGACCAGTCGACGCGTCCACGGCAATGGCCGCTTTCGCTGAAATCGATGGTGTGCTGGCGGCTTGGGCCTGTAAGTCAGCACCTGCAATGCCTAAACCAGCCGTACTAAACGTGACCGCCGCAACGAGGGCAATCACAACTTTCTTTAACTTTCCCGCAAATCTCATTTCTCAATTATCCCTTTCCTGAATGCTATGTTTAGTTTAAATAATTATGTGCATGGAAACAAGCTAATTTATCATATTCGACTGTTTTTTTGTTAATGGGTGGTCATGCTTCACAGGAAGATGGATCACAAAGCTCGTCTGCTCATCATCACTTTGCGCATAAATGTAGCCGCCGTGATGGTCGACGATGCTTTGAGCGATGGCTAGCCCTAGTCCAGACCCGCCCGTCGCTTTGGAACGTGATTCTTCGACCCGATAGAATCGTTCAAACAGCCGGCCAAGGGATTCAGCCGGAATCCGTTTGCCATCGTTGGTGACGTGAATCACGACTTCATCATCGCGTTGCTCGGCCTGCAAGAAAATATTTTTGGCACCCGTCCCATATTTGAATGCGTTCGTAATCAGATTGCTGAACACGCGGCCGAGTTTTTCCGCATCCGCCTCTAAATAAATCGGTTGCGGCCCTGTCTCGACTTGAATCGTCAGATGCTTCTTATTGGCTTCCAATTCAAAACTCGCCGCCAATTGTTCCAACATCGCTGTCAGGTTCAGCTTAGAAATCGCAAGTGGCGTCTCCGTTTGCCGTGACTTCGTATATTCAAACAAGTCCTCGACCAGTGATTTCATCTGAGTGGCCTTTAAATAAGCGATATGCGCGTATTTGACCAAGTCCTCGCTCGATTGGTACTGCTTATTCTCAATCAGCCCGAGGTAGCCGATAATCGACGTCAGCGGCGTTCGAATATCGTGGCTGACATTCGTGATCAGTGCATCCTTTGACCGCTCGATCTCGCGTTCTTCATCCATCGAATGAATTGCTGAATCAACTAACGCATTGACGCTTTCAACCACGCGTTGGGTATCACCAGTCAGATTAAAATCAATCCGGTGGTCAAAGTGCCCGGCAGCAATGTAATGTAATTCGCTGATAATGTGGCGCAATTGCATTTGTTTATAGCGTCGAATCAGCCGCCAATACAGTACGAATCCATCTGCCACTAGCATTAAGCCGATGAAGATATTCTCATAACTCCAGAGTTGGTAATTGTTCGGGCCAATTTTAATGGACCGTTTAATTTGGAAAATCCCACTTTGGAGGCCCGGATTATGCGCAATCGTACTGTTGATGAGAACCACGATCGACAAGTTTAAAAGGAGTAGCAAAATAACCGTTACTACTCCTTCAAAAAACAGTTCACTTTTTTCGCGTCCCGTTAATTTCACAAGTTAACCCTCACTTAACGCGCTTCAATCTTATAACCAACGCCCCAAACGGTCTGAATCACTTTTTCACCGTTCGTCGCTTCTTCAATCTTATCCCGTAAATGACTCACGTGCACCATCACAGTCTTGGCCGACACGATGCTCTCTTGTTGCCAAACACGTTCAAAAATATCATCCGCCGAAAAGACCCGGTTGGGGTGACTTGCCAATAGGTATAAAATACCGAATTCCAAGGCCGTTAATTGAATATCCTTACCAGTCAGCGTCTTAACTTCATGCGAATCCTTGTTGATCGTCAACGGGCCAATATCCAACACATCTGGTTCAGTGGTCGTGACATTATTCTCAGAACGCCGTAAGAGTGACTTGACCCGGGCCATGATTTCCAGTGGGTTGAATGGCTTGGTGACATAGTCATCTGCCCCAGTAATCAGCCCTTGAATCTTATCCATGTCGCCAGTTTTGGCGGATAGGACAAGGATTGGCAATTGTGAATCCTTCCGAACTTCCTTGATGACTTCGATACCGTCCATTTCGGGCATCATGATATCCAAAATCATTAGGGCTATATCTGGGTTCGTATTTAACTTAGTCAGTGCTTCGCGGCCATTGTAGGCGCTAATTGGCTCATAGCCTTCATTTTTTATATAAATTTCTAATAGTTGTGCAATTTCTTTGTCGTCATCGACTACTAAAATTTTCATTATATTAGTCTCCTTAAATAATTCTGCTTTTATTTTACCAAAAAACCGGACTAACTTGGCACTTAACGGTTGATTTTAGGGAAAACGCAACTATTATGTGCCGCTGAGTTAACAACTTGGTGGCGTCGCTATGAATTCGCCATACTAGTCTTCATCGCGTTTCACTTTATTTACCGGTTCAACAACGCTAGCACAGTAAGTGAGTCTTGCGCTTACGTTGCTGGTAAACCAACGCATCTGGCAACGTGACATGCCGCTCCGATTTATTAACCAATTAATAAGTCCATCATAGCGCAAGCAGGCCGTTCAGCCTAATAAAAACGCGTGATGAGGCGATACAGTAAGAAATAAGTAAGATTAAATAGCTATGTTACGAGCTTAGTCAGTCATAATGAACTTGACAGCCCTTACCTAATTCATTTGCAAATTTCTTGAAATCTCACTCAACAAAAAAAGAGATGCCCATCACCTGGACATCCCCGAATTTGATTTAGCCATTAACTGAATAGTTAGGCGCATTCTTAGTAATTTGAATTTCGTGTGGATGTGATTCGCGTAAACCAGCGCCGGAAATTTCAACGAATTGCGCATTATCGATCAACGCGTCAATATCCTTGGCACCAACGTAACCCATTCCGGAACGTAAGCCACCGAGCATCTGGAAGATGATATCATTGACGCTACCCTTGAATGGGACGCGACCTTCAACCCCTTCAGGCACTAACTTGTTGGCTTCGTTCACGCCACCTTGGAAGTACCGGTCAGATGACCCATGAGCTTGTGACATCGCACCAACAGAACCCATGCCACGGTAGAATTTGTATTGACGACCATCGTCGAAGACCACTTCACCAGGCGCTTCCGTTGTGCCGGCTAACATACTACCGAGCATCACGGCGTTCCCACCAGCAGCTAAGGCTTTAACGATATCACCGGAATACTTGATCCCACCATCGGCAATGATTGGCTTACCATATTCACGGGCCACGCTAGCTGCGTCATAAACGGCCGTCAATTGAGGCACCCCAACACCGGCAACGATTCGTGTCGTACAAATCGAACCAGGGCCGATACCAACTTTGACAACATCGACGCCGGCTTCAAACAAAGCACGGGTCCCTTCAGCGGTGGCGACGTTACCAGCAATCAAGGTCTGCTTTGGGAAGTGTTCCCGAATTTCCTTGATCTTACGCAGAACACCGGCTGAATGACCATGGGCCGTATCGATCACGATCGCATCGGCACCCGCCGTAAATAAGGCTTCGGCACGGTCAAAGGTATCGCTCGTTACCCCAACGGCCGCAACGGCTAATAAGTGGTTATTGGCGTCGACAGCGGCGTGCGGATGGTCATCATCCTTAACAACTGCTTTGACCTTCTTAACTTCTTCAGCTTGCGCTTCAATGCTTAAGTTCTTATGGATAACTGCCAAGCCACCTTGGTTAGCCATGGCAATTCCCATTGCGGATTCTGAAACAGTGTCCATTCCCGCACTGATAATTGGAATATTCAGCTGCAAATTATCGGCAAGTTTAACACCTAAATTGACTTCATTCGGTAAAACATGACTTTCGGCCGGAATTAATAGTACATCATCGAACGTGTAACCCTTTTTTCCAAACTTTGTATCCCAATTAGACATTGAACGTTAGCTCCTTATGTTTTTATTTTTATCTGTAAAGGTAACAAAACATCCGCATAAATGCAAGGGGTTACGTTCATTTTCAGAAAGTTCTTATTTTTCATTAGTAAATTCGTAACCTGACCAGCCATCGTAACTAGTGCTGGGAACGGCTGGTTGGCACTGCCGCCAGCAGACACTGATATTAGACATGCTAAAGCGGCTCTCACCACAATATCATTCGACCATGCCCACTAACTTTGAGCGTTACCGTTTCAAACTAATGACTTAGACTACCGCTCCCGATAACTACTAGCACCACTAAAAAACGCCCTCAAATCAATTGTAAGTCTGACTTGAGGACGTTCATTTTTAATTTGGGTTGTCACTATTAAGACTACCGAGTGCATTCAGCGCCCAGTTAAGCTAATTGACTAGCTGCCCGCGTTTGAATTCAGGCGTAATCCACACCAGTCCACTCAGCCGTAACCCTAAAACATGCTCGTCGTAATATTGAACCGGCGCTTTAACCACATCCGGACAAAGAAGACCACGACGGCGATGATCAGGTAAGCGATACCTGGTAAGACTGGGTTCAATGGTCCTTGAATCATTGACATCGTCGTGAAGACCAACATCCAAACGATGATGGCTAGCACTGACCAGGCAATCTTCTTCCAGAGGGAAACTTTCTTACCGTCCTTGGTTGGCATGAGGTATTCAAACAACTTCGCAACCCCTAAGCCCCCGATGGCTGACGTAATCAAGATCGCGGTGATCCCGTTGGCACCCGCGGAGTTCTTAGTGGCATTATTGCCGATGAAGCCCATGATCCCGTACATCAAGCAGAAGATCATGAATAACATCAGCCCATTATCCAGCGCCGTGACCCAGTAGTTGGCCTTTTGACGTTCGACCGGTGTCTTCTTCGGGTTAACGATTTCTTCTGTTCGTTCTTGGACCGTCCCGTATAATTGACGGGCGGTCGTGCCGCGGCCCTGTTCAGCCAAGAGGGTCGCCGTCATTTCATCTAACACGGCCGTTTTGCGTTCACCGGTTAGTGATGTGGCGTCCAATGACTTGCGCATCTGCCGCATATATTCTGCATTCCGCTTAGTCAGCTCAGTGGCTTCATGAATCGGCCGTTCAGCTGCTTTGACCTGCTTAGCACCAGCAGCTGCATTCCTTGGTGTCTTTGAAGTTTCGCTCTCACTCACGATACATTGCTCCTTTCAGCTAAACGTTGAAGCGGAATTCAACGATGTCACCATCTTGCATGACATAGTCTTTACCTTCCAAACGTAACTTACCATTTTCCTTAACTTTTGCTTCCGAACCAGCTTCATCCAACGCGTCAAATGACATCACTTCGGCCCGAATAAAACCACGTTCAAAGTCAGAGTGAATAATACCGGCTGCTTGAGGCGCCTTAGTACCGCGTTTAAACGTCCAGGCACGGGTTTCCTTGCCACCAGCCGTGAAGAAGGTTTCAAGGCCTAAGAGCTTGTAAGAAGCCCGAATTAGCTTATTCAAACCAGGTTCTTCGACACCTTCCGCGGCTAGGAAGTCGGCCTTGTCGTCATCATCCAATTCGGCGATTTCTTCTTCCGTTTCAGCAGCGACACCAATTGCTTGGGCCCCTTCCTGCTTGGCGTAGTCCGCAACGACTTGGAAGTACTTGGAATTTTCAGGGTCCGCCATATCATCTTCAGCGATGTTCGCCACGTACAGCACTGGTTTGGACGTCAACAAGAATAATCCCTTGACGATTTGTTGGTCGTCTTCGTTAAATTCAAGGGAACGAACTGGTTTACCGGCTTCGAGGGCTGGCTTGATTTTTTCCAAAACCGCTAATTCAGCCTTGGCTTCCTTATCATTCCCCTTAGCAGCCCGTTGAACCTTAGCTAAACGCTTGTCAACGGCTTCTAGATCCGCTAGACTCAACTCTAAGTTGATGGTTTCAATATCATCTTGTGGGTCGACTTTCCCCGTCACGTGGGTAATGTTATCGTCATCAAAAGCCCGGACAACGTGCACAATGGCATCAACTTGGCGAATATTTTCTAGGAACTTGTTCCCGAGACCTTCACCCTTGCTAGCACCCTTAACAATTCCGGCAATATCGGTAAATTCAAACGTCGTTGGGACGACTTTCTTAGCTGGAATAATTTCTTGAATGCGATCGAGTCGCTTGTCGGGAACTTCCACCATCCCAACGTTTGGATCGATGGTCGCGAATGGGTAGTTGGCCATTTCGGCGCCCGCCTTCGTAATTGCGTTAAACAATGTGGATTTACCAACGTTTGGTAACCCAACGATACCTGCTGTAAGTGCCATATCGGTTATTCACTCTTCCTTTTTAATAATTAAGCTTGGTCGGCTTTGCTTTCTAATACTTTTTTGAGTTTCTTATTGAATTCGCGACGCGGCATCATGACCACGTGACCGCATCCCGTACATTTGATTTTAATGTCGGCACCCATCCGGGTAATCTCCCAGCGATTGACACCACACGGATGCGCCTTCTTCATTTCGACAATATCACCTAAATCATACATGCGCAACGCTCCTTTATAAATTAATTTATTTCCGTTTAAACGTTCAGCTGAATATTGGCGTCCAGCTCAAGCGTCCAAACTAGTTCAAGTCAATACTCAAGATTTCCAAAATACGCGTCAAATCCTCGTTAGATAAGTATGGGATCTCAATCTTCCCCTGATCCTTCTTATTGGCCTTGGCTGAAATTGAAACGGCAGTCCCAAATTTTTCTTGCAACTGTTCCTCACTGGCACGAATGTACGGTGATTTCTTAACAGCCACTTTTTTAGCGGGCTTTTGATCCTCACCATTATAACGTGCGACGATTTGTTCCAACTGCCGCACCGTTAAGTTATCCTTGACGACGCGTTTTGCTAATGGCGCTAGCTTGGTTTTATCCTTCAACGATAGCAACGTCCGGGCTTGTCCCATCGACAACTGCCCTTTTTGAATGTACTGCTTGACCCCATCCGGAAGTCCTAATAGGCGTAAGTAGTTGGCGATGTATGGCCGACTCTTGCCTAGTCGTTTGGAAACCTCAGCTTGCGTCAACTTCAGCTTCTTCATCAAAGAATCATAAGCTTCGGCTTCTTCCAGCGGTGTTAAGTCTTCCCGTTGCAAATTCTCCAGCACGGCAACTTCCATCATTTGTTCTTCAGTGACATCACGCACGATGGCTGGAATCGTCGTCTGATGGGCTAATTTAGAAGCCCGAAAACGGCGTTCGCCGGCAATGATCTCGTACTTGTTGATTTCCGCATCCGGCTGCCGCACAATGATTGGTTGGAAAACGCCAGATTTTTCAATTGAGCTCGCCAATTCTTTTAAAGCAGTCTGGTCAAAGGTACGCCGTGGCTGATAGGGATTGGCATGAATATCTTTGAGGTCCAAATCAACGACGGACTCTTCACTAGCTGGTTCATTAACATCGGCAAATAGCGCGCCAATTCCGCGTCCTAGTGCCTTATTATCTTTATCTTTACTTGCCATGAGCAGCCAACACTTCCTTTGCTAGAGCTAAGTATACTTGTGCACCCTTCGAACGCGCATCATAATCCACGATTGACAAACCGTGACTTGGCGCCTCAGACAAGCGAACGTTTCGAGGGATGATCGTCTTATAAACGGCATCCTTGAAGTATTTGCGGACTTCCTCGTTGACCTGTGCACCCAGATTGGTCCGGGCATCGTACATCGTGAGTAAGACGCCTTCGATACGGAGTTGTTTATTAAAATGTTTTTGAACTAACTTGATCGTATTTAATAATTGACTGAGCCCTTCCAGCGCATAGTATTCACTCTGAACCGGAATCAGAATCGAATCGCAGGCGGTAAAGGCGTTGATCGTCAGTAGCCCTAGCGAAGGCGGACAATCGATCAAGATGTAATCATAGTCCGCTTTCACGTCATCGATTGCGTCACGCAAGCGAGTCTCGCGCGCCATCATTGGCGTTAGTTCGATTTCAGCCCCAGACAATTGAATCGTCGCTGGCACAATATCTAAACCCTTGTGACTCGTTGGGATAATCGTCTCTTTGATGGGAACATCATTAATCAAAACGTCATAAATTTCACGTTCAATGGTCGACTTCTGAATACCGAGGCCACTCGTGGCATTCCCTTGCGCATCCGTATCAATTAATAAGACTTTTTGGCCTAATTCGACCAGACTGGCTCCGAGATTAATACTCGTTGTCGTCTTGCCAACGCCACCTTTTTGGTTAGCGAGTGCAATTACGGTTCCCATAATTATTGATCACCCCTTGGTTGATTTTTTGGAATTTCAATTGTAATTCGATAGCCGTCCGTCGTCTCTTCCTCATGCGTTTTAACTGGAAGGCCGGCATCCGTGACCATCTTGATTGATTTTTTGATTGTGTTGACTGCAATGCGCGTATCGCCAGTCAACCCGCGCGCCCGCTTCCGTTTAGGTTTGGGCGGCGTTTGCTGTTTTGCGACTAACTGCTCAGTCTCCTTCACCGTCAGTTGGTCTGAGACGACCTGCTTCAAAACAGCTGGCTGTTGCGCCACGTCCAAATTGAGTAACGCACGGCCATGCCGCTCACTGATTTGACGTTGCAGTAGTGCAGTTTGAACGGGTTGAGCAAGCTTCAATAATCGCAGCTTGTTCGCCACTAATGACTGGCTCTTGCCCAACTCTTTCGCCAACGCGGACTGGGTCAAGTGATTGAGTTCCATCAATTCTTGATAAGCCCGAGCTTCTTCAATAGACGTCAAATCCTGGCGTTGCAGGTTTTCAATCAGCGCCATTGAAGCTGTCTCACCATCATCCATTTTCTGAATAATAGCGGGCACATCTGCCCAGTGCAGTGATGAAACGGCACGGAAACGGCGTTCGCCCGCAATAATCTCGTATTTTTGAGGTTCATATTCTCGTAAGACGATCGGTTGTAACAACCCGTGGTCAGCAATCGTCGTCGCTAATTCGTTGATTCCAGCTTCATCGAAGACTTGCCGAGGTTGAAACCGGTTGGGAATAATGGCAGTGACCGGAATCCGAACGATTTGCTGGTCGGTCGGCGCTGCAGCCGTCTCATCTTTGTGTTTATCACGATTGGAACCAAATAAAGAAAATGCCATTGAAATACCTCCCACCTTACATTGGCGCCGTTAACGGCTGTTTAGCCGGTGTTCCCGGTTTACGTGGATAACGTTTTGGCGACGGCTTGCGCTTGTCAATGACAATGATATGCCGCGGGTCATCCGTTACCGGCAACGTGAAGGCCGTGTCCTGCACGATCTTACCGCCTAATTGCTGTACCGCGTACGTCCCCTCCGCCGTTTCAGTCCGGGCATTGGCCGCTTTTAACGCCACCATCTGCCCACCGACTTTCACTAGCGGCAAACATAGCTCACTCAGTACAGACAACCGCGCCACTGCACGGGCCGTTACCACATCGTAGCTTTCACGATGCACGGACTTCTTACCGGCAAACGTCTCCGCGCGATCGTGGAACAATTGAACGTCTTCCAAATCTAGTTGTTGCACCAAATCCTTTAAGAAATTGATGCGCTTGTTCAACGAGTCAACGATCGTCACTTGTAGTTGTGGAAAAGCGATTTTCAATGGAATGGATGGAAAACCAGCCCCGGCACCCACATCACAAATCGTCAGTGGCTGTTCACGCAATGCCGGAACGTAAAATGCCGGTGTCAACGAATCATAAAAGTGTTTCAGATACACTTCTGGTTCGGCTGTAATCGTGGTGAGATTAAACTGCTGATTGGTTGCGACCAACAATTTGAAATACGTTGCAAATTGCGCCAATTGCTTCGCCGTTAACGCAATACCATGCTGAGCTAGCGCTTGTGTAAATTCTTCTGGATTCATTCGTAAATACTCCTTAAAAGGGTCACATTCGTCCTCTTTTTGTGAAACAACCTAATGTTTCACGTCACCTCATAACTTTAACGTAAATAGCACGCAAAATCAATGTTGCGGCCCGCCGATTTAATCGTGAAAAGCCTTGAAAAGACTACCTTTCCAGTCATCTCCCCTAGCGATATCGATTATGATTTTTTTCGCACGCCATTGCCGCCCTCCGTTCTCACGATCACATCACCCACGCTACCACATAACGCGCTAATGATTACCAGTACTAATCACTGTTGAAACGTGCCGGTTAGTTCAAAGTCAAAGGCGGCCAGCTGAGACCCGCTGGAAACAGCGCGAGTTACCCGTAAACATGCAGTGATAGGCTCGTCCTAAGCCGGCTTCCAGGCATTCTGGGCAATGGCCGGAACGTGGTGGACACAGATTTAAGCCGACAAATCACGTCTTAAATACTGGTCTTTCACTAACCAAGCACAAGACACTTGCTAAGTGAAATTTCACCACTGGGCCTTGCCCCGAATACCTTCCAGCCGGGATGGTATTCGAAAGGCAGACATGTACGGACTCAATTTTCGAGGGATTGGTCGTTGGTTCCTTGGTGCACGGGATTTTTGATGTTGAACTGTTAGAAAGTTTTCTAACAATCACTAAACTTCTTTCCCCATGTTTTAACTTTTCGAGTTAGCGATTTCACGGAATTTGTCAGAACTTTCGCTAGTCGCCTGAGATAACAAAGTCTTGAATTCTGAGCACAGGCCATTTTATCGACTAAATTCAAGTCTAGTTGCCATTGAAATTAGTGGTATTGAGATGAGTGCTTAGTATTCAGATAATCTTCTCCGTAACTAAATACCATCAGTCATCATCCGTACTAATTAGGTCTTTGCCTGAAGGATCAGTTACCCAATATTCAGTGATTGATTGCACCAATTTAGGTGGTCGTTCATCTGCCATTCGAGCGGCTTCCCGACTGGAGGGGCTGGCTGACAATGCTCAGTAGCCAAATTATTCTTAGTCGGAAGTGTTTTTCTTCCGGCTTAGAATAAGACTCGTATTTGAAATTGCGCAGTGATTTGCTGCGTGAGTTCAAATCGATGTCGGCTACGTTCCAGCAATTGTCAGCCGGCCCCGGAAGTCGGACTATGGCGCGCACGTGCAGACGAACAAGCATCTGAACTAACCAGCACGTTTCAACAGTAAGTCATGCCAGCTACCGAAAAGCGTAATAAAAAAAGAGGCCAGCATATGCTGACGCTCTCCATAATTAAATCATAATGACTGGTTGGTTTACCAAACGAATAGGCCAACGACACCAGCAGATAATAGTGAAACTAAAATACCAGATAATAGCATGTAACCGACGTTCCGTGAAATCAAGTCGTTCTTTTCACGACTAACGATTCCCTTGAAGGCCCCGATAATCATCCCAATCGTTGAGAAGTTCGCGAAGGAAGTTAAGAAGACCGTCAAGACTGCCCGGAAGTGAGGGGCATAATCATTGATTTTGCTGGTCACTTCACCCATGACAACGAATTCGTTAGTAACTAACTTGGTCCCCATGTACGAAGCCATTTGGAAGGCATCACTAGGATTGAACCCGAGTAACCAAGCAAATGGGAACATGATGACCCCAAAGATGTTTTCAAGTGATAAATTGCTGTTGATCAAACCTAATAATTTATCAATTAATTTCGCTAACGCAACGAAGGCGATAACGTTAGCAGCGATAATCAGAATCAAGCGCCCAGCGCCTAAAATTGAATCGCCTAAGAAAGAGAAGAATGGTTCGCGAGCTGGCTTAGCTTCTTTAACTTGTTCATGAGCTAATTCTTCAGAGCCGCTCGTTTCAGTGGTCTCGGTAGTTTCTTCAACAGCTGCGCTACCAGAGATTTTGGCAATAGTATCTTCTTCCGGCTTAACATCGACCGGATTCAGAATAGCAGCAATAATTGCGGCGTTTAAAACGTTCATTGGTACCGCAGTTAAAATAAACTGACCAGGCATCATCTTAATGTATGCCCCTAAGATTGACGCGGTCACACAACTCATTGACATCATTGCGATCGTCAAGTTCCGTTGCGCCTTCATCTGCTTCAACTGTAATTGTGAAACAGCGAGGGCTTCCGTGTTACCTAAGAACATCATTTCAACAACGAAGAATGATTCGAACTTTGGTTGACCGGTAATGTAAGCTAACCCGCGGCCGACCCATTTGATAATCCATGGTAAAACGCCAATATAGGTCAAAATATCGAATAATGGCACAATCAACAAGATTGGTAATAATGAACTAGTGACAAAGTCCATCGACTTAACATTGACCCAACTAGCCAATGCGAAGGCGATCCCATCGTATGAAACATTAACGAGCCAAGTAAACCCATCCGCTGCCGCTTTGACCGCGTCAACACCGATTTGTGACCCCGTTAAGAACCATGCCAATAAGACTTCTAGTACTAACATGACACCAACTGAACGCCAGTTAATGGCGTGCTTTTGCTTGGAGAATAAGTAGGCAATGGCAATGAAAACCACGATCCCAATAATATTAACTACCAAGTTAAAGACCATGTGAATAATCCCTCTTCCCTATGAATGTAAGAAATATGACAAAACTACTTCTATTAATTTACCATTTAATGACCTGATGCGGTAGCACTTTTTAAAGAAAAGATTAAGTTCTTAAGTAGACCGTACCAATTTAGTAAAAAGGTCAATCCAGATTTGATAAGACGCCGTTAAAGCTTAACCCGCGCTTTCGGTTGATTGTCATTTTGAAAGCGTAAATTCAGTCCAGCTAGCTGCCATCTGCCATAGGTCACACGTTATCATTACTAGAATTTATTTATTACGCGTTAATATTTGATATTGCCGATAATTAAAACGTGTCAGTTTTCAGCGTTGTCAGTCGTCCCCGGAAGTCGAGAACACCCTTCCCGACTGACAAACAGTAAACCCAAATACGATTCAATCACAAAAGGCCGTCTCAGTTAAAATACCGAGACAGCCTTTCACAAGACATTACTATATTCGCATTAAACCCGTTTACGTTGATTTAGCTCATCAGCCGGACGGTACCAAATACTGACTAGCACTAGCACCAGGAAAAGCCCCGTCATCGCCGCAATCGACTTATTGGGTGTTAACTTGATTTTTTGCGTTGGGTTCTTTGGCTTAAAGACCCGATTAACGTTCCATTGCATGGTCATTTGAGGTCGCTTGGTAATTGCGCCCGTGTCATTCGAAAAGTGCAGTAGCCCACTACCATAAAGTGCTGGCGTCTTACCATGATTAATGATCGTGACATTCAGTTGCTTAGCATGGACCGCCGGATAATTGATTTGTTGTACCTTTTCAGCTTGACCCGTCACTCGTTTCAAGACGCTGCCTTGGTGCTTAACAACGATTGTCACGCGATTCTTCGACTTGGTGTGTAACACTAACTGATTGCTTTGTTCACCATGAAGTTGAACAACGAAGTGATCGCGCGTTTTAACGCCCAACGTATTTGGGGTGAAATAAGCCCCGTTTCCCTGCATCGCAATCGAGATCTGGTTCACGGTCACTTTTTTGCTCATCTGCATCAGATTCAGCATGCCAACCAAGGCGCCCAACATCAACACCCAACTGACCGCCAATCGTCGTTTGAAGTTCAAGGCCAGCGCTGGCATTGTGCTCCAGCCCTCACACCCGAGCAACATAATGATGGGTAATAATGGCAAGGCATAGCGCGGTTCAACTTCCCAAATAAGCACGTGAAAGGCCGTCAATCCAAGCAAAACTAAGCTGAGCATCGCCGTTGAAATCAAGTGTTTACGCTGCGTGAATAGTTGCCATATACTCCCAATCAGCAGGGCCAAATACCAGCTCTGTGTCAGCAATAATGCCCAGAATTTATAGTGCCGTTGGTGCAGAATATACCGTGAAGGCGCTTTGAGCCACTGAGCAATCAAATTGATGGCGTCGAAGTCACCATGACTATAAAACACGCCTAGTTTTTGATAAAAATGATCGACTAACCCAAGCGGTCCCATCTGCTCAACGCGTGACTTGATGGACTCAGCTGCCATTTTCTTCTTAGCAGCCTGAGTCTTCGTATTGCGAATCGGATAAAAATCGGCACCATGATATTGCCCCTGCGTATCCGGATTCAAGCTCATGGCAATCCAACTCGTGACCGGCGTGGCCAGCTCAGGATCCTTGACATAGCCGTTATGCTTAGCTGCCGTCGTCATCAACATCGTGATCAGGCCCAATGTCACGACACTGCCCACTAACCATTCAACAGCTAGTCGCCATCTGGTTTTGTCGAGCACCACCATCAGGCCGACCGTTAACAGGACCGCGATGATTAGCACCACTAGATTGCTCTTCATCACATAACCCATTGCGAGCAGTAACCAGGTCCCGACACCCGCAAGCCACCGTTGCCAGCCATGCTTGTTCACAAATAACCAGCCTAACGCCGCCACGTTTAACGCCAGTGGCATCACGAGGGCATCATTATATGGAAACACCCCGTAGCTATAGACGGGGATACTCAGCAGCCAAGTCAGCATCAACAATAACCCACTTGGGCGCCAGTGTTGCCAATGTTTGAGCAGCACCAATCCCGACAACAGTCCAGTATCGATCCACGCAAACCGCAACAGGTTCAGGATCATCCACGGTGCCTTGATGCCCATGCCTAACAAGAGCTTGATGAACACACTTTCCAGCAGCGCAGAATTCACATTATTAGGATAAACTTTGAAATAATACGCCCAGCGATGACTGCCTTGCGCGAGCGCAATCGCTTGGTTACGCACAAAGTAGACGTCGGCCCGCGTCGCATCAATAAAGTGGACCGCCACCCACACTTGCGCAATCAGGATCAATCCGGCAATCCCATACAACCAGTAGCGATAAGTGCGCGCCGAAATGTTCTGACAGGCCTTTTTGATTGCGTTAAGTATCAGCAAGAAGCCTAGCGCCGTCACAATCAGAATGACTGGTTTTGCCCAGTCTTCCTTGTTGAAGAAGTCTGTCGGCATTAAAGCAGCCAGCAACAGAACGATACTTAAAACACCAGCGGCTAGCCAGTTGAAGCCAATCAATAACTTTCTAGTCACTAAGACGCACCTACCATTTCATTCAGCTGGGTTGTTTGAGCTGCTTGCTGTGTCGGCGTATAGTCATCTTGTTCGATAATATAACGCGGACGGTGTTTGACCTCCGCATAAATCTTCCCGATATATTCGCCAATCACACTGATACCGACTAATTGAATGCCACCTAAAAACCATAAGCTGGTCATTAACGACGTCCAGCCGCTGATGACATTGCCGGTGAAGAAGCGGACGATGGCGTAAATGACCATGATGAGGCTAATCCCAATGACTAAAATTCCCAACGACATAATTGCTTTTACTGGTGCAATCGAAAATGAGGTAATGCCATCAAAAGCAAATGACAACATCTTTTTGAGTGGGTACTTAGTCTCACCCGCGAGCCGGGGTTTGCGTTGATAGTAAAGTTTTTCGGTATTAAAGCCCAATTGCGGTACAATGCCGCGCAGGAACAGATTGGTTTCTTGATATTCCATTAGTACGTCGATTGCGCGTCGTCCCAGCAGTCTGAAATCGGCATGGTCTGGGACCAATTGAACCCCCATTTTCCCCATTAAGTCGTAAAATGCTTCGGCGGTCCACCGTTTAAAATGAGAATCGCTCGAACGATCATTGCGCACGCCTAAGACCACCTCATTGCCCTCCTGATAGCTAGCGACCATCTTAGGAATCAAGTTCTCGTCATCTTGCAAATCAGCATCAATCGTAATCACACAATCTGAGTACTTCCCCGCAACCTTCATTCCGGCCATTAACGCATTCTGATGACCAAAGTTCCGACTAAATTTTAACCCGGTAAACAACGCATTATCACGTTCTAATTGTTGGATCAATGACCAAGTCTTATCGCGACTACCATCATTGACAAACAAAATCTTACTCTTCTGACTTACCTGCTTAATGTCAATCATGTTCTGCAATATCTGACGTAGTGTCGCTGCCGAAGTCGGTAAAACTTCAGCCTCGTTATAGCATGGCACCACAATCGTGAGCGTTGTCAGCTTCATTCTTAATACTCCCCCTATAATAAACCGGTAAATTACGGCGTCATACATCACCGCTACCTGCCCCTTATTTAATTCCAAACGATGATGAACGTTATAGTTAGATTTTAGCGTTTATCGTCGACGTTTACGTATATAATATAACTATATTAAATCATTGGGATAAGTTTTAAAAGGTACCATTGATGTTAATCATTAATAATCTCGTGACAGATAGAACTTTCAAGTTTACTATTGTAATTATTGTATAAAAAAGTGGGGAATAAGGGGAATGCATAAATGTTAGCCATGCGATTTAAAAGAATTTTAACTTCAACTCAGTTTAAAGCAATTGTCACCACACTAATCATTTTAGTGTTAGCTTTTATCTCGACTTATCCAGCTTTTACTGGGCATTTTTTTGCGTTAAGCAATGATGGGTCTATTCACCTCGCGCGTTTGGAATCACTTTATCAAGCCTTCAAAGCTGGACGTTTGCCAAGTCTCGTCAATTTCATTGGGTTTAAAAACAATGGCGTCGCTATGAACGCAATGTATCCTTGGCTCACCATGATGATATACGTAATCCCGAGATTACTTATTCAAAGTCCTATGCTAGCATTTGCCTTGGGCTTCTTCATAATGAATATCATTACAGTGACTAACTCATATCTATTAGCAAAGTATCTAAGCCATAATCGACTAATTACACTGTTAGGTATGATTACTTATCAATTTAACGCTTACCACTTTCAGTTAATGTATACACGTGTCGCAATTGGGGAAGCATTTGGATACGCGTTTTTACCATTGATAATATTAGGCTTGTTTAAAATATGGAACCGGGAGAAAAGTGGTATTTTCTGGCTATCTATTGGTATGAGCCTGGTTGCCAACTCACATGTATTATCGCTGGTAATTTTCACAATATTCGTCGGAATTCTCGAAATCATACGCTTATTTTCTCGGAAGATGGATCTGAATGAGATAAAATATTTGATGCTAAGTGTTGGTCTCACAATCTTAATGTCGCTCTATTCACTTTTGAACGTCATAGATTGGATGCTTCACAATAAGATGGTATCTCCGACTCCCGGTTTGATTGGTTTGGATCCTAACAATGAATTCTCACGGATCTTAAGCAATGACATCACAGAATCAGCAACTGGTGCACATATGGGAATCGCGATCACATTTATTCTGATTTATTTATTGGCACAACTTTTGAGCAAAGCCACCGGTTCATGGCGTTACTGGGCAATTGGGGCCGGTAGCATCTTCATATTGGCACAGAATTGGCTTCCCACATTCAAGTTAATTAATACGCCTGCCACGCTCATACAATTTACCATGCGTTTTTTAACTATAGTAGCTGTGGGAACAACAATTTCCTTAATATTATATTTAAATCATAACAACTGGCACACAACATCAACGGCCATTTTTATTAGCTTGTTTGTGATTATCATTGGTTTAACTGGTGTCATACAAATCCATCATCAAAACCAAAAAAACTATTTATCGTCACTACCTCACGATTCTTCAAGCGCCGCAGTTCATCAGTTTCGGATACGACACCTCACTTCAAAAAACTATTATGAAAATATTGATCGGATGGACGTACCAGATTATCATTTAAAGAAATCAAACATTGAACCGGAAATCAAACATGCCTTAAAACAAGACCTGAGTTTCAATGACGCTAATCGTGTAAATAAAGAGACCGTAGCATTTGACCATAAAAGCATGGCCAAGTTTAAATTCATCTCTGCTAATGACCAGCAGGTTAGTTTTAAATTGCAGCAGGCCCATACAAAAGCTTTGAAATTACCTGTTATTGGCTATAAGAATGTTAACTATCAGATCAAAGTCAACAATCATCACGTGAAATACACGCATTCGCAAGGTCAGTTAAAAGCCAAATTACCAGCAGGTCGCAGCAATATCACGATTTCAATTGCTAATAGTTCTCGTCACGCATGGGCACTATTCATCACTTTTCTTGCTTATATCGCAAGCTTGTTAATATTTGCGCTGCATCGGCCAGTTAGTTCTAAACACTAATCATCAGTGATAGGCTATCGGCATATCATTGACGGATTGATACGCGTTGTGCTAGTTAGTGAATGAAAATAGTTCTAATTTTACCGTCAAACATCAAAAGGCCTGATTCAAATTTGAATCAGGCCTTTTAGCACGGCTTCTCACGAGTATTCACCCGCCAAATAACCAATGCCATAACTGAATATTCAGTTATCGAGTACCCGACAACTGCCGAGTGCCCCTGCCAAGGAACTTTATTATACCGCGTTTGGCAAGATTGGGAACTAATTAGTTGACCTTACCAGTAAAAGAGACTAAACTACGGACAATTAATGAAAGGGGGTGATGCTTTTTGAGTACCAAATGTAATCTTAAAGCATCAGTCTCTGCCCTGTTCGGAGCACAAGACTGATACCTTTAAGGAGTCCCAGCCAAATTTTGTTGGCTGGGACTTTTGCTGTCTTAAAGATGTAGAAACAGTTGCAAGTTTTGTGCGGGTAGCTTACATTTAAGATGAAGCTTATTCGAAAAGATGGAGTAGTGCATATGAAAGCAACAACGAAACAAGTCCTGACTGGTGCGGCTTGGTTGGCCGTCCTACTAGCCATGATTGGGGGCGTCATCTTGTGGCAACATCAAGTTCGTAAGGCCAAACCGGTCACAGCGGTAACAGTGACCTCAACTGAACGCATTCCAATGGTCTTACTACTAGATAGCCACTTGACGCATCAACAGAATCAACAACTAACGGCCAATATTCAACATAACAGTGCCTCGCAAACACTCGTCACGGCAAAAGCCAGCACTAATGGTACCGTGGTATTCAAAGGGCAACTACTAAATAGCGACAATCGCCCTTACATTCAAGTGCAATTGCCAACTGGCATCAGTACAACGAAAAAACCGCAATTACTCAAACGGGTGCTCGGACTTGCTCAACAGCATTTCAAATTCCGGCGGTTCAACCTCGTCAGTTATGGCGATGGCGGACTGACCGCCACTACTTACGTCGAACAGACCACGATTGCACTGACGCCGCAACATTTGGTCTTAATCGCGACCCCTTTCAACGGGACCGGCTCACAAAACCGTCGTCGCAAAACAACGCCAGTGGCTGCAAAAAATCAGACAGCTGCACTCAAGACACTGATTGCCAAGCGTAAGACCATCAATCCCAAGTTACAGGTATTGATCATTGCTGAAAAAAGTGCCAAATCCAAGCAAACGATCCCGCTTCAAAGCGCTTTGGCCGGCCAATCGATTTTCAAGCCGACTGTCAAACGCTATCAGCAACATGTCGTACGCACTTGGCGCACCGAATCCGGCATACTGAATAGTCGGCGCATTGGCAACATTATTCAATCCTTCATCAATTAAGCCTGTCAGTCAGGCGTACCATACTAATACCGTATCTAACAAACCGGCTCCCTGATTCGAGGGAGCCGGTTTTATATACTTAATTGTGATTCGGAATTAATGATGATTAAAACGTGCTAGTTCTTAAGTTCAAATGCAGCCAGCTGAGAACCGCTGGAAAATGGGGCGAGTTGGCGTAAATCTTCTGTGATAGACGCGTCCTAAGCCGTCTTCCAGGCATTCTGGGATTGTATTCGAAAGGCAGACATGTGCGAATTCAACTTTTGATGGACAGTCGTTGATTCTCAATAAACGGGTATTTTGAGATTCAACTGTGAGACTGGTCTCCAATGAGTTCTCGGCCAACTATTCTATGAACCATCAACTTTACTGGATTTTTCTAGGTTAAGCTGATGCCCTAAAGTCTTGAATTGGAAGACTAACGCGACTTTTCCGTCTAACCGTAAGCATGGTATTCAGCTAGTTTTCATTGAGGTAATCCATAATCTTCAGGCAATCTTCTCAGTATTAAATTGCCGTAAATCAGCGTTGCTGCTGATTCAAAAAGTTTGCCTGAAGGTCCAGTTTCTTAATGTTCCATAACCAATTGCACCAAGTTAGGTGGTCGTTCATCCGCCATTCGAGCGGCTTCCCGACTGAAGGGGCTAGCTGACAATGCTCAAGGGCGAAATTCTTCTTGTCCGGGCGGGTTTCCCGGGCTAGAAGAAGACTCGTATTTGAAATTGCGCAGTGTTTTTCTGCGTGAGTTCAAATCGATGTCCGCCCTGTTCCAGCAATTGTCAGCCGGCCCCGTAAGTCGGACTAGGACGCGCCCTCGGCAGACCAACAGCAAATCTACCCGCACTTTTTAATCATAATTCATGACATGCAGTTGACTGCAAGCTACCGTTCTATTGCCACAGCATCTGGTCTGGATATTCCTTGGTCAGAAACTGCTTGATGGCCCGAATCATCACCGCCGTTGAAGGGGCCGTCGCCTGCGTCTTGTTGGCGACTAGTGCAATTTCACGGTTATACGGTTCAGCGAAGGAAAACGTGTTGACATCCCCGGTCAGTTTGCGTAGCGCTAATTGCGGTAGAATTCCCATCCCTAAGCCGGATTCCACCATTGAAATAATTGATTGGTCATCAATGGAGAACCGCAAGAAATTATTGGTAACGTGGTAATGGTCCAGCGCCAGCTTCGTATCCCGGTCATAGTCACTTTGTTGCAGAATAAAGTTTTTGTCGGCCACATCGTCAGTCGTGATGTACTCCCCGTTTTCAGGAATGAAGTCTGCCGGCGTGACACAGTAGATTGGATCATTGATCAACGAATGAACGAGTAAATTCTCATTGACTGGCATCGACGTAAAACCAATATCAATCGTCCCGATTTTGGCCCAGTTGGTTATTTCATTAAAATTACCTTGCATCACTGAAATTTCAATATCGGGATATTCACGGTTAAATTCGCGGATAATTCGGGGTAACCAATTGATGCAAACGCTACTAAAACCGCCAATTCGCACGGATCCGGAGTGCAGTCCTTGGATATTATCAGCGACCTGTCGGAGGTTACTTTCGGTGTTCAAGATCTCCTGGACATACGGCAAAACCTGCCGACCATCACTAGTAAGTTCAACGCCTGAACGGTTCCGGATGAACAGCGGAAAACCGAGTTCCTTCTCTAATTGATTAATGGAATGACTGACCGCACTCGGCGTCACGTTAAGCGTCGCAGCGGCTTGGTAAAACGTATGTTGCGCAACTACAGTCGAAAAAACCTCATAAGCAAAGTTAGCCATCGTGTTTTTACCCTCCTTAGATGAATAGAATTCACTTAATATTGAAAAAGTTGAGTTTTACTAATCCCAAGGTTTATTTTATCATATTGATAATCAAAGAAAACAGTTTAAGGACAAAAAATTGAGTGGGGGAAATTATCATGAAAAACTTATTTGCGAACCGTGTGTTAAACAACGACACTTCAGACCTCGATGAAATTTTCAAGAATAGTGCCAACCCGGAAAACATTTCCTTCGCTGGCGGTTTTCCGGACCAGCACCTCTTTCCGGATGACGATTTGAAACAAGCTTATCGTGACGCCATCGAACAAGACGGCCAGGGCATCTTCCAATATTCATCCACGCAAGGGCTACCGGCACTACGGCAAAAAATCGCTGACCGCATGGCAACTCATGCGGATGTGCAAGTCAGTGCTGACAACGTCCTAATGACTCAAGGTGGGCAACAAGCCATCGACCTAGTTGCAAAACTACTATTAAACCACGGCGATGCAATGGTCGTTGAAGGTCCAACCTACATGGGAGCCCTCGCCGCCTTTGACACTTATGAACCAACTTATTATGAAATTCCAGTGGATGATAATGGCATGAACATTCGGCAACTTCGCAAGACCTTGAAGGCTCATCCTGAAATCAAATTGATTTATACGATTCCTGACTTCCACAACCCGACCGGGACGACGATGAGTGCCAAACGTCGCCAAGCAATGGTCGCTCTTGCTAATCAATATGATGTCATTATTTTGGAAGACAGCCCATACCGGGACCTTCGTTATAGCGGGCAAAACATTCCTGCCATCAAGCATTACGATACTGAAGGTCGGGTCATCTTTATCTCCAGTTTTTCCAAGATTCTCTCACCCGCTTTGCGGACGGGCTGGATCGTGGCGAGTGACACCATCATGCAAGAATTGGTCGGACTAAAATCCGCTATCGATGTCCAATCACCAAATGTGACTTTAGCAGCCATCAACAGCTACCTAGACAGCCACGACATCGATGAACACGTCGCAACCATTAGTGCTGCATATCGGACAAAACGCGACGCGATGCTGACGGCACTCGATAACTACTTCCCAAAGAACGTGCAATACACGCGGCCAAACGGTGGTTTCTTCATCTGGGTCACCTTACCAGCTGGCGTGGACGCCAAAGCCCTATTAAATGACGTGGTTCTTCCACAGGCGCACGTCGCTTATGTCCCAGCAGCTTGCCAATTTGCTAGCCGCGCGGTCACGAACGGATTCCGCTTGAACTTTACCAACTCCGACGTGGCAACCATCACGCAAGGCATCCAGCGACTTGGACAAATTCTCCAACCGGTTCAAGTCACGGTACCAACGACTGCCTTGGCAACACCATTCTAATTAGCCCACTCAAAATGCGACGACGGTCAACCACGACTGCCGCCGCATTTTTCATTCTAAGGAAGGTAGATCTGAAAATACCATCGTTTTTCGTGGCCTGAGATTGTAGTGGCCACGACTGACCACGGCATCCGCTCACCGACTCATATTAAAGGTGGGTCCCAAACCGGTGTTGCCGCCAAGCCAGCGTTGGTCTAGCACTAGTTCGTCATCTAGTCCCAATCGTATCGCGCCGGTTCGTCATGTGGGCTGACGCCTCTTCCACCGTCAAGCCAACTAGTGACTGAAGCGCCGTGACGATTGCCAGTTAGCGGGTAAACTTTTACACATCCTCGCTGTCAATGGCCAAATAGCCGTTGTAGCAACTACGAACCACCTTTTGGCCGCCGAAAAAAGGTTTGACAGTCCTGCGCCGATTCGCTACACTAACGCTATACTAGCCGATTATGAAATAAGCATTGGAGATCCAATGCTTATTTTTTGTTAACAGATTCATTTTCGGATAAACTAGGAGTGTCGTGAAAAATTTCTAGGAGTGTGAATCATGAGAACATGGGTTAAAAAATTAGGTGTTGCGATTTTGGGGCTCGGGTTAGCCGTCACGTTGACCGCCTGTGGAAGCAACTCTAGTAGCAGTAAGTCCAGCGACTTAGGGCTACAAAAATCGGGGACGTTGACAATCGGTTTGGAAGGCACCTTCCAACCTTATAGTTACCGTAAAGATGGTAAGTTAACTGGCTTTGAAGTTGAACTTGGTAAAGCTGTCGCCAAGAAGATGGGCTTAAAAGCTAAGTTCGTCCCAACGAAGTTCGATTCATTAGTTGCCGGACTGGACACCAACAAGTTTGACGTCGTGATGAATAACATGTCTGAAACGGCTGCACGTAAGAAGAAGTACCTCTTCTCAACGCCGTACATTTATTCTAAGTCCCAACTGGCAGTCAAGAAGAACTCAAGCATCAGCAAGATTACCCAGATCAAGGGTAAGAAAGTGGCACAAACGACCACTAGTAACAACGCTACGGATGCGAAACGTTTAGGCGCGACCGTTACCCCAACCGACAGTTTCCAACAATCGATTGAGTTAGTTGAACAAGGCCGGGCTGCTGGGACCATTAACTCCCGGGAATCCTTCTATGCTTACTTGAAGCAGAACCCGAAAGCCAACATTAAGTTGATCAATTCTGGTGACCAGATTGCCGTTCAAAAAATCGGTGCGATCGTCACTAAGGAACATCCAAAGCTCCAGAAGCAAATTTCAAAAGCCATCCAAGAACTTCGTAAGGATGGAACCTTGAAGAAATTGTCTAACAAGTACTTTGGTGGTAACGTTACTGACAAGTAATGACCACGCCCGCGATTCACGCGGGATACATAGCACCATAATCTAACTATCACAGGAGGCACCCTATGGATTCAATCTGGCACATTATCGTTACATCGACCCCTCAAATCGTTGCGGCAGGGATCAAATACACCATTCCGATTGCCATTATTTCATTTATTCTCGGTTTGATTCTGGCCGTTTTTACCGCACTCGTCAAAATCTCGACTCGGCGCGGCTGGTTCTTGATTCTCAAAGCTATTGCTAACTTTTACGTCTGGCTCTTCCGGAGCACACCACTGCTAGTCCAACTCTTTATCGTCTACTTTGGTTTACCCTACCTCAAAATCAAGGGTGTTTTTCCAAACGGGATTCAGTTGGACCCCTGGACTGCCGGTATCGCGACCTTCTCGTTGAACACCGGGGCTTACTGTGCTGAAACGATTCGGGCCGCGATTCTCTCGATTCCTGAAGGTCAGTGGGAAGCCGCCTATTCCATTGGGATGACTAAGTCGCAAGTCCTTAAACGCATCATTTTGCCACAGGCCGCTCGCGTCTCACTACCCCCATTGGCCAACAGTTTCATCAGTCTGGTGAAGGATACGTCACTGGCCGCTTCAATCACGATCATCGAAATGTTCGAAGTTAGTCAACAGATTGCAGCGCAGAACTACCAACCACTCGTGATGTATTCGCTGGTTGCCGCGCTGTATGCGATTTTATGTACGATTCTCAGCTGGCTACAAGGCTACTTGGAAAAACGGACGTCCCGCTACTTACGGCCACTTAACTAGGAGGTTGCACAATGATCAAGTTAGAGCATCTTAATAAGACATTTGGCAATCACCAGGCGTTAACTGACATCAATACTGAGTTCAAGGAACATCAAACGACCGTTATCGTCGGGCCTTCCGGGTCTGGTAAGTCGACTTTACTCCGGTCCCTCAACTTACTGGAGCGCCCTGAAAACGGCTTATATCACTTCAATGACGAAACGATTGACTTCACTAAGCCGCTGACGAGCAAAACGATTCTGACGATTCGGCGCAAGACTGGGATGGTCTTTCAAGGCTACAACCTCTTCCCCCACCTCAGCGTGTTGAAAAACGTCATGGAAGGCCCCGTACAGGTATTGAAACAAGATGCCGCGGTTGCCCAAAAAACGGCCTTAGACCTACTGGACAAAGTCGGCTTACAGGATAAGGCAGACGCTTACCCTGGCCAACTATCTGGTGGGCAACAACAACGGGTCGCGATTGCGCGCTCACTCGCGATGAATCCCGAATATATTTTACTGGACGAACCCACGAGTGCCTTGGATCCTGAATTAGAAGCTGGCGTCCTCCGCGTGCTATTAGCGCTGGCTCAAGAACAAGATTCAATGATCATCGTGACGCATAACATGGAATTTGCACGGGCGGTGGCCGACAAGATTCTGTTTGTCGAAGACGGTAAGATCTTATTCGACGGCACACCCGCAGAATTCTTCAAACAACCGACCCAACGAATTGCCGACTTCTTAGCCGCAATGACCTTTACGACGATTTCGGACAAGGCCAACCAATAAACTAAATTAGATTTTGTTCGGCGTCCATCCCAACGCATCTCGCCTGGGCTGGGCGTCTTTTTTTGTCTAAAATGATAATATAGTTAATCAAAGATGGCAAAATGATTTGACAATTATCATTTACTCTTGTAAACTAGCTTCAATATCAAAACGTTGTGATGAGATGAGTAGCGAAATAATCACGCTTAGCGAGCCGTTGGTTGGTGAGAAACGGTCGGATTATGCCGCGAAGATGGTCTCTAAATGGTGCTGGTGAGCAGTTGCAAGCCAGTGACGTGTCGTACCCGTTAGCGTACTGAGTTAATTAACTCATAGAGCCAGGCGTTGTGCACGCGCTTGGAAACTAAGGTGGTACCACGATCAGCAGTCGTCCTTTTTGACAGGATGACTGCTGATTTTTTTAGTCACAACAACACATTACGGGGGTAATCTCATGAAAAAATGGCTTAAAACCATTGCGTTAGCACTTTTTGGACTCGCATTGACCGTGACCTTAACGGCTTGCGGCAGTTCTAGTTCTTCCAAATCTTCTTCAGCCAGCAGTCAGTTGGACTTACAGAAGAGTGGCACCTTAACGATTGGCTTGGAAGGCACCTTCCAACCTTACAGTTACCGCAAAGACGGCAAGTTAACCGGTTTTGAAGTAGACCTCGGCAAGGCCATCGCCAAGAAATTAGGGTTAAAGGCCAAGTTCGTCCCAACCAAGTTTGATTCACTGATTGCCGGACTCGATGTCGATAAGTATGACGTGGTCATCAACGACATTGCCGAAACGGCACAACGTAAACAAAAGTACCTCTTCTCAACGCCTTATATCTATTCGAAATCACAATTGGCCGTTAAGAAGAATTCATCCATCAATAAGATCACAGACATCAAGGGTAAGAAAGTCGCCCAAACGACGACCAGTAATAATGCGACCGACGCGAAACGTTTAGGCGCGACCGTGACGCCAACTGACGGCTTCCAGCAATCGATCGACCTGGTCAATCAAGGCCGTGTCGCTGGGACCATCAATTCACGGGAAGCCTTCTACGCTTACTTCAAGCAGAACCCAAAAGCCAACTTGAAATTGATCAGTGGCGGTTCTGAAATCAAGACACAAAAGATTGGCGCCATCGTCACTAAGAAGCACGCGAAACTCCAAAAACAAATCTCCAAAGCCATTCAAGAACTCCGAAAAGACGGCACCTTGAAGAAGCTTTCTAACAAGTACTTTGGTGGCAACGTGACGGATAAATAAGTTGTCTGGTTAGCTAAAGCAAAACACGACTGAAAAGTCCCACTAGAAGTTTTCTAGTGGGACTTTTTGGTCTCATCACCTGTTTTAAGTGTCCCAGACCTCGAAATATCCGCTATTTTAATTATACATACAGACCTTTGCATCCTATCAACAAATCACAATCTCCGTTTGACAAGCCCCAACTACGACCTGTATACTACCCTGTGAACGATACTATACGACGTATAATATAACAGGAGGGATAATAATGGCGATTCAAATCAGTTCTGAGCTTCTCGATGGCTGCGTACTCGCTTGCCTTAAAGACCAGGATTACTACGGTTATGCGCTGACCCAACGACTACAAGCAGCCATTAAGGTCTCTGAATCCACACTGTACCCAGTGCTACGACGACTGAAAAAGAATGGCTGGGTCACCACTTATGACCAGGCCTACCAAGGACGCAACCGCCGTTATTATCAAATTTCTAGCGCGGGGTTGACCCAACTGACCACGATTCAGACCGAGTGGCAGACGTATTACCTAGCTATCAATCAACTATTACAGGGGGAGGATCACCGATGAACGACTACTTATCCAAATTTGAAGCCTTACTCGTTCAGCTGACCGATGACGAACGCGATGAGGTCGTTGAATTTTATCGCGAATATCTGCTCGACGCGGGCATCGACAATTACGATGACTGCGTGGCTGAATTGGGGTTACCCAAGCAGTTAGCGCGTAAGGTGCTAGCGGATTATTCCATTCGCCTCAATGAGAATCTCAGTGCCAATACGTCCAAACGTCAAAAATCACAAGCCAACGTTCGTACGATCTGGTTGATTGTCCTGGCATTGCTCTCAACGCCAATCACCATTCCGGCCCTGATTGCAATTCTGGCCGTGTTCTTTGCTATCGCCATGACGGTCTTTGCCGTTATTATCGCGGTCGGTGCCATCCTAGTAGGCGTCACCCTATTAGCCCTCGCCATGTTGACCGCTGGAATCGGGGTCTTTGGTCAATCACTCTGGGTCGCCCTCTTCTATCTCGGTAGCGGGTTCGCGATTATTGGCGCCGAATTACTGATCATGCCACTCTTCATCTGGCTCATCAGTCTGATTATTCAAGGAATCGCCAAAATCGTGCAAAGCTTGTACCACCGCTTCGTTAAAAAAAATCGTGCAGAGAGAGGAGGTCGTCATCATGCGAAAGACAATTAGAATTGGCGTTGTGTTACTAGTGCTAGGACTCATCTTAACGATGTTTGGCATCGCTAATAACGGGATTCAAAGCATTTATTGGGAACAAGGCTTTCATATCGTGCGTCATCGCAGCCGCAGTTATCACGTCAGTCAGTTGAAAGAGATCACGCTTGATACCAGCAGTAATATCATCATCAAGCAAGGGACGAGCACCAACATTACCGTGACGGCCGCGCGCACGTTTCCAAAAATCAAAACTAGTCACGGGCATTTGACGATTACCTCGACTGCCGACGATTCGCACAGTGTCGGCTTCATGTTCGGCAACGCTGGTCAGTATACCGATACGACGACCATCACGGTGCCTAAGGGGACCACGGTTAAAAAAGTGACCGCCGAATCCGGCCAAACCGGCAACCTGTCCTTACAAAATGTGACTATCGACCAATTAAACGTGTTCGACGATGATGCTGACGTTAATTTGAGCAACGTTAAAATCAATCAGTCCATGGCGTTATCAGGTGACAACATCCGTTTATCACGGGTCTCGGCCCCTAGTCTGCAAGTTGCCGGCGATCCCGATATCAGCGTGACTAACAGCCACTTCACCACCGCGGCTTCTAAGATCACGACCGATGAAGGTGATATTCACCTGACCAACAACCGGTTCAAAGCCCTGCGGATGACTACTAGTGATGGCGATATCTTGTTCAATAACAATCGGATTACTGACAGTCTATCCGCCTCAACCAGTGACGGCGACATCCGCGGAACGGCGCCCCGGACAACGGGAATCCACGCTAAGACCAGCGACGGCGACATCAATATCTTTGGCCATCATGCCACTGACAATGGCATCTACCAAGTGAACCAGTCCGCTGCCAGCCAATATCGACTTTCAACCAACGATGGCGATATTACGGTTACCAGCAGTAATTAACCACCCTTGATTTCTCACCAAACCAAAAAGCGCGGTCAGACCTGTTTAGGAACTTGGTCTGAACGCGCTTTTTGACATGTTTAGTAATCAGCGACTGAGCTGAAGCGGCCTAGTTGGCGACGACTGGGACTAATGCGACGCCTTTGAATTGGTCACCAACAGCTTGGATTTTAATCGCGTTGGGACCACCTAATGCCAAATTTTACAAATTAGCTAGCTGGTGAAATCACACCAGCTGTCTGCTCCGGCTGTCCCTGAATTGCAATTAATGGTTCCCCAGCTTGAATACTCTGATTAGATTCAGATTCAATGCGCTGATAATTTTTACTATTGGTTACAATCACCATAACCGTATCATCCAAGTTGGCCGCTTTAATCACTTCTGGGTCGAATTGGCCTAATACGTCACCCTTTTGAACGTGCTGTTCTGGCTTAACCATAACTTTGAATCCTTTACCCTTTAAGGATACCGTATCAATTCCGATATGAATCAGCAATTCTACACCATCATCCGTCGTTAAGCCGTACGCATGTCCAGTATCAGCCACAACACTTAATTGACCGCTTTGTGGCGCATAGATCTTTACCGGACCATTTTCATTAGGCTTGATGGCAATTCCGTCTCCCATCATCTTGGACGCAAACACGGGGTCTTTGACAGCACTCAATGCCTGACTTTGTCCCTCAATTGGTGCAAAGACTGTGTCATCAACAATCGTTGGCTGTGTCTGATCAGCCTTCAAAATATCCTTAGGAATTGCAAACATATTCGTTGCCACAAACGCTACGATTATTGTTAATAATGAAACAATTGTATAAATGAGCAAATCACGCGCGTTGTAAATATACATCAAGTAAGACGGTACTACTGCCAACCCATATGAGTTAGCAGCAACACTCAAAATACTTAAGACACCAGCACCAATACCACTCGTTAAAACGGTTACAATTAGTGGCTTAAAATTATAGCGAATCAAGACACCAAATAGGGTTGGTTCCGAAACACCAAACAACTGTGAAGAGAAAGCACCGATAAAGTTGGCCTTAGCTTTTTGTGATTTTGACCGCAAAATCATCGCTAATGCCACTCCTAAGTTAGCAAATCCATACATTGCTTCAAGTGTAATTAATGGATTAAGCTTAGTAGCAGCTAGCAAGGACGTTTCAATCGCAATCATCATCTGATGAATACCGACAAGTACCATTAATGGATAGGCGGCACCAATCAAGAAGCCACCAATGCCAAATGGTAAGTGAATTAAGCCTTCGACACCTGCAATCATCACATTTTCAATCCAATGTACGATTGGTCCGACGCCTAAGATCATGATGCTGAAGGTTACTAACATTGTCAAAAAAGGGGTTAAAATTTGATCTAAGACATTTGGGACGTGTTTATGAAAATAGTGTTCCAGCTTACTTCCTAAGAAGCCAGCAACTAAAGCCGTTAATACCGACCCTTGACTTCCGATAACTGGAATCTTATCGAACAGCATAATCGCTTTAGCCGTACCCCCTGCTACTGAATAGGCGTTGGGCAGCGATGGGGAAACTAGCATCAATCCAATGACAATCCCAACGATTGGTGTACCTTTAAAATAGCGAAATGTTGACCAAACAATTAGTGCCGGTAAAAATGAAAATACCGTTCCAGTCAACACTGAAATTACAGTGTTAAGACTGGTAGGAATCGCTGCCGAGGAGGTTCCAAACAAATGTAAAACTTGATCATTAGTCAGTGCACTTTGTAATCCAAGGAAAAGTCCCGTTGCAGCAATCACAGGGATAATTGGAATAAAAATTCCTGATAACATTGCCATAAAGCGCTGTAACATCGTTTTTTGTTCATCGTCAGATGTCGTAGTTGCAGCCGTTTCTTGTCCATAAATTGCGTTAACGAGGTGTAATTTTTCAATCGCCTCATAGACGTCATTGACAACCCCCGTCCCGATAATAACTTGGTATTGACCGGAGCCAAAGAAGACGCCTTTGACCTCATCTAAGTTCTCTAACGCTGTTTTATCAATCTTCTTAGCATCCTTAACGACAAAACGAAGCCGCGTCTGACAGTGGGTGACAGACTCAACATTGTCAACACCAACAATATTAATAATTTGTTTCGCAAGTGCTTGATAATTTTTACTCATTTGAATTCACCTCAAAAAGAATTGCTTGATAGGGTTTTAACGTATTCTTCTGATAATGCTCATAATTATTCAATCGTAGCTTGCCATTTGGAAGTGTTAAGTTCAATTGTTTCTCGCTTAAGTTAACGTACACCTGAACGTGCTGTCCCCGCTGGTAAGCAATTACCTGCTCACAGCTAGAAGTTAGTGGTTGAAAGTCGCCTTCAATCAAATCGTGACTCAAATTGGATGATTGTCGCAACTTAATCATCGCCTGATAAAAATGCCAGACAGAATGCGAATCTAACTGCTCACTTTGCCAATTCACGTTGGTATCCTTTTGATCAAGTGCAATCCACGGCTTAGCACCACTGTTAAAGCCATGATTAATCGAATTATCCCATGGATATGGCAACCGTGCATTATCTCGCGACCGTGCATTCACAAATTCAAGTGCAGCTTCTTTTGAATACCCTTCTTCAATCGCACGATCATAGTTGTCATGGCTACTCAAATCATTAAACGTCGATATGGACTCCCGATGAACATTCGTTACTCCCAGTTCTTGTCCCTGATAAATAAATGGGCAACCACGCAAATTAAAATAAAGCAACGCTAACGCCTTAGCACCAATTGCATTACGATAAGCCGGCGCTTGAATATATTTATTAATACTGCGGGGCTGATCATGATTTTCAAAGAAGTTGGCGCCCCAACCAACTTTTTGAATCGCCATCTGACTCTTAAAAATTGCGTGGCGTAAATCTGTGGGAGTCCAATTGATGCGCCGATACCATTCTGATCCAGACGCAATATCAATATCCGCATAATGGAAATCAAAAATCATTGAAAAATAACCTTTTTTCCCAATAAATTGTCCAAGTTGATCATACCCAACTCCTGATGCTTCGCCAACCGTTACTGCATTGGCTGGTTTAAAAGTCGCATCGTTCAACTCAGTCAGAAACTTCTCAATTCCGGGACGATTTTCAGCCTTACGCTTAACCTTACCTAAACCATCAACACCATCAGGAGTGATGGCAGCAAAATCCTGATCTTTTTTGATAAACGTAATCGCATCAATTCGAAAACCCGCAACACCCTTGGCTAACCACCAATTGATCATCTGATAGAGCCACTGCCGTAACTCTGGATTTTCCCAATTTAAATCTGGCTGCTGCTTAGAAAAAACATGATGATAATATTCGTCCTGACTACCTGGCAATAATGTCCAAGACGACCCCTTTCCAAAATTTGAACGCCAGTTATTAGGCGGGTTACCATCCCGGCCGCGCCGGATAATATAAAAATCACGATACGGACTTTTTGATGATTTGATTGCTGATTGAAACCACGCATGCTGGTCGGAAGTGTGATTGATGACTAAATCTAAAATCACTTTTAGGCCTAACTGTTTGGACACCGCCATTAGCTGATCAAAGTCGGCCATCGAACCAAAACGTGAATCAATCGCCTGATAGTCAGAAATATCATACCCATTATCGACCATTGGTGATTGATATATCGGTGATAGCCAAATTGTGGTAATCCCTAATTGTTTCAATTTAGGTAACATTTGAATTATTCCTTGTAAATCGCCAACACCATCATTATTGGCATCTTTGAAGGAAGCCGGATAGATTTGATAAAAAACTTCTTTTTGCCACCAGTTCGTTTGCATATTTAATACTCCTCTTACTTTTTGGAATCGATTCCATTTTTGCTAAAAGAAAAAGGCCTATGCACTTTTCCTCTTGATTAAATCCAACGTTAACTCAAGTGTCAGCTCAGGTCGGTCCAACCGGCCTAAATGATGCAACAATTGATCGACTGCTAGCTGAGCCATAGCCGTAACTGGTTGACGAACCGTCGTTAAGGGAACTTGGGCAACAGCGGCAAACGGTTGATCATCGTAACCCATTACTGCCATATCATCTGGAACTCGGAAGTGTTGCCGCTGCAATTCATCGATCACACCAACCGCCACCTCGTCTGAGTTCGTAAATATCGCTGTGGGTCGGCCACTGGGATTTAAACGGGCTAACTTTTTTCCGAGTGCTTGCCCATCTTCAATCGTGTGTTGTTGTGCAAAAATCCATTCATCATTTATACTGAGTTGCTGTTCATCACAAAAATCTAAGTAGGCTTGCGTTCTAGAGCGCCCGTGATGCGTACTTGGAAAATCCCCACCAGTTGCGTAGGCAATGCGCTGATGACCTTGTTGATATAAATATGTCAGGGCATCTTTAGTTGCTTGATAATGGTTTAAGCTAATCGTGGGAATACCAATATCTGCAGACTCTTCATTCAGCAATACAATCTGGTTCGCATAGGTTGTTGCTAATTGCTCAAGCAAGTGTTGATTTTCAATAGAAGCTAAAATCACACCATCAACCTGCTGCTGTTTGAGTTTATCCAGAAAACGTTCTTCCGCCCTCGCATCATCATGCGTTTGCATGACAATAACTTGAAACCCATATCTGTTGAGTTCCCGCTCTAATGCATCAAATAGTTGCGCAAAAAACGGATTTGAGATGCGCGAAACCAGCACCCCAATCGTATTTGTACTACGCGCTCGCAATTGACTTGCAATCGCATTGGGGGTGTAATTTAATTTTTCGATTGCTGCCTGAATTTGTCGTTGCTTAGCAACAGAGACACTAGGCCGATGATTTAAATATCGTGAGACAGTTCCCACACCAACACCAGCTTCAGCGGCAATTTCACTAATAGTTGTCATGTTTACACCTCTTTTGGAATCGTTTCCATAATTAATATAACGACCTTATGATTTAATGTCAAGCAAAAATTTACTTTTACACCGCATTTGTATATTTTAAGATTAGCGTTTCTAACAAGGGCAACATGCACTATATCAAAAAAATGAAAGTATACTTCCATTCGGACTCGTTTTTGTTAAATATGGAACTATACTTCCATTTGAACTCATTTTTATCAAATATGGAACTATACTTCCATTTGGACTCATTTTTATCAAATATGGAACTATACTTCCATTTACACCAGATTTTCTAAAATATGGAACTATACTTCCATTTACACCAGATTTTCTAAAATATGGAACTATACTTCCATTTACACCAGATTTTCTAAAATATGGAACTATACTTCCATATTCGACCAGACCGCTTAGCTTCCACTAGATTGATCATCAAAATTGACCACCAGTTATTTTTGGTGTACCCTATCCAAAGATAACCACCAGTCATTTTTAAAAAGAAGGTGTTCAGTATGGCTAATATTTACACCCCCAACCAAAAAGCGGCCAAACGGCAGGTAATCATGCAGGCCGCCATCGATTTGTTTGCTCATAACAGCTATACGGAAATTACGATGCAGCAGATTGCCGAAACTGTGGGTAGTTCTAAGGGCACGACGTTTCGCTACTTTGCCACCAAGGAAGACCTGTTCATGACCATCTTGTTGGAAGATTACCAGCGCTATTTTGAGCAGCTGATTGCAGCACTGACACAAGAAGCAAACTTTTCAGCATCTGAGTATATCGCCTGGATGGTCGAGCAGACGAAACGATTGATCGAGCAGCATGACGTTTTGATTCGTTTGAATGCGATTCGCGGGCCCATCCTTGAAGGTAAAGCGAACATGGCTGAGACTATCGCGCAACGAGACGCATTGTATGCTGTCAGCCAGCGCTTGGGTCAGCAGTTAGTGGTCCAAACCGACAACTTGTTGGCACAGGCCCAGTTCAGTCACCTATTTATCGTGCAAAGCGGCATCATCAGCGGTCTCATGAACATGGCCTCGTTGACGAGTTTTAATCACCAGAAGTTAGCACGGACCTATCCGGATTTTGAAATCCAACTGGTCCCTGAAGCACAACAACAGATCAAATTTTATTTAATCCAATATTTAGAGGAGTTTTCGAAAAAATGAACCAGCGCAATATTCGTAACTTTGCTATTATCGCCCATATTGACCACGGCAAATCGACCTTGGCAGACCAAATCATGGCACTGACCAAGACTGTCAGCACGCGCGAACAACGGGCCCAGCTGTTAGATGATATGGCAGTTGAACAAGCCCATGGCGTCACAGTCAAGGCACGGACCGTTCGCAATTATTATCAGGCCGAAGATGGGCAGGAATACGAATACAATTTAATTGATACCCCGGGGCACGTTGATTTTAATTATGAAGTGGCTAAAAGTTTGTCAGCGACAGAGGGTGCAATTTTATTAGTCGCTGCGACTCAGGGCGTCCAAGCCCAAACCATCGCCAATTATCGCATTGCCAAAAAGCACCATTTGCCACTGATCCCCGTGCTCAATAAAGTCGACCTAGCCTCAGCTGATATCGAAGCTGCCTTAGCAGAATTACACGACCTCGATTCAGCGTTTACACCAGACCAAGTCTTATTGATCTCTGCCAAAACGGGCCAAGGCGTTCCCGCCGTCTTAGAAGCCATTCGGACCCGGCTCCCCGCACCCACTGGAGATGCTACCGCTCCGCTAAAGGCCTTAGTATTCGACTCATTGTACGGTCCCTATCAAGGCGTCATCGCCTACGTTCGACTGATTGACGGTCAACTCAAGTCCCCACAAGCGCTCAATTTAATGGCTGCTGACTGTCATTTCACCAGTAAATCAATTGGCGTCATGACGCCGAACATGTTGCCCCAAACCAACTTACATGCCGGCGATGTGGGCTACGTGGTCACGGGCATCAAAGACCCCAAACAAATTCGCGTCGGCGACACCCTGACATCGGCGGAAACACCAACTAGTCAGCCCCTTCCCGGATACGAACCTGCAAAATCAATGGTCTTCGCTGGCTTGTATCCACAAAACAATGATTTCCCCGCACTCAAAGCCGCAGTCCAAAAGCTCAACTTGAACGATCCATCATTTACATTCGTTGAAGAACGGTCAGAAGCGCTCGGCGTCGGCTTTCGTTGTGGTTTTCTGGGCGCTTTTCACCTTCAGATCATCCGTGAGCGACTGCAAGATGAGTACGGCATCGATGTTCTGACGACCGCGCCGAATGTGACCTATCACGTGACGCTCAAAAACGGGCAACGCATCGTCGTCAACAATCCAGTGCAATTTCCCGCTTTCAGCTTGATCGAGCAAGTCGAAGAACCCTTCATGAAAGCCGAAATTACGACGCCCGATGCTAGTTTGAACGCGGTACTGAAGCTCGCTGAACAACACAAAGGGACCCTAATCGACTTATCGAACAATGGCGAGCTAGTCGTTGCTGTGGTCAAAATTCCGTTGTCTGAAATCGCGTCCCACTTCTTCTCTGAACTCAAATCCGTCTCACACGGGTTTGCGAGTCTCAATACGACGTTTTACGATAATGAGGCGAGTGATCTCGTCAAAGTGGAAGTCGATATCAACTACGCACCCGTGGACGCGCTCACCTTCGTCGTTCATCGCGAAGACGCGCCACAAATGACCCAGCAATTAGTCATTGGGCTGAAATCAACCGTGCCACGCCAATTGTATCCAACACCGGTTCAGGCGATCGTGGAAGGGAAAGTTCTAGCGCGCGTGGATGTGCCGCCATTACGTAAAAACGCGGCCGTTAACGGTGACAAGCATAGCGTTTCCAAAAAAGCCGCCCTGTTACGCCGCCAAAGCGCGAACAAACGGCGTGCTACCAAGAACACTATCAAATTACCGCAAAGCGTGTTCAATACGATTCTTGGTATCTAACACATACACGACCCCGACCAACTACGGCCAACAACTTGTTCATTTTGATCCACCGAAAACCTAAAGTGGCGCTTCAAGAATTTTGCAATCAATTCTTGAGGCGCCACTTTTAATCTAGCATTATCTGGACCTAGCTCACTAAAACGATTGTCGCTACCGACTTGAACTGGGGCTGCTAACGAGCCGTTCTGTCATCACCCAGCATAATAAGCATCAAACCACACCAGCAGTAGTGACATAATCAATAGCCCCACCACCGCCAGCGCGTGCCACCACTTATTGCGGACGAAAATGGCAATGTATTCTCGCAAAATCGCATCAGGCAAGAAGAACCGGGCCGTGCGCGCGCCGATGCCATCCGCTTTGAGCCCCGCTTGCTTGGCAAACATCCCCGCTCGCAGCGTATGGTAGTTATTGGTTACAAAAATCGTGCGCGGTTGCTTGATTGGGCCCTGGTCAATCAATTGCTTACTAAACTGCATATTTTCCAGCGTCGTTTTGGACTTTGTCTCCGCCCAACCAGCCGACGCCGGTAAACCGTGGGCAATCGCATAATCTAGCATCGCTTGGCCTTCTGGAACCGTTTCGTCACCACCCTGACCACCAGAGAAAATCATGATGGCGGGGTGCTGCGTCTTACGCTGTTGCTTTTGATAAAATCGCAAGCCACGCATGATCCGCTGACCTAGCAATGGTGAGACCCGGTTACCATCCAGCAAGCCCGCCCCCAGGACAATAATATAATCTTGCCGTAATCGCGGCCAGTTAAATTGATAAATCGTCAGCATCGTCAAATAGTTATAGAACCAAAATCCCACGTAGAGTATTACGAGGTTGGGAAAAATCGCCATGAAATTGCTGACTGGTTGTGGGACGTACTGACTCACCCGATTGCCGATAAATGGCAAAATCAGAATCGCTAAGCCCAGATACAAGGTCAACATATTGGCCAAGGTATGGCTTTCATGACGCCACATAATCCAGGCGTTCCATAATAGAAGAAAGGCCTGTAACGCGAAAATCAGCCCAATCAAGAGCAGTAACAACACAAATAACGTGCCGCTGATGATGATTAGCCAATGAATATTACTGCCGAGAATCGTCACTGCCAACATGGCTAAAAAGGAATAGAAAAATAGCGAAAACCAGATGCCGTTACCTAAGCGCACTTTATCGCGATGGTACCGCCACCCAAAGCCAGTTCCAAAGAAGATTGGCACTAGCCAACCCCAGTAAAACACGGCTGGAACTGGGACCCACACTGCCGCATTATTCACATCAACACCCCCGCATAACGTTTTATTCAGCTCCCATCATATCGGAGTCGCCGCGGGACTGCAATCAGGAACCATTACTTTGGCCTAACTGATTTGATAATTGTCATCATTTAGCCTAAAACCAGCAATGACCCACCCAAGCTGCATGGCCATCACATTACTTCAATTGTTTCTGGGCATTATAGAAGTTGCGGTAAGCCAAGTAGCACGCGATAATCGAGCCCAAACTCGTCGCTGACAAGAGCATGAACGTCACCATGATTTGGTACTTGATGGCCCGCACAGGATCGACGCCGGCAAAAATCAGCCCAGACATCATACCTGGCAGACTGACCAATCCGACTGTTTTGGCAGAATCAATTGTTGGCGACATTCCAGTACGAATCGCTTCGCGGACAATGGCAATCGAAGCATCTAGCAAGCCCGCCCCGAGTGCCAGTCGTTCCAGCACGCCCTGACGTTGATCATGGAATTGGCTATTTAAGCTGCGGTAGGCCAACCCAATCGCGACCATTGAATTCGACGCAATCATCCCAGAGATTGGGATCATCTGGGACGGAATAAACTTGATGGCCCCTGATAAAACGAGTACGCCCAACGTCACGCCGGTGCTGACAAAGATGGCTAATAGTGAGATTCCTAACGCGTGGTCGATGCCCGGGCCACGTTTTTTCGCATTCCACGCCGCATTAAAGATGATAAAGCCCATCATCGCTAGCGTCAGCCACAAATTATTAACGCGGAAAATGTACTTCAATAAGTAGCCGACAATGAACAACTGAACGACTGCGCGAACGACACCAATAATAATGTCCTTGTCTAAACCCAGTTTCTGCCACAAGCTAATCCCGAGCGCAACTAAGACTAACATGGCTGCGAGAAACAACGATGTGTTATTAACTGCTAAATTCATGCGTGCACCTCCAAGCGTCCATCGACAACTTTCACGAGCTGGTCGGCTGCGGCAATCTCCGTCGTATCGTGCGTAATCATGATGGTCGTGACGTGTTCCTGCTCATTAAGTCGCCGTAACCACTGGTGGACAATATCCTTGTTCGCTTCATCTAATCCCGCCGTCACTTCGTCTAGAAGTAGGACTTGTGGTAAAAATAACACGTTGCGAATCAAGGCTACCCGTTGCCGCTCCCCACCGGAAAGCTCGGTGACGGGTTGGTGTAAGGTCCGTTCTGACAAACCAAAGTTCTGTAAAGCCGTCACGACGCGGCTGGTATCCATTGGTTGTTTGCGAATCTGATAGGGAAAAGCTAGGTTGTCCGCTACCGTTTCGCCAAATAAGGTCGGTTGTTGGAAACAATACGAGACTTGCCGCCGATACATAATGGGGTCGTAACTTTCAATCGGTCGGCCCTCAAACTGCAAGTCACCACTCGTTTTCGAAATCATGGCCGCCATGATTCGCAATAACGTACTCTTACCGCCCCCCGACGGCCCAGTCAACGTGATGTGGGCTCCAGCCGGAATCTGCCAATTAATATCATGCAAAATGTGCTGGTCCGCAACTTGATAATTAACTTGTGACAACGAAATCAACGCTTTCATTTCTAGCCACCCCCGTTATTAGATTAGAATCATTATAACCTGATAATGTATCGGCTTTCAATGAAAACTACTCAGTGATTGTCGCTTTCCCGCCATGCTATAATGGGAGTTAACACAGTTCACAGAAAAACGAGGTCAAAATTAAACTTATGCCACAATCTAACCATTATTCGCACCAATCCCGATCGCACAATGATCGACGCCGGCAACAGTCGGCCGAAAAGGTGCAGTCGACCGTTACGATCGGCCAACGTTTTCCACTCACGATTCGGCGCCTCGGCATCAATGGCGAAGGAATCGGTTACTATAAGCACGTGATTACGTTCGTCAAAGGCGCCCTACCAGAAGAAGTCGTGGTCGCTGAAGTCACCGCAGTCCATCCGCGGTATTTGGAAGCTAAAATTCGCAGTATTCGTAAACCAAGCCCGGACCGCGTCGATCCACAAGACGTCTACGCGGGCGAAGTGGGTGGTTTCGAGCTCGAACACCTCGACTACCCGGCACAATTAACGTTCAAACAAGATTTGATTCGCCAAGCACTCGAAAAATATCGACCAGCCGGTTATCGCCACTACGACGTCCGGCCAACGATTGGCATGGCTGACCCGTATGCCTACCGCAACAAGGCCCAATTTCAAGTTCGGATGATCGATGGTCACGTCGCCGCCGGACTTTACAAAGAAAATAGTCATGACCTAGTCGACTTACCGACTTGTTCCGTTCAAATGCCAGCAACCATGACGGTGATGCGTCAAGTCGTCGCCTGGTTAGAAGAACTCGAAGTGCCGATTTACGATGAAACTCACAACTCAGGCATCGTTAAAACGTTGGTCGTTCGCGAAGCCGCCGCAACTGGTGAAGTCCAACTAGTCTTCATCACCAATACGCCTAAGCTACCCAAGAAGCACCAACTGTTGATGAAGATTGCTGAAAAGTTACCAATGGTCGTCTCAGTCATGCAAAACGTTAACGCTGGTAAGACGTCCCTCATATGGGGTGATCAAACCACCTTACTCGCTGGTAAACCAACGATTACGGAAGAACTCGACGGCTTAGTCTTCGACCTGTCCGCACGGGCGTTCTTCCAACTGAATCCGCAACAAACCAAGAAGTTGTATCGTTTGGCACGCGAAGCACTCGACTTAGCCCCTAACGAGACCTTAGTCGACGCCTATTCGGGGGTCGGAACGATTGGTTTATCGCTAGCCGATGTCGCCAAAGAAGTTCGGGGTATGGATACGATTCCGGCCGCGGTTGCGGATGCCAACGCTAACGCGAAACGCAACCAAATCACGAACGCCCACTACGAAGTTGGCGAAGCCGAAGTCTTACTGCCACAATGGTTAGCCAGCGGATTCGCACCGGACGCGATGGTCGTCGACCCACCACGTACCGGCCTGGACGGCGTGTTAATCGACGCTATCTTACAAAGCGCACCAGAAAAACTCGTCTATATTTCTTGTAATCCATCGACCCTTGCACGTGATTTACAAGAATTGACGCGCGGCTACCAAGTCGACTACATTCAGTCGATCGATATGTTCCCGCAAACGGCGCGCTGTGAGGCGGTCGTACGCTTTACGAAACGCCATTAATTAATTTATTTTTTCGAAGGGGGAATCTCCATGGCAGCTACTGATAGCCAAATTGCACTCACGATGACCTTTACACTACGGCCACCGTTCAAGACGCACTTCTTATTGTTAAAGGATTACGTGGCGGATGTTCGCATTCCAGCCCGTGATGGCGTGTTGACGACGATCATCGCCAAAAACATTCCGTTGACCCCGGCGCTGGAACAACTCAAAACGATTTTCGACGACGTGCAAAACCCCGTATACTGGCAATTACACGACCAAGCGGTACAGGAATTCTTCAGCGCCCATCCTGACCAGCGTCCAGTATTGCCCCTAGATCTCTTGCAAGTCATGCTCAACACCTTATCCGCTCAAGGATTGTCAGACGAACAACTGATGCACATTATGCGAGAGGTCTTCGAACGCTTACAGACCAACGACTTTAACAGCCAGGTCGCGCAGCGGATTTTGACTTCACTGAATAATAAATAACGCCACATCAGTTACCACTGATTTTTATCAATAGGATTAGATAACGCAATGTTGTTTAATCCTATTTTTTTGGACATGAATCAAAAACGGCGGCTATTGCGGGCAACCCAAAATCCATGGTGAAACTATATTAGTAACACATTACGACAGAATCACAGCCATTATTTCTCTAGTAAACCAACCGATATTCGGCGTATAAGTAGTAGTCTTTCCACTTGTTACAAGCAAAGTTGTTGACTTTGAAGTTACATGTGATAAGCTGATTACTGTAATTTTTATTGATACAGCAAGCTGAAAGGATGTTTTACTTATGAAATTTGCCGTCACTGCCGCTACTGGCAAGTTTGGCCAAAGTGCCGTTAGTACGCTTAATGCTAAAGTCGGTCCTGAAAATGTGTTAGTAATTGCTCGTAATCAGGACAAAGCCACGCAGCTGTTCCCTGATAATCCAATTCGAATCGGAAACTATGATGATGTCGACGCCATGACGAAAGCCTTCGAAGATGTCGAACGCGTGCTCTTCGTCTCCTCACAACCCGGCGGTCCCGTTGACCGGGCCACTGCTCATAAAAATGTCGTGACCGCACTCAACGCCGCACATGTTAAATTTGTCGCCTACACTAGTTTCCCCCACGCACAGACAGCAGTTAGTGCCCTCGCTAGTGACCATCGTGCGACCGAAAATGCCATTACAGCGACTAATATTGCGCACAGTTTTCTGCGCAACAACTGGTATTTGGAAAACGAAATGGGATTCTTGCAAAACGGTGCCCATAATCAAGAAGCCCTGTATTGGGCTAACGATACGGCTGGCTGGGCTTTAGAACGAGAATACGCAGCCGCTGCCGCAACCGTTTTGATGGCAGAAGATCCTCAAGAAGTGTATGAATTTGCAGGAGCGCCCCGCACCTATGCCGCCCTCGGTCAAGCACTTCAAAAAGCAACTGGTAACCAATTTAAGATTACGCAAGTCAGTCAGGAAGCATACACGCAATCCCTTGAAGCGACTGGCCTCGATCATGATACCGCTGCTTTATTTGCCTCATTTCAAGCTCCAATCAATGATGGTGCCCTAGCTGAAACGTCAGCAGACTTGGCAAATGTCTTGGGACATCAACCATTGGAAGCTAGTGCGGCCATTCAAGAAATCTTAGCGCGCTCATAATAAGCCAGCGATCCATCAGACACTATTTTGGATACAGCAAAGAGAGGAAGCCCACATATTGGGGACTTCCTCTTTTGTATTATTTTAACGTTTCTCAGCCGAACGTACTAATTAACGCGTTACATCAGCAAAATACCGTGCTAAGGTTAGTTGAATACCGTTATGATTATTATCCGTTGTCACCATATCCGCGGCATCCTTAACCGCTTGAGGCGCGTTGCCCATCGCCACTCCTACGCCCACTTCTTGGAGCATCGCAACATCGTTGAAGTTATCGCCAAAACCCAGCGTTTCGGCTGTCGTGAGTTGTTCATCCGCTAACAGTTTCTTCAAGGCAGCGGCTTTGGTAACACCGGTAGCCACGATTTCTAGATACGTCGCTTTAGAACGATAAACGGCTAAGTCCTCAAATTCAAACGTTTGTAGTCGCTGCTCGATTGCTTGAATGACAGCAGCCTCCGCCATAATCATGATTTTGTGCACTGGCGTTGGCGCCACTTGTAGCCAGTCAGCAAGGTCAGCCACGTGTGGTTGATAGCCGATGCCGTCAGCTTCTTGTTGCTCCCACTGACCCATGCTGGCCACCAACCAGTCATTATTCGTATAAATATTGATGGAAGCAGTTGGCCATTCTCGCGCGATCAACGCCTGAACCGACCGCGCCAATTCAGGAGCAACCGCCTGTTCCTCAAAGACTGTCAGTTGGTCATTGGCATCAGTGGTTGCCGTTAGCGCCCCGTTATACGCAATCATTGTAGAATTAATCCCCAACTGCTGGGCGATACCAAACATCCCTTTGGGTGAGCGCGCTGAAGCTAACACCATCTTTGCACCCTTTGCGACCGCCGCTTGAACACCCGTAATCGTCGCGGGTAATAATTGGCCGTGGCTGTCAACTAAGGTACCGTCGATGTCGCTTACGATTAGTTTAATTGTTTTCATCTTGCTTTTCCTACTTTCACAAGTTGCCTATCCGTCACAAAAAGGCCTGAGATTCCCCCAGACCTAAGTACTTCACTACTCTAATTCCCGCCGATTCTTCAAATCAAACACCACTTTGTCCCCCACGAGTTTGGCAAATAATTCCTGCTCGGGTTGGGGGTCAAATGGCCCCAAATCGACTAGAATCTGGCCATCGTCCGCCACTTGATACCCTTGATACCGATCAAAGATGACGTGATACATCGTTTGGGCTGGTCGCATCCGCTCATCCACCTGAGCGGCCGCCGCCTTCAACGTATAACCAGTTTGGAGTAAGTTACTCATCGCGGCCGCTTTGATAACCATTTTCATGGTATAAATGCGTGCCTGACCTGGCTCATCCTCATTCTTAGGAATAATGTACCCCTTTTTTTGCCAATACCGCAGTTGTCGTGGCGAGACACCAGTCATTCTGCTCAATTCACTAATGCCAATCGTTAGTTGACCCTTATGGAATAGCTCGCGTAAATCTCTACGCGTCCCGTTTGCCATGCTGGCGCCTCCTTTCCAAAATTGCTATTACACTAGATTATAGCATGGAATCTAGTCGCCACCATTAACTCACTGGGAATTTTGTGTGATTAATTAGCTAAGACGGTACGTCGTTTGTAAGTAGTCAGTTAAGGATTGTGCCGCTTGTCCCATAATCTGCCGGTAGTCATCACTGACCGTTGCTAACAATCCCATGGCCCCACCCGCGTACATTGACGCTAACATCGGGCCTTCATTATTCTGATTATACATGTCGCTGAAGGCCTGCAACGATACCGGTTGATAGCCAATCGATTGTCCACTGACTTGACTCAAAACGGCCGCCAATTCTGGCATCGTGTAGGCCTGCTCTTGAGTCAACGTGTAGATGCGGCCGCGTTGTAATAAATCTGGCGTCGTTGCGACCTTGGCAAATGCCGCGGCACTATCCGCCTGACTGATAAAGCTCAAAGCTTGGTCGCCCATCGGATAAATGACGTTGTGCCGCTCGATTAATTCTGGTAAATACGGCACCAACGGATCAGCATACAGCGCATTGCGGACAATCGTATAATTGAGGTCAGTCCCAGCTAATCGCCGCGGCACGTAGCCGTAAAACGCCGACAGCGCAAAGGGATTGTTGACTTGATCAGCAATAAAGCCCATCACTAACAAATGCTGCACATTCGCTTGCTGAACTGCCGCTAAGACATTTTCAAACTCTTGTACCCGCGAATAACTATCGTGGCTCTTACTTGGAATATAAATCAAGACATCACTATCTTGGAAAAAAGCTTTTAATCGTTCTGGCTGTTGGTAATCAATTGCCATCACCTGCATGTCCTGTTGTTGATAAGCCCGTGCTTTACTAGGCGTGTGAACACCTAAATATAAGTCGCTGGGGTCCACTAACGGTTTGATAGCCGCAACAATCTGTTGCCCCAAATGACCCGTAGCACCTGTAATCGCATATTTCATCTTAACCCGCCCCTTCTTGTAACTTCATTAGTTACATTAAACCGGATTTAGTTGCGTTTGTCAATCAAACCCGCTTACGGCCAGGAAGGTACCATAAAAGTCTGTTTCCTGCTGACTTAGAAACTGGCATGCACTGCGCTTAAGTCATCGTCCCCCAACCGTCATCGCTGCGACCACAAAAAATTGGCAGCCACCAATTTACGATGACTGCCAATAAGAGCTCAATTTTACGCTAAAAATTTTAGCCGAATCTCAGTAAACCATTCAATTCTACCCGTTTAGCCTATGCGACCTGCTGCCCAAGATGCTTCTTCTTCGGCGCCGTCTTCACATTCTTAACGTCATTGTCTGAGAAGCCGAACATCCAAGTCAATGCGAAGGCGACAATCAAGTCAGCTGCGGATGCAATCAAGAAACCGTAGAAGCTAAAGTCGATGCCCTTCGGATTGAAGAAGGAGGTGAATCCAATCAGGGAGCCGGCAAAGCCCCACATGTTGACGTTAAAGAGTCCGGTCAAGAAACCGCCGACCGCACCACCGATACTTGCGGTGATGAAGGCCCGACCGTATTTCAAGTTGATCCCATACATTGCAGGTTCAGTAACACCGCAGAATGCTGAAATCGTGGCTGGCCATGCGAGTTCCTTGATGTTAGCGAATTTAGACTTCAACGCAATCGCCAAGACCGCACCACCTTGCGCGACCATCGTTGCAGAAACGATGGCGTTCAGGTAGCTGTGACCCGTTGTGGTAATATCGTTGACCACGATTGGAATGATCGCCCAGTGTAAGCCGAAGATAACCAGTACTTGGTAAAAGCCACCAATAATCAAACCAGAGATAGCCGGACTTAGTTTGTAAATCGCCACGATTCCGGCAGCTAAAGCGCCAGATAACGCGGTAATGATTGGGCCGAGAATCAGGATAATCGCACCGGAAATCAAGACAACTTCAAACAGTGGCACAAAAATCATCCGTAGCACCGTTGGAATCACCCGTTTGAGCCATGGTTCCAACTTACTTGCTAACCAGGCCCCCGCAATCATTGGGAAGATCGAGTACGTGTAGGAAGCCACATGTACCGGGATTCCGAAGAAGTTGGCATTGATTGCCATGCCCAACAGGTGTCCGGTCACCTTACCAGTCGTCGCCATCCCAACGATGGCTGGATAAGTGAGCACCCCACCAACAATTCCCATGATAACGGGATCCGATCCGAGTTTCTTAGCAGCGGTGAAGCCCACGAAAATCGGTAGGAAGTAGAAGACCGAGTCGCCCATCGCATTGATGATGACGTAGGTCGGCGTGGTTGCCGAAACTATCTTGAAATTAGTCAGCAACGACAGAATCCCTTTTAAGATACCAGAAGCGGCCAACAAGCCAATCACTGGTATCATGGAGCCCGTGATGACCCCAATCAGACTGCTAAACCCGTGTTTCACTTTCTGCCACGGCGACATCTTCTGCCAGGCGAGCCGGTTCGCTTCCTTTTCCATCGCAACGGCGGAGGCATCCGCGTCACCAAAGCCAGCGCCAAGTTGACCAACGATCGCATCATAGACGTCGTTAACGGCGGGACCAATCACCACTTGATACTGGCCACCCGCCTTGGCCACATCGATAACGCCCTTCAGATTGCGAATCGCGTCATCGTCCGCTTTGCCTTCGTCTTTCAAGTAAAAGCGAACTCGGGTAATGCAGTGGATGACACTCTTGATATTGACCGGTCCACCTACTTGGGCAATGATTTGAGTGGCGAGTTCATCGTACTTGCCACCCTGGCCCTTAACGATAGGCTGTTCCGGCACGTCCTCTTTGAGTTCAACGACTGCGCCAACAACACCCGCACGGACTTCGCCGACTTCTGGTGTCAGCTTAGTGACGTGATCCATCGAATTCGTAACGGCCATAATGACGGTGGTGGCCTTATGCGCATTCGCAATCGCCATCAGATCCATCGTGGCAATTTTGTCACCCGCTTCCACGGTATCCCCGACATGGACGGTAACTGTAAACGGTGGGTTCTCTGCCAATTCGACTGTATCGATTCCTAAATGCACGAGCACTTCCAGACCATTGTTCCCCGTAAACCCGATAGCATGGAGACTAGCCGCCACCATCGTGACCTTACCACTGATTGGCGCAACGACCTGGCCCTCAGTTGGTTCAATCCCAAAGCCTTCGCCCATCATGCCTTGTGAAAATACTGGATCGTGGACCGCCTTAAGCGGAACTAGCTGCCCTGCGACCGGCGTTAATAAATGCACTTGCTTCATAGCGATTCTCCCCCTTTGACTCAATTAATCGCGTTGTTAACAAACCAAGCTCAACGACCACTGGCGATTAAAAATAGCTAATACGACCCCGAACAACCAATCATCGTTGACCTAACTCACCAAGTCACGCCTTTAACTATAAAAGCGCTTTCTTTTATAAATCTAATAATAACCGCCCCCATTCGGACGGTCAATCAAACCCGTTTGAAATCCAGCGGTTCTGACTAGATTCAGAGCTTACTTAATTAGTTTGCCAAACCTTTAGAATCAAGTGTTAATCGTTGCGTTGCCAAGGATGAGTGTGCAAAATCAGCCGCGGTCTTGACGTCCTTGCCGAAATCAACGACCAACGCGTGAAACTCCCATGCCGTCGTCAAATCGTAGTCCCACGCCTGCATAATCAACTGCTGCGCACGCATGTAGTTACTTGGTAACGGTTGGTTGAGCCATGTGAACAAGCGCCGCAAGTACGTATCAACGATAATCGTCGGCTGATGAAAGACATACATGCTAAAATAGTCGGCCGTCTCGTCACCAATACCTCGTAGCGCCTTCAATTCACTGCGGAGCTGCGTTGCCGGTAGCGCCCGCATCCGTGCCAGATCAAACTCATATCTGCCGCACCACGCCGCCAGACTTTTCAATGTCGGCACCTTGCGCGTATAGAAGCCCGCGGGTTTGACCAATTTCGTCAGCGTCTCATCACTTAAAGCTAGTAGCCGTTCAGGATCAAAGCCAGTCGCCATCTTCAAATTCGCCAGCGCATAATCTACATTGCGCCAATTGGTGTTCTGAACTAGGATGCCACCCCATAAAATCTCCCACGGCGTTTCGGCCGGTGGGACACCATCTTCGAGCCAATGCCGCGGGCCCATCGCCGCTAATAGTTGTTGATATAAGGTTTCAATTGTCATTTTCTATGCTCCTTGGAATCAGTTCTGCTAACGTCATGTTAACTAAAAAAAGCCGTAGCGGCAAAATTCCGATCCGCTACGACCATATTACTTGATGCTATTTAGGTTAATCGTCGGCAACAACGCTGCGCTTTACGGCTAAGACAATGTCAGCCTTGTGATTTTCTGGTTTGACCTTTTCTTCAAAGTCCAATTCGGCGTCCTTAAATAAGTTTTGAATCTCAGTGTTCACTAACGGCAAGTCGCGTGGATCACCAGCCTGCTGACGAATATAGACCACGTATTGATCTGGTAATTCTTCCAAATCATATTCAACATCTTCATCATTTAAAATGACATAAATCAACTTACGTTCTTTGTTCATCTGAAACTTCCCCTTATCCATATAATTGATCCGAATTAGTCGCGAACAGCTAATTGGTGAGCAAACTTAAGGTAATCTGCAACACAATGATCGAGCCATGCCACCACTTTGTCATCCGTAATCTGTCCAGCGGCATTCATCTTGGCTTGAACGGTGCTTAGCAAGAATTCATCGCCCGGTAAGACGCGCATGCCAACGCCTGGTGAATCTAGGATTTGGCGTAAATGACTCTGCGCCCGTACGGTTCCTAGGGGGCCCATGGTTGCGCCTAGAATCATCGCCGGTTTACCGATCAACGGTCGCTCGACACGTGACAACCAGTCAATGGCGTTGCCCAGCACCCCAGGAATACTATGATTGTATTCCGGTGTGACAAAAATCACACCATCGGCTGCTAAGACTGACTGCTTGAATGCCTGAACATCCGCCGGTGCTTCTAATTCAATATCCTGATCGTAGTAAGGTAACTCACTGAGATTCGGAATCGTGACGTCCATCTGATCCGCATAACGTTTTTGGACAAACGTTGCCAGTCGCCGGTTATACGAGGAACGTCGAATACTTCCGACAAGTGCGACAATCTTCATCGTGTTCAAACTCCTTTAAGTTGTAGTTAACTTTAGTATACCCCTTTTTCTGGTAATGGTCGGAACCGGTTTCAAAAAAATACGATTCTTTTAGGCCAACGCAAGCTTGGTTGACCACGTGACTGGTGCCACCGTCGTACTAGTTGAAATCATTTACGTTGACGACAATAATTATTTTAATCCGCAGGCCAGCACCCTAATGATTTTCAATCATGAGTGACTCAAGCCCGGTTTGAACGGCACATTAATAAATTTTCAAAAATGTTTCTTAACTTTTTCCAAAAACAAACTGCCGTACCTATCGCATTGAATTGAGTCTGCTATACTAATGATTAGAGAAAATGATTGGGGGGTTAATCGTGTATTATCGTGGTGAAGCACTTGATTTTTTAAATATGTTACATACAACTGGCACCGCACCACTCATGCGTTCACGCATCGTCTTTTCCAGCCAGATCGATGTTGAACGACTCAAGGCTGCCGTTCTCACTTCCGCACAAGTCGTGCCCGAGATTTTCGGCCACTACCAAGTTGACCGTAATCGCTTCGTCGTCACTGATCAACCAGTCAACCAAGTGATCCAAGAAGTTCAGAGCCCGTACAGTCCTGAAAATACTGATTTTGACTTTACGAACGGGCCCCAGTTGCGACTCTTCGTCATCCATCATGGCGATTACGATGTCTTGCAGGCTTTTATGAGTCACCTGCTGACTGACAATCGGGGCTTCAAAGAATACTTGTATTTACTCGCACAAGCCTACAATGAAGAAGACCTGACTAACCTCCATAATGAGCGTCGTTTACGGCCAATTATCACCAAGATTCAGCGGCAATTCTCCCGACCACGCGGACACGCCCCAATGGTGACTGGCATGGTGAAACTACCCCACTATCCGGGTATCAATCTCCGCCACGGTGGCCATGTCATGCTAAGCAGTACGCAATTCATGCGCGTCCGTCGTGTGGCTAAAGCTCAAGATGTCGGCATTAGCGAAGCAATCCTGGCTGCTTACGCCAAAGCCCTCCAAGTCCTGACTGGCCACACCACGGTGACGTTACCCTGCCCAATTGATTTACGCCGATTCACCGCTGAAGCTGAAGACGTCACCCAAGTCGCTAACCTGACCGTCAACGTCTTTCTCACGATCCACGTTGATATCGACGCACCCTTCAACGACTTAGTGAAGCAAGTCCACGATTTATTGACGGTTGAACGAACCCGGGTCGCGTTCCTATATCGTCTCAGCAATTTACAAAAAATGAACCACACGATGCCAATTACCGTCATGCGCAAAATGACCAATCGCTGGCTCCCACAGCCCGCCTTGCGCTACACCAACTTTGGTGTGATCGACCAACAACGCCTGCGTTTTCACGGGCTATCAGTCGTTAACTGCGTCTTTTCCGGTGCTTTCCATCCCTCACCAACCATGGAGATTGCCGCGAGCACCTTCGCCGGAACATGTACGTTAAGCTTCAACAGTACCGGCTCCGAACGCGATTATCAGCTTTCAATGAAGATTTTGGAGAACATCCAGGCGCAATTACTCGTCTGGGCCCAAACCAAGCCACAACCAGCCGTGGCCGAAACCGATGCAACGACATTGCGTCATCAAGCTTAATTTTGTAACCTAAAGAGCAGTCACTTCCGATTTGGAGTGACTGCTTTTTTAGTAGGCTAGTTTTAGTTGGTAAGTGCGCCTGGGTGACCTGGCTGCCTTGAATCGGCCTATTTCATGTGAAACCCGATTCTCTGGCCAGCCATCCGCCGCGATGAACGCCAGAAGTCTCTCGCGCCAATCATAGGCGGTTGTCAGCCAATTCATGATGACTACTCAGATACAACCTGAACGATGATTTCCCGCTCGTTTCAGCGTAAGTAATGGCTCAGCTGATAAATGGTCGCTCGCCGTGACTGTGTCGGCAGCGGATGCCTGTGTCGCTGATAACGAACTATTGTGGGCCCCTGAATCGCATAGTTCCGAAAACTGGGGCGCAGCGGCGTCACGATGGCGTCAGCTTGCGAACTAGCCGCAAGACTGACGCGAATGGCAGTTGCTGGTAGACGCATGCCGCGTAAATTACTGAGAAAGCCGTCATACAAGCGCCAGAGTGCCCCTGCCGTGGGTGTCCAGACCGCTTTGCCAGTCGGTGGTAACAGCTGGAATCTCAAGGTCATCTGGCAAGAATCGGCGCTTAATAGTACCGGACGAATCGCCAGCTGATTGGCACGCGCTTGGATCGTTGCCATCGTCAGTTCCGTTGGTGTGATTTGATAACTAACTTCGAAGATTGGAAACCGGTCATCTGGTCCCACGCCAGTTTCACATTCACTTGTTAGCCGCTGAATCACACGCGTCATCGCTTCTAATCCGAGCACATAGGCTTGCTCATACCGTGCGCGCTCAATTGGTAAGGCTGGAACAATTGCTTGTGTCATATGACCACCTCCATCAGAATTCAACTTAATTATCGTTAGTTTACTCACTCATCCACCCCCAGTAAAGGGGTTTCATGGATTTCGTTAATTAATTTTGTCAAAAGTTTTATCTAGTAATGTTTCTAAATTGGAATCCTTCTAAAAAGTGTGGTTTAATAAGGGTGAATATGATAAAAGGAGGTATCGCGTCGTGGCAGAAGATATGTTGACCCAAGCCTTGCAGCAATTAAAGGACCACAAGATTCGTGTAACGCCGCAACGGCAAATTATTCTTAACTATTTGATTACTCACCATAATCATCCATCCGTCGAAACAATTTATCAGGAGTTAGCAAGTCAGTTACCTAATCTTAGTCTCGCAACCGTGTATAACACCTTAAAACTCTTCGTGGACTTAGGGATCGTCATCGAGCTCCAAAATGGCGATGCCGGCACCCACTACGACTTTTTCGGGCGCCCACACTATCACGTTGTTTGTGAAAATTGCGGTAAAATCACCGACGTTTTTGAGCCAGACCTCCGCAGTGTCGAAGCCAAGGCCGCGGAACTCTCCGGTTATTTAGTCACGGGCCACAACATGGAAGTCTACGGATTGTGCCCTGACTGCCAGAAATTGCTCAATGTTACTAAGACGACTGATTTGAAACGGTTGAAGTTAACGCATAGTGAATAATTGATTGTAAACGAAATGATTGCGACCTGATGAGTTATCAAGTTGCAATCATTTTATCGTTTACGTTAACTCAACATCCGCCCACTCGTGGCCTAATGTTGTGGCACCTCTTCCAACATCCCGTAAAATTGTGATTTGTCGGAAAAGTCAGCCATGTAGGCGCCGTTTAGTCCAGCTTTTTGACCAATGGTTCCCAAATCAATCATGAGTTTTTCTTCGTCATCAGGAAAATGCAACCGGCCCTTAATGGCGACACTCCGAATGTAATTGACCAGCCGATTGACCAGTGCTTCCGGATTCCGAACCGTCCCGATTTTCTTATCGACTTGCGCGAGAACGTCGATGATGTCCAACAAATCCCCCGATTGGTCAGGCCATTCACTCAATTTGACAATCAGTCCTTGAATATCCCGTTGTGCTTGTTGCCGCAATTCTACTTCTTTCTGCATCGCGAATAATCCCCCTACTTGCAACTTGCCCTTTCATAACAAATGATTAATTTCAAGTCACAATTATTTTGATTTCCACCTCCATTGTACACGCTTGCTAATGAAACGGGGCATCATAATCATAAACGTCAACGATTCACTCATAAACGTCAAAATCAGTCGGATAATGCCGCCAATATTCAGACGGTTCACTTAACTGATGTATGCCGTTCTTCATCGGTAGCTTAAATCCCCGTAACAAAAAAGCCCGAGCAACACTCAGACTTTTCAACTGACCCATTAATTCGCTAGCTAGCCTAACGTTCTTGACCAAACATGAAATATAGCCATGGGCCGAATGGTTGAACAAATGCTAGCAGCAACCATCCTAAGCGATGACCATGCCGGAACGATTTCGCCCGTAACACATCCGCGACCACAATCGTCGTTGCCGTGATTTCTAATGCCGCAATCGGTAGCAAGCGTTGCTGTAAGCGCCGTTTGACTTTCGGTGGCATTGCACGCCGTTCTTGTTTGTGATGACCACATAAATGCATTGTCAAGCACCTCCCTGATTAGTTGGTTTCATTATACGCGCTTAATTAAGAAAGCGCTATCTTGACTGGTATCCTTTGGGAGTATGTTCCACAAATTTCGTACTTGCAATCGTGAATTCGTCGATCACTTTGGTCCCGTGCATAAGTTGCCGGGTGGTCACACCGACCTGGCCACGATCGATTGTAATGATTTGGTAACTACTACCTTCATAGACGTAGTGGTGGTGCGGATCGTGGCAATCAATTGCGTAGGCAACCGAACCTGCAACCGCGTTCAAAATATTGTCCCCAATTAAGTACTGCGTGGCAAAATGAACGTGGCCGGAAAAGACGCCACCCAAGTTATGCCCGCGTAAGACGGAAAGTAGCGCTGGGGTATTTTGCAAGATCGCATAGTGCATATTCGTCAATGTGGGCCCATCTAACGAATGGTGTAAGAAGATAAAGGCCCGTTTCGTCGGCGCCTGGCGTAAATGCTTGCCGAGCCACTGCAGCTGGGCCGGAGCTAACCAACCGGCCTCGTAGCCGCTGACCTTGGAGTCCAAGAAATAAAAATCATTATTGCCGATTCGCATCCGACTCGCATAATACGGGCCGGGGTCCGCCGGCAAGTAGCCTTCATAAAAAGCGGCGCGCTGGTCATGGTTTCCTAAAATTACGCGCACGTGACAATCGAACTCCGCTTCCATCGTATGGACGATAGCGTGCAACCGTTGATAGTCATCGGCACTGCCATCATGAATCAAGTCTCCGGTAAAGACGATCAAATCCGGTGATGTTGGTAATTGGCGGATGTCTTCGATGATATTCGCTAACTTGGCCCAGGGATCATACTGTTGGCCGTGTACTGGAACTTGGCCGCGTGGGGTTAAATGTAGATCAGAAATCTGAACAACTTGTAAAGGACGCAATTCGATCCTCCCTCTCATACTTTAATCACCATATGGTTACCTCTAATATAGCGAGCCAACGTAAAGTTTTACCAACCTTCATATAAAGTAACTGTAAAGTTTATGCAAACGTCTCTTTACGCACGGCCAACTAGCCCAGTCATGACGCTATTAACTATGGCTGGGCCTGCTAACCAGTCGTGGAACTGACAGTTAGGTCTGCGGTCGCTGAACAAGCGTGGGACTGATAACTAGATCTACGGTCGCTGACCAGTCACGGGGCTGATAACTAGGTCTGTAGCTGCTGAACAAGCGCGCGACTGATTACTAGGTCTGTAACTACTGACCAGGCGTGATCACGCTAAAATTTACAGTTGACAACGACCCGTTAAGTCGCCACCATTGAAGTAAGATTTGATCATACAAGTGAGGGATTATTTTGAAAAATATGTTTGTTGGGCCCCACGTGGCCTTAGCCGTGCCACAACCAGAAGACTTTGATGAAATTAGTGACTGGTATACGGACGCTGATTTCGTTCGTAAAATGGACACCGCGGCGGCGCGACCGCTTACTGGCGAAGACCTTGAACGGACTTACCGCAACCTGGACCGTCATACGGAATACTACTTTCATATTCATAGTCTTGAAGACGACCACTTAATGGGCTTCGTGACCCTCTTCAACATCGAATGGAACAACCAGATTGCCCAGCTGGCGATTGCGATTGGAGACCCTGAAGAACGTGGTCATGGCTATGGGACCGAAGCGCTGAGCTTGATTCTCAACTATGCTTTTAACGAATTGAACCTTTATAAGGTCTGTTTGGACGTCATCGCAACAAACACCGCGGCCATCGCTGTTTATCAGAATAGTGGCTTCGAATTTGAGGGCACAAACAAGCGCGCTATCAAGCGTGACGGGCAACGCATCGACCTTCATCACATGGGATTATTTGCGGATGATTTTCAGCCTAGAGTCACTTTAAACTAATTAATCAGCTCAATTAGTTGCAGCCAATAACTTTTGCAATTATAATAGTCGCAGATTGATAGAAAGTGACCAACTAACTATCGATCCTTAATATTCTTTAGTTTTTTAGATTATGGGTGCGTTGCTGCCATAACGTACCACAATAATCACTTTCATTCATAGACTCCCCCAAGTCTAATGAATGGGGTTCATCAAAGCCCCCACTTTGATGTTTCCTACTCCTTGACCACTACATCCGCTGATGTGGTGGCTTTTTTATTATCCAAACGCAACCTGGCAAGGATGGCGGCCATTCAACAGCGTGTTGTTTTCGCCCGTATCTAAAAAAGCCGCTACCGATAATTACCGGTAACGGCCTGCTATCACGAGTTCGTCATAGCCAAAACGAGTTCAAGCGCCCTCGTTTCGATTAGATCCAACTGGTACCCAATCTACTCGCAAGTAAATTATGTGCCACCAAGATTTAATCTTCTTCAACTTCCATCTGATTACTGCTTCGTCGCGCTGCTAGCCATTCTTTGACCTGAATCAAAATCCAGGCGATTCCCGCGGTAAACAATAATAACATCAACGTCGAAACGATAATCACGATCACGATTTGAACGCCTTCCGCTTTCAACACGTCTAGTTTCGTCACCAACGCGATTCCTGATGGGATAAAAATCAGACTGATGAATTGAACGAAAAAGTTACTAACGCCGGCAACCTGCTCAAGCTTGACCACTTTGAACGTCAACAACAGGTATAACATGATCATCCCAATGAGCGGCGTTGGCATTGGAAATGCGGGCCAGAGTTTGTTGGCTAAATTAGCAATCAAACTACTAGCTAACAAAATCAAGCCATAAATGACAATTTGTTTAATAAATGCGCCTTTTTTCATCGAATCCCTCCCGGACCGTCTAGCCTAACCCAATCAACTGTGCAAAACCTGGAACCATAAAATTGACCAAAATTCCCGCAACGACGAAGGCAATCGCCCCTGTCGCACCCGCGGCCTCGCTGACTTCAATCGCTTTGGTGGCCCCGACGGCGTTACCCGCGATACCAAAGCCCAGTCCCGCGCCCAGCGGATTTTTGTGGAGTTTGAACCACCGAATAAAATGGTCGCCTAACGCGTAGATCAGAACTGAATTCAGAATCACGGCAAACGCGGCAATTGCTTGATCCCCGCCCACCGATTCAGCGACAGGCAAGGCAATCGCGGTCGTGGCTGCTTGAACTAACATCGCGCCCAGCGCCGCATCGGTCAATCCAAGTAAGCGAGACACACCGTAAATCCCGAATAATGACAATAACAAGCCAATCGCGAGGGCCATCAAGATAACATCCCAGTGTTTCTTAAAAATATCATTACGCTTATACAGTGGGACGGCAAACGATACCGTGGCAGGCGCCACAAACCAGAATAGCCAATCGCCACCAACTTGGTACGCTTCATAAACTTTTTGCACGGGTGCCTTAAGAATCGACGCAATCAATACCAATAAACCAATCCCGAGCAGCATTCCAAAGAACAATGGTTGGAATAACACAAAGCGATTTGTTTTGTGATAGAAATACTCGCCAATCCCATAAACTAAGACCGACAACCCGATCCCGAAAAACGGATTATTGAGAAGATAACTCACATAAGTTCCTACTTTCTTTTGGTGAAAAAGAGTGACAAAAAAGGTGCCCCATCCGGGTCTAGTCATCATTAAAATGGTGGTTAGGCTCAGAACAGTGCACCAACACGGTTCTTATTTATTATTCATTAATTATAACACATCAAAGCATTCTTTAATAGTAGTGCGTCCTGTCAAATTTAATCGACGGTATAGAACATCAACGCGTAAGCGCCAACACCCGTATGAGTCGCAATAATTGGACTAGTTCGTGCAACCAGTAAATCCGCTTGGGGCACGACCTGCTGAAGGAGCTTTTCAGGCGCTTCCGCAACGCTTGGTTCCCCCACGTACGAAATTCCGGCTGCTTCGACCCGGGTCGCATCCGCCAATTGGTCTAGGATTTGGGCCTGCGCTTTAATCAGCGCTTTCTTCCCCCGACCGCGCGTATAGAATTTTAATTTTCCATCGACTAATTCAAAGACAAATTTTAATTTGATCAAGTTCGTGACCACCCCTGCCAACTTCGGCACCCGGCCACCTTTGACCAAATTATCCAGGGTATCCACAAATAAATAAGTCTTGGTATGTTCCCGAATCACGGCAATTTTGGCTAAAATGGCGGCCATATCCGCTCCGGCGTGGGCCATCCGCGCAGCCGTCAGCACTTGAAAAGACATACCCCGGTCAGCGGCTTGGGTATCGATGACGGTCACATCACCACTAGCCAACTTAGCTGCTTGACGGGCTGCGTTCACCGTTCCGCTCAACGTCTCGGTCAGATGAAGGGATAAGACTTGGCTGCCATCCTTCGTCAGCGCGTCGTAGCAGGTCACAAAGTCGCCGATTGGCGGTTGACTAGTCGTAGGCAGAATCGGGCTGACTGCCATTTGTTGATCGAATTCAGCCGCGCTGACCGCTGTATCCGCAATCAAGTCGCCACCGAACCCCACGAGTAACGGAACAACTTCAATATCATACTGTTCAATCTCGGCCGCCGTTAATTGGACCGAAGAATCGGTGACGATTTTAATTGTCATATTTTAGAAAACACCTTTCAATCAATTTGTGCCCAATTATAGCATCTCGACCAAACCACATCGTAGTTATCCTGTTATATCAACGTTTCAAGCCACTTCTACCTTTCCGACTAGTCTTATTTTGTTATAAACTTTGTAAAAATCATCATATTTAGCATTCAACTGACCGCACTTTTTCGTCGGGAAATCACGTTTTTAAAAATTTCCCGTCACACTTTCTTCATGCATCGCCGCTATACTATGTTTATAGTCATTAAGGAAATCCCAATCCTTAACGACCCCCTAACTTTAATGATTACTTCCCCAAGTAATGATGTGTGTGTACTTAATTACATTTTTACCGATTTACTTCCCTTTTCCTCCGTATTTCCCCGATACGGAGGTTTTTATTTTGTTCTGATATGCATTGTGCTAGTTTTTTTTTAGCATTAAAGTGGATTAAATCATGCCATTTGTTTGGTTTACTATTCGTCAGCCGGTGCGCTTCCATACTCCAACTTACGGAGCCGTCTGACAATTGCCGATGCCTAACTCTCGGATTTTAAGTGGACACCTGGTTCGAACTTGTCGTTAAACTAACGCGCAAATCATTCGACGCATTAAAAACTTCTGAATAATTTAACCAATCGCCGCGTAAACTAAAATAGCGACGCCCAGTCACCGGCCAAAACCAGTCACTGAACGTCACTATCGCAACACTAATACGAACTATTTCATTTTCTCAAGGTCTTCCGGGGCGATAAAAAAGCTCACTTGCCCAGTTTCTAAGTCAACGTGGGCTTTGACTTCTACACCCTTAGGAAAAATCCAACCTTTTCCAGTATCCAACTTAAGCGGCATCTCTCCATACGTCTTGGTCCGATACGTCTTTTCCATAGAAAACTCCTTCTCACTTTGCCAATAGCGATTAACTGGGTTCATTATATAATCTGCCGACATTTTCGGATAGTAAAGACACTTTACAATGACTTTCTTCAGTAGGCATGTCGCCACAAATCTGATAAAATACGGATTAACATCAAACCAATAGGAGGATTGGACTTTGTTCTATTCATTTTTTGACCCAACTTATTTACTCGTGATCCTTGGGTTGGTCATCTCAATGGCTGCCTCGGGTTACGTCAACAGTACCTTCCGCCACTATGATGCCTACCGGAGCCAATCCGGAACGTCGGGGACCGATGCGGCCCGTTTCATCCTCAGTCAATCTGGGATTACCGATGTGGGCGTCCAAAAAATCAGCGGTGACCTGACCGATAACTATAATGGACAGACCAAAGTCCTTAGCTTGTCAGAAGCAACCGCTGACTCCACTTCAGTCGCCGCAATCGGGGTCGCTGCTCACGAATGCGGGCACGCTGTTCAAGATAACGTCGGCTACTGGCCAATGCGACTACGGACTGCTTTAGTTCCCGTCGCCAACATCGGGTCGTCACTATCATTACCGCTGATCATTATTGGCGTCTTGCTTAGTTACAACCAGTCCCTGATTCACTTGGGAATCGCGCTCTTCTCATTGGCGTTACTATTTCAATTAGTCACGCTACCCGTTGAATTCAACGCCTCACGTCGCGCCTTACAGATTTTATCAGATGGTCAAGTGCTAACCCGCGATGAAGTCCCGATGGTACGTAAAGTGCTCGTTGCGGCTGCTTTAACCTACGTCGCAGCGGCACTGTCGACATTCTTACAATTGCTTCGCCTGATCATCTTGTTCGGTGGCAATCGCGACGATAACTAACTTGCATCTGCTCGATCAGATCAATGATCTACTTTAAAAAGAACGCCCGATTAACAGTCATTTTTGTCAAACTGATTGCTAATCGGGCGTTCTTTTAAGTTTCACTTGGGCTGCTCGGCCCTTGCGTCCTAACATTAGTCGGATTTGTGTTCATGAGTACGTCATTGGTTAGAGTTGTGTTCGTGAGCAGGTAAATCGCTTCCGTCTTGTTTTCAGGAGACTTGCAGAATAACCTACGCAATTGACTGTTGGATTTCTTACGACTGCCGCTTCATTTAGGCATTAACGCAGCATAGGTCCACTCGTTACAACCTACGCTACCTGATAATTCTTCAAATGCTTAACAAAGCCTTTCCCTTTTTTTCACGGGATTAGAGACATTCAGTCACAAATTCTTCACACAACCTCGGTATGATTACATCATAGCAATTGAGGTTAACTCAATCAGCTATAACACAACCTAAAATTTTTCATTTACTCCTCCAAAGTAATGAAATTCATAGTAACATGTGATTCCCCGTCACATGTTTACCCTACTCCTTTTTCCACCGTATTCCCCGATACGGTGGTTTTTGATTTTTATGCATTTTTCAGTTTGAATCGTTGATATATAAGTGCTTGATAATTCCAGAATTCTGTATATATGCATATAATTTCCACGATTGGGGGAACTTTTGGGGGAGATTTTCAATAAAAAAATAAATGACACGGCAATGTATTCACCCTAAAAGGACCACCGGCTAAGGCGATAATTTTCATTTTAGCTACCGCTCTAATAATTAATGTAATAAATGATTAATTTTAATTAAAATATTAGTTAATTAATTGACTGACTTGTTGTATGATAGAATTCTGTCAAAATATCGGTGCTTTTAGTACCACAACATAAGGGGAATTATACACAATGATCAATAACGCTAATTTACGGGGACAATTGACCAATGAAGAAGTACTTGTGCTTAACTCTGAAATCGAACTACGGAAGAAGTCAGCATTGATTACCTACCTACTCTGCCTATTCATCGGCACATTAGGCGCTCATCGTTACTACGTGGGCAAAACTGGTTCGGCAATCGCCATGACCTTGATTACGGTGCTGACATTAGGCTTTGGCGCCATTGTGACGGGAATCTGGGCACTAGTTGACTTATTTCTGATCAACGGTTGGCTACAAGATGACCGCTCACAAATTGAAGCCAACACGATTCAAACCATCTTGAACAAGCGGTAAGGTCGTGTAAGTATGGCGTGCTAACTGCGTGGCTAATCGCTAGCAACCATCAAACATTGCGATCAGGTTTAAATCAACAAAAATGCCACTAATCAGCACCAAACACCGGCCAGGATTGCACTTATTAACCCAGCCACACCGCAATATTGACCACCCACAAGCAATTTTCTGATTTTTAGCCGCTCAAGTATGCAATTTAGTTACCTTTTAACGGTCAAACTACTATACTAAACATATAGTGACTGGACATCTCCTTCAGCCACTTGAACCTTTTTCATTTACTCCTCCAAAGTTAATGAAAAGCAAGTTCGCTGGGGATGCCACCTAGCGACCAGGTCAATTTCTAGGTCATCGCCCGCCGCGGTGGCCTTTTTGTTTGTCGTGATAAATATTTTCATATTTCTTCCAATCGGCGTATCATATTTATGAGAGATTAGGAGTGATAGATTATGAAGAAAACACGCGTGTTGGCAGGAATTGGGGCCCCGGCAGCCATCTTTTCAACTGCCCTAATTGCGAGTGAAAAGCTCTATAATTTTGCTTTCAAACGCGTCGATTACGTCCCTGAAACATCCGCAGACAAACAAAAATACGCCGATGCGTACTACGCTTACGTCGATTGGTTGCATCGTCAGCCAGTCAAACAGTGGCAACTTAACGTCCAAGACGAAGCGAACCACCTCGTTGCGCAGTACGTGCCCGCCAAAACGACCAGCAACCGTACCGTCATCATCTCCCACGGCTATAAGGGCGACGGCGAGACGATGGCCAACTACGCCTATATGTTCCATCAAATGGGCTACAACGTCTTATTGCCAGACGACCGCGGTCACGGCCAGAGTGCTGGTAAATATATCAGTTTTGGCTGGCAAGATCGCCGCGACTACCTCGGCTGGATCGATAAAGTCCTTCGCATCAACGGTCAGCACACCAAAATCATTTTATTCGGCGTCAGCATGGGTGGCGCGACCGTTGAAATGATGAGTGGTGAAGAGCTACCGCCACAGGTCAAGGCAATCATCGCCGATTGCGGTTACTCCAGTATCGAAGAAGAGTTAGCGTACTTACTAAAACGCCAATTTCATTTACCAAAATACCCCTTTGTGCCGATCGTCAGCTTCATTAACCGCCACCGAATGGGCTACTACTTGAGTGATGTCAGTTCCGTTGAACAGCTAAAACGGAATCACCTCCCAATCTTCTTCATCCACGGCGAAAAAGACGTCTACGTGCCCAGCTGGATGCTCAAAGAAAATTATCAAGCCGCTAATGGTCCCAAGCAGATGTGGCAAGTCCCTAATGCCACGCACGCAGAAAGTTTCTGGATTGGCCCGGCCGAATATCAACGGCATATCGCCGCCTTTTTAGACCAATACGTGCCTGCAGACTAAGCCATCATCTGTCGTCTCTACAACAGTGCTGGTAGGCAACTGTAGCGACTGAGCATTGCGTTTAACGAGACCTTTACAATAAAACGGACTAAATAACAAACTGAGTGCTGCACCGTGTGAATCACGATGCAGCACTCAGTTTTTGTCTACCAGCGGGGGCACTTCCCCCACCTCAGGTTGTTTTGTCTGCCAACAGGTTCACTTTTCTCACAATTTACTAGCGCGCAGTCCGACTGATAATTCGGGCTAACCGGTCAGCCATCCGTTCCAGATTGGCCGGTCCTTGTGCCATGGCTTGGTCTAAGGTCATGACTTGGTCAACGATGGGCAAGACGGCAGTGACGCCCTGTTCGGCAAACGTTGCGTTAGTCCCTTTTTGCCGGCCAACGAGGAGATAACACGGTTTGTCCGCTGCCTGTGCCATTTGACTCAACTGAATCGGGACTTTGCCCATAAAGCTCTGGTCGTCGACTTGGCCCTCGCCCGAAATGACCAAATCAGCTTGCGCGACCTTGGCCTTCAACTGGCTCACGTCGGCTAGTAGCTGAAAACCAGATTGCACCTGGGCATGTAAGAAATAGCGCAAAGCAAAGCCGATTCCACCCGCCGCACCATCACCAGCATGCGCGCTCACTTGGCCACTCGCAATCGTCATATAGTGCGCCAGGGCCGCATCGTGTGCGTCGATTTGGGCGGCAGGCAACCCTTTTTGTGGGCCAAAGATTCTCGCCGCGCCATTGGTCCCAGTCAACGGATTCGTCACGTCCGCCGCGCTGATAAACGTCACGTCGGCGAGTTGTGGTAAGACTTGCTGCATATCGATAGTGGCTACTTTGCCTAAATCAGCTCCAATCATCGCGAGTTCGTTTCCATCGGCATCTAAGAACCGATAGCCGAGCGCTCGCAAAATGCCGGCACCCCCATCGACCGTCCCGCTACCACCGAGGCCCAGAATAATTTTACGTGCCCCGTGCTTGATTGCGTCCTTGATCAACAGGCCCGTCCCGTAAGTATTCGTGGCTAACGGGGTCAGTTGAGCCGTGACAAACTGAATGCCGGATGCAGCGGCGACCTCAATCACAGCTAGTTTTTCAGTCGCAAAATAGCCATATGTTGCTTCAAGCGGCTGTTGGGCTAAATCGACGGTCTGCGCCGTAATCGACTGACCACCGGCATGATTCGCCAACCAGGCCGCGACCGTTCCTTCACCACCATCCGCGATCGCCACCTGGGTCGTCGCTAACCCGTGCACTTCAAAACGCCGGGCCACCAGCTGATTGGCCTGAATACTCGTGATGGAATTTTTGAAAGAATCAATGGCAATTAATGCGTGCATTTTATCGTCCCCTATTCAATAACTACTTTCCAGTATAGAGAACCAACGTCTAATCGGCAATTCATATCAGTTGTCAACATTTATGAAAATCGTTAAGCTTAAAGTATCAAATAATTCATATGGAGGACGATAAGTTATGGCAACTCAGTACGATTACGACGTATTATACATTGGTGCGGGCCACGCGACCTTTGATGGCGCGGCCCCACTCGCTAAGACCGGGGTCCGAGTCGGTGTGATTGAAAGTGGTTTAATTGGTGGGACCTGCCCTAATCGCGGGTGTAATGCCAAAATCACGCTCGATGAACCAGTCAAACTCACCCGTGAAGCTGCTCGCTTGAACGACCTGTTAAGTAGTGCGCCGACCATCAACTGGACGGCCAACGTGGCGCATAAACAAGAAATCATCGACCCCTTACCAGCTGGTCTAACCGCTCGCTTGGAAGATGGTGGCGCCAAGATTATTCATGGCCACGCGACGTTCAAAGATAACCACACCGTAATCGTGGATGACGACCAAACGATCACCGCTGAAAAGATCGTGATTGCGACTGGCTTGAAGCCCCACCGTTTGGACATTCCGGGTACTGAATTAGCCCATGACAGCAGCGACTTCATGAACCTCAAGCAGTTGCCGCAAAACCTCGTCATCATTGGGGCCGGCTATATCGGCATGGAATTCGCGACGATTGCCAATGCCGCTGGCGCTAACGTGACAGTGATGCTTCACGGTGACCAAGCGCTCCGCGACTTCTATCAACCTTACGTTGAACAAGTCGTTGCTGACTTAACCGAACGAGGCGTCAAATTCATCAAAAATGCGAACGTTCAAGCGTTCGAACAACAAACCGACCAACTCCAGGTGAGTTATGGCGACAATCAACAGTTGACGGCTGACTGGATTTTAGATGCCACCGGCCGGATTCCGAACTTAGACGGCTTAGGTTTGGACCAAGTCGGCGTCAAATACGACCGCCACGGGGTCTACGTTAACGATTATCTCCAAACCAACATCGATAACATTTACGCGGCCGGTGACGTGCTCGCCAACGACTTGCCAAAGGTCACCCCTGCCGCTTACTTCGAGTCCAAATACTTGATGCGCCTATTCTCTGGTCAGACCACTGACCCCATCGACTATCCGGTCATTCCATCCGTGGTCTTCACCTCACCACGAATCGCTCAAGCCGGGATGAAGATTCCAGACGCGGAAAAAGCTGGTTTGGACGTGGCCGAAAATGATTTAGCCAATTACTGGTATTACCAAGTCTCCCGTGAACCGATCGCCGCTAGCAAACAAGTTCATGACAAGGACGGCCATCTCGTCGGCGTCACTGAAATCAGCGACCAGGCCGAAAACGCGGTCAACGCGCTATTACCAGCCATTGAATATCAATTGGACCGGGACCAAGTCGACCGCTTGATCGGCATCTTCCCAACCATCGGCTATGCCGCATGGCACCGGGCTTAAGATGTTAAAGATTGATTTCACACGATGATTTGACTTGTCTCGTTATCACAGTCTCGGCATAAAATACAGCGATTCAAGGCCAACTGCTTTGAATCGCTTTTTGTTACGTTACACTTACGCATTGTGTTAGTGATTGGTCATGAATCATGATTAAAGCTTGCCAGTTAGTTCGGATTACTGTCCATCAGCATTGTTCGTCCTAGTCCGACTTCCGGGGCCGGCTGACAACGCTGGAACAGGGCGGACATCGATTTGAACTCACGCAGAACCCCACTGCGCAATTTCAAATACGAGTCTTCTTCTAGCCCGGGAACCCGCTCGAATGGCGGATGAACGGCCACCTAACTTGGTGCAATTGACCACTGGATATAGGTGACTGGACTTTCAGTAAAACTTCAAATTGGTATCATTAATTCTTTAAGGCAGTTGAACGCTGAGAAGATTACCTGAATGTTATTCACTACTTCCAATTACAACTAGCTTGAAATTGTTCAATAAAATTGCCTTCGTTTATAATTCAAGACTTTGTTATCTCAGACGACTAGCGAAAATTCTGACAGGTAATTTCAGTGAAGTTGCTTGTCAAAAACCTTAAACCATGGGTAAGGACATTTAACTATTGTTAGAAACTAGTCTGACAGTTAAATATCAAGATAACCATGTACTAAGGAACCAACGACTAATCCAACCAAAAGTTGAGTCCGCACATGTCTGCCTTTCGAATACCATCCCGGCTGGAAGGCATTCTGTGCAAGGCTCAGTGGCGAAATTTCACTTAGCAAGCGTTCTTTGCTTGGTTAGTGAAAGACCAGTATTTAAGACGCGGACTTCGGCTTAAATCTGTGTCCACCACGTTCCAGCCATTGCACAGAATGCCTGGAAGCCGGTGTAGGACGACGCCACGACTGCAAGTTTACGCTAACTCGCACTGTTTCCAGCGGTTCCAAGCTGGCTGGTTTTGAACTTAAAAACACAGTAACAAAATGCCCCAAAAAGCCCCAGCGAATGATTCGCTGGGGCTTCATTAGTTTTAAATTAATCGTCTAATCCTAATCGTTCGAAAATCTCGTCAACGTGGCGTAAGTGATAATGGTAGTCAAAGGCGTCATCGATAGCGGCTTGGTCCAAGTGTTCGCGAATTTCGGCGTTGCCTTCGACGAGTGGCTTGAATTGGAGCTGCTCATCCCAGGACTTAGCCGTTAACGGTTGAACCAGGTCATAGGCACTTTCACGTGACATGCCGGTATCAATCAGTTTTAACAAGACGCGTTGACTATAGATCAACCCGTAAGTCGCATCCATATTCTGCTTCATCCGCTCTGGGAAGACCGTCAACGTCTTAATGATCTTGTTGATTCGCGTCAAGATGTAGTCCACCAAGATCGTCGTATCTGGTAAAATGATCCGCTCTGCAGATGAGTGCGAAATGTCGCGTTCATGCCACAATGGCACGTCTTCGTAGGCCGTCATCATGTGACCACGGATAACGCGTGCCAACCCAGTCACATTTTCAGAACCGATTGGATTACGTTTATGCGGCATCGCTGAGGACCCCTTTTGTCCTTTATTGAAGAATTCTTCAACTTCATGGGTCTCAGACTTTTGTAAGCCGCGAATCTCAGTCGCAAACACTTCAACGCTGGTTGCAATCAAGGCTAAGCTCGCAATGTATTCCGCGTGCAAGTCACGTGGTAAGACTTGTGTTGAGATTTCTTGTGCGCGCAAGCCGAGTCGTTTGCAGACAAATTCTTCGACAAACGGTGGGATGTTGGCGAACGTCCCCACGGCACCACTGATTTTACCCGCTTCAACGCCCGCAGCTGCGTGTTCGAAGCGTTCGATATCCCGGTTGATTTCTGAATACCAGCGAGCAATCTTCAAGCCGAAAGTAGTTGGTTCAGCGTGAACACCGTGCGTCCGGCCCATTTCAACCGTATATTTATATTTTTTCGCCTGTTGTGCTAGTGTCGCCCGTAAGTCCTGCAAGTCTTGGCGAATAATCGCGTTGGCCTGCTTCAAACGGTACCCCTGAGCAGTGTCGACCACGTCAGTACTTGTCAGGCCATAATGCACCCACTTACGTTCGGCGCCTAATGATTCGGAAACATCACGCGTAAAAGCAACCACATCATGATGCGTTACGGCTTCGATTTCCGCGATCCGATCAACATCAAACTTGGCATTTTCTCGAATTTTAGCAACATCACTTGCCGGAATCTTCCCCAATTCAGCCCAGGCCTCGTCTGCAGCAATCTCTACTTCCAACCACGCTTGATACTGATTTTCTAACGACCATACTTTGCCCATCTCGGGACGCGTATAACGATCAATCATTGCTAATCCTCATTTCTATTTAGGTAATCACTAACAAAACACGAACATTATTATATCACATCAGCCAGTTTAATCATAGGGACGAACAATGAAAATATCCCGTCTTTTTTCATTTCATTATCATGTTTTTCCGGTTAATCGACAACAATCGTGTCTAACTATGAACAATTAATTAACACTAAAACAAGAACATTCGGATTTCAGGTTGCGTTTTGGGGCTAAAGTTGCTATACTCATTTCTGTTGGAGTAGTGAACGTTTGACTACTCTCTAGGATTAATTATTCATAATTAAACTATTTAATGAGGTGGAAGAATATGGCATCAGTCGTAGTAGTAGGTAGCCAGTGGGGCGATGAAGGTAAAGGAAAGATCACGGACTTTTTGAGTCAGGAAGCAGATGTGGTATCACGTTACCAAGGCGGCGACAACGCCGGCCACACCATCGTATTTAATGGACAAACTTTCAAATTACGGCTGATTCCATCTGGGATTTTCTTCCACGACAAACTCGCCGTAATTGGGAATGGCGTCGTGCTAAATCCCAAGTCATTAGTTGAAGAATTACAATATTTGCGCGATAACGGCGTTAACCCTGATAACCTGAGAATTTCAAATCGGGCCCACGTCATCTTGCCTTATCACATCACCTTAGATGGTGCTCAAGAAAAGGCTAAGGCTGGCGGCAAGATTGGGACGACCAACAAGGGGATCGGCCCAGCTTACATGGACAAAGCCGAACGAATTGGGATTCGGGTGGCCGACTTACTCGACAAGGACACGTTTGCCGCTTTACTCAAACGCAACTTAGCCGAAAAGAACCAAATCATTACCAAGCTCTATGATCTGGAACCACTTAAATTTGAAGATATTTTTGATGACTATTACGCTTATGGGCAAACTTTGAAGCCATTCGTGACGGATACTTCCGTGGTGATCAACGATGCCCTCGATAACGGTCAACGGGTACTCTTTGAAGGCGCTCAAGGCGTGATGTTGGATATCGACCAAGGGACTTATCCTTACGTCACTTCCTCAAACCCAGTCGCCGGTGGGGTCACCATTGGTAGTGGCGTCGGCCCTTCTAAGATCGACAACTGTGTCGGTGTTTTAAAGGCTTACACCTCTCGCGTTGGTGACGGACCTTTCCCAACTGAGCTCTTCGATGAAGTGGGTGATTTCATCCGTGAAACAGCACACGAATACGGTACCGTTACGAAGCGGCCACGGCGAATCGGCTGGTTTGATAGCGTCGTGTTACGGCATGCCAAACGGGTCTCTGGGTTTACCCACCTCAGCTTGAACTGCTTGGACGTCTTGACTGGCTTGAAGACCATCAAGGTATGTACCGCTTATGACCTGAACGGTGAAACCATCTATCACTACCCTGCAAGTCTGAAGGAACTGGAAGCTTGCAAGCCGATTTACGAAGAACTACCTGGCTGGGACGAAGATATTACGGGCGTCAAGACCTTTGAAGAACTCCCAACGAATGCCCAAAATTATTTACGTAAATTAGAAGAACTCGTTGGCGTTAAGATTGCGACCTTCTCTGTCGGTCCCGACCGTGAACAAACCAACGTGATCGACCACGACATTTGGGGATAAGGACGACCACCTTCCCAACGAACTTTAAAGGAGCTGTAACAGAATGGGTATGGAAATTTTTGATTACGAAGACATTCAATTAATTCCAAACAAGTGTGTGATTAACAGTCGTTCCGAAGCTGACACCACCGTGGAACTCGGCGGCCGACGTTTCAAGATTCCAGTAGTACCTGCCAACATGGCGACCGTCATTAATGACGACATCGCTAAGTGGCTCGCAACTAACGACTACTTCTACATCATGCATCGTTTTGCACCAGAAACACGGCGGGCCTTTATCGAAACGATGCACGCTGACAAACTGTATGCATCGATCTCGGTCGGTGTCAAAGCGAGTGAATACGACTTTATCGACGACCTAGCTGCTAATCAGATCGTCCCTGAATACATTACGATCGACATTGCGCATGGTCATGCTGACAGCGTCATTGCCATGATCAAGCACATCAAGGACGTCCTGCCAGCCAGCTTCGTGATTGCCGGCAACGTTGCCACCCCGGCCGCCGTGCGTGACCTAGAAAACGCCGGCGCAGATGCCACCAAAGTTGGCGTGGGCCCTGGTAAAGCCTGCATCACGAAGGTCAAGACGGGCTTCGGAACGGGCGGCTGGCAGTTAGCAGCTGTCCGCTGGTGCGCCAAGGCCGCTCGTAAGCCAATCATCGCGGACGGCGGTGTCCGGACCAATGGCGATATTGCCAAGTCCATCCGCTTCGGTGCGACGATGGTCATGATTGGTTCGATGTTAGCTGGGCACCAAGAATCCCCCGGCAACATTTTAAAAATCGATGGCAAGACTTATAAACAATATTATGGTTCAGCCAGTGAAACGCAAAAAGGCGAACATAAAAACGTTGAAGGCAAGCAGATGTTGGTCCCTTACCGTGGCCACTTAGCCGACACCCTCAACGAAATGCAAGAAGACTTACAATCATCGATCTCCTACGCGGGTGGCCGCGACTTAAAGGCCATTACCAAGTGCGATTACGTGGTCGTTAAGAATTCCATCTATAACGGTGATTAAGCAAAAATGCCGCAAGCCAAATTGGTTTGCGGCATTTTTTTGCGGTATGAACCTCGTGCCAGCGATGACTTAGCGTTGCCCCCTAGTCCCGCGGTTCCATCGCCATATTCGCCGTTTCCGGCCATTTTTCCAGCTTTCAAACAAGTAGTACGGCAGTTCCACTAGACTCTACCCGACTTACCGCCAAGCCTGCAGCCGGCCAGCTAACCACCCTAGTTCACGACCGCATGACCCGCTAGCTGGGTCCGGTAAGCCGCCAACTCCGTCTGAGTGGCATAAATGAAATGTCCCGGCACGACTTCGCTGAATTGGGGCACATCAGCCGGGTCTTCATGGACCACTTCATGATAGGCGACCAGTTGTTTCTGGCGCGCCAGCTGCGGGTCCGGAATCGGAATGGCCGCCAACAGCGATTGGGTGTACGGGTGTAGCGGATGTGCAAAGAGCTCTGCGGTCGGTGCAAGCTCTAGGATACGGCCGTTGTGAATCACCGCGACTCTGTCTGAAATGAAGCGGACCACTGAGAGATCATGTGCAATGAACAGGTATGATAGTTGACTTTCCTGCTGAAATTGCTTGAGCAAGTTTAGAATCTGCGCCCGAATCGAAACGTCCAGTGCCGAAATCGGTTCATCCGCCACGACTAACTCCGGCCGCATAATCAGGGCACGGGCGATGCCGATTCGTTGCCGCTGTCCACCTGAGAATTCATGCGGATATCGAGATAAATGCTCGGGCAACAGGCCGACCGCTTTGATCATCCGTGCGACTTGCTCACGTCGGTCCTGTTCAGAGTGATACAGGTGAAAATTCAATAGTCCCTCTGAGATAATATAATCGATCGTAGCCCGCTCATTCAGCGAGGCCGCGGGATCTTGAAAGATCATCTGAATCTTGCGCATTACATCACGGTGGGCTTTGGCTGCCAAGCCCTGATTGATGGGTTGACCATGAAACGTGATCGTGCCGGCTGCAGTCGGAATAATGCCTAAAATCGCACGCCCAATCGTTGTCTTGCCCGAACCAGATTCACCCACCAAGGCCAGCGTCTCACCTGGATACAGGTCAAAATTAGCATCCTTGACCGCCACAAATCGCCGTTTACCGGCGCCAAAGGCAATTTCTAAGTTTTTAACCGTCAACAGTGCCTGCTTTTCATTCGTCACTAGTGGGTCCTCCTGTCTTTTGGCTGATCTGCATTTCCACTTTGTCAACGCCACGAGCCGCGCGTGGAGGTTGCGAATTAGTGCTGGTTTTTCGACTTTCGGGGCCCGCGGATCAAGTAGCCACGTCTTCGCCCAATGCGTCGGACTAACGTCAAATTGCGGCGGTTCCTGCTTGAAGTCAGCCGCTAACGCATAGCGATTACGGGGCGCAAAGGCATCTCCTTCAATATCGTGGAATAGCGATGGTGGCGTACCGGGAATCGAATAGAGTCCGGAGTCTGCGGTCGCCAGTTGGGGCAACGCCGATAACAGGCTCCAAGTGTACGGATGCCGTGGGTCATAAAAAATTTCGTCGCAGGTCCCTAACTCCACGATCTGTCCGGCATACATCACCGCGATTCGGTCTGCGATGGCGGCCACGACGCCTAAGTCATGGGTAATAAAAATAATTGAAAAATGGTACTCACGTTGCAGTTGTTTGATCAGGTCCAGGATTTGCGCCTGAATCGTGACATCCAGTGCGGTGGTCGGCTCATCACAAATCAGGATCCGCGGATGACAAGCGAGTGCGACGGCAATCACGATTCGCTGGCGCATGCCACCTGAGTACTCGAATGGATAGGCGTTGTAGCGTTCAGCCGCATCCGGAATCCCCGTCCGTGTCATCAGTTCGATTGCCTGGGCCTTTGCTTCTGCTGGCGATTTCTGCTGGTGCTTGATGATGACTTCTGCGATTTGCGATCCGATCGTTTTGATGGGATCAAGCGACGTCATTGGGTCTTGAAAAATGGTCGTAATCCCCTTACCCCGAATCTGATCCCACTCCCGGTCCCGTTTTAAATCGCTCAAACAGGTGTCGCCATACATGATGCGGCCACTGGTGATGCGCCCGTTATCCTCTAGCATGCCGGTAAACGTTTTGGTCAGCACCGACTTGCCAGAGCCAGATTCGCCGACTAATGCCAAGATTTCCTGATCATATAAGGCTAAGGAAACGTGCCGAATCGCCTGTAAATCCTGGCCACGCACGCGAAAACTAACTGACAGATCATCAACCGCTAACACAACTTGCTGTTTCATCACACCATCCCCCTAACGATGAGTCCGTGGATCCGACGCATCCGCCAGATTTTGCCCAACAATATACAGCGACACCGTGATCAAGGCGAGCACGAGTACGGGTAGCCAGAACAGATATGGATAGCTCGTGATATCTGGCGAATATTGTGAAATCAGCCGTCCCAGTGACGGCACGTTGGCACTCAACCCAACGCCCAGAAACGAGAGGAAGACTTCAAACGAAATGAAGGCCGGTAATAACTGGGATAATTGGGTCACGATCACCGATGTCAGGTACGGTAGAATATTGCGGCCAATCAACCGTATCGTTGGGGTCCCGAGCGTCTTGGAAGCAATGTTATATTCACGATCACGGCGTAAAATGACTTGCACGCGAATAAAATACGCCGTATCCAGCCAAGTCGTGACCGTCATCGCAAAAATCAGATTCCAAAAGCCATTGCCAAAGGTATACGATAAAACGATGATAATCAGCAGATTGGGCACGTTGGACAAGACGTTATAAATCTCCAACATAAGTCGATCGATTTTTTTAGAATTCCCCCAATAGGCGCCGACCGCCACGCCAATCACCGTTGTAATGAGTGAGGCGATCACCCCAATCGAAATCGAGGTCCGGGCCCCTGCCCAGATAGCGTCAAAGAGGGACTTACCATCAGCATCCGTGCCAAACCAATAGTGCCAGCTAGGCCAATTATACCGAGCGCTAAAATCATTGATATTGCTGACATTCATCAGGCTATAGCCACTGAACAGCGGCTGAATGAACGCTAGCAACAAGATGACGAGCATCAGAATAAACATCGCAATCGTCAGTTTATTCGCGAAAAACACCCGCGCCACGGACCGCCAGTAGGAATACGTCGGCGTATCGATTTTCTCCGTCGCCTGATCATCCAACGCAACGAACTTAAAATCCGCCGCCGTGAGTTGTTCCTGACTAGCTGGTGCGTGCTGCTTATCTGGACTAGTTACCATTTCAATCATCCCCCGTCGCTGTTAATTTGATTCGTGGATCCACAATCGTCATCAAAATATCCCCTAACAGAATTGAAAAGACCGCAATCGTCGTAAAAATAAAGACCAGACCAATCACGATTGGGTTATTGTGCGCTAAAATCGCATCCGGTAACATCTTCCCCATCCCGGGCATCGCGAAAATCGTTTCAGTCATCGTTGCGCCACCAATCAGCCCAATAATCGATCCGGGTAACCCTTGTACGATTGGCAACGAGGCATTCTTAAAAATATGCTTGCGATAAATTTCGTTGTCCGTCAGCCCTTTGACCTTAGCGAACTTAACGTAATCTGCAGACTGTTGGTCAATCATGTAACGCCGAAACCAGATGACTAGGCCGGAAACCGATAGTAGGCCTAAAATCAAGGTTGGCGAGATCCAGGATACGAGGGCCCCCGCACCACTTGTGGGGAAGCTATCTGGCAAGTTGAAGACCGCACTGCCGAGGTAGCGGAAGGCGTAGATGAACGCCAGACTAGGTACTGCAATTAGGGCGGTCACGATACCCGTCCCCAGTTTGTCGAACCACTGACCTTTGTAGCGCGCCATCAAAATCGCCATGGGAATCGCAACCAAGTAAGCAATTAGTAAGGCGCCCAACCCAGCTTTGAAAGAAGTCCCAATCATTGACGGGTCTTGGTGTTGCTGTGAGACGGCCGTATAATTGTCGCCATATTGCGCTTTGAGCGCCGGATCCTGGCGTTTGACCGGCTGATACTGACGCGTATACACGTCATCCGTGCTGAATAACTTCTGCCCGTTCGCAAACTTATACTGATGGGTCACCGCTTCACCCTGATGACTACCAATGACCTCCGTAACCCGCGTTCCCGCATAGGTCGGGTACGAAATCCCCAAATTCAGATGGATGAAGTTTTCATGCAAGAATGGAAACGTTGAATTGGCATACAATTGATACTTATACCGCGTTCCAGACCCAATCAAGGCCCAGCCGACAATCGGATCATGACTGACTTTTAGATAACGGGGCAGCTTCGGATTAGCTGGATCATGCACCGCCCAGGGGGTATCGATCTGAATCAAGCCCGAATAGAACTTGGTCACCCGTTGCCACAGCGGTAACTCGCGGGTGGCATAATAGCTGCCACTCTGCGGATACCGATGGAGCGTATAGCGGTGCTGGCTGGCCCACTGACGCAGCCGCTCAGTATTGATGGCTGTATGGGCGGCGGTCACCGTTTGCCCCGGACGACTGGCTTGATTGAGCAGTGACTTAGTATCCAGATAATCGATATAATTCATCTTGTCGTAGGCCGTATTCTTATAATCGACGAGCTGGTCAGGGCTAGTGCTCAGCTTGCTGATCATCGGGTCGGCTTTAAAAATATCACGGCGCGGGACGAGTGAATAAATCATGATATAGGTCAGCGTCGTCACCAAGAAGATACTCAGCAGCGACCGTAGCACGCGATAAAACAAGTATTTCTTCACTATTATCACTTCCTTGTGAATCGTCGAAACAGCTCGTAACTATTAGATACAGAAAAAAGGCTAGTCCATCGCTAGCCCTCTTCCCGCCGTGCAAGTGCCGACTTAATTCGTCGCGGCCTCCTGCGCAATTTGTTTACGCTTTGCAAGCCATTCAGCCTTCGCTTTTTTGGCTTCAGCTGTGGTGACTGGCTTCTTTTGAACCTTCAAGAACTTGTAACGACCATCACCAATCCCGGATGGTGCGTATGGTCCACTGAGCGGTGCAACCCGACTGACGATCGCACCGGCACCACCAGAATTGACTGGAATCGTGATCCCACTGTTCAGTAACCACGCTTCGGCTTTTGCAAACGCCTTATAGCGCGCGGCCGGATCAGTATTAATGGCTTCAGCTTTGTCTAATAGCTTACCGTATTCGTCAAGCCCAACTGCCTTGATTGCGGCGGCATTGGAAACTGAAGAATCTGCTTTCGCCGTTGGATCCAAGCCCAAGGTGAACAATTCTGCCCCGGAAGTTGGATTGTAGATTTCCAGATACGTTGATGGATCATCGTAATCTGGTGTCCAACCAGACGCATTGCTGAGGTCAAAGTCATCCGTCTTACCCGTTGTCGCGTTAAAGGTCGCAGCATTGAACTTATCGTCACTCAGAAGTTGTAGATCAATGACCACATTTTGCTTACCCAACGTGCTCTCGACGGACTTCTTGAATGACTTGGCTTGATTCAAATTCAAGGACGCTTTTTCATCCACCGGTAAGTCGAGATGAATTGGGCCACTGACCCCTTGCGACTTCAATTCAGCCAGCGCCTTTGCCAGATACTTCTTCGCTTTAGCTGGTTGGTACGTGCCGTCCTGACCATCCGCCAACTTGATATCGCTAAAGTCCGTATTTGCCACGTCTGCTTGCAGCTGCGTGCCGTAGTCCTTGCCATTGATCGAAACAAAGGATGGTGGCGTGATTTCGTTCCGTAGCCCTTTATCCGCACCAATTTTCCCGTTAACTTGGGCATTATAGTCGGCTTTATTAAAGGCAAATTGAATGGCTAACCGGAAATTCTGATTCAAAATCGCCTTCCGGGTATCCAGCTTTTGCTGTTCCGTCTTCTTGGAAGTGTAGTTATAAGACTGCCGATTCAGGTTAAAGGTGAAATTAAAGATGCTTGAATCTTGACTCGTCCAGATAATATTTTTCTTATTCTGCTTCAAGACCGTCTTGTAGCCGGCGGAACCTGGATAGACCCGTGCAAAGCTGTAATTGCCCTTTTCAAACGACTTATAGAGTCCATCTGGATTACTCCCATCGTCATAGGTCAGCGTGATGGTCTTCAAGTAGACATGTGATTTATCCCAGTAATTAGGATTGGCCTTGTACTTCAAGACTGATTTCGAAGTGAAGTTAGCCAAAACGTATGGCCCGTTATACAAAATGCTGTCCGCAGACACTTTGCCAAAATCGGATCCCTTTTGCTTCAAGAATTGTGCGTTGACTGGGTACATCACGCCGTACGTCAACTTGGAATTCCAGTACGTTTCAGGCTTGTTCAGCTTGTATTGCACCGTATCATCGTTCAACGCCTTGACACCGACCGTCGAAAAGTCCTTACTCTTACCCGTCACATACGCGTTCAACCCCTTGATACTATTCTGAACCACGTATAACTGTTCGGATTTGGCCGCGACCGCGTGTTTAAGTCCCGTCACAAAATCCTGTGCTTTGACGGTCCCGTGTTGATTGCCTTCACTGTCGACCCATTTGACGCCCTTACGTAAGTGATACGTGTAGGTCTTACCGTCTTTGCTGACCGACCACGACTTCGCTAAGTCCCCCGTTAACTTCCCGTATGGATTTCGTTCTAGCAGCCCATCCTCGAAGTTCGAGACCACATCCGAGTTGTTCTGCTTAGATGAAGCGGTATAATCAAAATTATCCGGGTCTAACACATACACATAATTATAATGGTTAGTTGCATCCTGCTTCTGGTCACTCGCCTTAGAGCTACCACACCCTGCTAGCAATAGCGTCCCAGCAAAGAAGGTCGCTGCTAACCAACCCTTTTTTGCTTTCATAAAAGTCCCCATCCCTTTTGTCCGATAATCCTTCGTTAGTGCAAAACCAGTTGGTGCTAAATAAAATACGTGTCGCAATCATAGGCGGTCAAACAAGTGATTTCAAGCTATTTTCTCATTATTTTCATAGTGTCTTTTCATTAACAAACTGGAATAATCCCGCTAAATCAGGATTTAAGTACAAAAATAATTTATTCTGGTCATCATTTAGTTGTGAATTTTCCAAACTAACCCTGGTCTTTTCATTGCGGCACGCACGCTTGCCCCACCACCTGATCAGTTGCTAACTGACACCGCGGATGAAAGCGGTTATAATAAAATTAAATCATGTGTATTGCGCTCGTTAATTTGGCATGCATCGTGATTAATACGTGCCAAGTTGGCGTCCTGTTCGTCAGCCGACACGCGTCCTAGTCCGACCTCCGGGGCTGCCTGGAAGCCGGTGTGGGACACAACTACCACTGCAAGTTTCCAGTAACTCGCACCGTTTCCAGCGGTTCTAAGCTGGCCACTTTTCAGCTTAAGACTCTGGTACGTTTCAATCATCATTAACGTAGGATAATAACAAGCGCAATACGTTAAAATACTAATCGAGGTAATCAATATGGAACACAATCGGGTCTTGCGATTAGAACACGGCATCAATTTTCGCGAACTAGGCGGGTATGAGACGACCGCTGGCCAAACAATCAAGTGGCAGAAGCTCCTCCGCTGTGGGGGGATGTCGTTGCTGACTGACCATGATCTGGCTTATTTGGACGACTACGGGCTGCGTTACGATATCGATCTGCGGCAAGCTAACGAGGCCGAAATGTCGCCAGACCGGTATCCTCGTAAGACGAAATACATCAATACATCCGTCTATCCGTTTACAGACAATCGCCGGTTTGACCGCCGACTGAAACGCCTGATCAAGCGGATGGTCATCGATGACTCATTTAACGCGCAAACTTATGCGCAGATGGTCACAGATTCACACGCGGTGAAAGTCTGGCAAAACTTGTTCGCCACGCTACTCGCTAATGACCAGCCGGACCAATCCGTACTCTTTCACTGTGCTGCCGGCAAAGACCGTACTGGAGTGGCCGGTGCCCTTATCATGACGGCTTTAGACGTCCCCCGCGAGACGATCATGCAAGATTATCTTCTGACGAACGCCGTCTTTATGGCCGCGGACAGTATGGATACCGCGACGATTATTACTAAAGCCAACAAGGGCGACCTGGCGAGCCAATTTAACGTTGCCATGGCCGTTGAAGCCGACAATATGAAGATGGTCTTTCGAGTCTTTGATGATTTGTACGGCGATGGCCTCGGCTACTTGCGACAAGTGTTAGGACTCTCCGTTGCCGATATTAACGATTTACGGCGCCTGTACTTGGATTGAATACCCACTAAAAAAAGCTGACTTCGAATTTTTTCATTTCGAAATCAGCTTTTTAAAATTATAAGATTGGAGACAGGAGCCGTGAGAACGTCTGCTTGAACTTCAACCACCAGGACTGATTCTTAAAGTCCTGAGCGGTGATTAGGCTACTGAGCTTTTGATCATCCAAGAAGATGCGTTCCAACTCTTGGGCAAGGTCAGCGTCGTACAAGAAGGCATTGACCTCAAAATTTAACTTAAAGCTCCGGAAGTCCAGATTGGCGGACCCGACCGAGGCGACTTGCCCATCAATGACGATCGTCTTGGCATGGATAAACCCATTATTATAATAATAGATTTTCACACCGGCATCCGCGAGTTCACGCGCATAGTACTGCGTCGCACGATAGACAAATGCATGATCAGGCTTATCTGGGACCATGATTCGAACATCGACACCCGACATTGCGGCGATTTTAATCGCATCGAGTACCGAATCATCTGGGATCAAATACGGCGACTGAATCCATAAGCGGTGCTGCGCCGTCATAATCATTTTGATATAGCCCAGCTTAATTTGTTGGCCATCGCTATCCGGACCACTTGAAACGATTTGTAATGACGTGTTCCCTTTCACCCGAATAACTGGGAACATATTCACGTCGGGCACGATCCGGTGGTCAGGGTCAGTCGCGTTCCAATCACGGATGAACCGTTCTTGCAATTCGAAGACGCCAGAACCCACGATACGTAGATGAGTATCTCGCCAATAGCCGAATTTCTTATTACGGCCCAGATACTGATCACCAACGTTAAACCCGCCGACGTAGCCGACCCGGCCATCCGTCACCACGATTTTACGGTGATCCCGGAAGTTCAGTCGGAAGTCTAAGACGGCGGAATGCGCACCCAGGAACGGCCGCGCATGGCCGCCAAGTTCTTCTAAATGTTTAAAGAAGCTACGGAACGTCCCCATTGACCCCCACGGATCATAAAGTACCCGGACATCGACGCCTTGGGCAGCTTTGCGTTCCAGCAAGTGCAACAGTTCATTCCCGATTTGGTCGTTATAAAAAGTATAATACTCAATATGAATGTGGTTCTTAGCCGCCTCAATGTCTTGAAACATCGCGTGAAACTTTTCGTGACCGTCCGTATAAATTTTGACCCGATTCTTCCGACTCAGTAACGCGCCATCAGAGTTCAAAAACAAACTGACCATTCCCCGTACGGAACTCGTCACGGCATCCGCCGGCATCAACTCGGTCCCCAGCGCTTCTCGTTGCCGCTGGATCATTTGCTCCAGTCGAATCTGCGTCTCCTTCCGTAACCGGAACAGTCGATTTTTCGGCAATTTCCGGCCAACAAAAGCGTACGCAATGAACCCGACAACTGGCAATAGAATCAACACTAAAAGCCAAGCCCACGTCGCGGCAATATCGCGGTCCCCATCCCGAAAAACGGTGATAAAAGCCGCGGCCGCGTTTATAATAATAATCGTATATAAGATTGGCTGAATATATTGCAATGGAGGCACCCACCTAAATTTTTTATGATGGTTTTATTTTACCGCAGTTGGTAGTAAGATAATAATCTTTTGCGAATGTTATTTTTGCAATTACCTATCAAAAAGCTAATAATTACGATTAAGGAGGGCTGTTCAATGCTTGGAATGCTTGGAATCCACGGTCTCGGCCCGATTCGCATGTTTCATTTGACCGAACACATTGCGGGTCCCCGCGCAGCCGTTGGTATTTTACTAATTATTATTTTATTAGCCGTCGTTTACCGCTACTATCGCCGGCATCGCTAATAAACTGAACTTGTGGAGCGGCTAGTCGTGTGACTGGTCGCTTTTTTGACGATCTCCCGCTATGTATAAAAAAGTTGTGCCCGCCGATATTGGCCAGTACAACTTTACAAAATCATAAATTGACGACTCGCTTTAATTTGGTTGAATCGCTGACTATTTGTGAACGATTCTCACGAATACATTTGAGGTAGTCAGCGCTTAGCTTAAGGCCCTTTTCAGTCGATGCCATGTGGCCGTATCCATCAACTACGGAGCCGATAATTTATGCACAGACAGCCCATTTAGATTGTGGACATAAAGCGAGCGGGCAGAAGTACTGGATGCTTGATTGGTATCGAGATAAACTTTTCCCGTCCAATGCTTGATTTTCTTAGTTGGCGGTCTAACGATGACACGGTAGACGATTGGGCAGTTTTTGAGTGTTAGCTTGTTTTGCGGTAGCGAAAAAAACTGCAGATACTTCTTGCTTTCCGTTAACGTTTTGTTGGTTGCAAATGTACATTCATACCAATCGCTGACACTAAAAGAACCCGAGCTGACTTTGTACATGGCGTTTCTCGGTACCCGTGCGCGATATGGACTGCTTTTCAACATCGTGGTTACTGCAGTTCTTGCCTGATTGAGACCATGGACATACCGATACACACGAAAGCCGACAATCAAGCAAATTAAAATAAGAATGCCCGCGATGATTTTCACTTTATGCGCTGAAAACATGGTCATGACCTGCCAATCTCGTAAAACAAGGTCGACAATGCAATCGATGCGATGAACGAAGAAGTCCCATCAACGGGGCTCCCTAGTGGTCCGATAGTTGTAAGCAGCTTTGAAGATTGCCTAAAATTCATCGTATCCCCCCTCTTGAATACAACAAACATAGCAAACCCCCAATCCATTGTCACTAAATAATGGCGATCAGTCGCATTCATTGATGGTAAAGTTGCAATCAATTCGATACTCGAAATAAGTGAATTTATGTCGATAGGCGTGCAGAGTAGTGAACCTGCGATCCCATATGAGTGACAGCTATCTATCACAACCTGTTTCCTATGTAGAAAAAATTAATTTTAGAATTTAATTAATCGAAATAGTGCCAGAATAATCATAATCCCAGTTTATTCATGGGAACAATCGTCATAGCATGCTTTAAAAGCACAATACACTCCCTTGAAGTCCATTTTTCGCAACTTATACCCAACTACCGATAATCATTCTCGTCAAAAATGTCCTTATTTCAACAAATGACCACTAACAGTCCCAACCAAAGGTAAGTTAACCGTCAGAAATACCACCCCCAACGTATGCGCAATAACACCGGTCTAATCAGTGTTACCGGTTACGGCTAATTAATCACGATTAGTCAGACAATCCACGTTCAGCTGCCATAGCTTGCGTCATTAGGTCCAATTATCTGATTTTTAGCTACTATCACCTATCGTCAATTTTATTTTAGTCAGATTGACCATCGCAACTTTATCAAAACCAATTAAACTTAAGCCATCACATCGAAATGGGGCGATGATTATGGATTTATCACACACGCGGCTACTCCGCAAAAAAGATATTAATGCCATGTTAGCCACTTATCACAGTCCGCTCAAAAAAGAGCTCAAAACCTTTGATCTAACCATGTTGGGGATTGGTGCCATCATTGGGACTGGGATTTTCGTTTTAACTGGAACTGGCGCTTTGACGGCCGGTCCAGGACTCATGATTTCCTTCGTTTTAGCGGCGATTGCCTGCCTGTTTGCATCACTCTGCTACGCTGAATTTGCGGCCATGGTTCCCGAAAGTGGCTCAGCTTACACTTACGCCTACACGACTTTAGGTGAAATCGTGGCCTTCGTGATTGGCTGGGACTTGATGCTGGAATACCTCTTCGCTGTCTCGACCGTCTCCGCTGGGTGGTCAGGTTATTTTCAATCATTTTTAGCCGGCTTTGGACTGAAGCTACCAACCGCATTATCTGCTGCGGCCGGTTCTGTTCCGGGCGTGACCAGCTATTTTAACTTACCGGCGTTTACGATTATTATTTTAATCACCATCTTACTTTCGCTGGGGGTCAAAGAAACCAAACGCGTCAACAACATCATGGTCGTCATCAAGTTAGCGGTGGTCTTGCTCTTCATTTTCACGGCGGTGCGGTTCGTCAAACCAGCCAACTGGCACCCACTACTGCCATTCGGCTTCAAAGGCGTCTTTGGCGCGGCTTCCAGTGTCTTCTTCGCCTTTATCGGCTTCGACGCGATTTCATCCAGTGTGGAGGAAACCCTAGAACCGTCTAAGACTTTGCCACGTTCGATGTTGCTCTCACTCGGGATCTGTACCGTGCTCTACGTCGCCGTTTCTGCGATTATGACCGGCGTGGTGCCTTTTGAAACTTTCGCGAAATACATCGACCATCCAATCTCAGCCGTCTTGATCTACTCTGGTCAAAATTGGATGGCGGGCATCATCGACTTGGGCGCCATTCTTGGGATGACCACCGTTATGTTGGTCTGCCTGTATGGTCAAACTCGTATCTCGTTCTCAATGTCGCGCGACGGCCTATTACCACACGTCTTCAGCGACATCAGCGCGAAGACCGGCGCACCACTCAAATCAACAGTCTTATTTGGAACGATTGCCGCAATCATGGGTGGGTTCATTCCGTTAGCTGACCTAGCAGAATTGGTCAACATCGGGACTTTAACGGCCTTTACCCTAGTTTCGTTCTCCATCTTACGACTACGCAAAACGCAACCAGATTTGCGGCGCCCATTCAAGACACCCTGGGTTCCGTTCGTTCCAATCATGTCGATCATCTGCTGCGTCTTCCTACTCATCAACTTGAAACCCGTCACTTGGATTCGTTTCGTGGTGTGGTTAGCCATCGGGATGGTCGTCTACTTCAGTTACTCGGTCAAACATTCACAATTGAAAGCCACGGCAACTGACGAAAACTAATGATTTACTAAAACTAGCGGTCACGTTCAATGCACGTATGCATGGAATGTGACCGCTAGTTTGTTGTATTAATTCGAAGACAGTAGTTCGGTTTGCCGCTTTAAACCGGGCATCCGCCGAAGCGATTCAGTGATTAAACTTGAGTCGCTTTAACTCGAATGCGCTGCCAGTCTGGAAGCTTCGCTAAAATCAGTAAAACGGCGATCACTAGCCAGAGTATCTCAGCCATAAAGTCGCCCAGCTTCGTGATGAAGCTATCCGCATAGCCAATCGTGAGGACATTGCGACCGACCTTCTGTTGAATCGAAATATTGCCCACCCAGTGATGCTTGATTTGCGTCGCGCTGATTCGACGGCCGTTTAGGGTCAAAACGGTCCGTTTATACGCCGTCACCGGTAATTCGCGCATTTTAGCATGCTTGGCGGTCCAGCTCACTTGGATGCCTTTATGAATGACTTTGTATTTGAAATGCTGGCGTTGCGCTGAAAATTTTTGCGTATACTGGCGATAAACCTGCGAGTAAACCGCCGGCCGATTAGCAATTTTATGCGTGACGGGCACATAGTCCGGTGTTGTCCGATCAACTTGGGCAATCAATACACTCAAATCCCGCGTATGAAAGGCCGGCTGTAACTGACTAATTCGTGTTAATTTGGAATGGACGTTAACTTTTGGCGTATGCAGTCCATCCGCCAGTGACGTGGTCTCCTGCGTTGTAAAGTGAACATTATGTGCCACTTTTTGCGTGCATAAGCTTAACGAAAGCACACCCAAGACCAGTCCAGTAACCATCACGCCTTTTTTCAGTGATTGACTTTCCGTGTCCCGCGCTGCTTCGTAGTAGACCAGTGCAGTGGCGACAATTAAAAATGGCGTTCCTGCTAACGAGATTCGACGAGGCATCTGTAAGTAGGACTGCAATACCGGCATGGCCTTTTGAACCAAATCCCAAGGAAACAACGCCGTCCCTATAATGACATAGACCAGCGCCGTAATTGAGAACAGCTTGGTAAAGGGTTTTAATTGCGACCAAAACAAAATCAGCCCAACAATCATCGCGTACACAATCACGGTTAAGACAATATCACTGCTAGATTCTACGCCGGTATAAAGCGGCTGGAGAATCTTGCTAGCATTATCAACTAAATCCATCGCAACCGGCGAAATCAGCGTGTTACCCCGATATACTTCCAGTATCGGCAATAACGCATTCAGACTGAGAATAACCGCGAACAGCGCCCCTGCCAGTAGATTTAGCAGTGAATCGATACGATATTTAGTGCGCAACAATCCATGGACCGCAAATGGCACTAAAAATGGTAAAAAGAGGACGATCGTCAATACTTGAAATTGCGCGAAAAAACCGACCATCACGCCGAGTTTCAACATTTTAGTCAGCGTCCATTCGCCTTTGTATAAGTCAATGATGGGGCCCACGAACATCGGTAACAAGCCCAGTGCGACCGTCCGCCACGTGGTTCCTAGAATAAACCCATAGACTGCATTTGACGATAAAAAGATAACGCCCAACGAAATCGACAACTTCTTCGGTAAATGCAGCTTTTGTGCCGCCCGATACATGAGATAACCGCTGGTAAAGTACAGTAGAAAATTACTAACCAGCTGAAATTTAAACCACGTTCCAAGTAATAGCAGTAGCGCACCTGCCAGGTATGTAATCAGCGGACTATACAAACTATTCACGACCCGGCCAGCTTGCTGGAATGAATAAAGGTTGATAAAACTAAAATTACCGTGCCTTATTTGCATTGCTGCTTCATAAATTCGATTATATTGAAAATACCCATCAACACCTAAGATGGCGTGCTGATTAAGTAATAACGGACTGAGCAAAACTAACGTTACCAGCGTTAGTATCGTGACGGCCGTTCGATTCTTAGACATTTTCTTTCTCTCCCCACAACCTAATGATAGTTCGAAATCACGATGTTCTGAAGGGTGTCTTTTCTGCACTCTCAACTACCCCGACTCCCAATAAATATAAAATTAATCATATTAAAGGCTGCTCCTAACCGTACTCAACACACCAATTCAGACAGAATGTCATGCTAGAGCCGTTAATCACAACAAAATCGATTATATGCTTTTCGACTGATTCATGCCACATATTATTAATACATTAAATGTCAATCATTAAAAACATTTTATACCACATCGTATTTTCCGGCATTGTCCAAATTCCAAGTGTCGCGACTCAGAATTCCAATCATAGTAGCCTATCAGCGGCATCCGCTGTCCGTTATATTTTCGGCGCCATCCCCCGAATCAAAGTTCACCTAACGAAACGTGCACTAAAATTGGTTAACCTTAGCAAGTTTTAGTCTGTCTTGTTACCCACTTTGGTCAAAAGCTAGTATAGTATGAGTCACATTCTAGATGGAAGTGGGGTCAATCACTCATGCGCAAGCAACGGATTCAAGAGCGTTCATTAATTGGGATGTTAATCACCCTCGGGGTCGTCTACGGCGATATTGGGACCTCGCCGCTCTATGTCATGAACGCCCTGATTAACGATGCGGGCCAGTTGAAAAATGCAACGCCTGATTATGTCATCGGGAGTGTTTCACTGATTTTTTGGACCCTGATGCTGATTACTACAGTCAAATACGTCTTAATTGCATTGCGGGCCGATAACCACCACGAAGGCGGCATCTTCGCCCTCTATGCACTGGTTCGGCATCGGGCCAAATGGTTGATTTTTGTCGCTTTGATTGGTGGGGCGGCGTTACTCGCTGATGGCACCTTAACGCCAGCTGTGACGGTGACTTCGGCCGTTGAAGGACTGAAAGGGCTCCCTAATCTCAGCGCCTTTTCGCTGCATCCGTGGCTCGTGCCATTGACCGTCACCGGTATTTTGCTCGTGCTCTTCATGATTCAAGGTTTCGGTACCGCCGTGGTCGGTCGCTCGTTCGGTCCAATGATGTTAATTTGGTTTACGGTCATCGGCTTCTTTGGCCTCATCAACATTAGTCAGGCGCCAATGATTCTCAAGGCCTTTTCACCACTGTACGCGATCGAGGTCCTCTTTAGCCCAGCCAATAAAATGGGGCTCTTTATTCTCGGTAGCGTCTTTCTGGCCACGACTGGGGCGGAAGCACTCTACTCTGACATGGGGCACGTGGGTAAGGCCAACATTGACGCCACCTGGCCCTTCGTCTACACGACGCTGATTCTGAACTATCTCGGTCAAGGCGCGTGGATGCTCAACCACTATCAGGCCGCTGCTTGGCGTAACGCCACCGACGTCAATCCATTTTACGCAATGGTACCTGCTGGGGGGCAAATCGCGATGATCGTCCTCGCGACCATTGCGGCCATTATTGCCTCACAAGCGCTGATCACAGGCTCTTACACACTAGTCGACGAAGCGGTTGGTTTAAAATTCCTACCACGCATGATTATCAAACATCCGAGCAATGTGCGCAGCCAGATTTACATCGGCGCAATCAATTGGCTACTATGTCTTGTCACCCTGGGCATCGTCTGGCTATTTCAGACCTCGGCCCACATGGAAGCGGCATACGGCCTGGCCATCACGTTAACGATGTTGATGACGACCATTTTGCTCAGTCAATGGATTCATATGAAGGGCCACCGCGCGTTATCGCTCACCCTCTTGTGCGGCTTTGGAGCCCTGGAAACGGTCTTTTTAGCTGCCAGTCTGCGTAAGTTTGTACATGGTGGTTATCTGACACTGGGATTAACGCTCGTGATTTTCCTCATCATGGTCGTCTGGTTCTTCGGTAATCGCCGGCGGTTGCGTTACAACCAAGCCAACGAACAAATCAGTCTGCTGGATTATCGCAATCAGCTCATCGCACTAAGTCACGATGACCACCTGCCGTTATTCGCCACTAACCTAGTCTACTTGGCAAAGGTGGACCACCAGCACCGGGTCAAGCGTTCGATTCTGTACTCCATTTTAGACAAGCGGCCCAAACGCGCTAAAGTCTACTGGTTTATCACCATCAACGAAACGAACCGGCCCTATGACTGTAGCTACAGCGTCGATATGCTTGGAACACGCAACATTGTGGAAGTACAGCTCAACTTAGGGTTCCGTAAATCCCAGCATATCAACCTTTATTTGCGACAAATCGTCACTAACTTGATTGCGGACCACAGTATCGACCCGCAATATTCACGCTACGGCATTACACAACCGCGGCAAGTCGGGGATTTCAAGTTTGTCGTTCAAAATCAGCAAATCATGGACCTCGCCAGCAATCCGACCATGAGTCAATTTGACCGACTAATGATTGGCGGACGCGTCTTATTGCAAAACATCACCCCGTCACCGGCAATCTGGTACGGCCTCGCCTTTAGTGATGTGCTGGAAGAAACGATTCCGCTGTTCACCAAGCCAGCGACGGACGCCACCCTGCTTAACTTGACGGTTCGACACGCCCGGACGCCGCAGAAACATTCAACTAAATCTTAATGAAAAAGCTAGCAATCAAAGGCAATTAATGCGCTTGATTGCTAGCTTTTGTGAGTCATGATCAAGTTATAGCGTTGCATGGCTGATAATGTTGATAAATTTTCAATATCATCAATTACTAAAATTATTACTGTTTCGTAAGCTTGCACAAAACGGTGAACGGTCAACTTCGCGATGTGCGATTTCAGAAACATTCATAAATCATATGCTCATCATCTAGTTATCGCAATCGTTTCAACTACGCAGTCTGGTATTTACGTGTTATATTTGTGATATCAAGAAGATATTTACTAACAGGAGGTACTGACATGGTTGAGATAAAAACAGTTAGCCTCGGCAATTCATTGGCATTAAGTCTACCTAAAGACGGACGTTTTAAAAAAGGGCAACGCTGGTTACTCATCCCAGCCAAAGATGGGGAATCATATACACTCGTACCACGTATTGAAAATCCTTATACTGGTCCCAAATCAAAACAGCCAATGACTGAAGCGTGGTCTGATGTTGATTGGAATGAGGTCGAATAATGACTGATTTGCCTAAGCAAAAAGACGTCATCTGGATTGATTTTGAACTTAAGAGTTGACATGATTTAATCATCTTTAATGCTAAAGAATAACTAGCACAACGCGTATAAATAGACTAAAACAGACATGACAGCTTTCTTACTTTTATTTCAAGCAAGACCTTCAGCTCACAGTTATTGTATGACGAAAAACCGCTATTGTATATCGAAGTTGCTACAAAATCATCAAATCACTTTGGCCACATTCCCCAAAAGCATAAAATCAGCCCTCAAAGCGGCCAGAAGTTTCCGCTTTAAGGGCTGATTTTATTTCAGAGTGGCAAACTAAAATCCAGTAATTGAGTGTTTTAGCAGCCTCTGTCTATCAGAAAGTTAATATTGGACTACGACTAACATCCAATTGATTCTTCAGATTGATTTAAACCCATCATGATGCTGACTTGTTACTCGACGTCACCCGCCGCGGTTCAGAATTCTGCACGCCCAAAATATCTAAGAAGAACGAAACGATTGGAATCCCAATAATCAAGCCCCAAGCACCCAGTAGGCTTTCCATGATAATCAGCGTGATAAACGTAACGAAGACCGGTAAGTCGGTCCGGTCCGCCATTAGCCGTGGGTGCAAGAAATACGATTCGAAGGCGTGAATCAAGATAACCAGCACGATGATCCAAACGACCCGAATCAGGCCACCCGACGCAAATCCGAGCAAGGTGAGCGGCACCATCGAAATCAGGACGCCAGCGACTGGCACTAAGCCTAGGATAAAGACAATGATCGACAACACCATGATACTTGGCATCCCGATAATCACGAAGCCAATCGTCATCAGAATCGTATTGATCGTACAAATCACCAACTGCGTTTCAATAATCCGGCCTAAAATCATCACGAACTTATGCGTCAGATAATAAACATTAGCGAAGAACTTTTTGAACTTGGATTGTAGGAATTGGCGGCCGAATACCATCATCCGCCCCCGCGAAACGGCGAAAATAAAGCTCAAAAAAATGGCCATTAAGACATGGGTAAAGCCAGTTCCCACTTCGCTTAAGCCCTTGATACCAGTCACTAGCAACGACTTACCATTTTGGATGAGCTCACTACTATGAATGGCTTGATTGACCCACTTATCAATATTCTTATTAAGTACGGGATGGTGCGTGATCGCCCGCGAAATTATATCAGGTATGACTTTTAATTGGTCTACCAAGGTCGGAGCGGCGTATGAGAGTGCCCCAATGAACAGCGCAATCACTCCAACATAGACGACGATCACGGCAATCCAGTACGGCAGATGCGTGTGCAAATTCAACCACCGACTGAGTTTGACCCCCAAATACGCAAAAATCGTGGTTAAGAGCACGACCGTCGCAAAGCCGCGCATTAAGTAAATGATGATGATCAACAACGCCAACGTTAAGTATAAATCGACATCGTCCCGCTTGAAAAATCGAATGATTCTATCCATAGTTTGCCCCCAATCGCATGTTACTTGCCATTATAGCATGGCACGAAGCGGACCATACTCATCCATCCCCGCTTTAAATTAAATTTGACATTTAAAATAATTACCAGTATGATAGGTGACAATAATTAAAGAACGATTAAAAGATGAGTAGTTGGCGTCGCTGTTCAGAGAGTACCGGGGTGGTGAAACGGTATCGGCACAACCAATGAAGATGGTCTGGTTCCCTAGTTCGTTCTGGTGAGTGCTCAGCGTATGAACATGAACCAGTGCCGGTGTAACAACCGTTACCTTCGTTAGCAATTGCGCTATCATTCGGCAGTTGTCTCGAGTAGACTAGTTCGCTAGTCTAGAACTCAGGTGGTACCACGGCCCAGCGTCGTCCTGGATAATTTGATTATTCAGGACGACGCTTTTTTCGTTCCCGCAACTAAATTTAAGGAGTCTGATGATTTATGACAACCACAACAACCACTTTAACCGCACCATTCCGTTTTGACGTCGTCGGCAGTTTATTACGCCCCGCTAGCTTAAAAAAAGCCCACGAACAATTAGCCGCTGGTGAAATCACTGCTGAACAAGAACTCGAAATTCAACATGCCGAAATCAAACGGATTGTTGACGAACAAGTCAAACTAGGCCTCAAAGCTGTCACTGACGGTGAATTTTCTCGTAGCTGGTGGCACTTGGACTTCCTCTGGGGCCTAACCGGTGTCGGCAAATATGACTACCACCAAAGCTACAAGTTCAAGGGCGACCATACCCGTACGGACAACGCTGAGCTCATCGGCAAAGTCGCCTACAATCCTGACCACCCCTTCTTCGATGCCTTTTCATACTTGCAATCGATCGTCCCAGAAGGCGTCTTGGCTAAACAAACGATTCCGTCACCCACGATGCTTTTCCGTGACAACCGCAGTGATAACTGGTCCAAATTCTATGACAGCTGGGACGCGTACTTAACGGATCTCGCCCAAGCTTACCATGAAACGATTCAGCATTTTTATGACCTGGGCTGTCGCTACATCCAACTCGACGATACGACTTGGGCCTTCCTAATTAGCAAGCTCAACGACCCAGATGCCGATCACGCTGCCTATACTAAGTGGGCAAACGACGCGGTCACCGTGATCAATGCGGCCCTAGCTGACTTACCGGCTGATTTGACCGTCACGACGCACATCTGCCGGGGCAACTTCAAGTCGACCTATCTGTTCTCAGGTAGCTATGACGTCGTTGCACCCTACTTAGGTCAACTCAATTACGACAGCCTATTCTTGGAATACGACAATGAACGGGCCGGGGGCTTCGAAGTTCTGGACCAGATTTGGAATCACGATGCTCACAAACGGCTTGTCTTAGGGCTCGTCACTTCCAAATTCCCAGAACTTGAAAAGACCGCCGATATTAAAGCCCGCCTCCAAGAAGCAACGACTAAGGTGCCCCTAAGTAACCTGGCGTTATCAACACAGTGTGGCTTTGCCTCAACTGAAGAAGGCAACCAACTGACTGAAGCACAACAATGGGCCAAACTCGCCTTAGTCATCGGGACGGCCAAGGAAGTCTGGTCAATCGACTAAGTACTGCGTTCAGCCCGAGCAACCAAGGTTCTCCGTCATATGCAGTCGATGGGAGCCTTATGCAGTGCCTAAACCTGAATCATTTTAAAAGACCGAGTATCAGTCGCTTGCTTTAACACACAAAGTAAGCCCGATACTCGGTCTTTTTTAATTTTTATCGATTATAACGAGCCCGCCACCGCGCTGTCCGCGATGTTGTTGGGGCCGTTTGAGGGGCCTTGAGTGGTTTGTTCAACAAAACGACCCCCATAATAATTGCCATAAATCCGAGCGTCTTCAAGCCGGTCAAGACTTCCCCAAACGCCCAAATACCAATGAGACCCGTGACGGCTGTACCAACCCCGGCCCAAATGGCATAACCAATACTGAGCGGAATCTTGCGTAGCGCCAACGAAAAGCTAAAAATCGCTAACCCGTACAGCAACATGCCTAGAATCCCAACCAAGGGGTGCTTAAATCCAGCCGATAACTTCAACAAGCTGGTCCCCACAATTTCAACGCCAATTGCAATAACTAATTGAATCCATGCACGCATCATCAATTCCCCCTTGTATTTAAATGTTCAGTAAAATCGCTCCAATCACGATCGCAAGTAAGCCGCTTAAACGCGACAAACTCAACCGTTCCCGGTAGACCACGACCGCTAACACAACGGTCGCAAACGTCCCCAGACCGGCCCACATGGCATACGTCACCCCTAACGGCAGGCGTTGCATTGCAAGCGTCACGAGGACTAACGAACTAAAATACCCGACTAAAACCATTAACGTGGGTATCAAGTTCCGAAAACCGTTTGCGCGCTTTAAGAAAAAGCTCCCGAAAACTTCCATTAAAATGCCACCAAATAATAACCCGTATGCCATCTTTATCACCTCACTAAAAATTTCGCTGTCCTTCCATTCTACGGAAATTTATTTCAAAACGCAATCAAAAGGAACGCCTGGCTGATTACATTTTGATGACAAATTGAATGTGCGCCTCTGCCGCTAGCTTATCTCATCTTGTTATTAACAAACCAACTGACCGAAAAGGGCGCCTGATTTGGTGGTGAACGCAAAAAAGCCATTCGATTAGGAATGACTTTTGTTAAAGAACTTGTCTAATGTGGTTCGTATTTTCTGTAATCTAGGCAGAAATTACTGATTTTAGCTTAGCTAAAAAAAGCCCTGACCGCATCCCCAAAAGATGCCGGTTAGGGCTTTTCATCCGCAAGTCGGCCGACCACGAATCTGATTGATTAAATATAAAAGTAAATCGAGAAAAACATCAGCGTCGTGCCAATCATGACAAATAGGTGCCAAATGACGTGAAGGTATTTGATGTGTGGAAAGCTATACAGTAATGCCCCCAAGGTAAACGCAACGCCCCCGGCAACGAGCAACCAGAAGCCAGTCACGCCTAGGTGCGTCCATAACTGGCGACCACCAGCGAGGCACATCCAGCCCATCAACACGTAAATCACCGTTTCGATTTTTTTCAGCCGGCCCGGCCAGATGGCATTGACGGTAATCCCCGCAATGGCGAGCACCCAAATCGTTATTAGAATCGTCCACCCGAGCCAACCTTTGATTGCCAGCAAGCTATAAGGCGTATAGGTCCCCGCAATCAGGATATAAACGCCGCTGTGGTCGAAGATCCGAAAGACCTCGCGCGCCCGCGTGAAATACAAGCTGTGAAACAACGTCGAACAGGTATACAGCACGAACAGTGAGCACCCGTAGATGATAAACGCGGTCCATTCCAGGGATTGACCATCCGCGTAGGCTTTAAGCATCAGAAAAACAAACGCCACGATACTTAAAACAATCCCCACACCATGGGTCACTGAGTTCAAGACCTCGTTAGTTATTTGATACTGCCGCGCCGACTGTGCCATGTTGATCACCTCATATTTATTGTTGACACTAGCATACCATCACATCGTGTAAATATCAATACATCTAGTCTATTAAACTAGGTAATCTGAATTTATTTTCATAAGCACTTTGAATATTGCTTATTCGTCCGCCGCTTCCTCTGCGTGTGCCGCAACTTGCTGAAAAATTCGGATAATGTGTTTATCAGCTAGTTGGTAATGGACATTGCGCCCACTGCGAGTCCCCACAACTAACTTCAATTGTTTGAGGACCGTTAATTGGTGAGACACATTCGACTGTGTCAGCGTGAGCCCAGTTGCCAGCTCACCGACACTTAGCTTCGAAACCGCTAGTGCGTAAAGAATTCTGGCGCGAGTCGGGTCGCCTAACGCCTTAAAGATTGCGGTAATTCGGTTTAATTCATCAGTCGGTGGAATCAGTTCATTCAGCCGACTGACGATCGCATCATGTTGCATTTCATTTTCCATCATAAAACTCCAATTTCTGATTGAGTTGGGCATGTAAGCGTGTTACAATACACATGAACAGACATTCATATGTCCGTTCATTCATATCTAAATTATAGCGATTAACCGCATTAAATCAACTGAGAAGTAGGTGATTCATATGACCCATAGTCATCAGATCCAACAACAAACCAGCGCTTTCAAATTAGGGGTCGCCCTCAATTCCGCCTTCATCATTTTGGAGGCCGGTTACGGTTTTGCGAGCGGATCATTGGCACTGGTCGCAGACGCCGGGCATAATTTGAGCGATGTCTTAGGACTCCTCATTTCGTGGCTCGCACTGTGGCTAGGTCAGAAAAGCGCAAATGACAAGTATACGTACGGTTACAAGAGTTCGTCGATTCTAGCGGCCCTCTTTAACGCCGTCTTCTTACTCGTCGCAATCGGGGCCATTTCGGTCGAGGCCATTCAACGTTTGAGCAATCCGGGGCCGGTTGCGGAGTGGGACGTCATCATCGTCGCAGCGGTCGGCGTCTTCATCAATGGCTTCACCGCCCTCCTCTTCATGAAGGGGCAAAAACACGACTTGAATATCAAAGGCGCCTTCCTTCACATGGCCGCAGACGCCGGTGTCTCCGTGGGCGTGGTCATTGCTGGCTTCATCATTTTACAAACGGGCTGGTTCTGGCTTGATCCAGTCGTTTCCTTACTGATTGCGATCGTGATTCTCGTTGGGACCTGGGGGCTGTTACGGGACGCGATGAATTACTCCCTAGAAGCCGTCCCCAATAACGTTGACCGCCAAGCAATCGCCGATTATTTGACGAGCCAACCCACGGTCAACCAGATTCACGATTTACACATCTGGGGCATGAGCACGACGGAAACGGCCATGACCGTACACCTCTGCCGGTCAACTTTGGCCGACAATAACGCGTTTTTGGAACAACTCAACAAGGACCTCAGCGCTCAATTCCCGTTGACCCACATCACGATTCAGATTGAACTGGGAAAAGTGGACTATGAAACCACTGATAGCTCGATTTAAGACATTATATAACGATTTTGCAACGATACCGCAACATTAACGGTATCGTTTTGTATTTGTCACTCTTTCACGCAACGTTCGTACGTTAAATTAATACATTAACGCACATTCAGGCACAAAATGCATCTGCCATTATATAATTTAACTATTATTTACAAATCGGGGATAACGACGCAACTGGGAGGGGACCGCAATGAGCACACTGAATCGAAGTATCGGAATCATTATCATATTGATTTTATTATGCCAATGGGTACTGGGCTATCAATTACCCGCTGCCATGACGTTCTTCTTAGGCGCTTGGCTACTTGGCTTGATAACGATGTGGTTCTTACCAGATACGCTGGCAACACGGTAACTAGCGAACGACAAGCAATTTTAATTTAATTCAATCAAACGAAAACAGGCCTCAAAAGCGGCAGATTTTGTCCACTTTTGAGGCCTGTTTTCGTTTTCCGTAATTAACTACCACAGCTGCACTACTTTGAACGATTATGTTGCGTGACTTGTTTGGACTGGTTCTGCTTACGCCGATGCCACCAGCTATAACCATAGCCTAACACTAACACTCCTGCTGGCAGGTCCACCGTAACGAGCTGATGGGGTGGCTGAATCATGCGATTGGTAACCACCACGGTAACAATGATTACGATGATCATAATCAGCCCACTATACTTGTTCAGCCCCCGAACAAAGGCACTCGCCGGAAACCAGAGCTGAACCCCAATCAACGTGACGAGGATAACGATACAAATTGCAATCATGAGTGGTGATTTCAATAGCATGTCGAGCTCCTCCCTTCTTATAGTAATCATAATTTATCGAATTAATTATCGCCATTAATCAAACCCCGATTAGATCATCATCACACCGGTTTTGCATATCTGAGTGTTAGTAATCATTTTATACATACACGCGTTATGCTAGTTATTCTTTAGCATTAAAGCTGATTAAATCATGCTAGTTTCTAAGTTCAAGAGCTACCAGCTGAGGGGCGCTGGAAATAGTGCGAGTTACCGTAAACATTCAGTGATAGGCTCGTCCTACGCCGACTTCCAGGCATTCTGGGCAATGGCCGTGACGTGGTGGACACAGATTTAAGCCGACAACCCACGTCTTAAATACTGGTCTTTCACGTTAGCTGCAATGTGGATGAAACGTGTTCGGGTCAGACTGGGACTTCCGGTTAGCTACGCCAGAACGCCAAGCGGAAATGCACCGCTTAACGCTCTAGCTAGGCTAATCCTCAGTCCCAACCCGTCTGAACCTCACACTCTGAGAAGCACTGGGCCTTGCCCAGAATACCTTCCAGCCGGGATCCTATTCGAAAGGCGGACATGTGCGAACCCAACTTTTTGTTGAATCAATCGTTGGTTCCTGGATACAAGGTCATTTTGACATTCGACTGTCAGACTGGTTCTAACGATAGCTAAAATCTTTTATCCATGTTTTAACTTTTCGAATCAGCAGCTTCACTGAACTTATCTGAATTTTCGCTAGTTGACTGATATGGCAAAATCTTTCACTCTAAATGAAAGTAATTGTATCGAATGAATTCAAGACTAGTGTCTGTTAAATATAGTGAATCATATTTGGGCAATCTTCTCAGTACTCAAATGTCGTAAAGCATCAACGATACCAATTCAAAAGGTCTGCCTGAAAGTCCACTCACCTATATTCAATGGTCAATTGTACCCAGATAGGTGGCCGTTCATCTGCCATTCGAGCGGGTTCCCGACTGTAGGGGCTGGCTGACAATGCTCAAGGGCGAAATTCTTCTTGTCCGGGTGGGGTCCCCGGGCTAGAAG
>ERZ507789.17-NODE-17-length-101761-cov-25.3458_pt1 | contig 101761 bp, 131 predicted proteins | sample MGYA00513296_ERZ507789 | MGnify/ENA metagenome assembly ERZ507789
ACTCCAGTAAGATATTCGGTGACGCCCAATTTTTGCGCTGCGATCACCGCATCTCGAGCAAGCGGCTCGAGTGCTCGCACGATCGTCAATGCTCGATTATTTTTCACAAGCACATTACCGCAATAGCTGATTACTGCAGTCAAAACTGTAGCTAACAACGTGACTACTAATTCATTTGTGTTCATTTTTCTCGTTCCCCTTACTTTTCAATTTTGATCTGAGCTTAGCGTTCTCTTCTCTAAGCTTCTCTAATTCGCTGACATCATATTTATCAGCCTTTCTGCTATTCGCAGTCGCCGTGATCCACGCAACAATAATTGATCCAAGCGTAGAAATCACGGCAACCCACACTTGATCACTCAAGTCTAATCACTCCCAACGAAGTTCTATCACTATTCCTACCAATACAAAAAAGGCATATATTCCAGGGAAACTTAAATACACTTCTCGCAAAGCGTCATTCGTACAAAATGACAAGAAAAAGGCTAGCCACACAAATGTTAACGTACTCGTCATAATCTGCTTGTAGTACAAATACTTGATATCCCACAGCGCAAAAACTAATGCAATCGTTCCGACGACGGCTAACGCGAAAATGAATGGCGGATCATCAAGCACAGCTAGCGGGCTATGATCCCAATCAAAAATCCCGGTCGATCGCTTAACGATAAAGAAAAGCGCTAGAGAATAAGTCTCCAGCGCCTTCAATAGCCAAAATCTATTCTTTTTGATATTTTTTAACATTTTTATCCCTTCTTGCCGCCCGCCCACCACTGCTAAAAATCATTTCAAATAAATAGCCTTGTCGCCATCAAATGCCGAAAAATCAGAGTTCAATTGATCCGTCCCGTAAACATCTTGTCATAATCTGATTGAGCGAAAAAGCCTACTGTTACAAAATCTTTTACATCTTGCTTAGTAAATAGCCCTAAATCAAAATATAATTTCACTGTGTTGTAATCAAATAACATGTTATTGTACCCCCTTATTGTTCAAAGCAGTTTGAGCCAATTGTTTAGTTAGCACAGCAATCGTTTTTGAGTTTGCAGCGATATTTGCTTTCATCTTCGCTAGTTCAAGCATATATTGTGCTTCTTGCTTTTGACTTTCTGTGATTGCTGGAACATCGTCTGGCTTTTGCTGTTGCTCATACTTTTCTTGAAATTCTTCTTTAGTCATCGGCACCCACTCCGTCCCGTTCCACGTAGGTGCATACATACCAGTGCCGTCAGTGTTCACTGGTGCGATCGTTGTTGCATTTTCTGGTACTGGTGTCTCGTCAGCGATCACATCAGTATACGCAAAGCGCTTAGTATCATCAAAATAATAAATCAACATCTAACTTCCACATCCTCTCTAGTTGTATAAGATACCTGCAAATTTAATATCCATTCCGCCATTATTCCACTCACTACCACGAGTGTAGATGGTAGCAACTGCTTTGTCTGGTTTAAAATCAACATCGAATTGTTTTGCATCGTCAGAGATACGTCTACCAACTCCAAAAGAGGCAAACTTCGTAAAACCGCCTAAATATGATTTTGGAATAGATACAGCTTCTTTAAACGTCCAACCTTTCGACGTGACATTTCCGATATAACTTTGAAAATAGATGATCGCAAAACTATCGAATTTGAAGATGAGACCCCTGCAATTATTACTATCAACATTAAAACCATTGAGCGCTGTAAACTGCTCTTTTGGAATTTCTACTACACTACCGTTCATGCGTTCAAGTTCAGCTTTGACCTTATTGAAATTTTGTTGGATCGCCTCTGGTCCACCATTCATACCAGTCACGATCGTTTCTAACGAGATAGCCATAAACTATCAACCTCCTTTATTATTCATTCCGATCAAGTCTTTCTGTTTCGTCATTGATCCGTGTTGCGCGCAAATTACGTGGTGCTGTCACTGTGGTTGGTTGTGGATTCGTTTGCGGTGGTGCAACTGAGTCAGTCGATACTTGATGCTGGCCGTTGCCAGCCAATGCTCGTTGATCGTCAACGTCTCCTAGATCGATACGTAACGTCTTGTAGCCATCGATAAGATACCAGTAGCCGTGTTTATACTCGACTGTACCGTGCATTGAATATACAGTTGGCAGATGGATTACCACAGTATTCAAATCTGGATAGTCAACTTGTGGCGCTACGCTGGTAAAATTCGTTCCACCAAAAGACCCACTTGGGCCACTGCCTAATCCGTTAGGCTCCGTCCCGATAGCGTATTCGTAATACAAAATACTTACTATCGGGTTTCGATTTTGATTGTGTTTTAGTGTGATCGTAAAGCCAGCAGGCACATATGATGCTAGCAAGCTTTCTATGTGTTCTAATCGATTATCTAGCGTTATATAGCTACCATAGCGATTAGAATTGCGAGCTAAAATAACTTCACTGTCAACTGTTGCATTTGCGATCACTTGCAAAAATTGGTTCTCTAAGTCTGTTTGTCGCCCTTCAACTTGCTCTTGTCGATTGATAAGCTCAAGTTTTAGATCGTTCATTACTCGCTTAAATTCTTGCTCGTCATTGATAAGATACTGTGCAATACGTGCAGTATAGATCGCCCATTGCGCTAACGTCTCGCGCACGTCTTTACCGTACATTTTTTCTCTAAGCCAAGTCGCTACTGTTTGAGCGACTTTTTCAACGTCCCCCACCGAAATATCACGCTGAAGCTTTTTTAAGTCTTCTTGTGTGATCGGTGTATTATCTCGATATGTCACTTTCTCACTTCCTTTCAACTAAGATAAGCTTTGAATTTATCGCTTGGTTCTGTGTTCATATCAACGTTGCCAGTGATCCCAGACACACGCCCTTTGCTTGTGTATTGCCAAAGATCATAAGGATGTGTAGGCTTCGTACTATTGACGATAGATCCATCATTTTGTCCATAGCTGGGGATCCAGATCGCACCAGCACGGGCTGTATTCAAGTTGAAACTGTCATACAGGTGGTTTGCGATATACAGCACAATCTTGTGGTCTGGAACACCTAGCGTATTAAGCTGCGACATGAACGCTTCGATACCAGCCCGCATTTGAGATATGTTTCCACCCATTTCGGCGCTTTCAACATCGATCGCATAAAAAACAGGCTGCTGCTTGTTAGCAACAACCTGCTGTGTTCTCTCAAAAAAGTCTCTAGCTTCTTGTTGTGCGTCTGCTGTCGATGTACCACGAAAGTACGCATATACCGCATATTTTCCACCTGCATTGATACACTTCTGCAGATTTTCCATGTACTTAAGATCTTGATGTGACGATCCGTCTTGGATTCGAATGATACTCAATGTAACGTCATCTCTGACAACGCTATTCCAGTCGATCACACCTTGCCATTCGGACACATCGATGATCTTCCCGATATGCGGTGGCTTAGGCTGTTCTGGCGTTTGTGCGTTGACTTTGTTCTCTAAGTCTTTTAGCGCTGAGCTTAGATCCTTTATCTGTTGTTGTGAGTTATCGTAACGGGCATTCCACTCGCTAATAGCTTCTGCTTGCGACTCGATAACTCGTTTCAAATTCTCAACCCTTCCTAGCGATTTTTGAAGTTTAGATTGATACTCAACTAGCCCAAAAGGTTTCTCGGCTATCGTTAATGACGATTCATAAGGCTTAGTTAGGTCAATTTGCTTTTGCGTCACCCTCAACATCTGCGGTTCTACGATCCCCGGATTAATAAATAAATAGCGATCAGACACCTTGAAGGCATTGTATTCTGGCAATTCTAGCGCTGAAATAGTCCATTGAGTATTCGTTGCCGATTGTGCTTGGATCCACTCATTTGCCTTTCTTAGCAAGTTTTGTGGTTCATGCACATCGTCCCAAGTTTGAGTGCCGTTGATAATCCCAAATTCTTGCTGTAAATCAGGTATATCCAAGTAATCCTTCCCGCCATTTAAATCTGCGATCGTTATTCTTGGCCTTGTACCATTAGCCACATTACCAGTCTCATTCTGTGGAGGCTCTATTTGTGCGCCTAACGGAATAAGACGTGTTATCACTTTAGTTGGATCGATCGTCATACTAGCAGACTTTAGATTCCTCCCTAATTTAATAGGAGTGTCAGCCTGATGATCTCTACCTGGATCAATAACATAGTCTACATAATTTTTACCATCATGATATTCAACTCGTAAGAAGCCACCTAAACGCGTCAACAGTTTTTCTTTGATCGTATCTCTTGTTTTAGTATAGTCAACAAAGCGATATACATTATCAGTCGAGTTGGTCACATTCACTTTTCTGACTTCAAACTTCTTCCAATCAGGTACGCTATTATTGTGTACTTGGATCAACATACGAAAGAAATCGGCTGGGGTCGTATTATGAACTTCAGCAAATCTTTGAACACTATCTAATAGATATGCTTCGATCGATTCAAAAACATATTCCTGCATGAACTGCCCACTAGATTCCATTGTTCTAGTAGGTTTTAGTGCACGTCCTCTAAAAATCAGTTCGTTACCATCGTAAACTTCAACATGCGTATGCATCGGGCGAACATTATTGAACAAATTACTTTTTTGATTGACCTTTAGTGTAAGATCATCAATTTCACCTTCTTTTAAAGTTAGCTTTCCCGCTGAGACACGTCTATCAATACGTGGATCATGAATGATATATCCAACTTTATCCGTTGGTTCATTATAAGCAATGATACGATACATCAGATCATCTCCTCACGTCTAAACTTGAACTTAATAGTCCCTTCCCCAGCAAGCTCAAAGTAATTTTCTCCTCTGTTCAATACGATCTCAACACCTAGGTAGTTACTTGAATTTATTTGTAACTCAGTGTTATTGCCTCTGACCCAAACATTCCCCGTAACTTCTACACTGCACACTGTAGACCTTGATCCGATATTTATCAGTGTGATCTTCTTAGCCTCAAATACATCGAAGTTCACCTCTTGAAATACCCAATGTTCAAACTCTACATCGTCCCAAATATCAGATCCTTCATAATTTTTGGCAAATGCAAACGGATAGCAGTTAAAGGTGATCGTGGCCACCAACGTTTGATATTTGTTATCATCAGCAAGCGTAATTGATTGAACTTTACCCTTCCAAAAATAATTTGAATCATGCGTGTCTATCAGACGTTGAATCTTCATTGGAATTAACTTGCGTTTGATCTCATGCTCTAGCATTTTGCGATCAGAATATGGACTGGCAACAATTTTAAACTTGTAGGTCAATGTCCTATTTTCGAAATATCTTTCATCGTCAAATACTGAAAAATCATAGTTTCCCTGCATATACGGTAAACTTTCAACGATCACTTTCTCATTTGGCGAAGGAGCGTCACGCTCGAGTAACCACCATCCTTCTTTGCGTGAATCAAAGTCACCAAAAATGATACCTTCTGTACGCAATTGCTCATCTATTTTTGAATATGCAGGCTGAGTATCCATAAACTCATATCCCATTAGTTCCACCTCGTTTGCAACTGTATCTCTTCACCAAAAGCGGTATTATAAAGATCTTTAGTCTCACCAACAACAGCTCCTGAATCCAAAACAATCACCTGTTTTTTATCGATCAAGCGACGCAAAAGGTTATTGGTCGTATCAAATGAACTGACTTTTAGCTCATTAGTGCTATTCAAGTTGATATTGCTATCATTTATCGGATTTGGAAGCAATAGATCTAATCGAGTAACATTAGACTGGATATTTTCGATCATATTTCCCATTGCTTTTGATGCAGCATCTTCATTTTCAGTGATACCAACAGCAACACCTAACGCTAAGAACTTACCTACTTCATCTCTCATCAAGCGAGATGGTGAGTGGATCTTTGCAACTTTTTTAGCCTCAGCATTTACACTAGCTACTAAACTAGCCATAGCACTAACAGCAGCGCCAGTATTAGAACTAATACCAGAAGCAACACCTGCAGCTAATTGCGATCCTGCCGAACGCATGTCGCTAACTCGACCACGAACACCTGCTGCCGCATGATACCCTAATGTATCACCAGCATCGCGTACATCACCCTTGCGACTAGCTACGCCTCTTGCAGCATGATAGCCAAGTGTATCGCCAGCATCTTTAGTATCACCTTTTCGCCCACTGACACCTTTAGAAGCGTGATAGCCCAACGTATCACCAGCGTCTTTCATATCAGCTTTTTTACTCTTTGTTCCTTTTACAGAACTTTCAGCAAGTTGCGTACCGGCGTCTTTGGCTTCAGACTTTTTATTATTAAGCCCTTTTACATAACTATCTGCATTATCTTTCCCAGACTTACTATGCTTATTATTATCCTTAGCTCCTTCACTCGACTGCGTTGCTAGATACTGTCCAGCACCTTTGAAATCTCCCGCTTTTAAAGCTTCAATGAATTTATTTTTACCTTCGTCACCTTTAGCAAACATTCCGGGTGGCAAGGAGTTCAAACCATCAGTACCATCTTTAGCGATTGCTTGAGCGATCTGTGTCGTAGTAGCTTTCCCAGTTGATAAAGCCTGAACTAAATTATCAACACCTTGAGTTCCTGTTTGTTGTAACATCAGTGCAAAAGCTTGCATTTGTTGTCCAGTATCTCCATTCATTTTGACAAAAGCGAGATACATGGACTGTAGTTGTTCATTAGTTACGTTGGACATATTCTTCAGACCATTAGACCAAGTATCAAAATTCAACTTAGATCCATTGGCAATCGTCATGTTCATCTGAGTCCCAAACTGTAGCTGTTGATTAAGCATTTGCTGGTTCGTAGCTTCTTGCTGGGTGATCTGCTGCTGTAACTGAGCCTTGGTCGTTTGATCTTGTGCATTGGCTAATTGCTCTTTAAGTTGCTTTATCTTCTCTTCGCCCTGTTGGATCTGTTGAGACCGCAATTCATAATTAGCCTGTAAAGTGGTTATAGTTGCTTCACGCTCTTGCTGATTTAGTTTTTCACCATTTTGCAAGCGTGTCATTTGAGCATCAGCAAAAATTTGGTTTTGCTCTATTAATTTCTGCTTGATCGCATTATTTTGATCAGTCAACAGCTTAACTTGATCTTCAGTCATTGCTGTTCCATCAGAAAAACGTTTATCTTGCAACTGTCTATCAAGATCAGAAGTGATATTCAGTAAGTTTTGCCCATTTTGCTGGGTTGCGTTGGCAAGATTTTTACTTGCTTTATTGACTGCTTCTACACGCTTTTTACCAGTTAGTTCTTCAGCTTCCGTCATTGCCTTACTGTAATTGTCAGAAGCCTTTTGTGCATTGGCTTGATACTGGTCTAATGTATTATTAACGTCAGTCAAAAATTGTTTAGTCTTGTCTGACACGCCTTCAGTATTGATAAGATCGCTGAATTTTGCCTTGGAATTCTCAAAAGTCGTCTTCATCTCTTTAGCAGAATTAGAAACGGCTTCGACTGATTTTTTCAGTTGCTTAGTCGAATTAGTGGCAGAGTCAGAACTCTCTTTAGCTTCTTTACCACCTTTACCCAATTGTGAAAATGATTCATAGCCGATTTTACCTGCATCAACAAACGCTTGTCCCATGTCTTTAGCTGCATCCATTGCTTGACCGAGATCTTTTTTAGCCGCACTGATCGACTTGCTTGCTCCTTTAAAATCACCAGTCATCGCTTGTCCTAAAGCTTTAAAGACATTCCCAGCGGAAGTCACAAGCTTTATCAATCCTACTAAAACATCAGCTATTAAGCGTAAAGCTGTAGCTAATGTGATAGCACTTCCTACCAAAGTACCGATAGCTAAAGCACCGATAACTTTTAAGATCCCGCCTAATAGGCTTCCTATCGGTTTTAAAGCTTCCAATACCCCTGTTACAGCTGGCTTCATCGAACTAAACATTGATTTGATGCCACTAATAGCTGTTTTCACAACTCCTTGAATATTCATGAAGTTGCTGGACCACGCCATATAGATAGCTGTGGCTACTACTGCGACACCAGCCGCAATGAGCGTCAACGAGCCTAACGACGCGCCTAAACCAGCAACTGCACCACTCGAACTGATTGCAGTCGGAGCTAAAGAAGCTATTTGGGCTTCTGATGCCCCCATAGTGCCTAACAACTTAGCATACGCACCATTCAAACTGATTGCGGCTTGTTTTGGATTTGTCGCAAAAGTCATCAAGCTTTTCGTTGCATTAGTCGCTTTACTTGGAATACCCACTAATGCTGAACCAACACTCTTGATCTTACTTGCCATATATTCTGCGCCATTGGCTGACGTAGACATATACAAGAACTGATTTAAGCCAGATACTGCCTTCTTAGAACTTCTATAAATACCACCAAAAGCCATTGAAATGATGCTATTTTGAGTACTGATAGCCGAACCAGTCATGCCAATACCGGTACGTACCAAGCTTAGATCAGCCTGTAGCGTCTCTAAAAATTGGATCGTCTTAGCACCGCCAACACCGATCCCTTTAAAGGTTTCCAGTGCTAAAAATGCAGGTAATGCAATCTTAAGTGCACTTGTGACAGATTCGATAGAAGGTAACATGTCCATAAAGCTCTTAGCGAATTCAATTCCTTTACCGATACTTTTTTGGATCTCGGCTTGATTTTTTTGCAAATAGTCATTGAATTGGCCAATTTTATCAGTTGCAACATCAACACCACTTTTTAGTACTCCACCAAAAGTCTGCTCAATGATAATAGCCAAGCTTTCTAACGATCCGAAAAACTGTTCTACCGAACTCTTTAGATCGTTTTGCATCGTTTTAGCCATTTCAGAAGCAGCACCATCTGAGTTTTGGAGTTTACCGGTCAAATCTTGCAAAGCATCTGAACGTTGTGATAGTAAGACGTTAACTGCTCGTCCGCCTTGAACACCATAAATCTCAGACAAGTAGTATTGCTTTTGTTGATCAGTCATTCCAGACAACTTTTCACGCAATTCGCTCATCTGTTGTGCTAACGGCTTCATTTTCCCGGCCGAGTCAAAAGCGCTGTAACCTAATTGATCCATAGCTTTTTTAGCTTCTCCACTAGGATTTTGCACTCTTGTCAGTGCCATCGCTAAGTTAGAGCCGGCTTCTGAACCTTTGATACCTGCGTTAGATAACAGACCGATCGCAGCAGCAGTCTCTTCTAAACTTAAGCCCGCAGTATGAGCTTGAGGTGCGACCATCTTCAGCGCTTCGCCCATGTCTTTGGCTTCAGCATTAGTATCAGCAGCCGCACGCGCGAAAACATCAGCAACATGTGTAGACTTGTCAGCCTCAAGGCCAAAACCATTTAAAGCAGTTGCGGCATATTCAGCAGCTGCACCAACATCACCGCCGGAAACAGCTGCAAGGTCCATTACCCCGGGAGTTGCCGCCATAATCTGGTTAGCATCAAAACCAGCAGAAGCCAAAGCTTCCATACCTTGTGCTGCTTCTTTAGCGCTAAAGGCTGTATCTGCACCAAGCTTGATAGCTTGATCGTTCATTGCCTTTAACTCCTTAGCATTAGCGCCTGAAATAGCACCCACACGAGACATTTGATGTTCAAAGTCCATACCCGTTTTGATTGTTGCTACTCCTAATGCGGTAACACCAACAGCAGTAGCTTTAACAGCCGTTGAAACTATATTTGATGATTTAGCCAAAGCATCTGTCGAAGATATTGAACTTTTAGCAATTTCTTGATTGAACCGCTTATAGATCGCAGTCGCTTCACGAAAGGCGGCAACGTATTGGGTTATGTTAGCTCCTAAAGTCACTCTAGAATCATAAGTACTCAAATCTTGCCACCTCCTTTGCGATACTCTGCCAGCCTACGTGCTATTCTTACAAGATCTTGGTCCATATCTTCTTCTCTGACTTGGACATTTTCGACTGCTTTTATAGCCTCATCATAGTCAAAGAAATCTTTGAACTCTCTATAAATATAATTTCCTTCTTTATCTACCGATTTAGCTGTCACGATTGCCCACGCAAGATCTCGACGCTCAAACATTCTATCAACTTGTTGCAAACGATATGCTTGCATTCTCAAGTTATACTCTTTGAGTGTCATCTTCTCTATCGTTGCTAGATCAGTCATTTTAAAGAGTCTAAAAGCATTGGTAACTATGGTTTCATAGTATTTTGCGCTTTCAAATTCTTCTCTTTTTCGAATTGCTTTTTGACTTCGTTCATTACTTTCTCGTAGTTCTTTACTAGTGGTCTCGTTTGACGATGATTCTTCAATTCTTTTGTAAACAGACCGAAAAAACGGGTATATTCTTGTTCGCTCTTGAACGAGTCTACCCAAGTATCAAACTCTTCTTCTGTTAGATCTAAGTCTGGTTGTAAAGCTGCGTGTAAGGCTTCATAAAGCGCATAAGGATTAGGGGACTGCAAACGAGCATAGATATTATTTACACCCGTCCCGAAGTCTACGGGCCCTTCAATGCTATATTTCTTATCTAGTTCACGCACAAAACGCACACCAAAGTGTAATTCATAATTTTTGCCATCAATTTTTACGTACATGATCAGTATCCTCCTGTTGTTATCCTTCTGTTGCTGGATTCGTATCAGCAAATGCATATTGAATAGCTGATTGTTGCTCTTCTGTTAAAGTTGCTTCACCTTCAACTGGCAACTGCTCAACATTCATCGTTGTTTTGATCTCAGTCAATTTGCCGATCTCAGACGGAACTTCCCATGATTGCAAATATCCCCGAGCATATTGCGCCCCGTACTTATTATCGCTACGCTTATCAGCTAAGTTGATGTCCCATACCTCAAGCATTTTAGAACTCATCACTGCACCACGTAACATCTCGTTTACTTCATCCAAGCTTGCGATCGCTTCAATTTCTAAAGTAGCCGAAGCCGTTGCGGGTGAGTTGATGTTTCCGTCTTTTGTTTCAGTCGAGTCTGATTTAGCTTCAAACTTCCAACTATGCTTAGTTTGCAAAGCTAATTTAGTAGCTCCCTTTGATGCTCGTTCATCAAACAGGCGGAAAGCTAAAATGTGATCTTTACCGTAAACTGGTACGGCGCCATTAGTTTTTGTCTGTGCCATAATTAACAGCCTCCTAAATATTCAAATTCGATTTCAATTACAATATGCCAAAGCGTCTGAGCACTAGAATTATCAAGTAATGTCCTTGTACTACTTGATACATATCCAACACTGTAAATATCTGCTTGGCGTAGTTTTTTTGCTTCATTGACTAGCTTTTGACTCATATCTGTCAAGGCGCGTCTGTCGTCATGCTCATCATACAAGTGGATCGATAGCCGACTTTTACCTGCTAAAACATTTGATTTTACTTCTAACGGATTTCCAAACTGTTCTCCGAAATATACAAATGGATAGCTAACATCTGGTGGTAAATAAGGATATGTGTCAAATTTTAGTGCCAATGACGTTTTAAATAACTCATCATAAATAGCTTGATTGGGTTCTTTCATGTGTTATCACGCACCAATCTATTCATGTCGGCAATAAATTTATCTTCAGTGTTGTACAGAGCAGGGCGCAAGTGCGGAGTCCCAGCTTGGTAACGTGTGCCATATTCTTGATAGGGATCATATTCGGCGTCACCAGTCACAACAGCTGTATACACAAAGCCATGCATAGTAAAACCTAAATTGATATGTCTCTTCAAAAAGCCAGTATCTACGGGTGCGTAACTTTGGGCTAATTGTTGCATTCCCGCCCCGTGTTTTCTGACTACATCCGCAACTTCTCTACCTAAACTGACATTTTTAGACAAAAATTGAACAAAGTTCTCATCCGTATCTACCGAAACACTGACCCCAGCACTCATGAGCTGTCACCCCTTACTACAATGACTTGACGACGATTCACGATACTTTCACGTACAAAAAAATACTTACGACCATTGATCAAACAATAATCATAAGTATCTGTATATCTTCGTTTAAGATGTATCAAAATATCGCTTGTCTTTAGATCGCCAAATACCAATACCGATTTACTTAAGCTAGGCGAACTAATATGACATCGACGCTTAGTTTGTTTGGGCTCTCCACCCACAAATTTACCGGCATCAGGATCATAATGCTTATTTGCTTTTACAACAAAAATCACTGTATCTGTATATCTCATCAGTACATCATGAACCTCCTCTTACCGCCATCATTGCGTGTTAGCCACTCTTGAATGTCATCCAAAAAAGGCGCTAGATCATCAGTTTCGTAAGTAGCACTTACATCTGACTCACTTGCGCTCTTTTTACCTTCATCGTTTACACGGTTAAATCTTGAGATAGACGCTTCAACAACGATATAATTTAGCTCTTTTGGAATCTCGAACAGCTCGCCGCCGAGCTTCGCTAATAAGCGATCTGTGATAACTGCAATGATGCTTTGTAGCAATTCATCTTCGCTATCGTCATGAAAGCCCAAGATCTGTTTTACATTCTTTAAAACGTCCATTTCAATTAACCTTCACCAACGCTTTCACTGATAGTTGCGACAACGACCTTCGTATCATCATACAAGTATGCTGTGTAGTGTTGATCAGCTGTCATGATCGTGATCTTCTTGGTGATATCACGATCTGTTTCTACTAAGATATCACGTTTTCGAATCAACTTGACCGCTGGTGATGTTACATCTGATTTAACAAATAAAGCTTCTGTGTCGCCTAATTTCTTAGAACGTACAACTTGAGCACCTAGTACGTCAAAATACGTGCCTCGGATCATCGCATTTGCGATCGTGTCAGATCCAGCATGATTTTTTAGTGCATCCATGCGGATCTTTGCGGCATTCGCTGGTGAAACAACAGCTACAACAGTACCTTCCGTTTCATCGTTAAAGACATCTAACGCTTTTTGAATACCTTCCACAGTAGGTTCAATAGTTACTCTTTGAGTACCTTTCTTGATTGCTTCTAAGATATCATCATCTACCTTGTTGGCAATAGCTAAGCCTAATTGACGTGTAGATTCTTTTAGCGGTTCGCCATTTGCCGATAGCAACGCTTCATCAGTGATCTGTGTACCCTTAGCGGCCTTTTTGATTTTAGCTGATGCACTCTTTGTGCCGAGTTTATCTAATGGAATCGCTTGACCTTCGCCAACATCTTTAGCATCACCGATATACGTAAATTTAGGGTAGGTGATAGTATCACCAGGTTTCCCTTTTAAATTGTCATCAACTTGTGCTAAAGGTGTAAATCGCAAAGCCTTTTCCAATGAATAAGACACCATTGGTGCAAGCACCTCCGGGTTGATCATATCTTGCATTTGAGTCAATGTATCTGCCATTTTATCTTCCTCCTAATAATTGTTTAAATCGTTCTGGATCTTCGTTGTGAAGCTGTGTGAGTTCTTTCATGCTCAACTGTTCAATATTTGAATAAGTCTTTGTTTCCTTCGAGCTTTCAACACTTTTCGGCGTCTTACCAGCAAGCAATTCATTTGCTACTTGTTCTCGAATTCGATTAGCAAAAGCTGTTAGCTTCTCAACATTAGTTTTTGTGGTCTCAGCATCGTTTGAAACCACTAAGGCTAATTCATCTTCAGTTGCAGTAACGCCACTCTCAGCGAACATTTTGCGGGCCACAGCCTGCATCTTCATTTGCGCTAACTCATTTTCTGCTTCTTGCGCTCGTTTATTAGCTTGTTCTAACTCATAAGTGCGCTTTTGTTCTGCATTCATCTTCGCTAACTTTGTAGCTTCCTTTACAGCTTCAGACTTAGCTTCACTGATCTTTTTTTCTTGTTCACGATCAGCGCGTTCCATTCGTTTTCGCACGATCTCGTTCACTTCTTCTTGTGTGAACAACTTTTCTTCCTTGCTTTCTTCTTGCTCCGTTTCTTCAACTTGTGCACTAGCTTCAGTCTCGGTAGCTTCTTCAGCAAAATATTGCAAATCAAGTTTCATATCTTACACCTCATTTTGAGTCTGGTGGACTATTTACTCACGATCGTTCTTTAACGCCTGCGATCCCGGAAAAAAGGCAAAATAAAAAGCACCCAACTTACGCTGAATGCTACTTATAATTATTATGGGTCTATACAATACATCCCTTAGGAACTTTTAGTTCAATTTTTTTATTAGTCAGCAAAGCTTCAATAAGCTTCTCCCGCAATTCTTCTTCAGTCGCAGACATATACATTAATGGAAGGGGTTCATGAAGCTTTTCAAAATATAAATCTAAAAGCTCAGATAGACTTTTTCGATTTAAAAGATATCTTTTTAGCATTCTATTTCCTCCTAGAACTCATTTCTTTTACTATATTGTCAACAAATTCAGTACTTTTAGGAACTATCTCCCTTTGAAACTCATATGCAATAGGATTGTTTATAGCCGAGGCAATCGTGTTCGCAAAAAATTCACTTGCAAACACATGATTACTATCATAATAGCCTTGATAATGTCCAAACTGTAGTGGCATATCTATTGCCCCACCATAAACATCAGCTATATAACCTGTTTTCTTTACATTTTCTTTTGAAAAAAGACCATGATTAAGGGAAATTGCGAATGTATTACTAGTTCTTTTAGTATCTTTCAACTCTGGATAATTAATGGCTAAATATTTCTCTACTCCCTCGACTACCTCTATTTTAACATTTTTTCCCAGGCCATTACCACTTAACACATTTGAAACATCAGCTATACCATGTGCTACCTCATGATACACCAAATCGTATCCCTTTTGATGAGGAAACTCAAGAAATGAACTCTCTCTCAAATGGATTTTTTTATTTACAGGGTCATAGTAATTACTATCTTTTGTTTTGGCAATATCACCAGCAATCTCAACCTTATCCTTGTACATCGCAAAAAGCTTCTGATACTGTTCTGGCGCTTTAGACAATCTGTAAGCATATTCCTTAGCTCGTTTCTCGCCTAATGCTTGGACGTTTTTATCTGAAACAAATCTCTTTACGATCGCATCAATATCACTTGGGTAATCATGAAAGACCTCTTTAGGCTCATTTTTTTCTTTCTTGCCAAACCATTTTTCAAATATCCCTGGAGCAAGATTTTCTTTATCTACCCAATATGCTGCTTTACTACAACGACATCTCGGGTGCTTGGGTATCATCGGTGCGTCCATAACTGGATATACACCGATACCATATTCAGTTCTACGTTCTGCTATCTCTAAGCAATATTTGCATGCAGTCGGCTCAGCGATCCATTTACAAAACTTAAAACCAGCAGCTTTCAATGATCTCATCGTTGCAGCATCTTGCACGCGAGCCGTCTCAGTGATCACTAAGTTTTCGATAACTGCAGTAGCATTTCTGACTTCTTTTGCTACATTCGCTCTGAAGTTAGCTATTAGTTGCGTTGGATTAGTTCCTTGAATCATAGCACGGCTGATAACAGTGTCTAGTTTTGCTTTTAAGACACTTTGATTGACCCACAGTCTATCAGACCAAACAGCACCATGAAAGCTAGCAGACGCAACTACACGAGCATTTTTAGCTATCTGCACGTTATTATGTTTTGATAGAATACCTGATTGACGTTTCACTTCATCAATATATGACGATTCCAAATAATCGCTCATCGCCATTTGCTCTTGATTAGTAACTTTTGTCAGCTCTAAACCAACTTGGGCTTTAAGATACTCTAAGCGATTGATCTTCATCGTTGCGTTATACAACTTCAAGCGCTCATTTGCTTCTTTACTGAAATCTTTGTTCTCGACTAGCTTTTTAGCAGTCTTTTCAAACGCCTGCACATCGTTAGCTTTTATCTTTTTGATGACATCGCTCATCGTCAAACCTGTGTCAGTCGCATACTTGCTGTAAAAAGAATTAATCTGTGTCTGAATATCATTAGTTAATTGATCATAACGAGCTACCATCTGTTTAAGATATTCCTGGTCTTTTTTAGTACGCTTAGCGATCCATTCCTGTTCGCGTCGTTCCCAGTAATCATTCTTGTTTTTCATTGTGATCTACACCTTCAAACTGATAACTCGCAGGATTATTTTTGACTGCATTATCCAGCGCTTCACTCTCTTCTTGACGCATAAGTTCCATTTCTTCTTGTGGATCATCAACTAGGCTTGGCAATGCTTTTAGCTGTGTTTGCTTAGATACGATACCTTCTAAGTTTTTAGCCACGTTCGCTTCGAGCTCGATGTTCTTCGGTAAGTTTCGTGTGAAGGTGATCTTCAACTCATTTACAGGGTCATCAATAGAACCTGTTACTATGTCTTTGAGTTGGCCTTTCAAGCTCTTTTTCAATTTCAAGAACTCAAACACAACACGATACATTTTTCTCAATGAAATAACGAATTTTCGTTCTTTGACTGCAGCTAGCGATCGCATTGCTTGCATTTTAAGCTCAATAGAATAGCCAGACTGATTGTTTCCAGTCGCATTAATGTCATCTAAATTAGTGACCATCGTAGTTTGAAACAGGTTTCTGACAAGTCTATTCAACAAGTTTTCTTGTGTGCCATCCCCGTTGGGACGTTCTAAAAACTTTGCATCACTATCACCCGCAGCAATTGCGATCACTCGATTATCAGACATATTTTTAATGACTTCTTCATCAAGATCTCCACCCTTAAAAAATAAATAAGCGTCTGCAATAGCATCAGTGTCATTTGCTTTTTGACTGATCGCTTTGTTGATCGCATTCATCACAGAGATAGTTGAATTGTCATACAGTGGTAAACGTTCATCGTTTTCCATGAATTCAATTGCTGGAACTTTACCAAGTGGATTGGCTTCACTTTCGCCTAATTCAAAATCATTGTTAAACGGGATGGATTCATTATCTGAGTGAACTTCACCAACAAACTCATCATCTTTATTTTTTGTATAACGCACAAAATACATCGGTTTATGACTTACAGAGTCATCGTAGATAATAAACGAATTCGTAGGCGCTGAAATAGTAGCTCTTAGCTGAGCACCTTCATCACGATATAGAAACATATAAGCTCTGCCATAGATAGAACAGAGCTTAGCTAAATCGCTTATTTTATCTGGAACTGAACTTAGATTGTTGAAGCTTTGAAGCTCGTCATTTTGCTTCTCGTCTTTCAACCCGATCTGTGGCGCTACACCAGCAAAGAAACCGTTAAATACATTTACCAGGTACTTAGCAAAATTAATTGCAATTCGGTTATCTGGTTTGTTCAACGGTTTCTTAGGTTCTTTTTCGATGTCATATCTACCCTTGTACATCTCCATGTTACGACGATAAGTTGAGCTTATTCTTTCATTTTCTTTAACAAAAGCTTCCAGGTCGACTGAAGTCAACTGTTCATCTTGTGGAAATAAAAATATGTCATTTTCTCCTACCATCCCTTTTCCATCCAAAGCCATCTTATCGCCTCCTAAATTTGAATGTTGAATGTTTTGATCTTCGGTGTTGCTTGACCGTTAATCTCTTCAACTGCATATCTGATCGCATCGATGCAGTGATTGTAGCTATCAACTGGTTTGTTGATATATTCATTGGTTTTCCTATCTTTTTGATAGGTGTAGTTTTCTAATTCTTCGATCAACTTTACGCAGCGATCGTCAATAACTAACTGATACTGTTGCAAGAAACTGATACCTTGAATAACAGAGTCTGGACCTTTTTTAGCTGGTCTAACTCTTGCAATCCCATCACGTTTTAATTCTGCAATTGATTTTTGTTCAGCAGCATCAGCAGTGATCACTTCTTTTGAATAGCCCATGTCAGTGATCACCTTAGATATTTCATTATTGAGCATTCCTTTTTTCGTATACTCTTCAAGGGCGTATAGAATCTTATTCTTCTGATCAACTTTTACGTGAACGAATGCACTTGGATCATTCACAAACCCAAAGTCAAGCCCGAAATAACTAGGTATATCAACAAGGTCTGCTGCGTGTATTCTCTGCTTTTCAAAAACAGGAAAGACTAATTTATCTAAAGTTGCAAACTCCCCGAGCGTATAGATCTTGTAATAAGCTGGGTTGGTTTTCTTTAGATTTTCGATCGTGGGGATATTTTCTTCATCAAGGAACCGATTATCTTTGTAGGTAGAATGATGGACTGCAACACGATTTGTATCGATTTCGGCTTGTGGATCGAACCACTGTTTATACGTCCAATTGACTTTACTGACCGGGTTAAACATCACAAACAACTGACGATTCTTATGCTTAGGTTCACGCAAACGCAAAGTTAGCTGAGTAAAATCATCTAAGGTGAACTCGCTAGCTTCTTCCATGACCACATCGGATAAACCTTTGATCGATTTGATTTTTTCTGGATCGTCCATTCCTTTAAATAAAAAAACTGCCTTGTTTGGCAGCGTGATAGTCCGATCTGAATTATTTACCTTGCATAGTGCTAACAACTGCCACCTACTCAAGCAATCGAGCACATCGGCAAAGATAGAGTCCTTCAACGTGCGGTCGACTTTTCGCAACCATAATACCTTACGTGGATAGCGCCAATTCAATAACGACTTGAGAACGACCTTTTGAACGACACCATGCGATTTGCCGCTTGACGCACCACCATACCAAACTTCGATAAATTTTGAATAATCTTTCAAGCTATCATAGATCTGCTTATTGAAGACTTTGCTGGGTTGCGGGAAATTTAAACTAATCGCCATCCCACTCACCTACTCCAACATTGATCGTCATATCGCCTGAAACTTCCTTTTTATCGGTCCACGCTCCATAGCGTTTGCCGATCAGTTCCATTGCACGAATACGATCGCCAGTTTTTACACCTATCTCAACAACATCACCCGAATTTGTGACTTGCTCTTCAACAGTTTCACCACGAGCGATCGCTGATAATCTCTGCATGACTTCTTTCATGTCCATTGTTTTTTCGTCTTCTATTTGCTTTAGACGCTCATCAATGTAAGCCTTGATTGTAGTATTTTGTAGTAATTTACTTGCGTTAGTATTTGCATATTTTTCCGAATAACCCGCTTTAATTGCAGACTGAGTAGCATTTCCAGTGATAATATACTCGTCAGCAAAATTCTTCTGTTTTGGTGTTAGTTTTCTCACTTCATATCACCCACCTCCAAAAAAAGTAGTTTTGTTATTGTTATTACTTAATCATAAGTTTGTCCATGATCTTCTTTTCTTTCAAAACTTCACTCTCAAACTTCTTATGTTTTTTCTTGCTTAGATCGTTATTGATTTTGTTGATCAAATATTCTTCTAAGCCACAACTGACTAAACCTGCATTTTTCGTATTTCTCATCTTACAATTGACTCTCTTCAAAAACGTGTTGATCAGCTTTTGAGTAAACATCAACGTATAACTCTTTCTTGTCACCGTTGTAAGTAAACTCGTAATACTCATCCGAACCATCAACACCTAGCAGTGCTTTGTTGTGTTGAAGCGTCTTACAACTCCACACGATAAACACATCATCAGCGTCTGTATTATCAAATCTGTTGTAATCGTTGACGATATCTAAAAGTTTTTCGACGCATAGATCTAAGAATTTTCGTCCGTCCATAAAAACATCCTCCTAAGCAAAAAAGAGCCAGCTTTCACTGACTCTAGAATATTATCAAAATAAAGACCCGGGCTGGGCTCGAACCAGCTAGCCTTCCGCTACTCTTCAATACCGGGCCGTTTTGCCACGCTCTCGGATGTGGCAAGGACTTAACGCGCCCACACGCAGTAGATCGTGCTACTGTCACTAGCAAACTTATTTAACGACGCTTTGCAAACGTCAATAAGCATTTTGGATATCGTAGGATTCCCCATCACGGGAACAATATCATCTTAGCATGATATGATGACTACATTTCTTCGCTATTTTGACTATAACTTGACGCAACTTTGACGCTAACTTGACGCTTTTTGAATTTCTCTCAAATCGATACGATTTTCTTGTACGCACAGACGTTCAGCAAATTCTACTAGCGCTGCGATCTTCAATTCGTTATATCGTGTCGTGCTGTATTTGACTTTTTGAGCTACTCGCCAATCTGGCCAAAATTCAATATAACGATAAAATAAGATGATCTGATTTGTTTTACTGCAGTGATTGATAGCGACATCAATATCTTTTAAGATACTTTTTGCTTTCGCTGTGTCGCTTGTGATGTATTTGATAGCAGACTCTTCTTGACCGTTGATCGTGCTAGGTGATTTAGGCATTCCATCGTAGTTAGGTGAGCGAAAAAAGCTTGTTTGCTCATCTGCAAGACGTAACAATCTTTCAAAATCTTTCTCGAAAAATTTTTTGACTTTTTTAGCTGTCGCACGTTCATCGACCACTGGGAATAAACTTGATAATTCCATGCTTTCGCTCTCCCTTATGTTATAATTAGTTGTTGAATTTTATTGGGAAAGCGTGGTGTCTGCTCACTGCGCTTTTTATTTGTCCTACTCCTTGTTTAAAAGAAGTTCTGCGATAAAGCATAACCATTTAGTGATGACCCACATAAACAAAATAATCGTCATAAGTAACGTAAAAAAGGCAAAGTTCCAATCGCCTATAATTGTGAAATAAAATGCTATTAGCACAAACACCGTCGCAGCTAACTTTTCAGCCAAAGAAAGTGGTTCTAACTTTGCTTTATTTTTTAATTCTTCCATCTCATCATCACCCTTTTTTTGGAAATACAATCATTGTCCTCACCCATAATTGGTTCTATTGCTGACACTTTCGCATCAATAAACCCTCTCAAATACGTTGAATCACATAATAATGAATTATTGCATTTCTCAATTTCTTTTAACGTTTGATATAGCAACTTGTTTTGTTTTTTAAGTTTCATGTTCTGATTTACTAAGCTCGTTATCATACCTTCACGCTCTTCTTCCATCTCTTTAGCCCTCCACTAATACATAAGTCTTTTCAAAGATTTCTTTTTTAATTACCCAATACTCACCGTCAACTCCAGTAGCAATATAATCGCCTACGCCAAACTTCATATCTCCTTCTAACGTTCTTATCGAATAGCTAGACGGCGCAATTTCTGAAAGGAATGGTGCATACTGAATTAGATATTTTTCCATCATTTCAAACGATCCATCGAACTGTTCAGCTTTGATTGTAGCTGTCTTTTTGTATTCTCTGACTGCCATTTCAACCCTCCAATTCATCTTCAGGAACTTCGACCTTTAGTATATTAAGATCCAGCCCTTTGGCACGCGGATCTTTTTGCATCTCGTCGATCTCATCTTGCGTAAATTGTGAGCGTCCAAAAGATGTAGCTTCTTTTATCCCCCAATACCATGCGCCGTTATCACGTTTTACCCTTAAATAAGAGTCGCCAAATCCTGAGTCAATGTAATACTTCTTCTCTTTGACTACATAGCCATTAAAGTAAGCTTCAGCTAATAAAGCTTGAACCTCTTCTGGTTCGTCACCATCATATTGCGAATAATCAAAAGCTTTATGCCAAAAACTGTCTACTGACGTTGGATTGTAAAATGGTAAGCATCCGTTTTTAAACATAAATTCCGTTCTCTTCTGGTCAAGTTTTACCATCTTGACCATTCGTTCATCATCAGCCAGCTTCACATAGCCAGCTTTTTTCAATTGTTCTTCTGACACGCTCACTTGTCTTGTGCGATCGTCATATTTGTATGTGCCATCTTGTAGCACTAATTTTTGTTCTTCCATTTCATTAGTCCTCCTAATTTATATTATTCAAAAAAGCGCTTTTTTGATTATTCGGTGCTAAAACCTACCGCCTATTGTTAAAAATAGCTACTTTTTCATTTTTCATTATGAGCAAATGCGATAACGCTCATAAACAGCATGAACGCGATCACCATCGCCCACTTTAAAATTTCAGCGATCATTTGTCGTCCTCTGCTTTCGGTAGTGAATAAAGATATTCTTCGAGAGCTGTAACAGCCTGTATCATGCGTACAATAGCTCTTTCAAGGCCGTTATCTGTTCTGCATACAATCTCATCGTTAAACAGCCCACAACCATAAAATTCAATTATCAACCGTGCTTCTTTATCATTCCAGCGATCTTCAGCACCGCTCATAAACGCTTCACCGTACGTATAGCTATTGTCGGATAGCATTCCGTCATCAGTCACCGCAAATGAAATGCTATCGCCCATAATGTCGATTGCTTCTGTGATGATCTCGTTTCCTTTTCGTTCGTACATCTTCCTTGTCCTCACCTTCGTCTCTGAAATAATCTAAACTGACATCCAATGCGTCTGCAATCTTGCACATATTCTTGAATGATGGCTCAATACCATTTTTGTAATTTTGTAAAGTCGTTGCACTGATACCCGTATTTTTCGCAAGTCGATACACTGAAGTTTTTTGTCTCATCAATTCTTTTTCAATTTTCAACCACAACATATAGCGTTCACCTCTTGATTAATACTAAATATAGTATTATATTAGTCATATCAGATATGCAGCCTCCTAAAACTCATATTTGAAATTTACAGAAAGGACGGGATTCGTAATGGGACGTAATCAACACGTCGTACCTAACCCAAATGGTGGTTGGAATGTTAAAGGTGCTGGTGCTAAAAGAGCTACAGTTCACACCGATACCAAACGAAGCGCTGTAAACATTGCTCGTAATATCTCACGTAACCAACATTCCGAATTGATCATCCATGGAAAAAACGGTCAAATCCAAAGTCGAGATAGCCACGGGCATGACCCATTCCCGCCTAAGGGCTAATATACCGGCTTGACCCGAACCCTGACCCCCGCAACTGATTCACAATCCTCATTTGTGATCAGTGCTAGGGTTTTAGGGTTCTTTTCGTCTGTCTCAACGATCACCCGTGCCCATTTTGTCATTGGCTTGTTGATATTCTTTGTTTCTTTTTCTAGCTCAAATAATTCTTCAGTCATCTTTTTACTCTCCTGTCCAGTACTTTGGTGGATCATCAAGGTTCCACCGTTCAATCATTGCTTTTGCAAATACGTTCTCGTATTCAACTATCCAGCTCGCAGCGCTCTCAGACGAAACATAGTCAGACTTGCCACTTTTCACTAGCTTCTTGCATTCACTAAACGCACGATCTGGACTCAAGCCACAACATCGCAAGTAGCTCATCTGAATTTTGACGTCATCTGGCATCGGTGCTGTCGGACGCTTGATCGGTTTAAATTCCTTGATCAACACGGTCCACCTTCTTCATCTCTGGGCTGAATGCCAGCTCTGGATATAGCCCTTTACGCTTGATTACCTTGTATGGATCGCCTAGCTGGCTGGCGCTAACTTCTTGATCAGTCGTCAGACTAGGTGTCTCATTGTGTCGTTTGTTGTAGAAGTAGCACTTATCGTCAATCTCATAGATCACCGCATAATCGCTAGCCCAAATATTTTTTACTTTCATTTCTATACCTCTCTTACGTCTTCCATATCGTTGAATAAAATTCTGTGATCCTTATTTTTCGTCACTAATCGACTGATGATCTTCGGATCGTACATCTGCACAAAATGCTTATCTACGTTATTTGTCGTGATGACTGTTGTTTTCTTTCCCTGAAAGCGTCCATTCGCTACTTGATAAAGATAGTTCTGCAAATCTCGTCTTACTGGTTTGAGGTCACTGATGATCCCACCTTCAGTACCAAAATCATCAAGCAATAAAACATCAACTTCAGTAAGTGCACGTTTCAGATCGTCAAGTTTTTCTTTTGTCTTTTGATACGTGTATTGATCAGCTAACAAAGATGATAGTTCAGCAGTCGAAACGATCATAATAGACTTACCAGACTCTTCATGTATCTTTGTCAACATTGCGATCGCTAGGCTGGTTTTTCCAGTCCCAGATTTACCGTACATCGTCACATTAAAGCTATCCGTAAGCAATTCTGTAGCTAACGTGTATGCTTGTTTAGCGATCGCATGCGCTGCTTGAGGGTTACTTTGTCTGTTTACATCCCAATCCGAAAACTTGAACTTGATCTCTTCACCACCAGACCAAATAGAGTTACGGTAACAAAACTTTGACTTTAACTGTTGCTGATCTTTTCTCCATTTTTCATTCAATGCTAGTTCGTTATTTTTATGAAATTCTGCAAATTCTTCTCGTGATAAATTCAGTAGCCGTTTCCCATCTTCAGTTTTCATACGTTCAATCAGTTCAGAAATATTAGACCCGGGAATGTTACGCTTAGCAAATTCTTCTGCACTGCTCATTCATACCACTCCACTTCATTTGATGCGTTATTTCGTCTGTTACTCCAACCACTTTGCCGTTGTTGCTTCTTAGCTTCAAACTGCTTATCTTCACCTTCAATAGCCTCAACAGTCCAGATCTTATTTCTCAGATACCCTTTTAAGATGCCTACTGAGTATTCAGCTGGCGCTTTAGCTCGATAGATTGCAGCCTTTTCAATGACTTTATTAAATACTGCGATGATATCTTCTTTTGGCACACCTTCTTCATACCAGTCCCTATACTCATCTAAGAGCTTCATTCTTTCAGTTTGTGTTATCTGTCCAAAGTTACGCTCAAAGTATTGTGCGATTGGTTGTATCTGTCTGTGACATTCTAGTTGAATATCAAGATCAGAAAGATTAGCGCGTGAGCTATCATCATCTATCTTCTCTGTAGTAGTCTCTGTGTAGTCTATGGTATAGGTCTGGTAATTCTTGCCGGTTGCATTCGGTAATTCCTGCCGATTCGTGCGGTAACTTTTACCGAATGCTGTTACCATTTGGGAAAATGCGTCATAATCAATCCTGTACCACTTTGTACGATCGAATTTTGCTTTGTTGTAGTTGCCGGTAACTAGCAATCCTTTGTTTTCTAATGACTTAAGTTTGGTCCTCATCGTCTTATCTGACTCGATCCACGAAAATTGTTTTTGCCACTCTGAGATCGTGTTATAGACCCAGCTATATCCATCTCTGATATTTGTGTTTTTCTGCGTCCAATAATGGATTTGTTGCAATATTGCAGCTTCATCAAGACTGCCTAACATTTTGGCTAAAGTTGGCGATACAACAATCGGTGGCTCGTCAAAAAGCAGATTATTCATGTTACCATCCTCCCTTGAAATTATCGGGCCTCTCACCCGTCTAGCATTAACGTTTACTGACGCTCTTTGTTGCTAGATCTTGCTTTTGAGCTTGTAATTGGTGTATTGAGCAACAGCTTCAACAGCTACTCGGATAAGCGACTCAGGTTCCATATTCTTATTTGTAGCCGTCATCAAGATTGTTGATACTAATTCGACTTCTTCGTTTGTCATGTTTCCTTCTAGTTGTTCGTCTGTCAGATCGTATAGACGTCCTGCTAGATTCAGTGCTTTTAATGCGTTCATTTGTGCCTCCTATAAATCTCTTGGATCAATAAATCCAGTTAGTTGTTTATTTGCTCGACAATATTCACACTCGCCACATTTAGTTGGGGCAATCTCGCCCTTCATAACGCTTGCTACTCTGTCGATATTGTCTTTTATCACGTCTAGTTGCTCTGCCATCAGATCAAACGGCATCTCCATTGCTGCTTTATCTGGTATCTTCTGCTTGTCAACAGCGAAGATATATGCTTTGAACGGCTTATGATACTTTTGTTGCAGTAGCTTCTTGTACACTGCCATTTGTAATGCGTAGTTGTACTCATCTGTGAAGTTCTTTTTTCGTCCTTCTTCTGTGAGATAACCGTAACGCAGATGTAGCTCCCTAGTGGTTTTTAGATCGACAAAATAACCTTTTTCAACGTTCAAGCAATCGATCCTTGCCTTCCATGGATAGCCATACAACTTGCCATCCAGTATCACTTCACGCTCACCTTGATAGATATAGTTAAAGAAATTATCTGTAGCCAAAGTTTGGATCATCAGATCTGTTTTTTTAGTAACTGCGTACTTTTCTCCATCAGCTTTGTATAGCTCGTCGTGATATTCATTGATAAACTCTTCATGAGCTTCTGGGCTTTCAAAATACGTGTGTAGATAGTTGCCTTGTACTAGCGCTTCAGCTTTGTCTTCTACTGGATCATTCAATTTCTTCATTGTCGAAACTTCACAGTTCAAGAATTCTTTGAAGTACGTTGCTGACATGTAGCGCCAGTCCATCTCGTTGCTATAGTAATTCGCCCTGTTGAGTTTCTTTGTCGCTTTGAGTATTGTTTTCCTTGCCATCTTCTACACTCTTTCTCTTTTGAGCTTCTTCAAAACCTTTCACGATGTCTTCTGTAGTCTCGCTCGTATCATCAAAGATCTCGACTTCATCAGCATCAATATTTACAGGCTCTGGATCAGCTTCGTCTTTTGCCACCGCTTCAGCTAACTGCGTTGACATAGGGCCCCACTTCGTAAGCAGGCTTTTAAGCACTGTTTTTAGCGCCATAGCGTCAAAATCAGTTGCCCATGGTGATTTACCCCCAGCCTTCGAAAAACGATCTCTGTGAGCTTCTATTTGCTCTCTCGTCCAATAAACAGTTTTCTCAAAACCGTTTAACAGTTTGAAATATCCGATATATCCGATAGCTGTGTCTGATTTACGTTTAGTCGGATCGTACCCAACTTCTTCAGTAAGTGGATTCCAGCTTGTAAGTTCACCTTCATAAACAGTTACAGCGTTCATCGCCTTGTACTGACCACTCCGTTGCGCTAGCTGAATGTAGCCTTTGTATCCGATCTGCGCTTGGGCTTTGCCCTTGTATGGAACTAGCCACACATATCCCAAGTTTTGATCGATTGGTAGATCTAATGTAGCGGCTACCATCGCAGACTGAATAACTGATAATTGGTCCACGTTCGCTAATGAACGATTGCTATTTACGATGCTTACGATCGATGTAGCAAACTGTGGCTCACGATCGTGTAAAACGTTAGCAATCATGTTTTTTACTTGTGTGTTTTTAACCAATTGTTTAACTGGGACTCTTGATAGTGCATTTTGTTGGTTCATAATTGTTCCTCCATAATTGCCGAAAATTGTTCTAAATATTCTTTTGCGACTTCGAAATGATCGTCATCATCACCCTGTACGTTGATTCTAAACAGTGTAGTTGTAAGCTCATCACGTACATAGTCAACGACATCAGCTTTTGTTTGATGCGACAGTTCTGTGCCATCCCATTCAGTGATCATGTACAATGGTTCACTATTTGAACCATTGCAACAGTTTGAATCTTTTTGCGTCTTGATTGCGTCGATTTGATCTGGTGTCACGATAGATGCCCTCCTTCAATTCGTGTTATAATTTAATCGAAAATATTTTTAGTTAGGGTCGCACTGCAATGCGATCCATTTTTTATGGTTTGAATAACCAATCTAGGCCTCGGGTCCATTCGGCATCGCGGGCACTAGCAATCGCCAATGTGATCAGTGCTAGAACACCAGCCCAGCCAACCACCCATTCTTCGTGTGGCAAGAAACCCGCCAGCATGACGCCAGCTAAGACCGCTAAGATGTAGCTACTGTTGATCTTCATTTTCATTTCCTTCTTTCTGCTATAATTTAGTCATCTCCTGTGAAAGGAGGTGAAATATATGGCTACTAATCCACCTAAAAACAACGCTCGCAAAGGTGCTGTTCGTGGGCGCTCTCAAACTTTCAACCCTAAAACTAAACGCTATGTTAAACGTGATACATCAACCGGCAAGTTTATGGACGTTAAACAAGATGGCACTAAGTTTAAAGGTGTAAGAACAGAGCGTTAGCCTTGTTCTGCGACTTGTTCTAGCAACCTAGGCAAGTCGTTTTCTTTTATCACTTGATGTAGTACAACGCTCAAGCGCTCTACTAGTTCTTCGTATTCGTCTCCACGGTAACCCGCTTCAAAGATCGTTGCGTGCATTAATTCATGGACAAAGGTCTGCTCTGTGCGTTCTCTTGACAACCCTTTACGGATTTCAATATGTGCATCGTGATATACACACGATCCATACGTATTTGGATCGTTATCCACTAGCTCTTTAATTTGTACGTTATATTCGATACCTGCGACTTTTACGTTTTGCATATGCTTATCTCCATTTCCCTTTCAACAATTCGCAGCACCCATCTATCAAGATCAGCACTGCGATCAACACCAACAACTTGATCTGTGTCACCGCCTTTCAAAGTAACCATTTTTCATCATTCAATCCTTTTAAATAATTGCCGGGATCACTTTTGTTACGTTTGAATTTGTTATCATCTTTCCAGCGTAAGTAGGCTAAGAATAGACGCTTATGAATGTATGTCACATTTGTTGTTGGTCTCAAGATCCCTTGGGAAAATTCTGGATATTCGTCCATCTCATTGATATAAACTGTCAATGTTGATGGCTTTAAGCCTACGAATTTCTTTTGTAACTCATCCCGGCGATACCACTCTTCAACAGGATCTTTTTCAACTGCATATGCTAATTGTTCGATTGTTGGTTGTAACATTTTGATCACTCTCCTAAAATAGCCTTTCTTGTCCTTTAGCTTCATCGCCGATCTGTTCGATAATCATCAGCGTTGCACGAGATGGAACCCAATCCATTAAATAACGATCAACTGTATCAAAATCTTTCTTACGAAGCTGAGATCTAGTTTTTACACCAGTCACTTCCTTAACACCTCGATTAACATCTTTATACAATTGCGCGCGTTGCTTGCTACTTAAAATTAAATGATGTGCTGTGATATAGTTCTGAACTTCTGAACTGATACGTTTGCTCAAGTAGTTGTATTCGCCAGGATCAATCGAAGCGTTTTGCTCTAAGTCATCCATTCGAGTCGTTAACTTTTCGACCTTACCAGCTGTTTCCAGTGTTGAATTAATTGCTAGCTTAAGCATCTCAGTTGGTGATTGCGGTAAACGTTGCTGTGTTTTTGGATTAAAATAGTTTTCTTCGAGTTCGTCATATACATCCCAAGCTCTATCTGTTCCGAGCATTTTTGCATGTCGACTTGCTCCGCGTTTTGTCCAAAGATAAAGCTGACTTGCAAACTTGTTAATAGGTAATTCGAAATTTTCGAATTGGCTCTTGAATTCTTTGAGCTGTGCGCCTTTCAACAAATAGTAGTGCTTTTTCTCTTCAAATTTTTCTTCGTTATTTTTAAAATTTTGAGCAATTGACTGTGTAGTTGTTCCATAGAATTCAGCAAGTTGCTCTGTTGTTAAAATAACTTGATCATCGTATTTAACTTGTTCTAAACTGTACATTTCCGTTCTCCTTTGTATTCGATTTTCGCAAAACTAAAAGTAAATTTTTTCCATAGGTATCTTTAAAATTTTTGCTAAAATCGGTAATTCTTCAATCTGGAATTTATATACTCCGTTTTCACGCCGAGCATATTTTTCTGCGAAAGCTAGATTCAACTCTTTTGCCATCATGGCTTGAGTAAGTCCCAGCTCTGTTCTTCGCTGCTTAATTAATTTCAAATTAACTTCAGGCATTTCGTACCTTCCTCTCTTTATCGATTTGCGATTTTCGCTCATCTACATTTATTATATTATCATGCGTTTTTCGCAAAGTAAAGTATTTTTTTGCACTTTTCGCATTTTATTTATCTTTTTTTCGCAAAATATGTTATTGTTATTGCGTAAAGCACAATGCGAAATGCGCAATAACAATATTTAAGAGGTGAACTGACATGAAGCAAGAAACATCATCTGACGACAGATTAAGGAACAACATCATCAACTTGAGAGAATCTAGAAATTTGTCACAAAGCGAGCTTGCTAAACTTATGGGAATACACAATTCATACATTAGTAAAATCGAAAGTGGTACTAGAAAAGTTTCTACATCCGAATTAAATAAACTTGCAGAAATTTTCGATGTTTCTACTGACTACTTATTAGGTAGAAAAGAAAATGAAAGTTCCACCGAAAACCAAGAAAACAAAGACTTGAAGAAGTTCCTTGAAGATAATCTTGATAACGGGATGACATTCGGTGATGGCGAAGTCACTGAAGAAGATCGAGAAAAACTTGAAATAGCACTGACACAAATTTTCTATAGATACCACGATGAATTTAAAAAAAGAAAAGAAGAAAAAGGTGGATTTAAATTTTAATGGGGTGTTGTTATATTGAAATACGGGAAAATTTTAAAAAGGATTTATGATGAAACAAATACATATGATCCATTTGAAATAGCAAGGCATTTTGATACGCCTATCGAGTATACAGATATAGCTGATCCGCCTGCGAAAACAGTTTACCTAGAAGGCCAGCCTATAATACTGCTTTCAAATAAATTACGAGAAAGCAATGCTAGATACTATATCTGTGGACATGAATTGGGTCATATTTTCAAACATACTGGTATCGCCTGTTCATATGATAGTAATCTTCATTTTCGGACAGGTATGGAACGTGAAGCTGATCAGTTTAGCTTCGAGCTTTGCAACGCTTTTTACAATGAAGAAAATGGTTACTACCCTAACGAGATCAAACAGCTAAATTACTCGTATGGTGTGCCTGAAAATTTTCATTTGAGTGAGATGCTGGTGTAAATTCGCTCTAAACGTTGAACGACAATAAAAGTTGATATAAATAAAGGAGAGATAATTATGTGCGAAAAAAAAGATGGGAAAGTTGTTAGTTTCATCAACATGAAAGGCGGCGTTGGGAAAACAACCCTATGTCGTGAAATCGGCTATACCTTAAACAAAAAATTTAAAAAGTCTATTTTGTTTATTGATATAGATCCACAAGCTAATTTAACTCAATCATTATTTGAGAAATATAACCTCCTTCCTTCCGATTTATATAATGACCTACCTACAGAAGAGCAAAAAAAAATTAAAATTTGCGATGTATCTATCGGAAAGCTCTTTGATGACAGCAAACATTTCCCGGAAATCTCTGATATAGTTGTAGATTTAGATGAAGGTACAGCAAACGATAATAAGCTCTCGCTTATTCCTGGAGACTTGGAGACTGTTTTTTTAGAAAGATCAAACAGTGGAGCAAAAGCCGAAAGTGCTCTTGACAAATTTATTGTAAAAAAAGGCATTTGTGACAAATATGACTACATTTTTATTGATTGCCCTCCTACTTATTCTTTCTATACAACGACTGCCTTTAATGCAAGCGACTATTACCTTGTTCCTGTAGGAATCGATCCATATTCCGTATTAGGTATAGACTTATTAGAACAAGTTGTGGAACAAATAAAAGAGAATGATTTTCGTAGATTTGATTCTAAAACATTACAAAATATGGGAATAATTTTTAATCCTATTAATTACATTAGTAATTCTACCGGCAGTGCTTTATTTAATAATCAAAAGAATTCTATTAAAAATTCAAAAAAATTGAAACGATATGATTTCTATTATTTTGATAACCATTTCGAATTTAACTCAAAATACAAAAAAGATTTAGATTACTTTTCTATTGACAAGAATAATCGAAAATCAAATACTAATATTATTAGCATTACGCAAGAATTTATGGATAGAATAGAATTCCTGAATTCAAATAAAGATGTGGAAGGTGATAGTAATGAATGAATTTAATCGCACATTGGTTCTTCTTCAAGGAGACCTTGAACAACTTGATATGCGTACTCATCCAGAAAGACTTCGATACAAATTGTATCCTATATACATTAACCTACTGTTGAACAAAAACTTCTTTAAAAATAACATTGATATTAAGCCTTTGTGCAATGATTTATCACTAGCCTTCAAGGATTATGTTTATAGAAGTCGCACATTGCTTGTGGCACGGATAATTAGGTCTATAGAGTTAGCTGATCAGAAAGATTTACTAACATATGTTAAAGTAGCTAAAAAATATATTTATGCATATACCGACAAAGTAGAAAACACTGACAAAAATACGAATAACGACTCTAACTTTATAGATAAATTTGGGAGGAAAGATGGTTAATAAAAGTTATTTCGAGGACTATATGTCATTTGTAAAGAAGACCTATCCTAGATTTTATGAGGAATGTTATCAAATATACTCAGAAAAGGATAGAAAATATTTCAAAGAAACTGTCGATGATATTTATAAATTATTTCTTCATATCTCTATCTTAAAGGATATTTCTTCAAAAGATACTTATTTTTTAGAAGAAACTGAAAAAATTATCTACAGTATATTACTACTAATCCCTACAAATGATTTATATTCCATCAATACTTTCTTTCGAGCTCTTTCTGAATCTATGCTTCGTTTGATTTTGTTAAACAATAGGAATAACACCAATTTGTCACGGGATAACATAGCTAATATGTCATTCAAAAATATAAAGAAAAGAATCCTTATGAATAGTTTTCTTTTTTCCAGAAAAAAGAAATTCGAGTACCTTTATAACCTCTTTTCTACATCATCAAGATCATTACATAGTCCTGGAAATAGCATAATTGGTCACTTATTTCTGGATGAACAATTTGAAGAAAAATATAATCTAAAACAATTGCATAGTAAATTTCAGCAAATTAATAAGATATTTTTAGAAGTTATCATTCCAGATATATTCGAATTAACGAAAGAAGACATAAGCTTGAGTAATTCTATAAAAATACGAAAATCACTATCCCCCAAAGAATTTAGCATTTATATTAACTATTTCAAAAAAAGTTAATATTATCCAATTTTTTCACCTTAAATTAGCCATTCTTACACATAAAACACACTTAACCAATTACTGATGTCATAAAAAGCTGAAATATAAATGGAGGTGATATCAATGAACAAGAGACAAATTACATCTGCCCTCTTGTGTTTGGGTCTATTATTGGTTGCTGGTTGCTCTGATCAATCAAGTAATAAATATGATGCAAGTAGCAGTAGCAAGGCTAAATCAGAACGTCTTGTCAAAGAATCATCGAAGAAAAAAGCGTCTGAAAGCGAGCAACAAAAACGAGACAGCCAATCCCAAGCTGACAGTGCGTCTATTGAACAAAATGAGATCGATGCTGATAATGCTTTTGCTGAACTTGAAGCTGCAACACAAGAAAGTTCATCAGCCACTGAAGATCACACTACTTCAAATAGTGAACAACAACATCAGGCAGGCTCTCAACCATCGAATGGTGAATTACCACCGTTTGACGGTACGTTAACAGATTTTCTTAATAAATACGGAATGACCCCTGCTGCATACAAAGTTCAACATTTTGGTATGACTCCGATGGAAGCTCTGCAATCTACTCCAGATATTTTAGAAATTTCCGGAGAGATTCAAACTGAAGGCGGATATTAATCAATGATTGTGAGGTTTTAAAATTGAATGATCAAAATAGTAATGAACCAAAATTTTGGAAAGGTGATTCAGTAAAAGGTTTTGTTTATGGCGCTTTTGCAGGTTTAATAACTGGTATTTTTAACATCAGTTTATGGAACATTCCACATTTAGGGCTTATCATTTTCGTTGCAATTTGGCTGCTTATCGGCACTAACCCTACTTTCAAAGATAAGCGATCACCAGAAGAAATCAAACGCGACCACGAACAGCACCTTGAAAATATGAAGGAAGAAAAAATTGCAAAGGCAAATGCTAAAGCTATCAAAAAGCAAGCTGCTACTGAGAAACTAGATATGCAACTCAAGAAAAATGAGCTCAAGTTACAAAAACAACAGCTTAAAAATAGCACTAAAATCAAATGCTCAAAATGTAAAAGCACCAATGTTCAACCCCTTGGCGTACATAAAAAAGGCTTCTCTGTCGGTAAAGCAGTAGGCGGTGCTGTTTTGATCGGCGGTTTGGGGACCATAGCTGGATTTGCAGGTAAACGAACGAAGAAAACTGATTTTGTTTGTTTGAAATGTGGTAAACAATTTAAAAAATAGCAATTATTCTTGACCCGTCAATTCGACGGGTTTTAAAAAGCAGCTAAAAGGAACGTACATTCGAGAAAAGAGGAAGATTTATGTGGATGGAAAAAAGAAAAAGAAAAAATGGCACTAGATACCTATTTGCTGAGCGTTATATCGATCCATTAACTGGCAAAAACCAAAAAGTATCTGTCACTCTTACAAGTAACTCTAATCGCGCTCAAAAAGAGGCTAGTATGCTTTTAAATAAGATGATTGAGGACCGCTTAAACAAAACTAAAACCAATAATACAAAATTAACATTTTCAGAGCTATATGACGAATTTTTTAAGCTCAAGAAAAAAACTGTGCGTCCTTCATCAATGAGAGTCTATAACGCCATCGGAAAAATATTGAAAAAATACTTTAAAGATGACTACTTGATAGAAAACATCAACACTAGAATTATGCAAGATTTCTTTAATTCGCTCGATTATTCTAATGAATACCTAAAATCTATTAAAGCGTTGGTTTCTGAAATGTTTAGCTATGCTGTTGAATTGCAATATATTGATCGCTCCCCTGTTCAATTTGCACGGATTCCGTATAAATCTAAAACCATTCATGACATCCAAAAGACTCAAAATAAATACTTAGAAAAAGATGAAGTCGAAAATCTGTTAACACATCTCAATCGATTCAAACGAACTCGTCCTACTGCGCGTTTGGCAGAGTTCTTATATTTGACTGGTATGCGTATTGGAGAAGCCACTGCGTTAAAAAAAGAAGATATAGATTTGGAAAATAAAGTCGTTCATATCACTGGAAGTATAGATATTTCTAAAGGATATAAATTGGCAGAAAAAGGACTTACCAAAACTGATACTAGCTTTAGGGATATTTATCTCACAGATCGAGCTATAAAATTACTAAAGACATGCCTAGCTGAAAACAAAATAGCCATGAAAGGCACTGAAACTTATAATGATCGTGGATTTATTTTTACCACTTGGTCAGGTACACCGATACAAGTTAATTCTTTCAATCGGACTTTGAAACATGCAGCCCCCTTAGTTGGGATCTCAAGCGATAAAACTGTGACTTCACATATTTTTCGGCATACACATATCTCTATCCTTGCTGAAAATAACATCCCACTTCAAGCCATTATGCAACGAGTAGGACATAAAAACTCAGACATTACACAGGAAATATATACGCACGTAACCAAAAAGATGAATAAGCAAGTTCTAGCAAGCTTAGAAAGTTTAGGACTTTAACGATTTTTTCTGCCCACTATTTGCCCACTGGATGTATTTTTTCCATAAGTACAAAAAAAGAACCCCTGATAGATCAAGGGTTCTAGCGTTAAAATAAGCGAATGTTATTTAACTTGGCTCATAACTTCTTCTACAAAGTTATCAGCTTTCTTTTCGATACCTTCACCAACTTCGTAACGAACGAAGGCTTTGACCTTGCCGTCCTTAGAAGCCATGAATTTAGCAACTGTCAAGTCTGGATCCTTAACAAATGCTTGGTCATCCAAAGCAACTTCAGCAAAGAACTTGTTCAAGCGACCTACAACCATCTTTTCGATGATGTTTTCTGGCTTGCCTTCGTTCTTAGCTTCTTCAGTTAAAACTGCTTTTTCGTGTTCTACTTCACTAGCAGGCACTTGGTCGCGGTTAACGTACTTAGGATTGATAGCCGCAACGTGCATTGCAACGTCTTTAGCAGCCACTTCATCAGCACCTTCAACAACAGTTAAAACAGCGATCTTACCACCCATGTGTAAGTAAGCACCGAAGTTTTCGTTGTCAGCTTTTTCAACCAATTCAAAGCGACGCAATGTGATCTTTTCACCGATAACTTGTGTAGCTTCGATGATTTCTTCGTTGATCGTACCTTTGTCAGTCTTGATAGCCAAAGCAGCTTCTAAATCAGCTGGTTTGTTTTCTGCGATCAAACCTGCAACACGTTTTACAAGGTCCTTGAATTGTTGGTTTTGAGCAACAAAGTCTGTTTCAGCGTTGATTTCAACAACTGCAGCTGTGTTACCTACAACTTCAACATCAGCTAAACCTTCAGCAGCAACACGGTCGCTCTTCTTAGCAGCCTTTGCCATACCTTTTTCACGCAAGAAATCAATAGCCTTGTCCATGTCGCCATCAACAGCAACTAAAGCTTTCTTAGCATCCATCATACCTACGCCAGTTTTTTCGCGTAATTCTTTTACTTGAGCAGCAGTAACTTTTGCCATAGCCTAGTGGCCTCCTTAGAGTGATTAATTTGGAGTACTTTTGGCATAAAAACCATGGTGTATCCAAACCATAAATTTAAAAAAGGCCATCTCAAGACTAAGGCCAAAATGCCTACCTAAAACCTGAGACAGCCTAAGTTTATTAACTATTCAGCATCTGTATCGTTGTTGCCTTCAACAACTTCAACGATTTCTTCGATGGATTCAACTTCTTCGCCGTTAGCAGCTTGGAAAGTTTCTTCTGAAACAGGTGCATCATCTTCGCCTTGACGACCTTCGATGACCGCATCTGCCATCTTAGATGTGATCAAACGTACGGCACGGATAGCATCGTCGTTTGATGGGATCTTAACATCGATTTCATCTGGATCAGCGTTTGTGTCGACCATAGCAACGATAGGAATGTTAAGCTTTTGTGCTTCCTTAACAGCGATACGTTCCTTGCGAGGATCCACGATGAACAATACATCAGGGATACGTGGCATATCTTCAATACCACCAAGGAATTTTTGAAGACGATCGCGTTCTTTGATCAACAAAGCAACTTCTTTCTTAGGTAACACTTCAAATGTGCCATCTTCTTCCATTGCTTTGATCTCTTTCAAACGTTTGATACGTTTTTGGATCGTGTTCCAGTTTGTCAAAGTACCACCTAACCAACGATGGTTTACGTAGTATTGACCTGCACGTTTTGCTTCTTCTTCGATCGCATCTTGTGCTTGTTTCTTTGTACCAACAAACAAGATAACACCATCGTTAGCAGCAGCATCTTTCATAAAATCGTAAGCATCGTCGATCAACTTAACAGTTTTTTGTAAGTCGATGATGTAGATACCATTACGTTCTGTGAAGATGTACTTCTTCATCTTAGGGTTCCAACGACGTGTTTGGTGACCAAAATGTACACCAGCTTCAAGTAATTGTTTCATGGAAATAACAGCCATTACAATTAACCTCCAAAATAGTTTTTATTATCCTCCCCTATGTTCAACGATCAAAAAACTCAAATGAGCACTCTTTTGACCATCGCATAAGGTGTGAATTGTACCTTTATAGGCACTCTTGATATTATAACCTACTCCTAGAGCAATTGCAAACGTTTCTGTTAAAAAATCAAGCTTATTTTGTTTGAACTAAAGTCGGGGCCGTTCCAGTCTCGATCACTGATTTAGCCGAATCTAATGAGATATTGACCATATTTTCAACAGCTATTTCAGTGTAAAAGGCAATGTGTGGCGTCATCACAACGTTATCTAACGCAACTAACTCTTTGAACAGTTCATCTTCAACACCCGTTTCATTTAAATCGTGGTTAAAGATCGGTGTCTCAAATTCATACGTATCTAAACCAGCACCACCTAATTTGCCACTCTTCAAAGCTGCAAGTAAAGCATTAGCATCGATCAAAGAACCGCGCGCAGTATTGATGATATAAGCGCCATCTTTCATTTTTTCGATCATTTTAGCATCGATCAGATGTCCATCTTTGTCAGAGCCTGGCATATGCAAAGTCAACACATCGGCTTTAGCCACTAGATCTTCTAGCGTATCAACATAGATACCTTCACTTTCCAATTTAGGATCATGATAGGGATCAAACGCCAAGATCTTAGCACCAAAGCCCTTATAGATATCGATCGCAGCTTTACCGATCCGCCCCGTGCCAACGATCCCGATCGTCAAAGCTCTGATCTCTTTACCAACAAAGGGAGCCCAGCGATAATCATTGGAAGCCATTCGCTTGCGGAAAATATTTTGATTACGCAACAATTGTAGTAAGATCGTTACTGAAAATTCAGCGATCGCATTAGGCGAATATGCCGGCACATTAGTTACCGTGATCCCATATTTCTTAGCTTCAGCTAGGTCTAGATTATCGACCCCGACATTTCTGATCGAAACATCTTTGACACCATAACCAGCCAAAGTCTTAAAAAGATCCGCTGGATACGTCCCAGTCTGAAAGCTGATAACAGCATCATATCCCTTGGACAAGCTCAAATTTTCGGACGTAACTTCATCGGCAACTAATTTTATTTCAATATTATTTTTTTGAGACCAATTTTCAAAATAAGCACGTTCATCTTGACGTACATTATAAGCAATAAACTTCATAACGAACTGCTGCACCAAATGTGACTCCAAATGAAGAAATGCAGCCTTCCTTTCTTGAATTTTAGCTAACTTTTCTTGATGATCTCACATTTTAACTTCAAATCTAAAGTTAGCACTTCAACTCTTACTATAACATAAGTCTATCTTAACAAATATTTCTCAGCTACTCCATGTTCACGCAAATAGCTTTCCTTTTGTTGGCGTGTTAGTTGTTTGAACGCATATTCTTTTTTAAGTGCTAAACTTTTAGTCGCAAATTGCTCATGGTAGATCATTTTCACCGGGCGCCGAACACGGGTATACTTAGCTCCCTGTCCACTATTGTGAGTCATTAAACGCTGTTTGAGATCAGTCGTAAAGCCTGTATAAAAAGTAGCATCCGCACAGCGTAAAACATAGAAAAAATACTGTTTACTCTGCTGTTCCATATAAAATTTCCCTCATCTCCGGTGTATATTCATCATTTGCCTGATAAACTGTGATCGGAGGCATAAAGCGCAACCCGCCTTTGCGTCCATCTTTGATCGCTTCGACTAAGACCATATTAGCTTCACGACCTGCTTTAGGATAGACTAGTTGGATCTTCTTAGGAGCTAGCCGATTTTTTTGCATGCATTCAAAGATCTCCCACAGTCTATCGGGACGATGAACAAAATAAGCTTTACCTTTAGTTTTTAAAAGTGCACTACTCATTTCGATCGTTTGAGCTAAAGTCACCGTGATCTCATGGCGGGCCAATGCCAGATAAGGGTTAGGATTTTTTTTGCTAGTTGGAAGATCCGAAAAGTACGGGGGATTACATGTGACCGTATCAAAGCTATCTTTTTTCAAATGCGTCAACGAATCGTTTAGATCAAGATTCAAGACAGTCAGCTGTTTTTCTAAAGAATTTAATTTAACACTACGTTCAGCCATTTCAGCTAATTTAGGTTGGATCTCGACAGCCACGATCGAAGCTTTAGTTTTGTTTGTCAAAAATAGACCAACTGCTCCATTTCCCGCACAGAGATCGACTACTTTGCCATTTTCTTTTTTTGTTGGCTCGGCAAAATGGGCCAGTAACACTGCATCCAAAGAAAAAGAAAAAACTTTTGAGCTTTGAATTATTTTGATATCGTTAGCGTATAACTGGTCGATCCGTTCATCTTCTCTCAATTCGATTTTATTCAAATCAAAACACCTTCTTTTACTCTTTAACGTGACTTGCAATTTTAAGATAAATTTAGCATACTAAAAAATGTATAATAAATAAATAGCGCTGTCCAAGTATTGAAGCCACTTGAAAGTTAAACTGTGAGCCGGCTAGCAGCAGCGCTATCTAAGAAAGGAAGGCTATAGAACTTTCAAATATCTCACAGTCTATAGCAGTAAATACCATGTTTTATTCATTTATTCGAGGCCTAGTTAGGTTTCTTGTTTATCTGATCAACGGTAAACCAAACTTTGAAGGCAAAGAAAACTTACCTTCAGGAAATTATATTTTGGTTGGCCCACACCGCACTTGGTTTGATCCCTTGTATTTTGCCTTAGCAGCTTCTCCTAAAAAATTCAGCTTCATGGCAAAAGAAGAACTTTTCAAAAATCCAATTTTGCGGTTTATCCTAAAACATGCCAACGCTTTTCCAGTCGACCGAAAAAATCCTGGTCCCTCTGTGATCAAGACCCCAGTCAAGTTGCTTAAAAAAAGTGATCTTTCTTTGATCATGTTTCCTTCTGGGACTAGACATTCACAGGAAATGAAAGGGGGCGTCGTTTTGATTGCTAAAATGACTGGTGTCCCGATCGTTCCTGCCGTTTACCAAGGGCCCTTGACCTTAAAAACACTCTTTAGCCGTAAAAAGACAACTGTTCGCTTTGGTGAACCGATCTACGTTGATCGCAAAACTAAATTGACCGATGAGACCCAAGCAACGATCATCAATGAAATGGAACAAGCCTTTACCAAACTGGACAAAGCGATCGATCCAAACTTCCACTACATCGATCCTACAACAAAAAAATAACTAAAAATAGGTTGGACTCGCAAGTCACAACCTATTTTTAGTTTTAAATTACTTTTTAGACATATTTTGCTTCATTGAAGCCATCATTTGATGAAGTTTCTTTTCAGAAGGCTTTTGCCCCATCTGAATCATCATCGTCCGCAACATCTGTTCATTGATCGGCGGATTTTTCTTCAAATAGTCTTCCATGTACTTACGAGCAGCAAAGAAACCACCAACAAAGCCAAGGATAAGCGCTAAGACTACAAGTACGATCCAAATTCCAGTAGACATTTCAGCACCCCCTTCTCATTATATTCATTCAACTACTTATTCTACACAAGTTATCCTTAAAAATAAAGCGTTAAACGACTTTAATTATCACGCAAACCACGTTCACGTTGGATCTTTTTGACCTTTTCTGGCGTAACTTCATTGCCATCTTTATCGTAGACTTGTAACATTTCTACGTGACTACGGAAGTTTTCTCTAAACATCGCTAAGTAAGTCTTACGCAATTCTTGTTGTTCTTCTTTTTCAGCTTCTGTTAGCGTGCCTTCTTTTTTCTTTTTAGATAATTCATTGATGCGATCGATCAGTTCTTGGGGGATCGCACCTTTTTTTGCTTCCGTCGTTTCTGACGCTTGTTCTAATTTTTCGTCTTTTTCCATGTTAAATTCCTCTTTTCCAAGATGATCTATCATTTATATTCTATCTCAAAATTTTAAGAAAGTCATTAACTTAGTCACTTTCTCTAGATAAAGCAAACGCTTGTTTGTAACTGTTGGTTTTCTATGTTATAATTACCCTATAAAAATGTATTGAGGTGTTCAAAATGACAAAAGCATCCGAAAAAAGACAGCTAAACATTTTGCGTTTTATCTACAATACAGTTGAGAGCAAAGGTTATCCACCGACTGTACGCGAGATCTGCCAAGCAGTCTCCCTTTCTTCGACCTCAACTGTACACGGTCATTTAGCACGCTTAACTAAGAAAGGCTTTCTTAAAAAAGATCCTACTAAGCCACGGGCAATGGAAGTTACTCCAGCTGGTCTAGACGCTTTGGGGATCAAAACGACCTTAAATGAGATCCCCGTTGTCGGAACGGTAACTGCAGGGATGCCGATCTTAACCGTTGAAGAAACAACTGATTATTTCCCATTACCACCTAATTTAAGCGATGCCAATGATTTGTTCATGTTGAACATCCGTGGTGAAAGCATGATCGATGCTGGGATCTTAGATGGTGATCAAGTTATCGTTAGAAAACAATCTGCTGCTGACAATGGTGATATCGTGATCGCCATGACCGAAGACGATGAAGCAACGTGTAAGCGATTCTACAAAGAAGACGGATATTTTAGATTACAACCTGAAAATGAAACGATGGATCCGATCATCTTGGATAATGTCGTAATTTTAGGCAAAGTCATTGGGCTCTACCGTGATATGATCTAAAGTCAATATTTTAGCAACTAGGAGTTTACCGACTTCTAGTTTTTTTATTCAAAAAAAAGATGCCTCAAAGTGCATCTTTTAGAACTATTTACTTGCCTTAGCCATTTTTAGCAATTCTTCTGCATGTTCTAGCGTCAAAGTCGTGATCGAAGAACCCGATAACATTCGGGCTAATTCTTCGATCCGTTCCTTATCGTTTAAGATCGTCAGCGAAGTTTCAGTCCGACCATTAGCTACATGCTTAGCAATAAAGTAGTGATGGTCTGCCACAGCTGCGACCTGTGGTAAATGCGTGATACACAACACTTGCGAATTAGTTGCGATCTGACTGATCTTTTCTGCGATTGCCTGGGCGACGCGCCCACTGACTCCAGTATCGACCTCATCGAAAATAATACTCGTCACACCCTTATTTTGGGCAAAGATCGTCTTTAGCGCGAGCATGATCCGCGACAATTCACCACCAGAAGCGATCTTTGCTAAAGCGCCCATTTCTTCTCCGGGGTTAGTTTGAATGTAAAATTCGACCCGATCAAGCCCAGTCTCAGTCAATTGCCCGTTCTCTGGTAAAAAACGTACTTCAAAAACAGCTTTATCCATATAAAGCGCACTTAATTGCTGATGGATCTCATTTTCAAGGCGTTTAGCAGTCTGTTTGCGTAACTCGCTGATCTCTAGTGCTAATTCTTTTGCCTTGGCGTGAGCTTCTTTGACCTGTTCGACTTGCTGCTCTAAGTTTTCATCGCTTTGTTGCATCGTTTCAAGCTCGTGTTTTATCTTATCGTAATAAGCCAAGATCATTTCGATCGAATCACCATATTTACGCTTGAGCTGATGGATCGTTTCGAGCCGTGCCTCAATTGAATTTAGCAGTTCTTCATCCCACTCCAGATCACTTAATTGCCCTGAAACTTCATGTGCTGCATCTTGCAGATTATAAAAAGCATCAGAAACCTTTTCGTAGATCGCGGCTAATTCAGAATTGAACTCAGCCACATCTTCTAATTCACTCATGACATTTCCTAGAACGCTCATCACATCTAATTCTTCACCATTTAGTGCTTGATAACTCATCTCTAAGGCGTGATGGATCGTTTGATAATTATCTAATTGATGTTTTTGTTCTTGGAGCTCTTCTTCTTCGCCCTCGTGTAACTGCGCCTCACTGATCTCATTAACTTGAAATTGTAACATATCGAGTCTTTGAGCCCACTCATGCGCATTTTTCTCGCGTTGCTCCAGTGCTTGCGAAAGGCGACGATAATTGGCATAAAGTGCCTGGTATTGTGTCAATTTAGCTAGGATCTCAGGCTGATAATTATCAACTAGGGCTAAATGGCGCTCAGGATCCATCAATTCTTGATGCTCATTTTGTCCGTGGATATCGATCAAGGTTTGCCCTACCTGCCGTAATGTGCCCAAATTAACCAAAACACCATTTATCCGGCAAACATTTTTACCACTGCGATAAATATCGCGTTGTAAGATCAAAACGTCATCTTCACATTCGATCCCAAATTCATCTAAAAGCTCATATGTGCGCGTCGCTTTAGGAATGGTAAATTGCCCCTGGAGTAACGACTTATTAGCTCCCTTGCGGATAAAATCACTCGAGCCACGTCCACCTGCTAGTAGTCCTAAAGCATCAATAATAATAGATTTACCAGCCCCTGTTTCACCAGTCAAGACCGTCATATTCGTTCCAAAATCAACGGTCAACTGCTCAATAATTGCAAAATCACGGATCATTAATTCTTGTAACAAAGTACTTTCCTGCTGTTGCTAAGAGTAACAGTTTTTCCTTTCCCAAAATCTAAAAGTCCTATTTATCATCGATCAAAGCCAATAATTTACGCTCGATCTGCAATGCATCCTCATTTGAGCGTGCAAAGAGCATGATCGTGTCATCATCGCCTAAAGTAGCAAAGACTTCATCATAGTTCATTTGTGAGATCAAGCTCGAAAGCGCTGGCCCATTACCAGGCAAAACTTTGACCATACATAGATCACGGTGACAGTCAGAAACAAGATAGGCGTCACGCAAAACTTTCCTTAGTTTTTTTTCGGTATTATCCTTCTTGGTAGTCGGTAAACTATACCGATACGATCCATCTGGCGTTGGGACTTTGATCAACTGCATCTCTTTTACGTCACGTGAGATAGTAGCTTGAGTCACTTCAACTCCCTTAGCTGAAAGGAGACTAACAAAGTCTTCTTGCCGATAAATCGCATTATCCTGGATCATTTTTTTAATAATTCGTTGTCTATCTTGTTTTCTCACTGAGAAATCATCCTTCCTACCTACTTATCTTTTTGATGAAGTAATGTTTGATGGGCTTGTTTGATCACCGCACTTGGATCGACATTCGCACTGATCGTTGCAGTCTCTGAGGTTGAACGCAAATGAACTAAAAATTCAATATTTCCTTCACCACCCGTGATCGGTGAAAAATCAAGGTCTAAAACATCATAGCCTGCTTTGACAGCAAAAGCGATCAACTCTTGGACTACTTCTAAATGAACCTTTTCATCCCGAACGATCCCATGCTTACCGACCTTTTCACGCCCCGCCTCAAATTGAGGCTTGATCAAAGCCACCACGTCTCCGCCCGGCTCCAAGATCGCATGTAAAGTCGGCAAAATAAGTTGTAAAGAAATAAAAGAAACATCGATCGTCGCAAAATCAGGGCGTCCAGCAGTAAAATCTTCTAATTTACTGTAGCGAAAGTTAGTATTCTCCATCACAACGACTCGCGGATCTTGGCGCAACTTCCAAGCTAATTGATTAGTTCCCACATCGAGAGCATAACTCAACTTAGCCCCTTTTTGTAAGGCGACATCAGTAAAGCCCCCCGTAGATGAACCAATATCAAGGACTGTCTTATTTTTGGTACTTAGTTTAAAGACTTTGAGCGCTTTTTCAAGCTTTAAGCCACCACGACTAACATAAGGCATTTTTTTACCCTTAAAATGTAATTTGACACTTGGATCGATCTTTTCACCTGGTTTATCTAAGCGTTCTTCATTTTCACCTAAGATCTCGCCTGCCATAACTGCACGTTTTGCTTGTTCGCGTGTCTCGAATAGACCCTGCTTGACCAATAATACATCTACACGTTCTTTTTTCATACTTACATCCTTACTTATAATTTAAAATACTCTAGCACTTGACGCAAAAGAGAAGTCTCAAAACCACTTCCGGCTAAAAACTCAAGTTGATCTTTTGCTTGTTCCAACGTATCAGCTAGCGCTTGCTTAGCTCCCTCTAGTCCTAAAAGGCGCGGATAAGTATTTTTATTTTCCGCCACATCCTTATTAGCTGTCTTACCCAACTCGGCAGTCGTCGCCGTTACATCTAAAATATCGTCATAGATCTGAAAGGCTAGACCAAATTTTTGGCCAAAAGTAACTAATGCCTGCTCTTGTTTTGGGGTCGCTCCACCTAAAATGGCACCGGCAAAACAAGCATACTCCAACAATTGTCCGGTCTTGTTTTTATGGACTTGCATCAACTCAGCTAAAGTCAACGTGGTCTTTTCACCTAAGATATCACTGGTTTGGCCTGCGACCATCCCATTTGCCCCTGCAGCTTTGGCGAGTTCAGCCACCAAGGTAACACGTTTTTTAGGTGACAGCTTTGTTTTAGCTATCCAACCAAAAGCCTCAGTTAAAAGGGCATCACCTGCTAAAACCGCTATATCTTGACCAAAAACTTTATGATTTGTCGGTTTTCCCCGTCGGAGATCATCATTATCCATCTCAGGTAGATCATCATGGATCAAAGAGTAGGTGTGCAGAAATTCTAAACTTCCCGCCACACTCAAAACATCTGGATCGATCTTTTTGCCTAAACTTTGACAGATCAACATGATCAAAAGCGGTCTGATCCGCTTACCACCCGCTTCAAGCGAATATTGCATAGCTGCTTGTAGCGTCTTATTCTCAGTAAATTGCGCCAAGTAATGTCGCATATGCTGTTCAAGCAAAGGGATCATTTTATTTTGAAAAGTTGCTAACTGCATTTTTCACTCTCTAGGTATGGGATCATCAAGAAAACCTAGATTCCTTCCTTGTTTACTTTAACAGTATTGCTCCCATCAAATTTCTCACAATACACAGCTAAATCTCAGTCATTGTTTGCTTCAAAGACGACTTCTTGACCTTCTTCGTTGATAACTTTGGTCAGAGTATCCTCGGCATTTTGGAGGGTCTCTTGTAATTTTTTACTCAAAGCTACCCCTTTTTGGAATTGTGCTAGCGCTTCTTCTAAAGGAACATCGCCTTGCTCAAGTTTGCCTACGATCGCTTCTAACATTTGTAATTCTTGTTCAAAAGTTAAATTATTTTCTGTCATTTTTTCTTCATCCCATCAATTTTAGTAACTTTAGCCTTCACACTACCATCGCTCAAATGCAATTTGATCTCCGAACCGACCGTCAGATCAGATGTCTTTTTGATGATCTTTTCATCCGCTGTGACGTAAGAAAAGCCACGTCCCATGACACGTAACGGACTCAACATATCCAAGGCATTAGTAGCCTTTATCAAACGTTGCTCCCTATCACCAACATACTTTTCCGTTGCCCGGAATAGATCTTTTTTGAGTTGTACCACTTGTTGTTTATGCAAGTTGATCGTATCTTTTGGCGAAGAACTCTGCAAACGCGTCATCAACTCCGAAAATGACTTTTCTTTTTGATATAACTGTTCCCGGTAAGCCTGTTTGAGTCGATTCTGGTAACCATCAAGCTTTTGAAGGTAGCCTTCATACAGACGGTTTGGTTGCATAAAAACGTAAGAATTTTGCAATTTTTGTAGCCGTTGGCGGCGTAACTTCAGCATAGCTTGATAACTTTGGATCAAGCGCAACTTATCTTGTTTGATCCGTAAGATCTCGTCTTCTAAGACCGGTGTTGCCAATTCAGCTGCTGCAGTAGGGGTCGCCGCTCTGACATCAGCTACTAAATCAGCGATCGTCGTATCGGTTTCGTGTCCAACCGAAGAAATGATCGGGATCTGGCTTTCAAAGATCGCTCGGGCAACTTTTTCTTCGTTAAAGGGCCATAGATCCTCGATTGAGCCCCCACCACGACCGATAATGATCGTATCAAAATCTCCTCGAGCATTGACCTCTTTTAAACGTCCAACTAATGAATCAGCTGCTTTTTCGCCCTGAACGACTGCGGGAAATAAAACTAGTTGTGCGATTGGATACCGCCGTCTAGTAGTCGTGATGATATCACGGATGACTGCGCCCGATGGACTAGTGATCACTGCGATCCGTTTAGGAAAATGGACTAATGGCCGCTTAGGTGCGCTAAACAACCCTTCTGTGGCTAATTTAGTTTTTAATTGCTCAAACGCTTGATACAAAGCGCCCACACCATCTGGTTCCATCTTCTCGATCGTGATTTGGTAATTTCCACTAGGTTCATACAGATCTACTCTTCCGACCACTAAGACTTTCATTCCATCTTCAACATTGAATTTCAGTTTGTTAAATGCCGATTGAAACATGACTGCATCTATTTTAGCACCATCGTCTTTTAAACTAAAATATTGATGGCGGGGACGCAAACGGAAATTTGAGATCTCACCAGTCAGATAGACACGATTCAAATATGGATCAGCACTGAATTTTCGATGTAAATACTTAGTTAGTGCGGTGACGGTCAAATATTGATCTTTTTCCATTAGCTATTGCTCTTTTCTGCCAATTCAAGCGTTTGTTGCATCAACATCGCGATCGTCATCGGTCCAACGCCGCCGGGAACTGGTGTCAAATAAGCTGCCTTAGTTACAGCACTAGCTTGTTTGACATCACCGACTAATTTGCCGTTAGCCAAACGGTTGATCCCAACATCGATCACAGTTGCGCCTTCCTTGATATAAGTCTCATCGACCATTTCAGCTCGTCCCGTTGCAACGACTAAAATATCAGCCTGGCTAGCAACTCTTTGAAGATCTTTAGTCTTGCTATGCGCCACAGTGACGGTAGCATCTGCATTTATCATCAAAGCAGCTAAAGGACGTCCAACTAAATTACTGCGTCCGATGATCACAACATTTTTACCAGCCACCGGGATCTGATACTCTTCTAATAGGACCATAATGCCACGTGGGGTACATGGTAAAGCTTTAGGCTGGTCCATAAAAAGATGGCCTAAATTTTCGGGATGCAAACCATCAGCATCCTTTTTCGGATCGATCCGTTCGATCACTGCATTTTCATCAAGCTGTGCTGGTAACGGCATCTGCACCAAGATCGCATGGACTGTTACATCGCCATTCAACTCATCGATCAATTGTAATAACTCTGCTTGTGTCGTGTTAGCTGGTAAAGTGATATCTTTAGTCTTGATCCCGATCTTTTCAGCTGCCCGTTTTTTATTGCGGACATATACATGACTAGCCGGATCATCCCCTACTAAAACAACAGCCAAACATGGCTCTAACCCTTGTTGCTTTAACTTTTCTGTCTTTCCCTTTAATTGGCTGCGGATTTTTTCAGCAGTTCCGCGTCCGTCTATCATCACTGTCATATAAATCACAACCTTAACTTTAGTGTATACCTAATATTTTAGCACACTCAGCTACATTTTTTTCAAAAATAAAATGCCTGCACTAAACTTTAGTACAGACATTTTTCATCTTTAAAGTAGATTTGATAAAACACCATTGATAAAACGCCGTGATTTACCATCACTAAATTCCTTAGCTAACTGCAAAGCTTCGTCTAAAGCCACTTTAGCCGGAACATCATCAACATAAAGCATTTCATAGATCGCTAAGCGCAAGATCAAGAGGTCTATCCTGTTCAAGCGTGCGAGCGTCCAATTTGCGCTCAAATGTTGATCGATCTTTGCGTCTAATTCAGATTGGTGTGTAAGTACGCCTTCTACCAATTCAGGCAAGTAGGCTGGTACTGTAGTTGTCGCCTCATCTTCCAACAAAGCTTCGTAAACGTCTTGTGGTAAGGCATCTGGGTTGCTATTCAACGCAAAAAGTGCTTGAAAAGCCAGTTTACGCGTATCATGTCTACTAATACTCACTATTCTTCACCATTCTCTTCCCCAAATAAATTATTTGGGTCAATTGTTTGTTCTTGTTTTTCAGGTATTACCCCTTGAACGTGCACATCAACGCCTAAAATTTCAATTCCCGTCATAAAGAGAACTTGTTGGCGAACCTTTTCTTGGATCTGAGCCGCAACTTTAGGAACTGAGACGCCATAGTTCAAAAAGACATAGACATCAACTTTTAATTGATCTTCGTCTTTGTTGACTTTGACACCTTTACCTCGAATTTGACGGCCTAAGAGTTCTGAAAAGCTGTTGGCGATCGAACCACGCATCGAATATACACCATCAACTTGACTTGCTGCGATCCCAATGATCACTTCGATCACTTCTGGTGCTAAACGAACTTCACCTAAGCTGGGTTCTTTACTTGTTAAAACAATATTATTATCTTCAGACATATCTAAAACCTGCTATATAAAATATGGAAAAATATAGGGAAACTCCCTATATCTCAAGAAAGATTATATATTTCCTTTCTTAAATTTTTTCACTTCCAATATTCAACCAAGAAATCCTTTTTTAAAAATTTACCTGTCTTCAAGTTTTTTATGCCAGGACAATCCCGATCCCATATTATCTTTCTTACGGTCACTGTCACAAAAAATAGCTAAAATTGCTAAATGGTTGATTTTTGGCGAAAATAACGTTCAATTGACCAAATTAGGCACGTGAGATATAGGTGCCGTCAGTTGTGTTGATCGTTAATACATCACCTTCATTAACGAAGAATGGAACTTGGACCACAACACCTGTTTCCATTGTAGCTGGCTTAGAACCACCAGAAGCTGTATCACCTTTGATACCTGGTTCAGTTTCAGCAACTGTAAGATCAACAGTATTTGGTAATTCAACACCTAATGTTTCAGAACCGTACATGATAACACTAACGACCATGTTTTCTTTCAAGTACTTCAATTCTTCTGTTAAGCTTTCACCTGGTAATTCTAATTGTTCATAAGTATCTGTATCCATGAAGACATAGTTGTTACCATCAGCATATAAGTATTGCATCTTCTTGCGGTCGATCTGTGCTTGTTCTACTTTTTCACCAGCACGGAATGTTTTTTCTTGAACAGCACCATTACGTAAGTTTTTTAATTTAGAACGGACAAAAGCTGAACCCTTGCCTGGCTTTACATGTTGAAATTCGACCACACGCCATAATTCACCATCGACTGTGATCGTTAAGCCATTTTTAAAATCATTTACTGAAATCATATTAGTCCTCCTAAAATAATTACATAAGCCCCACTATCTCATTAGTAGCACACTTATCCAAATATAATTTATACACTTTATAATATCAAAAGAACAGCGGTAAATGCAAGTTAATCACCGCTATCTCGCTTAAATTTCATAATATTCTTGGTAAAAATCGGTCAAATTCTCATAGCCCGTTTCGGTGATTAAGATATCATCTTCCAAACGTACCCCACCCAGATCAGGTAAATAGATCCCAGGTTCGATAGTGATCACTTGTCCTGGCTGTAAAACTTCTGTGCTTGTTTTACCGATATAAGGGCCCTCATGAACATTTAGTCCGATCCCGTGTCCCATACCGTGTTCAAAATATTTTGCATAACCTTTTTGAGCGATATAGTCGCGTCCGATCTGATCAAGTTCTTTTCCGGTGATCCCGGGTCTGACTGCTTCGATCGTCAGTTGCTTAGCTTCAGCAACGATATGATAGATCTCTTCTAGCTTAGGATCGACCTTGCCTAGCGCAAAGGTTCGGGTCACATCCGAAGTATAGTAGTCTAAAAAATAACCATAATCAAGAGTTACTAAATCCCCTGAAGCTAATTTCTTGTTACTTGCGACACCATGTGGTAAGGCCGAACGTGTTCCTGAGGCTACGATAGTTTCAAAGGAGGCTTGACTAGCCCCGTTTTTTCGCATGTAATAATCTAGTTCCAAGGCTAGCTCTTGTTCTCCAAGTCCTGGTCTAGCAAGTTTTAAGACATGCTCAAATCCAGCCTTAGCCAAGCGACAACTCGCTTTTATCTTTTCGATCTCAGTAGCAGATTTTTGTGAACGCAAGGCTTCGATCAAACCACTCAATGCGACTAGATCACATGGAGCATATTCATCTAACTGATCATAAACTTGATAGCTCAAACTTTCTTCAAATGCTAAAGCAACAACTTTCTCACGTTCGCATATCTCTAAGGCTCGTCCAAAATAATCCCGTGTGATCACTGCTTTTAACCACGGATTAGTTTGAGCTATTTGCGTCTCAAAACGTGCATCAGTGATCAAATAACGTTCTTGTTCTGTTACTAACAGAATGCCGGCATCCCCGGTAAAGCCACTTAAATAATAGATATTATCTGGTGAAGTCACCAAATAAGCATCTACACTAGCTTCTTGCATTTTTTGACGTAAGCGTTGACAACGTTGGTCAAATTCATTCATCATTGATACCTTCCTTGATCCATATTTATCTCATGATAACACACCTATGCGCGCTAGAAAATCTAAACGATCTCCTTGATCTTATCAGCGATATAGTTTCCCTTGACTATCACGATGATCCGATTAGCTCGATAACTTTTGAGACTTCGAAAATGAACTCGAACGATCATAAAACATTTGTCTGTTCCATCAACGATCGCCGTAGCACCCTTAAAATTTTGTTTTGTACTAAGAACTAACATTGTTTGATCTTGTTCTTCAAAATAGATTTTCTCTAATAAGTTTGGCAAATTACCGCCCCCATTTACTTTTTATCCGTATTATATTCCTTAGTTCACAAAAATTCCATCAACCATAACTTATATAATCAATTTATAATAAGTTATCGTTTTTAAAAACATTCTTCCTTGTTACAGTTAATATGTTATACTGAATTTTATGTAAATTAGAAAACGAGGTCATGGATAATGAAAGAAATTACATCGGTCTCCAATCCTCAAGTCAAGGCTTGGAAAAAACTCGCCACCAAAAAAGGGCGTCAACAAAGTCAAACTTATCTGCTCGATGGTTGGCATTTAGTCAAAGAGGCATTGAATTCTGACGAACCGATCCAAAAGATCCTAGTCACACCGAGTTTCAAGTATCTAGCTGACTTAGAGATCTTGCCCGAGATCCAATATTTCTCGATCAGTGAGTCGATCGCCAAGCATCTCAGCGAAACTAAATCGCCCCAAGGGATCTTTGCTGAAGTAGCCTTTGACCAAACTACGATCAGTCCGACCACTGCTTCTGGTGCATGGCTCTTACTTGATGGTGTTCAAGATCCAGGAAATATCGGAACTATGGTGCGAACCGCTGATGCAGCTGGTTTTTCAGGGGTCGTTTTTGGGCCTAAGACAGCTGATATGTATCAACCCAAAGTCGTCCGCTCAATGCAAGGTAGCCAATTCCACCTTCAATTAGTCACAGCTGATCTGAGCACTTGGATCCAAGCTTTCAAGGCTAAAAATTATCCTGTTTTCGGAAGCGAATTAAACAAAGATGCTCGTTCTTATCAAGAAGTTGGCCAACACCAAAATTTTGCTCTGATCATGGGCAATGAAGGTAATGGGATGAGCGCAGAACTCTTACAACAAACTTCACTCAATCTCTATATCCCGATCAAAGGCCATGCTGAATCGCTAAATGTGGCCGTTGCTGCCGGGATCTTGATGTTTCAACTCATAGACTAACTAAGGATCAGTGCCGTATAAAAAAAGAGGGACCTATCACGATAAGCTCGTGGTAGGCCCCTCTTTTTTTATAGCAATTTTTATTCAATAGCATTCAAGTTTTGAACGATCTGTTCTGCATGAACATCGGCTTTGATCAACTTATCGGGATCAAATAAGATCCCCGCCATCTTAGCATTGTGCCCCGCTATGATATCTAAAGTCCGATCACCGACCATTACAGAAACACTGGGATCTAGTCCATGCTTAGCGACCAAAAAGTTCAACGCTTCAGGATCTGGCTTACGTTTAAAACCATCGTCTGCCGTCGAATGATCCGTAAAATATTGCAAAAATCCATCACGCTCGAGCAATGTCAATGAACTTTTATCGCGATGGGTCAATAAAAAGTTTTGCCCACCATTAGCAATGATCCGCTCTAATAACTCACGCGCCCCTGAAAACGGCTTAGCTTGAACTTGATACTTTTCTTCTAGACGTCGATAATCAGCATGCAATTTAGCCTCATCTAACTGTGCGGTCGTGTATCGTCGATAAGCTTCACGCACGGAAGCCTCACGCATCACTTGATAAACTTCACTTGTTGATAGTTCTACTCCTTGAAGTGCAAAAGCTTCAACAAAAGCTTTGACCATGCCAGGATACGTATCATAGAGCGTTCCATCAAAATCAAAAAAATAATTTTGATACATATTATGACCTCACTATCTATTCTCTGTATCAAAGATGATCGTTACAGGACCATCATTTACCAAACTCACTTGCATATCGGCCCCAAATTCTCCAGTTTGAACTTCGATCCCCAAAGCTTGCAACTTTTGGTTGAATTCAGCATAATTAGCCACCGCCTTAGCTGGCTCTTGGGCCTTAGTAAAACTTGGGCGATTTCCCTTCTTAGTATCAGCATAAAGCGTAAATTGTGAGATCGACAAAATTTTCCCCGCGATCTGTTGGACATTCAGATTCATTTTCCCCTCTTCATCGCTAAAGATCCGACAATTGGCGATTTTTTTTACTAAATAATCGATCTGCTCGCTACCATCGCCAGCCTGAAAACCCACTAATAGCAGTAGCCCTTGATCGATCTGACCAACAGTTTGGTCTGCGATCGCCACACTGGCTTTTTTTACTCGTTGTAATACTACACGCACTTTTCTTTACCTCACTTAATGGATCGTTCGTTTTACTACATAAACATCAGGGACTCGTTTGATATTATCGATGACCCGTTGCAAATGTACCTTATCTCTGATCCCTACTGTCACATCGATCGTTGCCATCTTATTATGATCGATCCGTCCGTTGATCGAATTGAGTTGTTTTGTCGTATTGTTGATCGCCTGTAAAACATCGTTCAACAGACCAGAACGATTATACCCTTGGATCTCAAGGTCAGTATTATAGTGTGTCCGATCATCAGAAACAACATTCCAACTTACATCGATCAAACGCGTACCACTTTGTTCAGCATTTTTCATATTAGGACAATCAGTTCGATGGACCGAGACCCCACGCCCTTTAGTGATATACCCAACGATCTCATCACCTGGGATCGGATTACAACAATGACTCAAGCGGACCAATAGATTATCGATCCCTTCGATCAAGACACTTTCATCATGCTTATTCTTACTGTTAGCATTGTTATTTTTGATCCCTTTATGATCTTCAAGAAGATCTTTTTCTTGTTGTTTTTTACGTTGTAATTCTTTTTGCTCACGAATATCTTGTGTCAAAATATTAATGACCCCAGCTGGCTGTAATTCACCAAATCCGAGCGCTGCATACATATCGTCGCTCGTGGAAATATGCCGTTTAGCCAAGACCCGCTCAATATTTTTAGTATTTAAAACATCGTGTACATTATAGCCTTCTTCGATCAGCGCTTCTTCTAAGATATCTTTACCTTGGTCGATATTTTGGATCCGATCTTGTTGTTTAAAGAAACGCTTGACTTTATTACGTGCCTTATTCGTATGCACTAACTCGAGCCAGTCACGGCTAGGACCGGCCGAATTTTGCGAGGTCAAAATATCAACGATATCGCCATTTTTGACCTGATAATCCAGTGGAACGATCTTACCATTGACCTTAGCTCCCGTCGTATGGTTTCCGATCTCCGTATGGATCGAATAAGCCATATCTAGTGGACCGGCTCCTTTAGGTAATTCAAAGACATCCCCTTTAGGTGTAAAGACATAGACCCGGTCACTAAAGAGATCACCCTTGACACTTTCCATGAAATCACTAGCATCAATGGATTCATTTTGTAACTCAATGATCTCTTTGAACAAGTTGAGTTTTTCACCCGTTGTCGTTTCTTTAACACCATCTGTCTTACCTTCCTTGTAAGCCCAGTGAGCAGCGATACCATATTCAGCCACCCGGTGCATCTCCTCAGTTCTGATCTGCACCTCAAATGGAGTCCCATTTGGTCCGATCAAAGTCGTATGCAACGATTGGTACATATTAGCTTTAGGCATCGCAATATAATCTTTGAATCGGCCTGGCATTGGGGTCCACTTCGTATGGATCGCCCCTAATACCGCATAACAATCCTTGATCGATTTAACGATCACACGGATCGCAAGTAGGTCATATATCTGGCTGAATTGCTTGTGCTGATCACGCATCTTACGATAGATCGAGTAAATATGCTTTGGTCGCCCATAGATCTCACAATCTTTGAGCTTAAGATCCACGATCGCACCTTTGATCTCATCGATCGCTTCATTGATGTATTGTAAACGTTCGTCACGTCTTGAATTCATCAAATGCACGATGCGATAGTATTGTTGAGGATTCAAATATCTTAATGAGGTATCTTCCAATTCCCATTTGATCGTACTGATACCTAAACGATCAGCTAACGGTGCATAGATCTCGAGCGTTTCATTTGCAATACGGCGTTGTTTGTCTGGACGCAAATGTTTTAGGGTACGCATATTATGCAAACGGTCAGCTAACTTCACGATAATGACCCGTAAGTCTTTTGACATCGCCAAGAGTAGTTTACGGTGATTTTCAGCTAGCTGTTCTTTGTGTGACTTGTAGCGGATCTTGCTCAATTTTGTGACCCCGTCTACGATCACTTCGATATCTTTACCAAAAAGCTCACCAATATCAGCCAAAATAACGGGCGTATCCTCGACCACATCATGCAAAAAACCGGCACTTACCGTTTCAGGATCCATTTTTAATTCAGCTAAGATCGCAGCCACTTGGATCGGGTGGACGATATATGGTTCTCCTGACTTACGAAATTGTTCACGGTGAACGTAGGTAGCAAAATCACAGGCTTTTTGTACAATCGCCACATGTTCTGCATTCATGTATTCACTACATTTGTTGATCACATCTTCTGCACTCCAAATTACGTTCTTTTCCATCTCATCACCGTCGCCACTAAAGACAGTAGCGCTTCCTTTCTCACCAATCTACCAAATTCATTTGAATGCACGATAGGCACTTTTCACTACTGCAAAAAGTGCCTATTGCTGTTGTAAATTTTATTTGCGTACAGCACCATAGGCAAAGCATGTCAACATCAGATAAACTACGGTACAATAGATCGCATGGCTATCAAAAAAGAAATCACAACCGATCAAGTAAATAACTGGGAAAAATAGCACTAGCCAAAACTTATCGGCATGTTTACCTGCATAAAATCCAATTGCGATCGCATAAACTACATTGATACCAAATAAGATCACACCCGTTTTCGTGATCTCATCAACATTTAAAACCGTAAAAATGATCGGGATCACGAAACTAAACAGTGTGGCAAAAGCCCAATATGAAATTATTTTTTGGGGTGATACTTTACTTAATTGCATTTTCATTACCTGTTTCTAAAATTAATTAATTTTATTTTACCGTAAAATCACATTTTAGTATAGAAGAAACTCTGCTACAGGCTATTTGACCAATTCTAACGCATACGAAAGCGTCGCTAAAAGATATAGTGGCGCTGTCTCAGCCCGCATAATCCTTGGCCCTAACCCCGCTTGAATGAAACCTTCTTGCATCAAGATCTCGATCTCATTTGTTGATAAACCACCTTCTGGGCCAAAAACTGCCGTCAGATGTGGGGCTTGGTGTGCAGTAAGTTGTTCAATAACTTTGACTAAATTAGCTTTTTCCCCTTGTTTAGCTGCTTCTTCATAGGCCACGATACCTGACTCATCTGTGGCTAGTTTTAATTCTTTCAAGCTGTTGCAATAGCTGATTGTTGGGATCGTTGTGCGATGTGACTGTTCAGCCGCTGCTAAAGCGATCTTTTCCAACCGTGCGATCTTTTTAGCTTGCTTTTTATCATCCCACTTGGCGACCGAAAAATCACCTTTGAAAAAGATAAATCTATCAGCTCCCAATTCTGTTCCCTTTTGCACGATTAATTCCGCTTTATCACCCTTAGAAAGGCCACAAGCGATCGTGGTTACAACGGGCAATTCAGTTTGATGACTAAAAGTTTCAATGACCTTAGCTCGTGACTGTTGTTTATCGACTGCAGTCACTTCCATCAATTGAACTTGCTTATCTGGAGTCACCAACTCAAATTTATCCCCAACACGCATCCGCATTACTGTGATTGCATGCTTATAGATATCTTTTGGTAAAACAAATTGCTCATTGGCTAACATTTCATTATAAAAATAACGTTGCATTTTTTAGACCTCATCTGTCGTTGGCATATGGGCGATGATCGAGTACCAATCTTTTATATTTAAGATTTGATCGATCACAAAACCTTTGGCTTCAATTTCACTGACGATCAAATCTTTTTTATCAGCGATGATCCCGGAAGTGATAAAGATCCCACCTGGCTTTAAGCACTCATAAGCTTGAGGGATCAAAGGTACGATGATCTCGGCTAAGATATTAGCCGTGATCAACCCAACTTTGGTCTTGATCCCAGCCAACAAGTCATTTGCTCCCACCGTGATCGCATCTTGCATGCCATTTAACGCCAAATTTTCTTCGGCCACCTTGACCGCTTCAGCATCAACATCATAAGCAGCGATCTGAGCGACACCAAAATACTTAGCTGCAATACTCAAGACACCCGAACCAGTGCCCACATCTATCATGGTCTCTCCACCACGCACAACAGTCTCTAATGCTTGTAATGCTAATTTAGTTGTTGGATGAGTTCCCGTTCCAAAAGCACGACCGGGATCAAGTTTGATAACTTTTTCATCAGTTGTTTCTGGCGTATAACTTTCCCAACTTGGCACGATCGTCAAATAGCGCGTTAAACGGACTGGATGATAGTATTTCTTCCAAACATCTGCCCAAGAATCATCATCCAGTTCGGCTAATTTGACAGTTCCCTTGCCTGGATCTAAGCCAAATTCGCGCAATTGTGCGATCTTTTGTTCTAATTCAGGGAGTAGCTCTACTAAGCCAGCCTGTGCTTGAAAATATGTAGCTAATTCAACTTGACTAAGATCTGAATCATCGATCTCAACGCCACCAGCCCCATTTTCCATCAAAAGATTGATCACAGCTTCACTCGCCTCATTTGTCGTCGTTACAGTTAATTTGATCCAATCCAAAATAAATTCATCCTTTGCTTAAAATTTAGGGTACGGCAAATTTTCCGCAGCCGTATTCTCAGTCGCATCCTGCACAAATCTTTCAAATTCACTCATCGACCAGGTCAATTCGAATAATTCCTTGTCGCTGTCATTTAAAAAGTCAAGCAGATCCGAACGTCCATTGTCTAACACGATCTGTAAATAACTAAAAAATGCTTTACCACGTGCTAATGTCCAACCTTTTTTACCAGCATAGCTCAAGCACGCTAAATACGCTTCTGGTTCGACTTGAGCTGCATTTTTCTCATCATAAAATAAAATACTGTCACTAAATGAAATGATCGCTTCATCCGAACTTACTCCTTCCGCGTCTGTGATGACTTGACTAGTAGAATTTTCGGCGTAAAAAGTCAATTCCATCTCAAATGTTTTGGCGCGTTTATTCCAAAAAAGTTCGATCTTACCATCAAAATCTAAGCTATCTATATTGCTTTCCAAAAAAGTCAAAAGATCTGTTTTTGCCATCCAATCAATCCTGTCTGTGTATAGTTATACTAATATAGTAACCTCTAGGCGGGATAGAAAACAAGTTTAATTCGATAATCTTTTGTTTTTAGCTGATTTAACGTATATTTTATCGTTTTTAGCAATATTTTATTAATTTTTTACACTCAAGTAAGTACAAAAGCCATAATTTCTGATAAACTAAGAGTGTGAATTACTAACTTTAGGAGATGATTTACTTGGCAAAATACAAAATGATTCTTGATCTCGATACTGGGATCGACGATGCATTAGCCATCGCTTATGCTTTAGCTTCAGAAGAATGCGATCTGATCGGGATCGTGGGTTCATATGGTAACATTCTAGTCGAAGATGGGGTCCAAAATAGTTTAGACTTGCTTGAACTGTTAGGACATCCAGATATTCCAGTTTTCACTGGGCTTCCACACGCTTCTACTAAGGATAGCTTTGAAGTTATGCCGATCAGTGCCCAGATCCACGGCAAAAACGGGATCGGTGAAGTCAAACTTAAAAAGGCTGACCGTAAACCAGAAGCAATGTCTGGAGTCGATTTCTTCATCGAAGCTGCTCACAAATACGGCAAAGATCTCGTGATCGTTCCAACTGGTCCTTTGACAAACTTAGCTGCCGCCTTAGAAAAAGATCCTGAGATCGCTAAACTTGTAGGTAAAGTTACCTTAATGGGTGGAGCTTTGACTGTTCCTGGTAACGTCAACCCGGTAACTGAAGCTAACATCGATCAAGATCCTGAAGCAGCTGATAAAGTCTTTCGCAGTGAATTCCCATTGACGATGATCGGCTTAGACGTTACGACCCGAACACTCTTGACTACAAAAGAAACTCAAAAGTGGCGTGACTTAAAGACTTTAGCCGGTGAAAAATATGCTGATCTGACAGATTACTATATCGATGCTTACAAAGTTACAAGTCCTTACTTAGGCGGCTGTGCTTTACACGATCCACTAGCTGTAGCAGCAGCGATCGATCCTTCGTTAGTAACAACACTTGATCTAAACATGAAAGTTGATACCGAGGGGCCTTATGCCGGACGCACGATCGGGGATGAGACTCGGATCAACGAACCCGCTTTATTGACTAAAGCAGCCGTCAACGTTGATAAAACCCGCTTTGTCGATTTATTCATGGAACGTTTGACGACGCTATTTAGCAAAAATTAGGAAGATGAGGCTTAAGCAATGAATATTCTTGGGATATCCCTTTATATCTTTTGGCTTTTGCTGGGCATCTTAAAATTTAGTTCTTTACCGCATAACCGCAGTTTTTCTTACCAACAAGCCTTCTTTGGTACTTTGTACTGGTACAAAAATTTTAGAAATTTACTGTTGCTCTGCGCTTTGATGGTCTTATTTATTTTTGCGCCACTAAAATTGATCTACTTTCTATTTTTTATTACCGCCTGCCTAATATTTCTTATGACAGCGCGCAATTTTTGGCTTCGGATCGGCAACGCTTGGACAAGTATCTTTCTTTGTTTAGCTTGTATCTTTATTGGGATCGGCACTGGACTATTTGTTTTCAGAACTTAAATATTTGCTCCCTTGGTCATGGCTAAGGGAGTTTTTTGCGTACAAAAAAAGACCTGCCTTTTTTGGCAGATCTTCTTTGGACAAAATTATTTAACTTCAATGATCTTGACTTGCATTTCACCGCCAGGAGTTTCAACACTCACGGTCTCGCCCACTTTATGTCCAACTAAGCTTTGGGCGATCGGTGATTCGTTTGAGATCTTACCAGCAAATGGATCAGCTTCAGCAGCACCCACGATCTGGTAAGTTTCTGGTTCATCGTCGTCTTCTTGGAAGACTACTGTTTTACCGATCGCAACTTCGTCAGCAGCGATCGAGCCATTATCAATGATCTCAACATGGTTCAACATGTTTTCGACTTCTTTGATCCGACCTTCAAGCATTGATTGTTCATTCTTTGCTGCTTCGTATTCGGAGTTTTCAGATAGATCTCCAAAGGAACGAGCGATCTTGATCCGTTCGATGATCTCTGCTCGTTTAGTTGTCCGAAGTTCTTCTAATTCAACTTCAAGTTTTTCTTTACCTTCCAATGTCATTGGAAATGTTTTTTCTTCAGCCATTTTTACACCTCATTAATATCATTAACTGCGTGGTTCATTATACCACAACTAGTCTTCGTTTTTACGAATGATGTCACGAACTTTTGTGACCAAAAGATCGATCGCAACCTGATTTTCGCCACCTTCAGGCACAATAATGTCAGCATAACGCTTTGAAGGTTCAATAAATTGATGATACATTGGCTTGACCGTTTCAAGATATTGATCGATCACTGATTGCAAGGTCCGACCGCGTTCTTCGATATCACGTTGGATACGACGAATGATCCGAATATCGTCATCAGTATCCACGAAGATCTTAATATCCATCAAATCACGTAAACGTGCGTCGTTTAGCGTTAAAATACCTTCCACAATGATAACTTCTCGCGGTTCTTGAACTACGACTTCCTTGCTCCGTGTATGAGCAGCATAATCGTAAACCGGGATCTCGATCGTCTTCCAGTTGAGCAGATCTTCAAGTTGTTCGATCAAGAGATCTGTATCAAAGGCATTTGGATGGTCATAGTTGACTTTAGTACGTTCTTCAAATGGAACATCATCTTGACTCTTGTAATATGAATCTTCTTGGAGCATCATCAAGGAATGACCATGAAGTTGATCAAAGATCGCACGGGAAACAGAGGTCTTCCCACTACCTGATCCCCCAGTTACACCGATAATAATTGGACGTGGACGCTTCTTTGCTTCTGACATTAATAAATACCTACCTTAAATTAATTATTGATTATCTTTTTCGAGTTTCTTGGTCAATGCTTGATGTTCTTCATAAGTCTTGGAGAAGTAGACCTTACCTGTCTTCATATTTGCGATGAAATAAAGATAACCTTTATCCTTATCGACTGGGTCTAAGACAGCTTTTACCGATGCAATACTTGGGTTATTGAACGGCCCAGGTCCCATACCTTCATTTTGATATAGATTGTATGGAGAATCAACTTCAAGATCTTTATATGTCACATTTTGCTTGTGTTTACCCAAAGCATAAAGAACTGAGATATCTGATTGGATCTTCATATTCTTTTCTAAGCGATTTTCAAACACACCTGCGATCTTATAACGATCATCTGCAGTCACACCTTCGCGCTCAACTAGAGAAGCTAAGGTCAAGACTTGTTGAACTGTGTAGTGACGTTCGGAGATCTTACTGTAGTATGGTGACAACATTTCATTAGTCTTAGCTACCATTTGTTCGACCAATTGTTTTAATGTCGTATCATCTTGAACTGAATAAGTAGCTGGATATAAGTAGCCTTCTAAACGATAACGAACATCTTTGGCTTCAAGCGCTGATGTTAATAACTCTGGATACTTGTTTTTTAACTCGTTTAAGAAAGTTTCGTCGTTGACTAATGCCAAAAAGTCCTTCTTACTGAACTTAGTCGCATTTTGGATCTCAGTTCCGACCTCATCGATCGTTACCCCTTCTTTAACAAGAACTTTTCCTGAGTCAAGTGGTTCACTAGCGCCACCTTTTTGTAAAGCTTTTGAGATCTGTTCAAGTGTCATCGAGGGTTTTAGTTCATAGTACCCTGCCTTAAAATTCCCTAGTTTATTGGTCTTAACATAGTAATCAAAGACAAAGCCGCTCTTGATGACCTTTTTTTCCTCCAAAATAGCGCCGATCTGTTTGTTGTTACTTCCAACAGGGATCTTGACCTCGATACGTTGATTCGAGTTTTTGTCAAGTGGTTGCAAAGCCGTCTTAACGTAGTGGTAGCCAAATGCTCCGACTAATACGATCAAAACTACGATCACCAAGATAACCCCAGTGATGATTTTTTTAGCAACCGATTTCTTTGCTTTTTCTTTACCCAAAGTAATCACCCTTACTACACTAATGTGAACAAATATAAATATATATTTGTGAAAGAATTATAGTTTTTCCTTTCCTGCGTTTTAAGCCCCTAGCTAACTTGCTATGTATAAAGATCATACACTGGATCTATCGATTTTATGAGATCTTTAGCCCCACATTGTGATCTTTCTGACTATGATCTCTTTGACCCATGGCATTATTTCATCTAAGCCACTCCCGTGTAAACTCTATCTCTACCATTATATAAGCGTGGTTGCCTAATTGCAATATTGTATCATGGTTAATTTCTAAAAAAAGAAGCCCATATGAGCTCCTTTAATTTTATTTCTAACGAATGTCTGCTTCGAATTCTTCGACTAACTTAGCTTGCACTTTTTCAAAAGCTTTGGTAACTGCTTCATCTTGTAAAGTTGTATTTGGATCAGAGTAGACCAAAGTATAAGCCAATGATTTAAAGCCATCCATAATATGTTCACCTTGATATACATCAAACAGCTTGATATCTTTCAAGAAAGCACCACCATTTTTGCGGATGCAATCTTCGATCTGTTGATTTGTCACATCGGCCGAAACTGCCAAAGCGATATCACGTGTGATCGATGGATATTTTGAAACAGGTGTATAAAGTTTAGCTGCTTTTGGCAACTCGATAACTTTTTGTAGATCAAGTTCAAAAACATAAACCCGTTGTTTTAATTTATATTCCTTAGCTGTGTTAGGATGAACTTCACCGATAAAGCCTAAGTAAGTTTCTCCTGCATAGATCGCAGCCGTCCGACCAGGATGCATATCTGGCATGGCAACTGCTTGATAAGATTCGTTAGTTACACCTAATTCATGTAACAAGTTAGCTACGATCCCTTTGAGATAGAAGAAATCAACTTCTTGTTTTGTAGTATTCCAGTTAGCATCACTGACTAAGCCCGTTACTGCCCCAGCGATATGTTCAACTTCACGTGGGCGTGTTTGATCTTCATCTCTAAAGAAGACCCGTCCTTGTTCATATAACGCAACATCGTTAACTTTACGTGCTGCATTATAGGCTAGATCATCTAAAAGCCCTGAGATCAAGTTCATGCGAACCGTCGTGTGTTCACTGCTCATTGGAAAATCTAAATTAGTCGGCAAAGCTTCTTCTAAAGCAAAACGTTTGGCTTTTTCTTCAGTCGTCAACCCGTATGAAATAGCTTGATCTAAGCCAGTTGCTTCTAAAGTTTGGCGTGCTTGGCGGATCAATTTTTGAGCTGGAGTGTAGCTACCTGGTGTTGTTTGCCCTGCTGGCAGTGTTGTTGGCAAATTATCATAGCCATAGATCCGTGCTACTTCTTCAACTAGGTCAGCTTCGATCGCAATATCCCAACGTCTTGTTGGTACATAGACTGTCAGCTCATCAGCTGCGACTATCGTTTCAAAGCCTAAACGATCAAAAATAGCTTGGATCTGTTCCACCGTCAATTCTGTACCTAAAACTTTATTGATATGTGAAGCTGAGGTCTTGATCTTAGCTGGAGTAGTTTCTAGTTCGTTGACACTAGCTACCCCTTTGACCACTTGACCTTCACCTAATTCAGCGATCATTACCGCAGCAGCATCTAACGCTTCACGCACAGCTGCTACGTCAACACCACGTTCAAAGCGCATTGAAGCTTCTGAGTGCAAGTTTTCCCGCCGTGAAGTCTTTCTGATCCGATGACCGTCAAAGACAGCTGCTTCCAAAGCAACTGTGGTCGTTTCGTCGCTGATCTCAGTCTCTAAGCCACCCATCGTACCCGCTAAAGCAACTGGTACATCATTAGCTGTGATCACAATGTCATTTGGTTGTAATTTACGTTCTTCACCATCAAGGGTAACTAGCATTTCGCCTTCTTTAGCTAAACGCACAACGACTTGCTTAGATCCTAACTTATCCAAGTCAAAAGCATGCAATGGTTGACCGTAATCAAGCAAGATATAGTTTGTCACGTCAACGATATTGTTCAACGGGCGAATGCCTGCATTCCAAAGACGTGTTTGCAACCACATTGGACTTTCTTTGACTTTGACATCTTTTATGACCCGCATCATATATGGTTTAGCTAATTCTTCAGGTGCGCTGACAGTAACGTGATCAGCGATCTCATCTGTAGCGGATTCGATCACATTTGGCACAGGCAAGGTCACTTCACGATCATAGATAGCTGCGATCTCATGGGCAGCACCGCGCATACTTAAAAGATCACCACGGTTTGGTGTGATATCAAGATCGATCACCGTTTCGTCCATCCCTAAGTAACCAAAAACAGGTTCACCTGGTTTAGCATCTTCGGGTAAAACATAGATCCCGTCAGCAAATTCTTTAGGAACTACACTTTCAGAAAAACCTAATTCTTGTAAAGCACAGATCATCCCTTCAGAAACTTCGCCCCGCATCTTACCGCGTTTGATCTTCACATTACCAGCAATCCGTGAATTTGGTAAAGCAACGATGACTTTTTGACCAGCCTTGATATTAGGTGCACCACACACGATCTGTGATGGTTCTTCTTCACCAATATCTACTTGGCAAATGTGTAAGTGGTCAGAATTTGGGTGATCTTTAACATCCAAAGTATAACCTACAACGATCTTCTTTAGTCCATCTTCAAGTTTACCTGTGCTAGCAACTTCGACCGCCGTTCTTTCGATTTTTTCAGCCAATGCTAACGGTTCAAGGTCAGCGACAGGCACATATTCATTTAACCATTTTGTTGAAACTTTCATGAATCAGTTATCCTTTCTGTGCGAATTGTTGTAAGAATCGAACATCATTTAGATAAAATTCGCGAATATCATCGACACCGTATTTGAGCATAGCAAAGCGATCAGGTCCAAGACCAAAGGCAAAACCGCCATAAACTTCTGGATCGACACCAGCCATCTTCAAAACGTTAGGATGGACCATACCAGCACCTAAAACTTCGATCCAACCTGTTTGCTTGCAAACTGAACAGCCCTTACCACCACATTTGAAACAGGAAACATCAACTTCAACAGAGGGTTCCGTAAATGGGAAGTAACTTGGACGCAAACGGATCTCGCGTTGTTGGCCAAAGACCGTCTTAGCGATCAACTCTAACGTACCCTTTAGATCACCCATCGTAATATTTTTATCGATGACTAGACCTTCAACTTGGTGGAACTGATGCGAGTGTGTCGCATCGTCTGTATCACGGCGGTAAACTTTACCTGGCGAGATCATCTTCAATGGTCCCTTGCTAAAGTCATGAACTTCCATCGTCCGAGCTTGCACAGGTGATGTTTGCGTCCGCATCAATAATTGTTTCGTAATGTAAAATGTATCTTGCATATCACGGGCAGGGTGATCTTGTGGCAAGTTCAACATTTCAAAGTTGTAATGATCTTCTTCGATCTCAGGTCCATCGACAACTTGAAAGCCCATCCCTAAGAAGAGTTTTTCGATCTCATCGATAACTTGGACTAAAACATGGGGTGTCCCCGTCTTAACTGGAGTCGCTGGTAAAGTAACATCGATCGTTTCACTTTCTAAGCGTTTAGCCAACTTTAATTCCTCTAATTCAGCGTGCTTTTCAGCGATCGCTTGGGTCAATTCATCTCTGATCGTGTTAGCGAAGCTTCCGACCTTAGGACGTTCTTCAGCGCTTAGATCACGCATTCCCCGCAAAACTTCAGTAATTGAGCCCTTTTTACCCAATAATTCTACTCGGACGTCATTGATATGTTTAGTATCTTCAGCACGCCTAATTTCTTCTAAGCCATTTTGTTTGATCTCTTCAAGTTTTTCTCTTAGATTCACACTAATCTTTCCTTTCATCCGGCTGTTCCAACGTAAAAAAGCCCCATCCCTAAAAAAGGGACGAGGCTTCGCGGTACCACCCTTGTTCTGTTAAGCAAATAACAGCACTCTTTCATGATAAAACGGTCATGAACCGATCTGTTATTCATCCTAAGGAATCCCAACAGCAACTCAGGAAGTGAAATTCGGCCTTAGATCAAGCAAGCCTTCTCAGCTCCCGGCTCTTTTCTGTCTTGATCGATCAGCTTACTAATTTCCGTCTACGTCTTTAAATATTCTACAATTCAGTTTAAGCTCGCATGCATAAATAGTCAAGTAGTTATTTGCAATCTTCTTCAGAATACCACTTTTCTGACCAAATATGTATCTCTTGCATGATCGTTTTTAAAGCGGCGCCCCGGTTGGTCAATTGATAGACCGCACGTGAACTATTGCTAGTCATCACACGTTCTACAAACCCTTCCTTCTCCAACTCTTTTAGACGTTCCACTAAAACGCGATCACTGCATTTCTCAACTTTTTGTGCTATTTCTTTAAAACGCTGTGGCCCTTCGTTCAATAAAACTTCGATGATCAAACCATTCCATTTTTTCCCTAAAATCCCAAAAGTCTTTTGGAACTTCGGACAGACTTTGAATACTGATTGTGTACTCAAGGCACATACCCCTTTCTAAATTACACAAATAGACCCGCACTATCGAGTGATACGGGCCTATTATCTGTGCTTTCAATAGTGCTTAACACTATTTTACACTATTCACTTACTTTCGCAAAGCCTAGAGCTTGTTTTAATGAACCAATTATTTTCAAAGAAAGATGTTTACTGTATTCTTCAGTCGCCGAATATTTATCAACTAATGACACAATGTAGCCTTCTGGATACTTTGGAGGGCAAGTCGTTGCACCCCACATGTGTTTGATGATGATATCTTTTTCGCGTGGAGTTAGTACGGTCAACTTTTCAGCATTACGTACAGCGATCCGCGGATGGATCCACGCATGCGTGCCACGGTCGAATTTAGTCACACGCCAATCATAGTAAAATAAATCATGCAACAAGCCAGCACGAGCTGTAGCTTTTGCATCCAAGTGGAATTTTTTAGCAAGTAAATAGCTTTCATAGGAAACAGCAATACAATGTTCTAAGCGCGTTGAAAAATGGTGTTGCGTATAATTAGCCAACCGTTGGACTTCTGGCTTTTCTAGCAATTCACCTACATAGCTCATATATTCTTCATCATTACGCCATACGTCTTTTTTCATAGATGCTGCCTAACTCCTTTAACCAATATTTTACTAACCAACCCTACTTCTCACTCTTTATCTTACTATTTTATTTTGTAAAAGCAATCTTTAAGCTGTCGTTTTAAGTAATTTAAAGATAAATTTAAAAATTCAGGATCTATTTGTCCAGTAAACGAACATATGTGCTACAATACATAAAAAGAACATGCATTCGCAAAAGAGGTATTAGCTATGGATAAACAAGAATTCGAGACTTATTTAAATGAGCACTGCTCGGCTTTAACTAAATTTCAAGAACGAGCTTTAGACTACCAAGCCAATAAAAATCAAAATCGCGCTAGATCGGCTCGCTGGAATGATGCCAAAGTCCAACGAGCCGCCGATGCAATGTACGATACTTTTCTTACTGGGATCTACACCAAATTACGCAGTGCGATTGAAGACAAATATGATTGCCAAGCTTGGCTCGATTATATCGAAAAATACGGACTCTTAGAACAGTTGGAAGAAAGTGTCCTTGAGATCGAATTTGAGTAAAAAGATAGCAGATGTTTGAGGCATCTGCTATCTTTTTACTCAAAAGTACTGAGGAGATCGTTCCATGACCACACCAGAAAGCCAAGCAAAAATCGAGCAATTTACAGAACTGATGCAGCTTCAAAGGGAGACTGGCATAGAATTTTGTGGACGTGAATATTTCTTCGAACCTATTTTCAGCGACGACCCATTTAAAGCTATCGGTTGGAGGTTTTCTACACTTTGTTTTAGGAAATAATCACTATATCTAACTATTGTTGTGAATGCACATCAATAGTTACTTAAAGTCAATTGAAATTTTTTCCATTGAACTAACACTTACTATAGTCTTTCCTCTAAAGCACCGTATTTCTTGATACCATGTTCTCTTTGATCTTAGTACGCATCATAATCTTATCTTCTTCTCTACACCCTTGAAATACTAATTCATCGACATCATTGAAATAATAGCACCCATCAGGATTATTCATTCTCTCCTGTTCATCAAGCATTATATAATGTTCCATTCCGACTTTATGCCTAAATTCAGCAAGTTGTTCACCTGCTCCATATAAAAGTGGACCAGTAGCACCCCATATTTCTTTCAACACGTAATAATCTATCTTATATTGATACTCTAAGTAATTATGCCTTCCCATCCTATCTTGCCCCTGTTCATTACATTCAATTCTACAGCATATTTATTTTCTTTCACTATATCATATCCTGATAGAACAGCAACTATAACCTTGAATAATTTTAAACTACTCCAGATACTCTGCATGCGCTACGTTATCTTCGTAGCAACAAATATAATCTCCCTTATCACGTCCCTTTTCGGGGACAATCGTTAAATACGCACCATTGTCATCATTATCATAACTAGTAGTATAATCTACAATTTTCCCAATAATAACTCTACCATTTTTTAAAATAACTTTGCCCCTAGCAACTCTTTCAAAATTACTCAAAATCATCCGAATCACCCTTCCATGGAACTAAATGAACACCTGTACTGCTTAGTGTATTTTTACACCAGTAAGCCTTCGTCCTTTGTTATCTATAGCAACAACTCACCTACATATACCCTTTCACGAGGGTCATACTCGGAGTTTTCATTTTTTTCAAACTCTCCTTTTCCTTTAAACTCATTATACAATAATTCGATATCAATGTTGCTGTTAAAAAGCGTTCTACTTTTTCCGTCTTGTGGCGTATGTGGTATATCCTTGTTTTGATGTCTTTTTTGAGCATGCTTATTGATTTCATCTTTCCAAATGCCTTTTGCAAAATTTTCTTGAATATTAGGTGGCTCAAGCTGCGGTTTGTAGCCTGCTTGTTTATCCCTGACTAGTAATATGCCAATTTCTCGGATGGTTAAGTACACTATTTTCTAGTGAAATAACGTCCATGAACTCCATTCCTTTGACGTAACCATACTCGGACAGCATTTTCATCGTTTCGTATAATTGGCGATTCGAAACATCTAACATGCTAGCGTTCAGACTGTCGATGTTAATATCTAAATCGTTCTTATAACAATTCATTTAGGTATTTCAAGATTTTACACGTTACTCGAGCATAGGAATTTGATTTCACGTCTATCACTCCAACATATTAAAAAAGCACTCAATCACGAGTGCATAAGATTTAAGATAATTGTACAATATTCAAGCGGCGATACGCTACCATAATCAATTCTTTAACATTATAGCCGTCAACTTCAAAGTCATCCAGTTCTGGCGCTTTTAAAAACGCTTCAGGATCAGCAACTTGAACAGAACAAATTTCACCACCAGAAAATTCTGTCCACTCTGCAAAAAGAACAGACTGAATCCCCTTAGGCAGTTCTATTCCCCCGCGGTATGTGGGGCCAATCCTGTTAGGGAAGTCAATGTCAATTTCAGGAACAGTTTCATCTAATTCGTATTCAGTCAAACTGAACTTAAAGTTCTCAAAGTCCATTAATACAACTTTCCTCCATTTTTATAATTTTCTATACTTTAAACTCGCTTGCAAGAGTAGTTATTTGTACTTTTCCATTCCATTTTACACCTATTCATCACATTTAATTCTACAGAATATTTATTTGATTTAACTATTATCATATCTAGTATATAGTTGTGTCGTCTGCCTACGTTTGGTTATACAGTTTCCTCTATTCCAATCTAACGTAAACATTCCCGATGGAACAGTCACCCTCGAATAATTTTAGACTACTCTAGATATTCTGCATGTGACACTTCATCTTCATAGCAACAAATATAGCCACCTTTTAACGGACCAGCTTCGGGGACAATTGTCAAGTATGCACCATCATCATTGTTATCATAACTAGTAGTATAATCTACAATTTTTCCGATAAATACTTTACCATTTTTTAAAACGACTTTTCCCCTAGCGGTCCTTTCAAAATTACTTAAAATCATTTGAATCGAATCACCTTTCCATGGAACTAAATGAACACCTATACTGCTATAGTATATTTTAGCTGTTGTCACTCGTTATCTATAGTGACAACTCTACCTACATAATATCCTCTTGCGAAGTCCGTGTTCAAGAATTGTATTTTATTCAAATTTTCCTTCGTAGGAATTTGATTTCACATTTATCACTCCAGTATATTAAAAAAGCACTTAACCATGAGTACTTAAAAATTAAGTCAATTGTTCAATGTTTAATCGACGATACGCCACCATGATCAAATTCTTGACGTTGTAGTTATTGACTTCAATATTATCTAAAAATGGATCATTTAAAAAATCAGCTGGGTCTACAATCTCGATATAACTAATTTTTCCTTCTTTAGTTGAATCCGTATAAATTATAGATACCCCATTACCAGGAAGTTCGATTTCACCAAAACGAGTCTTTCCCGTTATATCTAGAAAATCAACACCGATTGCCGGTATTGTTTCATCCATAAAGTATGAAGTTAATTTAAAACTAATATTTTCAAAATTCATCAATATAGACGCTTCCCTTCTTTTTGTTTATTTAAGTATCTTGGATCTGGTTCGTATGCTGTAACTATATTACCATTTCTTGTAACTACAATAAAAGAATCTTCACCCCAAGAAGAGACCTACGTGGCACAGCGCCCCTTTCTGAAAAATCCCCTAACCCGTTACTACAATGAGTTTTAAAAAAACTATAAAAGAACGTACATTCAAGAAAAGGGAGAAAAATTATCGTCAGTGTCACAGAAACGCTAGAATATAAAAATATAGCCATTTCAAATCAATACAAATCGGATCAAACTAAAACCGCTGCCGGAATGCGCAACCTAGTATCATCGCATATTTTTAGGCATACGCATATTTCCAAACTCGCAGAGCTAGGTGTGCCACTATATGTGATCTAGAATCGTGTTGGTCATGAATCAAGCAAAATAACACAGACGATTTATCTTCATGTCACAGAACAGGCTAAGAAACAATTGAATTCAAAATTGGACGAGCTTTAAAAAAGTTTTCTCCCATTTGTCCCCCCAAAGGGTATTTTTTTAGATCAAATTAGCCTCATCTAATTTTTTGCAAATAAAAAAACCCTTGAAAACTCAAGGGTTTCGACGTTTTTATTAACGGCGGCGTTCTGGGATACGAGCAGCCTTACCTTGTAATGCACGTAAGTAGTACAACTTAGCACGGCGTACACGACCGTAACGTACAACTTCGATCTTGTCAACACGTGGTGTGTGCAATGGGAATGTACGTTCAACACCTACACCATTACTGATTTTACGAACTGTGTAAGTTTCTGAGATACCTTCGCCACGACGTTTGATAACAACGCCTTCGAAGATTTGGATACGTTCACGCTTACCTTCAACGATACGAGCGTGAACACGCACTGTATCACCAGCGCGGAATTCTGGAATATCATTACGTAATTGAGATTCCGTAATCTTTTGGATCAATGGGTTTACTGACATTATATATGTTCTCCTTTTCCTCGACATTCATGTCCAGATACAGCGGAATATCGTTAATCGTCGGCAAATAGCCAATAAATATCTTAACATACTCAAAATTGAATGTAAACATCAATTTTAAAAATTTGGTTTAGCTAATGGTGGTGCTGGCACTGGATGAGTCCCGATAAACTTTTCCATCCAAACCATATCATACCAAGTATCAAATTTGTAGCCACAGCTATGGAAACGGCCGACCAGCCGATACCCTAAATGCTCATGAAAATGCATGCTGGCATAATCAACATGCTCTTGCTCCTCAGTCGCAGGAACACTGATACATGCGTTGATATTTTGGATCCCTTGTCGTTTAAGAGCTTTTTCTAACGCCTGATAGAGCTTTTTGCCAATGCCACCACCTCGACTAGCATGGTCCAAGTAGACTGTGACTTCAACGGCCCATTTGTACGCTTCTCGGTGATTGAAAGAAGCTGCATAAGCAAATCCAACTACGATATCATCTTTTACCGCTACTAAATAAGGATACATCGCCGTAGTCTTTTCGATCCGTTCAGTAAATTCGGTTAAAGTTGGAACTTTATATTCAAACGTGATTGCTGTCTTTTCAACATAATAAGCATAGATCTGGCGCAAAGCCTCAGCATCAGCTTTTTGGACCGGTCTGATCACGACTTCACTCATCGTCATTTACCTCAAGTGTTTTAAACTCCCGTAGCCATTTTTCCTCTTGAGCAGAAAGCTCGTAATTTTCTAGAAGGTCAGGCCGGCGCTCATAAGTCCGACGTAAAGCTTCCTTATTGCGCCATTCAGCGATCTTTTGGTGGTTACCACTTGTTAGTACTTCAGGCACTTTCATTCCTCTAAAATCGGCTGGACGGGTGTATTGTGGATATTCAAGTAAGCCCATCGAAAATGAATCACCTAAAGCCGACTCACGGTTACCCAAAACATCAGGCAATAAACGTACCGTCGCATCGATCACGACCATCGCACCTAATTCACCACCAGTCAAGACAAAATCCCCTAATGAGATCTCATCTGTCACGCGTTCTCTGATCCGTTCATCATAGCCTTCATAATGGCCACAAATAAAGGTCAAATGTTTTTCTTGCGATAATTCTTCGGCAACTTTTTGATCAAATTTACGTCCAGCTGGATCTAATAAGATGACTTTGCCTAAGCCATCATTTTTAGCAGCGATCGCATCTAAAGCATCATAGATTGGTTGAGCTTGTAACAACATGCCAGCGCCACCTCCATAAGGTGTATCATCAACATGACGTTGCTTATTAGTCGTATAGTCACGAAAATCGGTCACTTCGACATCAAGGAGTTGCTTTTCGATCGCTTTGCCCACGATCGATTGCGTCAATGGTCCCTTGAACATTTCGGGAAATAAACTTAAAATATCTATCTTCATCTAGTCATCCAATCCCTCTAAGAGTTCAACATGTACTTTACCAGCAGCTAGATCGACATCTTTGATCACCTCATCGATCACTGGCAGTAAGAGATCATTTTTTTGTTTACGTTTGACGACCCAGACATCATTAGCACCAGGCGATAAGATCTCCTTGATCTCCCCAAGTGAGTTGCCATTTTCATCTACAACATCTAAACCGATGATCTGATGATAGTAATATGAACCATCTTCAAGTTCTTCTTGTTGATCAGCCGAAACCTTTAGATCATCACCCTTGAATTTTTCAACTAAATTGATGTTATCGTAGCCTTCAAACGCTAACATGATAAATTGCTTATGGCGGCGACTCTTTTGGATCGTCAATTCCGTTCCCGTGCTTGCATTTTGCTTAAAAGCATATAATTTATTACCTGGCTTAAAACGCTCTTCTGGAAAATCAGTCGTTGCGATCACCTTGACTTCCCCACAGATCCCGTGAGTATTAACGATTTTTCCAACTTGATAAAATTCCATTTAAAACCCTCCTCGTATTTGCTATTAAAAAAACCTCTGAAGAAACTAGGTTTCAGACAGAGGTTTGATTAATCATCTACAATATTTAAACGAACACGCAAAGGTCCGTCAATACGAATGCTATAAACGATAGTCCGGATCGCTTGAGCTACCCGACCATGTTTTCCAATCACACGCCCGACATCTTCAGGCGCTACAGATAAGTTAAAATTCAGAAAATGTGCATCCTGGGCAGTTGTAATCGCAATCGCCTCAGGTTCAGACACCAATGGTTTGACAATCGATAAGATCAATTGTTTCACATCTGCTTCTGTCATTTACCTAACCTTATTTCTTGGAGTACTTAGCTTCGTGGAATTTCTTCATAACGCCTTCTTTTGAAAGGATGTTACGAACTGTATCTGATGGTTGAGCACCGTTATTCAACCAGCCCATGATAGCTTCTTCTTTAAGTGTAACTTGTTCTGGTTGTGTCAATGGGTTGTATGTACCCACTGTTTCGATGAAACGGCCATCACGTGGAGAACGTGAATCTGCTACAACGATACGATAGAATGGGCGCTTCTTAGAACCCATACGCTTTAAACGAATTTTTACTGACATGCATTACACCTCCTAATATCTTATCAACGATAAATAATATACCAGTAATTTGGTCTGCTGTAAAGGGAAAATTCTTGACAGTTATAAAAAATTTTTCTAATTTAATGAAAAACCTTGATTTACCGCCTATTTGCGCCGCTTACGCAAACGTTGTAATTTACGTTTTTTATTTTTACGTACCATGCGATTCATGGACATCTTAGCTAATTTACCACTGATACCATCACCTAAGAGACCTTCCATCCCACTGAAATTCCCCTTAGACATCTTTTGCATCATATCACGCATTTGTTTAAATTGCTTGATCATTCGGTTCACTTCTTGGATCGGACGTCCTGAACCAGCTGCGATCCGGCGTCTGCGACTTGGATTCAAAAGATCTGGATCTTCCCGTTCTTGTGGTGTCATTGAGTAAACGACCGCCTTGGTATGCTCCATATCTTTAGGATCGACCTTAATATTTTTTAGGGCTGGATTATTGGCCATCCCTGGGATCATCTTCATGATATCTTCGATCGGTCCCATATTTTGAACTTGTTCTAATTGATCTAAAAAGTCATTGAAATCAAAGCTGTTTTCCCGCATTTTATCGGCGAGTTCTTCGGCTTTTTTCTCATCAAAGTCCTTTTGAGCTTTTTCGATCAATGTGAGCATATCACCCATCCCTAAGATACGTGATGCCATTCGATCAGGGTAAAAGACGTCTAAGGCCGTCATTTTTTCACCTTGCCCGATAAATTTGATCGGTTTACCTGTCACCGCACGGATCGAAAGCGCAGCCCCACCACGAGTATCGCCATCTAATTTCGTTAAGACGACCCCCGTTACATCCAATTGATCGTTAAAACCTTGGGCGACTTCCACGGCATTTTGCCCGGTCATCGCATCAACTGTCAGCAAGATCTCATTTGGTTGGGCCAATTCTTTGATATTGACTAACTCATCCATCAATCGTTCATCGATCTGTAAACGACCAGCCGTATCGATGATCACATAGTCATTTTTCTTTTCCTTGGCTAGTTCCATCCCTTGCTTAACGATCTGAACGGGATCGACATCGGTTCCCATTTCAAAGACTGGGACATCTAATTCACGCCCAATCGTCTTCAATTGGTCGACCGCAGCTGGGCGATAAACGTCAGCCGCGATCATCAATGGACGTGCATTTTGTTCGTCTTTTAGGCGCTTAGCCAATTTCCCTGCTGTTGTTGTTTTACCGGCACCTTGTAGCCCGACCATCATAATGACTGTCGGGATCTTAGGTGACTTATTCAATGGTGTGGCTTCTTCCCCCATCACCTTGACTAATTCTTCATTAACGATCTTGACGATCTGTTGTGCTGGCGTCAAGCTTTCTAGCACCTCAGCACCTACAGCTCGAGTACGCACGGTCTTCACAAAGTCTTTGACTACTTTAAAGTTAACGTCAGATTCCAACAAGGCTAAACGGATCTCGCGCATTACCTCTTTGACGTCGGATTCGCTGACCTTACCCTTACGCCGTAATTTTCCGATCGCATTTTGGAGACGTTCTGTTAATCCTTCAAATGCCATTTAGTGCACCAACTTTCATTTTTCTTCTAAAATTTCTAATTTTTCGACCAATGCTAATAATTTCTCATCGGTCGGATATTTTTCAGTCACATAAGCTAAAAGTTCATCCGTTTTTTCGCTTTGTTGTAAAAAATCACGATACAGATGCAGTTTCTGCTCATATTCTTCTAAAATTTTTTCGGTCCGCTTGATGTTATCATAGACTGCTTGCCGTGAAACTTCATAGTTTTCGGCGATCTCACCTAACGAAAAATCGTCCCGGTAATATAAAGCAATGTAATTCATCTGCTTTTTAGTCAGCAAAGGCTCATAGAATTCAAACAAAGCATTTATCCGATTGGTTTTTTCAATTGCCATTTTCTTACCTTAATCTTTCTTAGGTGTAACTAGGCCTTTGAATAAGCCATAGACAAATTCTTCAGGTGAAAAGTCGCGGAGATCGTCCATTTTTTCGCCTAGACCAACTAATTTCACTGGTAAATGAAGTTCATTTCTGATCGCTAACACGATCCCCCCACGTGCAGTCCCATCTAACTTAGTCAAGACGATCCCGGTAACGTCGGTAACTTCTTTAAATTGTTTAGCTTGCGTCAAGGCATTTTGACCTGTTGTAGCATCTAAAGCCAATAATACTTCTTGCGGTGCTTCGGGCAATTCACGCGTAATGACACGCTTGATCTTATCCAACTCGTTCATCAAGTTGACTTTATTTTGCAAACGTCCAGCTGTATCGACCAATAAGATATCATAGTTTTCTTTTTTAGCCTTGATCACAGCATCGTAAACAACAGCTGCTGGATCGCTTTTTTCTGGCTTAGTAACTACATCGACTCCAACACGTCGGCCCCATTCAGCTAGCTGCTCGATCGCACCTGCTCGGAAAGTATCACCCGCGGCTAACAACACTTTTTTACCAGCTTGTTGGTAACGGTGAGCTAATTTACCGATCGTTGTCGTTTTACCTACACCATTGACCCCAACAAATAAGAACACGGTCGGTTCATCTGGGTCCTTAGCAAAATGTAAACTATTGTCTTCATCAACGCCTTCACTTTCATAGATGTCGACTAAACGCTCGATGATCGCATCAGAGACATCGGAGCGACTTTTAGCATTACGCAATTTTACTTCATCTTGCAATTCATCACTGATCTTCATCGCCGTCTCAAAGCCAACGTCAGCTTCGATCAAAGTTTCTTCGAGTTCTTCAAAGAAATCCTCATCTACTCGTCTAAAATTAGCCAATAAAGCATTTAATTTAGCACCAAATCCCTTACGCGACTTAGCCAAACCTTTGTCATAACGCACGGTTTCAGAAGGTGTCGTCTCTGTTTCAGGTTCCTTAGGTGCCACTTTAGTTTCTTCTAACTCAGCACTTTGTTGTTCTAATAGCTCTTCTTCGACTTCTTCTTCATTTTCTGATGTTACTTCAATTTCTTTTGTGACTTCTACTTCTTCTGGTGTTTCGACCACTTCTTCAGTCACTTCAGTTTCCTTATCGACTGGTTCAGTCGCTTTTGCTTCATCAGTTTTTGCTTCTGTTACTTCAGACTGATCTTCTTCTGGTGTAACAGTTGTCGTTTCATCAGTCGCAGTTTCCTCAGGTTCTGAGCTTTCTTCTTCTGAGGTCGAAACAATTTCGTCTTCTTTTTTTGGCTCTTCTTCAGGTTCACCCGAAAAGGCTCGTCTTAATCGATCAAAAAGGCCCATGCCCATCCCTCATTTCTTATTTTGTTTTATTTTATCAAATTCATTTGTATTTTCCAAAACACTATGCTAATTCATCCAACGATACCGAGACCATCTTTGAGACCCCAGATTCTTGCATCGTGACCCCATATAAGACATCGGCGTTCATCATCGTCCCTTTACGGTGGGTGATCACGATAAATTGCGTCTGGGCATTGAACCGTTGGAGATAGCGTGAATAACGGATAACATTAGCATCATCCAAAGCAGCTTCAGCCTCATCCAAAACTACAAAAGGTACTGGGCGGACCTTTAAGATCGCAAACAATAATACGATCGCAGTCAAAGCCCGTTCCCCACCTGAAAGTAGATTTAAATGCTGGAATTTCTTACCTGGTGGCTGAACCATGATCTCGACACCAGTGGTCAAGAGATCGGCTGGATCAGTCAAACTAAGTAGCGCCTTTCCTCCTTCAAAGACCTGCGGAAAGATCTCAGAAAAGGCAGCTGCAACTTCATCAAAAGCTTGTTTAAAACGACTTTTGGCTTCAGTATCCATTTCATCCATACTTTGGACTAATTGCGCTTTTGCCTCTAACAGATCGGCTTGTTGTTGCGTCAAGAATTCATAACGCGTATTGATCCGTTCAAATTCATTGATCGCCCCTAAATTGACTTCACCTAGCTCTTCGATCCCTAATTTCAAAAGATGGACTTTATTTTTGACAAATTCTAGATCTGTTGCTTGGTTTTCTTGTTTAGCCATTTCATAACTCAAGCCATAGTTTTGAGCTAATTCATCTAGATCACGTGCTAGATCTGCTTTGCAACTCCCCAGTTGTGCCTTGATCTCGCTCTTTTCATCCAGGCTAGCCTGACGCAATTCATTTGCCCGTTTCAATTCTTGTTGGGCATTTTTAAGGCGTACCGCTAGATCTTGACGTTTTTGTTTTTGATCTGCGATCGCTTGCTCAAGCTCTTCATAACGCTGTTCGACATCTTGGCGTTTAGCTTCGATATCGGTGTCGCGCACCTGATTTTGTTTTTGATTTTCTTTGATCTCAGTGATCTTAGCTTGTGCTTTAGTGATCCGGGCATGTGTTTGGTCTAATTGCACTTGGCTTTCTTTGACTTGAACTTGTAGCAACTGCGCTCTTTCTTTGGCGATCGCTTCTTTTTGCTTGAGTTCATTTAAAGTCTCTTGCTGTTTTGCTTGTGTCGCACTGGTATCTTTTTGTAAAGCGACTCGCAATTTTATCTCATTTTGCTTGGCTTCAATATCTTTTGCCAACGTTGCCTGTTTCTCGACCAAAGCTTGACGTTTACTTTCATACTGACTTTGATCAGCCTCACTCATGCTAGCTATTACTTCTAACTGTTCAACTTGCTTAGCTTGATGTTCGACTTCAAGCTCACAGCGTTCCAAAGCCTTGAGTGCTTGTTGTTGTTCTTCTAATGCCTGTTGTTCACTTGGCTTCATTTCTTCTAGCTCTTGGACTAGTTGTTCAACTTTTTCTTTAGTCTGGCCACCTTCAAATTCGATCTGCGATAGTTTTTGTTCCATCACAGTAATATCAGCTGCCAGTTTTTCAACTTGTTGCTGTTGTTCTAACAGACCAGTTCGTTGCTTTCTATCTTGTCCCCCAGTCATCGAGCCGCCAGCATTGATAACTTCACCCGCTAAAGTTACGATCTTGACACTATAATTGAGCTTTACAGCAAGCTTAGTAGCTGCATCTAGGTCTTGGGCGATCACGATCGCTCCTAATAAATGTTCGACAACAGGTTTATCCAAAGGATCGTACTGGACCAGATCTTTGGCCAGCCCGACAACACCTGCTTGTTGCTTGACCGTCTGTAAGTGACCTTGGGCTAAAAAGCGTGGTTTGACAGTCGTACGGGGCAAGAATGTCGCCCGCCCAGCTTTTTGCTTCGTCAGATAATTGATCGCCGCTTTTGCACTTTTATCATCGGTCACGATCACATTTTGTAATTGTGCACCTAATGCCACATCGATTGCTTTAGCTACTTTAGCTGGGACCTTAAGCCGTTGAGCTACCGAACCTACTACACCAGTCAGATCTGCTTGTAAGATCGCTTTGACCCCGTGATAATAGCCGGCATAATTAGCTGCAATATTTTGCAGTGATTCATGCTGCGCACGCGCCTTTTGCAAGATCTCACTTGCCTTGAGCCAGCGTCTTTGTTGGTCTTCGCGCAAACGCTGAGCGGTCGTTTGTTGCGTTTGAAGTTCGTTCACTGTTGCTTGAAGTTTAGCATGAGCCGCTTTAGCTTCAGCCGCTTGTTTACTTGCCTTTGCCTGTTTTTCTTTGAGCGTGGCCAACTGTTCTTTAGCACTTGTGATCCGCTTTTTGTCAGCTTGCTTTTGATCTGAATTGCGTTTGTTTTCCTGTTCTAAGTAGGCTAATTCATTTTTAGCCGAAACTTGTGCCTGCATCAGATCGATCAGGTCTTGCCGTAGCTTTTCGATCTGATCAGCCAAAGTCTCAGGATCATCGACTAATGCCGCCTGGATATCCTGGATCTGCTTAGTATACTTATCTTGTAAGAAAGCTGCTTTGGCTTGCTGTGTTGTCAGATCATCAACTTGTGCTTGTAATTGCGCAACCAAACTTTCATCGCGCTTGATATTTTCATTGAACTCAGCGAGGCGTTCTTTAAAGAGATCATCATCATGCTTTGAGATATCTTGACGTCCGATCAGCTTCTCACGTTGTCCCGTCAAAAGGTTGAATTCTCTTTGATCTTCATCTAATTTTGCTTCTAATTTTGCTTGCTTATCGGCTAATTGTTGCGATTTTTGCTCTTGGAGCTCAGCGTGCTTCGTGTGAGTCGCTAGCAATTTTTCGATCTCAGAAAGTTTTGTTTCGATCTGTGCTTTAGTTTTGGCACGTTGCTCGATCTCTAAGACTAGCCGACTTTTTTCATAATGATCAAACTCTTCTTTTTGAGCCACATAGTCCTTAGCAATACTTGCTTGTTCTTTTAGTGGTTCTCTTTGTTGCCGTAATTCAGTAATAATATCTGCTACCCGATCTAGGTGATCTGTAGTTTCAGCTAGCTCTTGTTGCGCTTTTTGCTTTTCTTTTTTGTACTTGACCACACCGGCGACTTCTTCGATCAAGACACGCCGATCTTGGGGTTTACTGTTAAAGATCGCTTCAACTTTCCCCTGTGAGATGATCGAAAATGATTCCCGACCCAAGCCAGTATCCATGAACAATTCTACAATGTCACGCAAACGGACTTTAGCATTATTGATCAAAAAATCACTGTCGCCATTTCGGTAGATCTTACGCGAGATCACAACTTGATCGGCATTTAGATCTAAAAAATGGTCTGAGTTATCAAATTCTAATTCAACTTCGGCATGATTTAGCGGAGCCCTTGTTTGAGAACCAGCAAAAATAACATCTGGCATTTTTCCCCCGCGTAAGCTCTTAGCGGATTGCTCCCCTAAAGCCCAACGTAAAGCTTCGATGATGTTACTTTTACCACTCCCATTGGGCCCAACGATCCCAGTCATACCACCTTGAAATTCGATCTTGGTCTTGTCAGCAAAGGATTTAAATCCGTTTAGAGTCAACGACTTTAACTTCATGCTGAATTTCTTCCCTTCAAATAAACTAATTTTTTTGGAGTGCTTTTAATGCTTGGAAAGCCGCTTGTTGTTCGGCAGCTTTCTTTGACATTCCTTTTCCTTCACCGATCTTTTGTCCATCAGCATAAACCGCCATGGTGTATTCTTTTTCATTATCCGGACCATTTTCAGCAACTTTTACATAAGTGATCTTGCAATCCCCATGTTGTTGCAATAATTCTTGAAGTTCAGTTTTATGATCTAAATAGTGATCAAACCAGCCCAGATCAAGCTTAGGAAAGACGACCCGACTGATAAAGCTGACTACGACGCCTTTACCTTGATCAAGGTATAATGCCCCGATAAAAGCTTCAAAAATATCGCAAAGTAACGACGCCCGATTACGTGCATTGGCTTTTTCTTCACCTTTGCCTAAGCGGATATATTCATCAAAATGGCATTCCTTAGCAAATTTGCTGAAACTGTCTTCACAGACCATCGCCGCACGCAAGCGTGAGAGTTTTCCTTCTGGTAAAGTAGGATAGCGTTTAAATAGGTATTCTGAGACGCAAAGTTGCATCACAGCGTCGCCTAGAAATTCGATCCGTTCATAATATTTTAGTTTTTCACGTGGATGTTCGTTTACATAAGAAGCATGGGTAAAAGCTTCGTCAAGTAAAGCTGTATTTTTAAAATCAATGCCAAAATCATCCTTTAGCATTTGTGTTAGTCCAATTATCAAAATGATTCTCCTCACTTTATTAATGCATTATCCATTATAGCAAAAAAGACCAGCTTTGTTACAGCTGGTCTAAGATAATTCTATCCTTGATGTGAAGCGATATAATCTACAGCATCTTTAACTGTCACGATTTGTTCGGCATCTTCGTCAGAAATTTCAGCACCAAAAGTATCTTCTAATTCCAAAACAAATTCTACCAGATCGATCGAATCGGCATCAAGATCAGTCTTAAAGTTTGTTTGTTCTGTCACCTTATCAGTGGAGACATCGAAGTGATCCTCAATAATTGTTGTGATCTTTGTAAGAATTTCGTTTTCTGTCATGGATATCAACCTCACCTATCCTAGTTTTTCGCAAACAAGTATATCATATTACTCAGCGTCTTTGCTATCTAAAGCTTCTTTCGCTTGTTGGGCTTGCCAGTATTTTGTAAAATTAGGCACCATTTCTTCATTGATCATGGTCCTGATCTGTTTTAATGTGTAATACACTGTCAGATCATCACTTGACCCGTGCGCTTTAACGACCGGTGCTTTGACCCCAAGTAAGACCGCACCACCATATTGAGCTTGGTCCATGCGACCCTTAATGCTCTTTAGATCGTCTTTTAGTAATAGTGCACCTAATTTGCCTTTAGCACCAGCATTGGCGATCGTGTCTTTCAACAAACTCATTACAGCTAGAGCCGTCCCTTCGATCGCTTTTAAGACTGCATTCCCTGTAAAGCCATCCGCAACGACTACATCACAGACACCTTTCATCAGATCTTTAGACTCAACATTTCCGATAAAATTCAAATTTTCATCAGCTGCTAAAAGTTGGTAAGCTTCTTGTGTCACTTTACTTCCCTTATGCGGTTCAGTCCCATTGTTCAATAGTCCGATCCGTGGTTCTTTGATCCCGCGAACGTTGCTAGCGTAATACGTACCTAAAAGGGCATATTGATAAAGGTGCTCTGGTTTACTATCGGCATTAGCCCCACTATCAAGTAAGTTGAATGCTCCATCCTGTCCTGAAACAACAGGTAAAGTCGATAGTAAGCCCGGACGCGTGATCCCCTTGATCCGTCCGACCAGTAAAAGTCCCGCTGTCAAAAGAGCCCCTGTGTTCCCACAAGAAAACAGCGCATCGGCTTCTTTAGCCTTGACTGCATTAGCTGCCACGACCAAAGACGAATCTTTCTTACGCCGGATCGCCCGGACCGGTTCATCATTCATCCCGATCACTTCAGTTGTGTTAACGATCGTGATCCGCGTTTGATCAGTTATATATTTCTCGATCGCGGTCTTATCACCATACAAAACAAGTTCTAGGTCGCTGAACTCATCACGTGCTTTGAGCGCACCCTTAACAACACTTTCGGGTGCATTGTCGCCCCCCATTGCATCGATCGCAATTTTCATTTCATACATCCTCTCTTTAGTCAAAACTGGTAAAATAAGTAAGCTCTTGATTCAAATAGCGCATCAAGCCGGTATTTTCCTGACGATAACAGAATTTTTCGTCGGCTAAAAGTTTAGCCACTTCTAATTGTGCTACTTGTAAAATATTGAAATCACTCACTGGATCACCGATCTTAAAATCCGGTAGCCCCGATTGTTTCTTACCTAAAACATCCCCTGGGCCGCGTAATTCTAGATCTTTTTGGGCAATCACAAAGCCATCTGTCGTTTCGACCATTGTTTTCATTCTTTCGATCCCATACTCACTCTTAGGATCAGCTACTAACAAACAATATGATTGTTTATTGCCCCGTCCGACACGACCACGCAATTGATGCAACTGCGCTAAACCAAAGCGGTCAGCATCTAAGATCACCATGACTGTTGCATTAGGAACATCGACCCCAACTTCGATCACTGTAGTCGAGACTAAAACGTCTAGCTCACCTGCTTTAAAGCGATCCATTACTTCATCTTTTTGTTCGGACGTCAGCTGACCATGTAACAATCCTAACTCATAGCGTCCTGCATAGTGAGCCTTTAACTTTTCATAGATCTCTGTAGCATTTTGAAGATCTAGCATTTCTGACTCAGCGATCAATGGTGAGATCACATAAGCTTGTGAACCATTTTGCAACTGTTGTTCCATAAAGTCAAGTGCTTGCGTAAATTGCTTTTGGCGTAACCAGTTTGTTTTAATGGTTTGCCGGCCCTTAGGTAGTTCATCAATTATCGAAACATCCATCTCACCATAAGTCGTGATCGCTAATGTCCGTGGGATCGGAGTCGCGGTCATCGCTAAGGCATCAGGAGAATCTCCCTTTTGGCGTAGAGCTTGACGCTGACCAACACCAAAGCGATGCTGTTCATCAGTAACGACTAAGCCTAGCTTTTTAAAATTGACATTGTCCTGGATCACTGCATGTGTCCCGACTAATAGGTTTATCTCCCCACTGGCTAAATTATCCAGTAAAGTCTGCTTAGCCTTTTGATTGCGAGTCACACTACTGGTCAATAAGGCTACGTTGACCTCTGGTATACCTTCAAACAATTGGGCTAACTTTTGGGCATGTTGTTGCGCTAAGATCTCAGTCGGTGCCATCAAGACCGTTTGATACCCCGCTGTAACAGCAGCATACATGGCTAAAGCCGCCACGACCGTTTTTCCTGAACCCACATCCCCCTGTAAGAGACGATTCATGTGTTCCGGCCGGTGTAGATCCCGACAGATCTCGTTAACGACCCGTTTTTGGGCCGCTGTCAGTTCAAACGGTAACTGTTTGATGAATTGACGCAATTTATCGTTGTCGTATTTGATAACGATCCCGTTTTCCTTACGGTGTTTTTGCTTAAGCAGTTGGATCCGCAATTGGAATTTAAAAAACTCTTCAAAGATCGCTGAACGCCGGGCTGCTTTTCCTTGAGCCAAAGTCACTGGAAAATGCATATCATGGATCATCTGCGCACGTGTCTCTAAGCGAAATTTTTGGCGCAAACTATCGGGGACGATATCAAATATCAGATCATGGTAGTCAGCATAGGCTAGTGAAACAAGATCTTTGATCGTTTTAGCCGTGATCTCCTTTGAAGCCCGGTAAACACCAGCTAGATCTTCATCTTTAGCCTGATACATCACTTTCATCCCAGTCAAACTCTGGCGGCGTTGATCATATTTACCATAGATCGCGACCTCTTGCCCCGTACTCAATTGTTTAGCTAAATAACCTTGATTAAAAAAGGTCACTTTAACTAGATCATTTTCGACCAATAAGCCAAAATTCAACCGCATTTTAGCCCGGCCAAAATTAGAAACGACTGGTGGTGCAGCGATGACACCCTTTAAGACGACTTTTTCGCCATCAGCTACGTCGCTTAGTTGTTTGACCGTCAGATCCTCATAGCGAAATGGGTAATAGGTCAACAGGTCTTCGATCGTATTTATCCCTAATTTGTTCAACGCCTGTAATTTTTTAGGACCCACGCCTTTCAACACTGCAGGTGAGTCCGTCAAGGCTCGTGCCATAAATAATCCCCCTCAAACAAATAAATTCTAACTTCTATGCTCGCTAGAAGTTAGAATTTATCGCGCATTATTCGACTGAGATCAAGTATGGATAAACTGGTTGGTCACCTTCATGGATCTCAATTTCGATCTCAGGATCTAATTCTTCAAGCTGAGCTGCAATTTCGTTTGCTTGTTCTTCTGAACCATCTTGACCATAGATGATCGTTACGATCTCACTATCTTCATCTAACATCACCTTAGCCATCTCGATCGCTGCTTGTTCACAAGTTGGTTGGGTGACTACGATCTTACCATCAACGATCCCCATATAATCATCTTTCTTGATCGGGCGACCCTCGATCGTTGTATCACGTACCGCGACCGTAACTTGCCCTGAAAGAACTGCATCCATTTCTTCAGTCATCGCTTCGGTATTTTCTTCGATCGAAGCTGCATCATTAAAGCCAAGCATTGCGCTCATACCTTGGGCGATCGTCTTACTCAAAACTACGGCAACTTGAGCATCAGCTACTTCAGCTGCTTGTTGAGCTGCTAAGAAGATATTCTTATTGTTTGGTAAGATGATCACTTTCTTAGCATTGGTCTGCTCGATCGCTTCAACGATATCTTTCGTACTTGGATTCATCGTTTGACCACCATTGATGATATGCGTTACGCCCAAGTTTTTGAAGATATTAGCGATCCCTTCACCTGAAGCGATCGCGATCACACCATATTCTTTTTGAACTTCTGGGGTAGCCGGAATATTAGGTGCTGGCATTTCATCATCTTTTTCCAAGATCGTTTCATGTTGCAAACGCATGTTATCGACTTTGACTTTGATCAAAGAACCAAATTCTTGACCATAGGATAATACCTTACCTGGATGCTCTGTGTGGACGTGAACTTTAACCACTTCATCGTCGGCAATAACGAGTAATGAATCCCCGATCTTAGATAGATGTTCCCGGAATTCATCGTAGTTAAATTCCTTGTCGACTAAGCGTCCTGCCCCTAAACGGACCATGATCTCAGTACAGTAACCAAATTCAATATCTTCAGTATGCAATTGACTTTGGGCACTCTTATGGTGTTCTGCATTGACCATTTCATCCATTTCGATCGGGCTTGGTGTATGAACTTCATCTTCTTGGCGTTCATTGCCAGCTAAAGCATCATAAAATCCTTGATAGACAAAAGTTAGTCCTTGACCACCAGAATCAACAACGCCAACTTCTTTTAAAACGGGTAAAAGATCTGGGGTCGTTTGTAACGCAGCCTCCGCAGCTTCATAAGTCGCTTTCATAACTTCAACGACATCAGCTGTTTGGGCAGCCGTTTTTTTAGCTGCTTCAGCTGCCTTCCGTGCTACCGTCAAGATCGTACCTTCTTGCGGTTTCATAACTGCTTTATAAGCTGTTTCGACCCCACCTTGAAGGGCTACAGCCAGATCAGCCGCACTCAAAGTTTCTTTTTGGGTAACACTTTTTGAAAAGCCACGGAAAACTTGGGATAAAATAACACCCGAGTTACCACGTGCCCCCATCAACAGACCTTTAGCTAAAGCATTAGCTAATTCCCCAACATTACTTGAAGTTGACTCGGCAACATATTTTTCACCGCTCGCAAAGGAAAGACTCATATTTGTCCCTGTATCCCCATCGGGCACCGGAAACACATTCAATGAATTGATAAATTCTGCATTATTAGTCAATCTTTTCGAACTGACCAGAATCATTTTACGAAATTCTGTTTCAGTAATATTCTCCACTTTCAAGTTACTAACTCCTCCTTGGTTATTTCGCGGTACTAATCGTTGATGACACGTACGCCTTGAACGATAACATTCACAGATTCAGCGGTAATGCCTAACATTGAATCTAAATTGTACTTAACTTTATCTTGTACATTGCGGCAAACTTCTGAGATCTTTGTACCATAACCGACAATAATATATACATCCACAGCGATGCCTTCATCTTCTTGACGAATCACAACACCTTTAGAGTAATTGTCACGCTTTAAAATTTCATTCAAATTGTCTCGAATCTGGTTTTTGCTGGCCATACCAACGATCCCGAAAATTTCAGTTGCGGCTCCACCAACAACAGTTGCGATCACTTCATTGCTGATATCGATATTTCCAAATTGATTTTGAATTTTAACAGCCATTTTATACAGCCTCCTTAACTAATAAGACAATTCCCTTTTCCCAAAAAATGGAAAAGAAATATCAAATCGATGTTCAGTTTTTCACTGCTCAATCAATACTTGTCCTTTCATTATACCATGTTTATCGCAATTGCCCAAAAACAGTTGTTCATTTTATCTTTTTTACCCTTTAAATACTAGCATTCTCCCCTATTAGGCCACTAATATTGGTTTAGATAAAAATTTAACTTTTGGAAAAGCCTATATTTTAGGCATTTATAGCTGTCAAGCAAAATTACTTTATAGAAAACTATTGCAATCGCGCGCTATCTATGATAATTTTATTTAGTGAATGAGCAAGACCCCTTGCTCCTTAATTCGAGATAAGGGAGGATATAATCATGGCTAAAGATTTTGTAACTGGTCGTAAGACAACTTTTGGTAAGAAGCGTTCCCATGCTTTGAACCAAACAAACCGTAGCTGGAAGCCAAACTTGCAAAAGGTACGCATCTTGGTTGACGGCAAGCCTAAGAAGGTATGGGTTTCAGCTCGTGCTTTGAAATCCGGTAAAGTTACACGCGTCTAATCGAGGCGTTTACAGGCCCCAACTTGAGGGCTTTTTATTTTACCTTAAAAACACATAAAAACTCCCCGTAGGTAGCACTAGGCTATTTACGGGGAGTTTTTATCTACTCAATGATATAAACTTCTTTCCAATTATTAGTAGCACCTGCCGAATTTTGGATCAAACCTTTAACAGTCACATTTATCAACTGCGGTACATTAGTTTGATAAAGCGGCGCCACACCTTGTTGTTCACTTAAGACTTTAGACGCTTGAACTAGATCATCCCAACGCTTCGCTTTATCACTCGCATCAGTCGTTTTGGAAGCTTCGATCAAGCGGTCGTATTCTGCATTTTCCCATTTACCAAAGTTATAAGAATTATCCTTTGTAAAGAGATCTAGGAAACTGATCGGATCAGCAAAATCGGCTGACCAACCACTTAACTGAACATCAAAGTCACCTTTTTCACCACGGGCGATCCGTGTTTTCAATGGCACACTTTGGACTGAAACTTTAACATCAGATAGATTTTCTTCCAGCTGACTTTGGATAAATTCAGCCACTTTCTTTGAAATATCATCATCACTACTCATTAAAGTAAATGATAATTTATCTTGGCCCAATTCAGCCAAACCTTCCTTCAATAATTCCTTGGCTTTTTTCTTGTCATAGCTGACACCAGCTGTCGTTTTCGCTGCCTGAGCAAAGTCTTGGTCTTTGTACTCAGCTAGACCTTGAGAAACGATCCCTAGACTTGGTTGCGAACCACCGCCAACGATATTTTTAGCTAATTCTTGGCGATCGACAGCATAGGATAGTGCTTGCCGAATCTTTAAATTCTTAAAACTTTCCTTTGTCTGGTTAAAGTCTAGGTAGGTAGTCCGGGCTTGTTTTAAGGCACTATATGCTGGATCTTTTGCCAATTGCTTAGCCTGTTCATTGCTCAAAGTCGTGTAGTCGAGTTGCTTACTTTGATAGAGATTATACGATGTCGTTGTGCTCTTATTGACCTTAAAGTTGATCGTTTCGAGTTTGACTTTCTTTTTGTCCCAATAATTTGGATTTTTGTTAAGTTTCCAATTCAAGTTAGAACCTGTCCAACCTTCAACTACGAATGGTCCATTATAGACCATGGTTTTAGCCGAAGTTCCATACTCATCACCAAATTTTTCGACTGCTTTTTGATTTTGAGGTAAGAATGGTTCAAAGCCTAATAATAGTTGGAAATATGGGATCGGCTTCTCCAAAGTTACCACTAAGGTATGATCATCTTTAGCTGTGATCCCTAAAGTTTCAGGTTTAGCTTCACCTTTAACGATCGCATCAGCATTTTTGACTCCACTATAGAGATAAGCGTATGGTGAGGCCGTTTTTTGATCAACAGTTCGGCGCCAACCATAAACAAAATCATGCGCGGTCACCTTATCTCCATTAGACCATTTACCATCTTTTCTTAACTTAAAAGTATATGTCAAATTATCATCTGAGACTTCTGTTTGTGTCGCTAATCCTGGTTCGATCTTGCTGTTTTTTCCTAAGCGATATAGCCCTTCCATCGAGTTATTGATGATATCACCACTATAGGCATCCGAGACCTTCGATGGATCAAGCGTTGCCAGTTCAGCTAGATAACTCCAATTCAAGACTTGTTTTGAAGCTACCTGCCCTGTAGAATTTGCCTTTTGCTTGTTTGAACAAGCTGTCACTAATAAGCCTGTGGCTGCTAAAGCAAGTGCCCCAGTCACCAATCGTTTAAATTTCATAATACTCCCCCTCATGCTATATATCATTTAACATTAATTAATGTTTCGTTAATTTTAATCTAAAACAAATCAAAAAGCAATATTTTTTTGCAAAAAAATATGATCGCCAAATAATTGACGACCATTATTTCTTTAACTATCTTTACTTTGAATAACACACAACACGCCACTATCAAAGCTAAAACTAGCACTTTCGCCAACAAATTCATTGCTGACATATGCAGTTGGCAGTGAAAGATCTTGCTCAAATAATTGATATTTTTCATCAGGGAGCGTTAGTTTAGTTACCGGTGTTAAGGAAATAAATGAGAGATAACTCATTTCTTCTAACTTAGTTAATGTATAACTTCCAGGTAAATAAAATCGAATTTCATTTTGACAGTCTTTGAAGCAAACTTTAGGCACAAATGTCGGAAAATCTAAACGTAAAACGCTAAATAAATTAGCCAAAAAATGATCACTTCGTCCCCCAGTGGCCCCGTAGACCACGATCTGTTCCGGATGATACCGGCGCTCGATCTCTAACAATGCTACTTCAGTATCGGTATAGTCTTTTTTTGCCGGTAAACTACAGATAGCTTGACTGGCTTCTGTGACTAACTTGACTTGTTCTGCAGTTGCAGAATCAAAATCGCCAACAGCTAATAAGGGCTTGATCTTTGCTTGACATAAGCGGACTGCTCCCATATCAGCTCCGACCCAGCGTTCATTTTTCTTAGCTTGCAAAAGCCCCGGTGGCAGATGATCCACTGGACCTCCGACTAATAAATTTACTTGCATCCTATCTAGCAGCTTCTTTTAACGTTGCGATCTGCATTGCTGGATCTTTTGCGTTAAAAACGTATGAACCAGCAACTGCAACTGTTGCTCCCGCTTGGGCAACTTCTTTGATCGTTTCAGCATTGATCCCACCATCAACTTCGATCTCAAAGTCAAGCCCATGTTCTTTTTTATAAGCTGCTAATTCAGCTACCTTAGCAACTGTTTCAGGGATAAAAGCTTGACCACCAAAACCTGGATCGACTGTCATGATCAAAACTTGATCGACTAGCGGTAAAATTTCTGCTGCCGCCATAACTGGTGTCCCTGGATTCAAAACAACTTCTGCTTTCAGACTACTAGCTTTGATCTGGCTCAAAACACGATGGATATGCGGTGTGGCTTCTAAATGGACCCCAACGATATCAGCACCTGCATTTTTTAGATCAGTGATATATTTTTCTGGTTCATCGACCATCATATGACAATCAAAAACTAATTCTGAATGCTTGCGCAAAGCCTTTACTACATTAGCTCCAAATGTTAAATTATCGACAAAATGGCCATCCATTATATCGATGTGTAAATATTCAGCGCCTGCCTTTTCTACTACAGAAACATCATCTTTTAAATTTGCAAAATCAGCACTTAAAATTGAAGGTGCAATTTTCATATTAAATTCCTCCGTTATCTATATTTAGGTTTTTGATTTATGATCATATCATGAAACAACTGGTAATTAGCATAGCGACTAGGCATGATCTCTCCCGCCTCGACTGCTGCCTTGACTGCACATTTAGGTTCATTGATGTGCATACATCCCCTGAATTTGCAGTCAGCTTGATGAGCTACTAGATCTGGAAAGAGCGTTGGAAGTTGTTCTTTAGTGATCTCTAATAATTCAAAGGATGAAAAACCAGGCGTATCAGCTAATAGATTATCTCCGATCGGCAAAAGTGAAACTTTACGTGTCGTATGCCGTCCACGACTTAAGGCCTTAGAGATCTCGCCAGTTGCTAGCTCTAAACTGGGCTCTAACTGATTCAAGAGTGTGGACTTGCCCGCACCAGTCTGCCCCATAACAACGATGACTTGATGATGTAAATTTGCTAACATCGTCTCTAACGTCTCCGGTCGAGCTGGCAAGCTGCCCCGATAGACCGGATAAAACTTAGCATAGTAGTTGAGGATCGGATCAAGCTTGGCTTTTTGTTCTTCGGTAAGAAGATCATATTTTGAAAAATACAAAACTGGTGAGACATCATTCGCCTCTAACATCGCTAACTGACGGTCAAGTAAATTACTGGAAAAATCCGGTTGGACACATGCGGTAACTACTAGAGCTGTGTCTAAATTGGCCATTGGTGGTCTGACTAACTGATTTTTTCGCGGATAGATCTCTAAAATATATCCTTCGTCGGCTTTTTGCGCTTTAAACTCTACCCAATCCCCCACCAGCGGAGTTTGCTTTTTTTTGCGAAAATTTCCTCGTGCTCTAGTTCGATACTCTACACCATCAGTAGTGACCACATCATAGTAGCCACTTAAAGATTGTCTGATCTGTCCTTTTGTCAATTACTCTATCACCTTTCATTTCTATTCTACTTCATAGTTGTAGGGAATATTTTCAGTCTTACTACCCAAAGTTATCTCCAAAACATCACCTTCGTGCAAAGGTGTCCCTACTGCTGGCTCTTGGGCGATCACGAACATAGCTTTCTTCTTTGAACTTGATGTTTTTTTCACAACTAATTCTAAACCACATTCACTTGCATATTCCTTAGCTTCACTCAAAGTATAGCCTGTTAGATCGATCATCCCTTCTAAGTTAGGGCCTTGACTGACTGTAAATGTTACCGTCGTTTTGGCAAAGGCAACTTTCTTTTTAGGTGAGATCGATTGGGCAATTATTTCACCACTTGCTACGCTATCTGAATACTGTTTCTTTTGTTTGACCGTGACCCCTTGAGCTTTCAATTTACGACTAACATCACTAAAATCACGACCACGATAATCGCCAAAAGCTTTTTTAGGTAGCCCCTTAGATAAGATCAGATCGATCTTAGTGCGCTGTTTGACTGTCGTTCCCTTACTTGGAGAGGTAAAGGTCACACAGCCTACATCATAGCGGTCATCGTATTGGTAAGTCACTTTACCTAGACTCAAGCGTTGACTTTCCAATAACTGGACCGCTTCTTTCTTATGCATTCCCTTTAAATTAGGGACCGATACATCTCTTGGAAGCGTATAAACAATCGCCCCAAGAACCACTAGTAACGCTAAGATCACTAGCAACCAAATTTTCAACCGCTTAGGCCGAACTTTCACGGCTTTTTTAGGTTCTGGTGTAATTTGTACCGTCTTAGTTAAGTTTTTATCTTCACGAGCTACCTCATCATAAAAATTAGGTAAGATCTTAGTCTCTTCTTCCACATGTATCCGCGGACGCCAACGTGGCTCAGCTGTTCGTTTTTCATCTAAACAAGTTGCTAGATCAGCTTGCATCTCTTCCACGTTTTGATAACGATCAGCGCAATCTTTAGCAGTAGCATGCAAAACGATATTTTCTAAGGCTTGGGGGATATCTTGCTTAAATGAACGGGGCGATGGCATTTGACTGCGATAATGTTTCAATGCGATCGAAACAGCTGTTTCACCATCATATGGAACGCGCCCTGTCAACATTTCAAACAAAATGATCCCTAATGAATAAATATCAGATTGTTGAGTTATCATGCTGCCCCGCGCTTGTTCGGGTGAGATATAATGAACTGATCCCATCAGCGTATTGGTCTTAGTCATAGTTTCTTCGGCTAAGGCGATCGCGATCCCAAAATCAGTTATTTTAACATTTCCCGCTTCATCTAATAAGATATTTTGGGGCTTTAGATCGCGATGGATGATCCCATGACTATGCGCTTCTTTTACGGCTGACAAGATCTGCTCCATGATCTCGATCACTGTAGCATAGGCTAATGGCTTGTGCTTTTCGATGTAGCGCTTGAGATCCATCCCTTTAACATATTCCATTACCAAATATTGCATACCATGATCTTCACCAACATCGAAAATATCAACGATATGTGGATCATCGAGCTCGATCAGCGAATTGGCTTCACGTTGAAAGCGCCTGATTGCAGCTTTATCGTCGCTTAGATCTAGACGCAAGAGCTTGACTGCCACCTCACGTTCTAAGATCAGATCGTAAGCTAGGTAAACATTAGCCATGCCACCTTCGCCTAAAGAGCGGATGATGCGGTAGCGACCATTGATCGCATAACCGGCTCTCATTTTTCATCGTCCTCCTCATCTGACCAAATTATCAAAACTGTGATATTATCCGAACCTCCAGCTAAATTAGCTTGCTCAACTAGTTTTTCAGCTTTTGCTTGCAAAGACAATTCGGGCAACTCTAAGATCTGCTTGATCTTTTCATCATCTAACATATTCGTCAAGCCATCCGAACAGAGTAAATACATATCGGTCGGCAATAGCTTTAAAATGCATGAATCGATCTTAGCTTGCTTAGAGACCCCTAACGTCCGTGTAATAATATTCTTGTGCGGATGATGTTTAGCTTCTTCCTTGCTGATCTCACCACGCTTGACTAATTCATTGACATAAGAGTGATCCTCTGTGATCTGCTCAAATTCACCGGCATGTAACAAGTACGCTCGACTATCACCGATATTTGAGATCGCGATCTGGTCGGCAAAGATCATCGCACATACAAGTGTCGTTCCCATTCCAGCTAGATCTTGATATTGATCAGCTCGTTTCAAAATACTATTATTTTCAACGATCACTTGATCTTCGAGCCATTTTATCGCTGCTGTTGCATCACTTAATTCTGTCTGTTCAAATAGGTAGCCGAGGTGAGAAACTGCCATTTCAGAGGCAACTTCCCCACCTAAATGTCCGCCTAAGCCATCTGCTACGATCGCAAAGCTAAAGCCAGCTTTATTTTTAAAAGTTGCGACGCGATCTTCATTGACTTGGCGGACTTGACCAACATCACTTGTATATGCGATCTTCATCTGTTACACCTCAGTTCTTTTAACTAATGTTGCGATATAAAATCCATCCGATAAGTGATCATCAGGATAGATCGTCAAGCCCAGCTCTTGACGGTCGGCTTTGAGCTCAAAAGCCGTTTTGGTTTTGACCTGCTCAAATTCTGGGTGGGCTTTTAGAAACGCCGAGACAGTTTGTTGATTTTCACTGTCTAAGATCGTACAGGTACTATATGTCAGGGTGCCACCGACTTTTAGTAACGGTGCCACCGCATCTAAAATGCTAACTTGGATCCGGTGAAGGTCTAATGAGTCTTGATATTTTTTCTCATACTTGACCTCAGGTTTGCGCCGTAACAGACCGATCCCTGAACAAGGAGCATCTACTAGTATTTTATCAAAACTTTCCTTAGCGAACTCTTCGGACGCCTTGCGTGCATCCATTTGTAAAGCTTTCACTTGCGCCTCAACATGGGCCCGGAGCGCATTTTGTTCTATCAAAGCGACTTTATGCTTATGGATATCCAAGCTAGTAACTTGGCCGGTCTCTAACTGGGCAGCGATCTGCGTAGTCTTTCCGCCTGGTGCTGCACAAGCATCTAAAACTTGGTCACCAGCGTTGATCGCCATCGATTCAACTGCCAACATCGCACTTTCATCTTGCACGATCGCTTGACCAGTTTTAAAAGCTTCTGTTGCTGGAATAAAGCCAGTGTTGACTTGCAATGCTAACGGCGTGACTGGACTTTTAGCTACTTCAAGTTTTTCCGCTTCTAACTGCGCCGCTAGGGCCTCAGCTGTCGTTACTTTAGTATTGATACGGACGGTTTGCTTTGGTGCTTGATTGATAGTTTCTAAGATACTTTTAGTTTTAGCTGTACCGACCTCTTTTTGCAACTGCTCGACCAACCACCGCGGTGTACTAGTCGCAATGCTCAAAGCTTCGATCGGATCAGTGATCGCATCTAAGCTCGGTATGCCTTGGCGATCGATCGCATGTAAGATCCCTGTGACAAACTTTCGGACCCCAGCATGCCCCTTAACTTTAGCGATCTCGATCGTTTCATTAAAGACCGCCCGTTTAGGAATATTATCCAAATATATCTGTTGATAAAGCGCCGTTAAAAGCAGTTGTTTGACCCAACTTTGTAATTTATTTGGCCGTTTGATAAAAGGCTTTAAATAATATTCCAAAGTAAGCTTATGTTGGATCACACCATAGACGATATTAGTCAATAAATGGGCATCCCGCTTTGTCAGTTCATTTTGCTTGATCGTTTGATTGAGTGCTAAATTTGAATATGCGCCTTGCTTTTCGACTTTTTCAAGCAATTCAACCGCTAAATAACGTGGTGTCTTATTTATCTTCTTTGCCATCTGAAATTACCTTTTGCCCTACTTTTAGTCCTTGACCAACACCATTTAAATAATCGGTGATCTTTAATTTAGGCTTACCTGCTGGTTGTAAAATTTTGACACTATAAGTCGTATTTTCAGCTGCAGCTAAGATCAGCTCATGTTTTGAAACTTCGACCACTGTCCCAGCTTCAAACTCAGTTGTTTGCGTCAATGGTTCGATCTCCCATAATTTAGTCCGCTTACCTTTGAGATCGGCAAAGTATGCGCCTGGAGCTGGGCGTAATGCACGGATCTTCCAGTCGAGTTCTTTAGCTGTCAGATCTAGACTCAAGCTCTCTTCTGCTGGTTTGATCGTTGGTGAAAAGACGACTTTAGTCTCATCTTGTTCAACTGGTTTGATCTCACCTGCGATCAATTGTGGTAGCATTTCTAGTAAGGTATCGCGCCCTAAGATACTCATCTTTTCAAAAATCGAAGCTGTATCGTCTTTTGGTCCGATCGGCATCTCTTTTTGAGCTAACATTGCGCCCGCATCCATCTGCTTGACCATATAGATGATCGTGACACCTGTCTTATCATCCCCATTCATGATCGCATACTGTACCGGAGCCCCCCCACGGTATTTAGGCAACAAGGAACCGTGAACATTGATCGCGCCGATCTTTGCTGCTTGGATCAGTTTAGTAGGTAAAAATTGACCAAAAGCGGCGGTAATGATCAAATCTGGATGTAGATCAATGATCTCTTGCATCTCAGGACTCCCTGAGATCTTTTCTGGTTGTAAAACCTTGATCCCATGTTTTAAAGCCATTTCTTTGACTGGTGAAGCTGTCAAGACTCGTTTACGTCCTGTATAACGGTCTGGTTGAGTCACGACTGCTTTTACGTCATATCCATTGGTCACTAGACCTTCTAAGATCGGGGCAGCAAATTGTGGTGTCCCCATAAATACTACTGATGTCATTTCACTTATCATCCTCTTTACTTAACATTATAAAAAATTGACTGGTTCACGATCGATCACGACCATGATCCCTTTTTTCTCACCGCTTTGGCTTTGTAAGAGCAAGTCTTGTAAATATTTTTCCAAAGCGGGTTCTTGTTTATATTTTATCACTAATTGGTAATAAAACCGATTCTTGATCTTTAAGATCGAACTTGGCGTTGGCCCTAAAACTAGCGCTTGTGGGCTCAAGCATTGGTCGAGTCCTTTTTTGATCGCAAAGCTTTCTTTAGCAGCTTCTGCCTCACTTTTAGCACTAACTGTGATCTTGATCGTATAGTAATACGGCGGGTAATTGTTCAAATGGCGCAAATTCATCTCATAGAAGAAAAATTGCTCATAATCTTGACGACAGGCTAACTGGATCGCATAATGCTCGGGATTATAAGTCTGAATGACCACTTGGCCGGTCTTATCGGCCCGTCCAGCCCGTCCACTTACCTGGGTCAAAAGTTGAAAAGTCCGTTCACTCGAACGATAATCTGGCAAACTCAAAGATGTATCAGCATTTAAAACTCCAACTAAAGTCACATCGGGGAAGTCTAACCCTTTAGCGATCATTTGTGTTCCTAATAAAATATCAGCTTCATGCGCTCCAAATTTAGCTAATAACCGCTCATGTGCGCCTTTTTTACGTGTTGTATCCACATCCATCCGTAAGATCCTTGCTTCAGGCAATAACTTTTCTAACTCAGCTTGGACTTTTTGAGTTCCGGTCCCATAGTAACGGATCTTTTTGCTATCACAACTCGGACAGCGATTCGGGATCGCTTCTTCATGACCACAATAATGGCATTTCATCGAGTGCGTATCCATGTGTAAGGTCAACGAAACATCACAATTCGGACACTTCAAGACAAAGCCGCAATCGCGACACAAAACAAACGACGAATAGCCACGCCGATTCAACATCAAGACGACCTGTTCTTTTCTAGCTAAACGTTCGGTGATCTGATCAAGCAATATCTGCGAAAAATCTGGAGCAGGCGCTGTTTTGACCGCTTCACGCATATCGACTAAAGTGACCTGTGGCAAAGAGCTACCATTGATCCGTTTAGTTAAATTCAATTGTTGATAAACACCTTTTTGCGCCCGCGCACGCGTCGCTAGATCTGGGGTCGCTGAGCCTAAAACGACGGGACAATTGTGGTATTTTCCACGCCAAAGCGCCACATCCCGGGCTTGATAACGGGGCATATCTTCTTGTTTATAACTCGCTTCATGCTCCTCATCAATAATGATCAGCCCAAGATCATCTAAAGGAGCAAAAATAGCTGAGCGCGCACCAACTACGACTTTGGCTTCCTTGCGCTCGATCCGACGCCATTCATCATAACGTTCTCCATCTGATAACGCACTATGCAACATCGCAACATCTTTGCCGAAACGCTCTTTGACTCTTTGGACCATCTGTGGCGTCAGCGATATTTCTGGTACGAGCATCAAAGCCGAACGTCCTTGGCTCAATGCATGGGCGATCGCTTGCAGATAGACTTCTGTCTTACCACTGCCAGTCACACCTTCCAATAAAAATGCAGTCGCATTTTTAGCTGTTATCGCTTGATCGATCTGTTCGACCGCTCGCTGTTGTTCAGGCGTTAATTGCTTGGGCGTAGTTACTTGGAGCGTTTTATCACCATAGGGATCACGATAGCGTTCTTGCTGAGCTAATTTTAGCCAGCCTTGCTGAGCCGCTTTTTTTAATTGATTTAGACTGACTTGTAAATCTGCTTGTAGCTTTGTTTGCAAAAAACTTTGGTGCGGATTTTGGTATAAAAATTCTAATAACTCCAATTGTTTATGGGCATTTTTCCGCACTTTAGCTTTGAATTGAGTATAATTTTGTTCATCGACCAGTGAAGTCACCACCCCGACTAGCTTAGCTTTAGCCCGATCTTTAACATGATAGACCACTTCTAAATGACCAGCTTGGCGCATTTGTGCTAACTTATTCAATTGTTGTGCCGACAATTTGCTCTCATCAAATTCGATCTCGGATCCTCCAGCAAAAAGTGAGTTCAGTTCTTGCGGTAATTCAACAGCCGAAAGCAAACGTAAACTCTTAGAATAACTCGCACGCATGACATTAGGCAACATCACTTGCAGGCAACGGATCTTAAATGAAAATGTCTTTTGGGCTAACCAATCGGCTAATTGTAAAGCTTCATTATTCAAAACTGGGGCTAAGTCCATTAAACTTGTAACGCGCTTAGGAGCGATCGCAAGCTCATATTCATCAGTCAGACCGACGATAAACCCTTGGATCTGGCGTTCTCCTTTACCAAAAGGAACGATCACTCGCATCCCTACCTGAGCTTGATCCTGTAATTCTTGCGGTAACTCATACGTATAGGGACGATTAGTCTGCATGGCGGGCACATCAACAATAACTTGCGCATAACGTGCCATCAGCTCTCACCTCGTAACTGCAAAGCAGAACTCAAGATCAGATCAGCTAATTGCGTCTTTTTTAGCTTACCCGTAGCTTTAGGTGCGTTTTTTCTTGTCAATAGCCAGGCTTCATTATCGTCAGCCCCAAAGCCGATATCTTTTCGTGAAACATCATTTGCAACTAAGAGATCAGCATTTTTTTGCTGTAACTTTTTAGTTGCATGCGCTAAAAGATCGGTCGTTTCAGCCGCAAAGCCAACCAATACTTGCTCACGCTTTAATTCGCCTAACCGTTTTAAGATATCCGGATTTTTTACGAGCTCTAACTGCCATGTTTCAGCATTTTTCTTGATCTTTTGTTCTGCAACTGTTTTAACGCGATAGTCCGCCACTGCGGCTGCCATGATCACAATATCTTGTTTGGCATAATGGGTGAGCATCGCTTCCTCTAATTCTGCGGCAGTCTGGATCTCATATGTCGTGACCCCTGCTGGTGGCGTTAGTTTAGTCGGGCCAGTGACCAAGGTAACTTCTGCTCCCCGGGCTAAAGCTCGCTTGGCTAAGGCATATCCCATTTTTCCACTCGAACGATTGGCGATATATCTGACTGGATCGATCGCTTCTCGGGTCCCGCCTGCACTTATCAAAACTTTTTTTCCTCTAAGATCTTGTTCGATATTTTCTACGTCAGCGATCCAAGCATAGATAGCTTCTGGTTCGGGCATCCGGCCTTTACCGGCATAACCTTCAGCTAATAGACCATTCACTGGCTCTAAAATTGCAACACCATCGGCCTGTAATCGTGCAATATTGCGCCTTGTTGCAGGATCAGCCCACATTTTATCATTCATGGCAGGCACAACGTATTTAGGCGCTGCCGTCGCTAATAGAGCAGTCGTTACAAAGTCATCAGCTATCCCATTAGCCATTTTAGCGATCACATTAGCTGTAGCTGGTACTACCACAGCTAGATCGGTCCAATCGGCTAACTTGATATGTGGTACAGGTGAATCATTTTCAAAGAGATCGGTATAAACTTCTTGATGGGTCAAGCCCTTAAAAGTTAGTGGTGTAACAAACGCTTGCGCCGCTTTAGTCATTGCGACCTTGACCTTTGCCCCTTGTTTAACGAAGAGTCGCGCCAAAATAGCTGCTTTATAGGCCGCGATCCCACCACTTACATAGAGTGCTATATGTTTTTTCTCCAAAAAATCAGCCCCTTTAATTATCTATACATATTTTAGCACATTCCTCAAATTTAATATTTTTAGTTGTTCAAAAAAAATGAGACCAAGGTCAACCTCAGTCTCACTCTACTATATTAGCCTTCTTCACCTTCAGATTTGATCTTAAGGTCACCGGCAACGATTTCTTCTAAAGCTCGGCCAACACTTTTTACCGATTCATATTCGCTTAACATTGGATGTGCCCCAGCATCAAGTTCATGGGCACGCTTAGATGCAAGCATGATCAAAGAGTAACGTGAATCGACACGTTCTAAAAGTTCATCTACTGATGGATATAAAATCATTGAATATTCTCGACTATATGAATGTGAACAAGTCAAAATAAACTTGTGAAGAATATAGTCTCTTCCTTTCCTAGATTTATTGCGCTATTGCCTCACATTTAAACTTCTTAGCTCTCGACTTAAAGCGGTCAGTCGACCCCTAATTGTTTCTTATAATCAGGCAAGAAACGTTTAACACGCCAACGTTCAGCCCGAATGATCGTTTTGATCTTTTCAGCTGCCTTAGCAACTTCATCGTTTACGACCGCGTAATCGTAATTTTGCATCATTTCGATCTCGTCTTTTGCCTTTTCCATACGCTTATCGATCGTTTCTAGATCATCAGTCCCGCGATTGATGATCCGTTGGCGAAGTTCCATTAGGTCAGGTGGGGTCAAGAAGATGAACAAGCCGTCAGAAACTTTTTCACGTACTTGCATTGCACCTTTGACTTCGATCTCCAAAAAGACATCCTTACCCGCATCAAGCATCTCATTAACGTATTTTAATGGTGTACCATAATAATTGTCAACATATTGAGCATACTCCAACATGCCTCCGTCAGCGATCTCTTTTTCAAACTCTTCTTTTGAAACGAAGTAATAATCTTTACCGTCAACTTCGCCTGGTCGCATTTGTCTAGTCGTCATTGAGATCGAATAGTCAAAGTTGTTTCCTTCTTGTGAAAAGATCTCCTTTCGCACAGTACCCTTCCCCACACCAGAAGGACCTGAAAGGACGATCAACATTCCTCTTTTAGCCATGCGCTTTATAACTCCTCAATTTATAAGTTTATATACCATTGTGCACTTTTTTAAGGCTTTTTTCAAGTCGTCATGTCCATTTTTGCAGATTTTAATTAAATTTTCTCAAAAAAATCTAGGGCTTTTCATGTCATGAGCATTCCCCTAATCAAGAACCACTTATTGTATATATGGTACCACTTCCAAAATTCCTAATTCTGCTATATAAAATGTAGAACAATATAGAAGTTTAAGTACATTCTTCTACATTGTTAGAAAGAATTATATAGTTTTTCCTTTCCTAATTTTATTTACTGCCGTCAACATTAGTATTCCCATATCCTAACGAGAGGGTAATGACAGTGACTAACTCTTACAGT